>Ga0207695_10001223_pt1 | contig 44028 bp, 42 predicted proteins | sample KBSC54metaG_FD_184354 | JGI IMG/M metagenome (GOLD analysis project Ga0207695, IMG submission 184354) | Corn rhizosphere microbial communities from Kellogg Biological Station, Michigan, USA - KBS C5-4 metaG (SPAdes) (version 2) | ecosystem: Host-associated > Plants > Roots > Rhizosphere > Soil...
TGTCCAGGCGCGCGACGGCCAGCGCCAGCGCGTCGTGCACCCCTCTGTCCTTCTCCTTGTCGTAAGCCTTGTGCAGCATCACCGCCGCGTCGTCCGAGCCGGCCTTGCTCAGCTCCTCGGCCGCGGCCAGACGGACCGCCTTGTCCGGCGACGCCAGCTGCAGCTGCGCCAGCACCGGCTGCGCGTCGCGACGGATGTCGTTGTCCAGCTCGACCTCCTTGGCGGGCCGCGCCCCCGCGGGCGCCGGGGCGCCGGTCAGCGGGTCCTTCAAATCGTGGGTATGGCTGTCGAAGATCCAGGCACGCCCGTCCGCCCCCGCCCGCAAACGATCGTCACACAGGGCGTCCAGCGCCGGAATGGCGCGCGGGTCGTCCAGCGTCGCCAGCTGCTTCACACTGGCGGAGATCTTCTCGCCCGAGCTGCTGGCCAGGCCGTTGATGGCGTCGTCCAGCGTGTCCGCGAAGGCGGGCCGACCCGCGCCGCCGCCCGTCAGGAAGACCAGGGCGGCGAGCGCGGACAGAGCCGTCGCGAACCGGCGTGATGCGGTGGGGGCCGGCGCGAAACGCATTATTTGTACTTGGCCTCCGTGCAATTGCCGCAGGCCCACGGGTACAGCCAGTTCGCGATCTTGCCCTTGTCGTCCGGGATGTAGGGGCTCCACGCCTCGGCCTTGATGGGACCGTCCGTCTTCCACACCACGCGGAACTGACCGTCGGCCTTCACCTCGCCGATGAAGACCGGCTTGTGCAGGTGGTGGTTCTCGGCGTCCATGGTGATGTCGAAGCCCGAGGGACCCTTGAAGTGCTGGTAGCCGACCGCCTGGCGAACGGCGTCCACGTTGGTCGTGTGCGCCTGCGCGACGGCCTGCGCCCACATGTGGATGCCGATGTACGTGGCCTCCATGGGGTCGTTGGTGACGCGCTTGTCGCCGCCGGGCAGGTTGTTCTTCTTCACGTAGGCCATCCACTTGTCGATGAAGGCCTTGTTGGTCGGGTTGTCGATCGACTCGAAGTAGTTCCAGGCGGCCAGCTGGCCGACCAGGGGCTTCGTGTCGACGCCGCGCAGCTCCTCCTCACCGACGGAGAACGCCACCACCGGGATGTCGGTGGCCTTGATGCCCTGGTTGCCCAGCTCTTTGTAGAAGGGGACGTTAGAGTCGCCGTTGATGGTCGACACGACGGCGGTGCGCTTGCCGGCGGCGAACTTCTTCACGTCCGCGACGATGGTCTGGTAGTCGCTGTGACCGAACGGCGTGTACTTCTCCATGATGTCGTCGTCGGCCACGCCCTTCGAGTGCAGGAAGTAGCGCAGGATCTTGTTGGTGGTGCGCGGGTAGACGTAGTCGGTGCCCAGCAGGACCCAGCGCTTCGCGTTGCCGCCCTTCTTGCTCATCAGGTACTCGACGGCCGGGATGGCCTGCTGGTTTGGCGCGGCGCCCGTGTAGAACACGTTCCACGACGACTCCTCGCCCTCGTACTGCACCGGGTAGAACAGCAGGCCGTTCAGCTCCTCGAACACCGGCAGCACCGACTTGCGGGAGACCGACGTCCAGCAGCCGAACGTCACGGCGACGTGCTGGTTCTGGATCAGGTCACGCGCCTTCTCGGCGAACAGAGGCCAGTTCGAGGCCGGGTCGACCACCACCGGCTCCAGCTTGCGGCCCAGCACGCCGCCCGCCTCGTTGATCTCGTCGATCGTCATCAGGGCGACGTCCTTCAGCGAGGTCTCGCTGATGGCCATCGTGCCCGACAGCGAGTGCAGGATGCCGACCTTGATCGGTCCCTTGTCGTCCGCGGGCGGCGCCGCCGGGGCGGGCGCCGCCGGGGCGGCCGGGGCGGCGGGAGCGGCCGCCGGTTTTGCCTCTTCTTTTTCGCAGGCGCCGAACGTGGAAGCACCCAACAACAACAAGCTTGAAAGCGCGTACCGTCGAATCATCGTGAGGTTCTTCCCTTGGTCCAGCATGCTCGTCCTAATCTCGTGATCCGGCTGCAGACGGTTCCGGGTGGACACGTTTCGACGTGCCCTCGCCGGACGCGAGAACGACTCACTGGGATCACGTATTCACCGAGTCGTTATCGAGTAGTAACGGACATTACCCAGCCGACATGAACAACATGTTTCCTGGTCGTAAGTCTTGCGTTAATTCGACGTCGGCAGTCCTGACGAGGCCTTGCGCACGGAACTGGCGAGCGGCGTCTTCACCGCGGGGGCGAGGGCCGCTCAGGCTTCGCGCGTCGCGGCCCGGCGAAATTCGCGCCAGCCCCCGTACGACGAGATGTCCTGCGCGCCCGCGAGCGCGTGCGCCTCGCAAAGGAAGCCACTGACGCTGTCCCCGTCCTCCAGTTGCAGCTTGCCGATGCCCAGCGGCGCCGGGATGGCCGCGACGAACGCGCCGAACGCCGCGGGCGGCAAAGCCCACACCTCGACCTCGACCGCCACGCCGCCCTGGGCGACCCGCACCAACCCGGGCTTGGGGGGGACGGTCCCGGGCAAGGCGTACAGGCGGTATTGCGCCGCGGTCCGACAGGCGCGCGACAAGGTTCCCCCGACCGACGTCAGCTGGTGGTTCAGCGGCTGGCCAGACAGATGCGCGCCCACGACGGCGATCGGGATGGTGGACGTCGGAGGCGCGTCTGCCTGGGACGCCCCTGCGGGCGGAATCGGCAAGTCCGTCGCGCCCACGCGGGTCGCCAGGGCCCGATGCAGGCGCGTGGCATGGCCGGCCAGGACGGCGTCGCTGCCCCACGGCCCCATCAGCGTCACGCCCGCGGGCAACCCGTCATCGCGCCAGCCGGACGGCACGGCGATGGCCGCCAGGTCCAGCAGGTTCACGAACGTCGTGTAACGCCCCAGGGCGGCGTTCAGGCGCAGCGGCTCGCGGGCCACCGCCTCGATGGCCGGAATGGTCGGGGCCGTCGGCAGCAACAGGAAGTCCAGCGTCGCCCACAGGGCCGCGATCTGGCGGCGCAGCAGGATCAGCCGCGCCTCGGCGGCGAACGCGGCGTCCGCCTTGCGCGCCGTCGCCCCTTCCATGATGGCGCGGATTGGCGGCAGCAACGCCTCGGGCTGCTCGGCCAGCAGGCGGCCGGCCGCCTCGAGCCGCTGCGCGACGAACGGTCCCTCGTACAGCATCAGCCCCGCCTCGAGGAAGGGCGCCAGGTCGAACTCGACGGCGGTCCCGCCCGCGCCGATCGCGCGCTCGATGGCGCGCGAGTACGCGTCGGCCATCGCCACGTCGCCCTGGAATTCGCGCTGGGCCGGCGCCAGCACGCCGAAGCGGAACGCCGCCGGCGGGCGCTGGGGCGCGAAGCGCACGCCGTCCGCCGCGGGCCGCGAGAACGGGTCGGCCGGGTTGAACCCACGCGCCAGCTCCGCCACCGCCGCCGCGTCCTCGCAGGTGGCGGCGAACACCGACACGCAGTCGAGCGAGCGACAGGCCGGCACCACCCCGGCCGTGGTCAGCACACCGGGGCTCGGCTTCAGCCCCACCACGTTGTTGAACGCCGCGGGGATGCGCCCCGAGCCGGCGGTGTCGGTTCCCAGCGCGAAGGCGACCTGACCCAGCGCCACCGCCAGGGCCGAGCCCGAGCTGGAACCGCCCGACACCAGCCTGGGATCGAACGCGTTGCCGGGAACGCCGTAAGGCGAGCGCACGCCCACCAGACCGGTGGCGAACTGATCCAGGTTCGTCTTGCCGATTACCAGGGCGCCCGCGGAGATCAGCCTCTCCACCGTGGGCGCCGAGGCGCGCGGTCGGTAGGAGAACGCGGGACAGGCGGCGGTGGTGGCGAACCCGGCGACGTCGATGTTGTCCTTCACGCCGAAGGGGACGCCATAGAGGGGCAGGCGCTCGCCAGCGGCGCGTCGCGCTTCGACGGTGCGCGCCGCGGTCAGCAGCGCCTCCTCGGACGCGACGGAGATCCAGATGCCGTCGTCCCCGCGCGCACGAATGCGGTCCAGCACCGCCTTCACGACGTGCGTGGGGGTCACGGCGCCGCCGTCATACAGGCGCGCCAGCGTGCCCAGATCCAGTCCCCCGTCCAGCAGCGGCTCCCGGGATCCCAGAGCGGTTCGCCGGGGCGGCGTCGCGGTCGTCATACGCGCCAGGATGCCGAACCGCTGTGGCGTCCACAAGCGCGCGCAAGGGCGAACGGCCGAAAGTTACGAGGAATTACGTTGCCGGAAAACTGCCGGAAACCCGGCCCATCTTAGAAGGTTGCAATGATTACATTCCCTTCCGTCCCGTCCTCCGTTCGCTCTTCTCGCCGTTCGTTCCTCGTTGGTGCCCTGGCCCTGGCCCTGCCCGCCGCGTTCGCCTCGTCGACCGCCCGCGCCGCCGATCCGCTGACGGTCGGCTTCATCTACGTCGGTCCCAAGACCGACTTCGGTTACAACCAGGCCCACGCCCAGGGCGCCGCCTCGGTGGCGAAGCTGCCCGGCATCAAGGTGCGTGAGGAGGAGATGGTCCCCGAGACGGCCGCCGTCCAGAAGACCATGGAATCGATGATCAACCTGGACGGCGCCAAGCTGCTGTTCCCCACGTCGTTCGGCTACTTCGACCCGCACATCCTGAAGATGGCGGCGAAGTATCCCAACGTGACGTTCCTGCATTGCGGGGGCCTCTACGTCGAGGGCAAGCACCCGAAGAACGTGGGCAGCTACTTCGGCTACATCGACGAGGCGCAGTACGTCTCGGGCATCGTGGCCGCCCTCAGCACCAAGTCGAACAAGCTGGGCTTCATCGCCGCCAAGCCGATCCCGCAGGTGCTCCGCAACATCAACTCGTACACGCTGGGCGCGCGCTCGGTGAACCCGAAGGCGACCGTGACCGTCATCTTCACCGGTGACTGGTCCATGCCGGTCAAGGAAGCGGAGGCGGCGAACAGCCTGATCGATCAGGGCGTGGACGCGCTGACCTACCACGTCGATTCGCCGAAGGTGATCGCCGAACTGGCCGAGCGCCGCGGCGTGATGGTGACGGGATATCACGCCAGTCAGGCTGCGCTGGCCCCCAAGGGCTACCTGACGGGCGCCGAGTGGAACTGGGGCAAGGTCTACGGCGACTACCTCAGCTGGATCCAGGCCGGCAAGCCCTACCCTCACCTGCTGCGCGGCGGCCTCAAGGAAGGCTTCGTCAAGATGTCGCCCTACGGCAAGGCCGTGTCGGCCGAGGCGAAGAAGAAGGCGGACGCCGCCAAGGCGAAGTTCATGGCCGGCACGATGGTCATCTACAAGGGCCCGCTGAAGGACAACACGGGCAAGGAGATCATTCCGGCCGGCGTGGAGCACAAGCAGACCGACATCGCCCTGGAGAGCATGGACTACCTGGTGGAGGGCGTGGTCGGGAAGACGCACTGAAAGAGCGCAGGGGGCGTGCCCCCCTACGAGGCCCCCGAGAACGGATGGCTATAGCCCGGAGTTCTCGACGAACAACATCTCGGGCGGGCAAAGCCCGCCTCCCAGCCAACCCACGAACGACAGAAGAAGAAATGAAAGAATGAGCGTGGCTAGCACATTTGGTGGACCGGCCGTGGCGGCTCCCGAGAAGGTCGAGCTGGGGGCCGCCGTGAGGCGGGCTTGGGAGGCGGTGCGGGCGCCGGTGGCGGCGTTCGGGGCGACGGTGGTGGTGTTCGGGCTGTTCATGGCGATTATCGGGCGAAACCCGCTCGCCGTGTACGGTCAGATGTTCAAGGGCTCGTTCGGAACGTGGTTCTCGTTCCAGAACACGTTGCTGCGCGCGGCGCCGTTCATGCTGACGGCGCTGGCCACCGCGCTGCCGGGACGGCTGGGTCTGGTCGTCCTGGGTGGTGAGGGCGCGATGGTGCTGGGCGGCCTGGTGGCCGCCATCGCGGGACTGGTGGCGAAGAACCACGGCCACGGGCCCCTGACGGTGGCTGCCTGGATGCTGATCGCCGGCAGCGTGACCGGCGGGCTGTGGATCGCGCTGGCCGGCGCGCTGCGGGCCTACCGCGGCGTCAACGAGACCATCGCCACGCTGCTGCTGAACTACATCGCCATGGCGCTGCTGAATCACTTCGTCGAGGGGCCGCTGCGCGATCCGGCCAGCCTGAACAAGCCCTCGACGACGCCGATCGGCGACGAAAACATGATCGGCAACTTCCCCGGGCTGGACGTCCACTGGGGCATCGCCTGGGGCGTGGGCGCCTGCCTGCTGGGCTGGTTCCTGATGAACCGGACGCTGTTCGGCTTCTCGGCCCGCATGATCGGCGGCAACGTCCGCGCCGCGCTGCTGAACGGCCTGCCCGTCGCCCGCCTGATCGTGATCGTGACCTTTCTGGCGGGCGTCTGCGCGGGGCTGGCCGGCTCGATCGAGGTGGCGGCCATCCACGGCACCGCGAACGCCTCGCTGATCACGGGCTACGGCTACACGGGCGTCCTGGTCGCCTTCATCGCCCGGCAGAACCCGCTGGCCGTCATCCCCGTGTCCATCATCATCGGCGGCATCAGCGCCAGCGGCGGGTTGCTGCAGCGGGGGTTCGACCTCCCCGACGCGACCGTCAACGTGCTGCAGGGGATCCTGTTCATCGCCATCCTGCTGTCCGAGACGCTGAACGCCCGCACCGGCGTTAAGCGCAAGAAGGCCGTTCCGTCCGCCTCCGCCCCCTCCGGCAACACGGCGGTGACGACATGAGCGCGGCCGCGACGGGCGTCGCGCTGGCGGTGCTGGGCGGCTCGATCCGCGTCAGCACGCCCTTTCTCTTCGTCAGCCTGGGCGAGTGCCTGACCGAGAAGAGCGGGCGCGTGAACCTGGGGCTGGAGGGGACGCTGGTGATGGGCGCGATGAGCGGCTACGGCGTCGCCTACCTGACCCACTCGCCCTGGCTGGGCATCCTCGCCGCCGGGCTGGTGGGCAGCATCCTGGGGGCCGTGCACGCCCTGCTGTGCGCGCGCCCGCGCGTGAACGACGTGGCCGTCGGGATCGCGATGATGCTGTTCGGCGTGGGCCTGGCCTTCTTCATCGGCAAGCCGCTGATTGACGCCACCACCCCGCACCTGCCGGCGCTGTCGCTCGGCTGGTGGAGCGACTCGCCGGCCCTGAAGTCGGCGCTGCAGATCAACGCGCTGTTCGTGCTGGGCCTGGTGGTGACGGCCGCCGTGGTGGTGCTGCTGAAGCGCACGCGCTGGGGCCTGGTGCTGCGCACCGTGGGCGAGAGCGCCGACTCGGCGCGGGCCATGGGCTACGACGTCAACCGCGTGCGCCTGATCGCCACCGTGGCCGGCGGCTTCCTGGGCGGCATCGGCGGCTCGTTCCTGTCGCTCTACTACCCAGGCGGATGGGGCGAGGGGCTGTCCAGCGGCCAGGGGCTGATGGCCGTGGCGCTGGTCATCTTCGCGCGCTGGGATCCCGTCCGCTGCTTGCTGGCCTCGCTGCTGTTCGGCGGCGCCAGCGCCCTGGGCCCGGCCCTGCAGTCCGTCGGTTTCACCTCCGGCTACTACCTGTTCAACGCCGCGCCGTACGTCTTGACCTTGATCATCATCGTGGCCACCAGCTCGCCCGATCGGGCGCTGGCCGGACAACCGGCGGAGCTGCGCGTCGCCCGATGACCACGAGGAAACGCCCGATGCATCCCGGAAAGGCAAGGACATCGCCATGACCCAAGGAACCTTCGTCCCCGCCGAGCCCTACGCGTGGCCCTGGAACGGCGACCTGCGGCGCGACAACACGGCGCTGGTCGTCATCGACATGCAGACGGACTTCTGCGGCAAGGGCGGGTACATCGACCTGCTGGGCTACGACATCTCGCTGACCCGGGCCTGCATCGACCCGATCAAGCGGCTACTGACCCGCATGCGCGCGGGCGGCTATCCCATCTTCCACACCCGCGAGGGGCACCGGCCGGACCTCGCCGACCTGCCGGCGAACAAGCGCTGGCGGTCCCGCCAGACCCCGGGTAACCCCGGCGTCGGCATCGGCGATCAGGGACCGCAGGGCCGCATCCTGGTCAGGGGCGAGAAGGGCTGGGACATCATCCCCGAGCTGTATCCCTTGCCCGGGGAGACGATCATAGACAAGCCCGGCAAGGGCACCTTCTGCGCCACCGACTTCGACCTGATCCTGCGCCAGCGCGGCATCGCGAACATCATCCTGACCGGCATCACCACCGACGTGTGCGTGCACACCACCATGCGCGAGGCGAACGACCGCGGCTACGAGTGCCTGCTGGTCGAGGACTGCTGCGGGGCCACCGACGCCGGCAACCACGCCGCCGCCGTCAAGATGGTGAAGATGCAGAACGGCGTCTTCGGCTCGGTGTCGACGTCGGGCCGCCTGATCGAGGCGCTGCCATGACCGTCGCCGCGAGCATCAGCGACACCGCCCCCACGCCCGTGGTGGCCGTCCCCGTCGTGCCGGCGCCCGCCGGCCCGCCCATCGTCGAGGCGATCGGCGTGACCAAGATCTTCAACGGCGTGGCCGTGCTGGAGGACGTGTCGCTGCGGCTGCCCCTGGGCTCGTTCCACGCACTGCTGGGCGAGAACGGCGCCGGCAAGAGCACGCTGGTGAAGTGTATCATGGGCTACTACCGGGCCGACGCGGGCCGGGTGCTGGTCCGGGGCGCCGACGCGAAGATCAAGAACCCGCGCGACGCCGCCGCGCTGGGCATCGGCATGGTGTACCAGCACTTCACGCTGGTCGACAACATGACCGTCACGGAGAACATGGTGCTGTCCCGGCGGCAGCATCCGTTCCTGTTCGACTGGGCGAAGGAGCGGCAGGACGTGAAGACGTTCATGCAGTCGATGCCCTTCCGCCTGGATCCCGACAAGCCGGTGCGCATGCTGGCGGCGGGCGAGAAGCAGAAGCTGGAGATCCTGAAGCAGCTGTACCTGGGCAGCGCGATGATGATCCTGGACGAGCCGACGTCGGTGCTGACGCCCGACGAGGCCGACGAGGTGCTGGGGCTGCTGCAGACGATGACCCGCGCCGGGAAGCTGACGGTGCTGATGATCAGCCACAAGTTCCGCGAGGTCACGAAGTTCGCGGACGAGGTGACCATCCTGCGGCGCGGGCGCCTGGTGGGCAGCGGCCGCGTGGGCCAGCTGTCCACCGACGAGATGGCGCGCCTGATGGTCGGCGACGAGCCGCCCAAGAGCGACCGCACGCGCACGGCGACCCAGGCCACGGCGACGGTGCTGCGCATCGAGGGCCTGCACGCGGACGACGACCTGGGCGCGCCGGCCGTGTGCAACCTATCGCTCGAGGTCCGGGGCGGCGAGATCGTCGGCATCGCCGGGGTCTCGGGCAACGGCCAGGAAGAGCTGGTCGAGGTGCTGGCCGGCCAGCGCCCCGCCCGCATCGGCGAGATCCGGGTGGGCGGCGCCTCGTTCCGCGCCCGCCGGCACGAGATGCGTGACCAGAAGGTGCGCTGCCTGCCCGAGGAGCCGCTGAAGAACGCCTGCGTGGCCGGGATGTCGGTCGCCGAGAACATCGGCTTCCGCAACTTCGATCGCCACCCCTTCGCGCGCATCCGCGCCCTGGTCAGCCGTCGCGCCCTGCGCAAGCACGCCCGCAAGATGATCGCCGACTACGGCATCCGCACCTCGGGTCCGGACGCGCCCATCGGCAGCCTGTCCGGCGGCAACGTGCAACGGGCCGTGCTGGCGCGCGAGCTGCACGACGACGTGGCGCTGCTGATCGCCGCCAACCCCTGCTTCGGCCTGGACTTCGCGGCGGTGGCCGAGATCCGCGGGCGGATCATGGACGCGCGCAACCGGGGCACCGCCGTCCTGCTAATCAGCGCCGATCTCGACGAGATCTTCCAGCTGGCGGATCGGGTGATGGTGATCAGCGAGGGGAAGATCGTCCACGAGGCCCCCGCCGCCGAGGCGGACATCCGCGTCATCGGGCGCCACATGGCGGGGCATGCCTGAAACCTCGCCTGCCGGCGAAGGCCCGCTATGATGCCCGCATGTTCGTATCCCCGATCGCTTCTCCTCGTTCGCGCGCCGGCATCCCGGGGGCGCGGTGAGCGCGCCCCCCTCGAACTGGGTGTTGCCCGACCTGCTGGCGCAGACGCTGCGGCCCGACTTCACGTGGTCCGAACTTCGTCCCGGAGTGGATGAACACCGGCTGTACGGGAGCGACGACGGCAGCGGCCCCATCGCGTCGATCCTGCGCTACGCACGGGGCGCCCGTGTCCCCTATCATCGCCACGGCGGCCATGAGCACATCTTCATCCTTTCCGGATCCCAGCGCGACGAGCGGGGAACCTACGGTGCCGGCACGCTGGTCATCAACAAGCCCGACAGCCGACACGACGTCGTCAGCGACGAGGGCTGCACGGTCCTCATCATCTGGGAGCGCCCCGTCACCTTCGTCGAGCGCCCCGACGCCCGCTGACGCTGACCGGCCCGGCTGGCGGGCGGCCCTGACGCTGGGCTTCGCTCCCGACGGCGCCGGAGGCACGGCGCTGGCCACGCGTTCGCACGTCGGGCCGCTGGTGGTGCAGCGGCCGTTCTTCCCCGAGGGCCGCGCCGTGCCGCACGTTTACCTGCTGCACCCGCCCGGGGGCCTGGTGGGCGGCGACCAGCTGACCGTCGACGTCTCCGTCGGGGGCGCGGCCCACGCGCTGGTGACCACGCCGGCGGCGACGAAGGTCTACCGCACGGCCGGCCCCACGGCGTCGCAGCGGCAGGGGCTGCGCGTGGAGGCGGGCGGCGCGCTGGAGTGGCTGCCCCAGGAGCTGATCCTCCACGACGGCTGCGCCGCGGAGCTGGCCACCGACGTGCGCCTGGGTCCCGGGGCGCGCTTCCTGGGCGTCGACGCCCTGTGCTTCGGCCTGCCCGCGCGCGGCGAGAGGTTCGCCGCCGGTCGCTGCCGCCAGCGCTTCGAGGTGTGGCGCGAGGACGTGTCCGGCGCGGCGCGGCCGCTGGTCATCGAGCGCGGGCGCTTCGACGCCGCCGACCCCGTGCAGAGCGCCGCCTGGGGGCTGGGCGGCGCGCGCGTGCACGCGCTGCTGGTCGCGGCGCCGGCGCCGCCAGGGCTGGCCCAGCTGTTGCCGCTGCTGCGCGCCGCCGGCGACGGCCTGCCCGCCGGCGATCGCGCCGGGGTCACGGTCGTGTCCCAGGGCCAGCCGGAAGACGGCGCCCTGGTGGGCCGCTATCTGGGCGCCAGCACCGAGCGCGCGCGCCATTACTTGCAAGCGCTGTGGACGCTGCTACGCCCGGCGCTGCTGGGCCGCCCCGCCACCCCGCCGCGCATCTGGGCCACCTGAAGCGAACGCACGACGACCAGTCACCCGCCACGAGGACGACGCGATGGAGCTGACCCCACGAGAGAAAGACAAGCTGCTGCTGTTCACGGCGGCGTTGCTGGCCGAGCGGCGCAAGGCGCGCGGCCTGAAGCTGAACTACCCCGAAGCGGTCGCCTACATCTCGGCGGCCATCCTCGAGGGGGCCCGCGACGGCCGCACCGTCGCCGAGCTGATGTCGGCGGGCACGCGCCTGCTGACCGCGGACGACGTCATGGACGGAATCCCCGAGCTGATCCCCGAGGTCCAGGTCGAGGCCACGTTCCCGGACGGCACCAAGCTGGTGACGGTGCACCAGCCCATCCCGCCCAGGCAGGTGATGGGCATCGGCGCGGTCACGCCCGCCCCCGGCACGCTGACGCTGAACGAGGGGCGGCCCACGCTGCGGCTGGAGGTGGCGAACACCGGGGACCGGCCCATCCAGGTGGGGTCGCACTACCACTTCGCCGAGACGAACCCCGCCCTGGCCTTCGACCGCGCGCAGGCGCGCGGGTTCCGTCTGGACATCGCCGCGGGCACTGCCGTCCGCTTCGAGCCGGGGCAGACCCGCACGGTGGACCTGGTCGCGTTCGGCGGCGAGCGCATCGTGCAGGGCTTCCGGGGCGAGGTGATGGGCAAGCTGGACGCACCGACCCAGGCCACGACGAAAGGGACCCGCACGCCATGAGCCGCACCATCGACCGACATGCCTACGCCGAGATGTACGGCCCCACCACGGGCGATCGCGTGCGGCTGGGAGACACGGACCTGCTGATCGAGGTCGAGCGTGACCACACGATCTACGGCGAGGAGGTGAAGTTCGGGGGCGGCAAGGTCATCCGCGACGGCATGGGGCAAAGCCAGCGGGCCGGTGCCGGCGTCGCCGATCTGGTGATCACCAACGCGCTGATCCTGGACGTGACCGGCATCGTGAAGGCCGACATCGGCGTCAACGCCGGCCGCATCACCGGCATCGGCAAGGCGGGCAACCCCGACGTGCAGCCGGGCGTGGACATCGTCATCGGCCCGGGCACCGAGATCGTGGCCGGCGAGGGGTGCATCGCCACGGCCGGCGGCATCGACACGCACATCCACTTCATCTCGCCCCAGCAGTGCGAGGACGCGCTGATGTCGGGCGTGACCACCATGCTGGGTGGCGGCACCGGCCCCGCGGCAGGCACGAACGCCACCACCTGCACGCCCGGCGTCTGGAACGTGTCGCGGATGCTGCAGGCGGCCGAGGGCATCCCCATGAACCTGGGCTTCCTGGGCAAGGGGAACGCCAGCCGCCCGGAGGCGCTGGACGAGCAGATCGAGGCCGGCTGCATCGGCCTGAAGCTGCACGAGGACTGGGGCACCACGCCGGCCGCCATCGACTGCTGCCTGACGGTGGCCGAGCTGCACGACGTGCAGGTGGCCATCCACACCGACACGCTGAACGAGTCGGGCTTCGTCGAGGACACGCTGGCCGCGTTCAAGGGACGGGCGATCCACACGTACCACACCGAGGGCGCGGGCGGCGGGCACGCCCCCGACATCATCAAGGCCTGCGGCGTGCCGCACGTGCTCCCTTCGTCGACGAACCCGACGCGCCCCTACACGGTGAACACCGTGGACGAGCACCTGGACATGCTGATGGTCTGTCACCACCTGGACGCCGGCATCCCCGAAGACGTGGCCTTCGCCGAGTCGCGCATCCGGCGCGAGACTATCGCCGCCGAGGACATCCTGCACGACCTGGGCGCCATCAGCATGATGTCCAGCGACTCGCAGGCCATGGGGCGCGTGGGCGAGGTCATCACCCGCACCTGGCAGACCGCGCACAAGATGAAGCAGCAACGGGGCGCCCTGCCCGGCGACGGCCGCGCCGACAACCTGCGCGCCAAGCGCTACATCGCCAAGTACACCATCAACCCGGCCATCACCCACGGAATCGCGCACGAGGTGGGCAGCCTGGCCGTGGGCAAGCTGGCGGACATCGTGCTGTGGAAGCCGGCGTTCTTCGGCACGAAGCCGGCCGTCATCATCAAGGGCGGGCTGATCGCGGCGGCGCCCATGGGCGATCCGAACGCCTCCATCCCCACGCCCCAGCCGGTGCACTACCGGCCCATGTTCGGCGCGCTGGGGGGCGCGCTGGCGGCCACGAACGTCACGTTCGTTTCGGCGGCGGCGCTGGTGGGCGGCCTGGGCGAGACGCTGGGCCTGCGCCGCAGGCTGGTGGCGGTGCGCGGCACGCGGGGCGTGCGCAAGACGGATCTGCTGTTCAACGACGCCCTGCCGGTCATCGAGGTCGATCCGCAGACCTACGAGGTGCGCGCGGACGGCCAGCTGCTGGTGTGCGAACCGGCGACGACGTTGCCCCTGGCCCAGAGGTACTTTCTGTTTTGAGCGACACCGGCGACAGGAAGACCTGGCGGCTGACTGCCTTCGCCCCGGCGGAGGGCGAGGCTGCGGCGACGCTGAGCCTTGGCTTCGAGGATCGTCGCCGCAGCAGGCAGCTGGCGCGCCTGGACGACGGTCGCGAGGTGGGCCTGGACCTGCCCCGGGGCACCGTCCTGCGCGAGGGCGATCGCCTGAGCGGTGACGGCGTTCCCGTGATCGTGGTCCGCGCGGCGCCGGAGACGCTGTCGGTCGCGCGCACGTCCGACGCCCATCTGCTGGCCCGGGCCGCCTACCACCTGGGCAACCGGCACGTCCCGCTGCAGGTGGCGCCGCAGCGCCTGGCCTACCAGCACGACCACGTGCTGGACGGAATGGTGCGCGAGCTGGGCCTGACCGTGACGACCGAGCGCGCGCCCTTCGAACCTGAGGCGGGCGGCTACCGCCACGACGGCAACGAGCGCCGCGGGCACACGCACGGACCGCACGACCACGGTCATCACCACGAGCACCACGCCCCGGGCCATCACCACCACGATGATCACGACCACTGACGCCGTCCCCGCATCGCCCGGGCGGACGGCGTTCCTGCGCCTGCTCCAGCTGGCCAGCCCCGCCCTGCCCGTCGGCGCGTTCGCGTACTCACAGGGGCTGGAGCCGGCCGTGAGCGCCGGCGTGGTCCACGACGAGGCCAGCGCCGCCGGCTGGCTGCTCGGTCTGCTGGCGGGCCCGCTCGCTCACCTGGACCTGCCCCTCTTCGCGCGCCTCTACCGCGCCCACACGGCCCGGGATCTCGCCGGCGTCGCCCACTGGAACGGCTTCCTGCTGGCATCACGTCCCACCAGCGAGCTGCAGGCCGAGGACCGCCACCTGGGCGCGGCGTTCGCGCGCGTGCTGGCGACCCTGGAGGTTCCGGAGGACACCGTCGGTGCGAAGACGCTGGCGGGACAGTTCGCGCGCGCCACCGTGCACTACCGCATCGACCTGCACACCGCGCTGGAGACGTTCGCGTTCATGTGGGCCGAGGCGCAGACCAGCGCCGCCGTGCGCCTGGTGCCGCTCGGCCAGAGCGCCGGTGTGCGCGTCCTGGCGCGCGCCGGCGCGGCCATCCCGCCCGCCGTCGCGGCGGCCCTGCTGCTGGGCGACGACGACCTGGGCGGCGCCGCCCCGGGCCTGGCGCTGCTGTCGGTGGCGCACGAGACCCAGTATTCCCGTCTGTTTCGATCCTGACGTCGTGACGTATCGATCCCGCCCCTGGAATGAAAGGAGCAACCCCCATGAAGAACCCATCCACCGGTCCCCTGCGCGTCGGCGTGGCCGGCCCCGTCGGCTCAGGCAAGACCGCGCTGGTCGACGCCCTGTGCAAGGCGCTGCGCGATCACTACGACATCGCCGTCGTCACGAACGACATCTACACGAAGGAGGACGCCCAGTTCTTGATCCGCAGCGGCGCCCTGCCCGAGGAGCGCATCGTCGGCGTGGAGACGGGCGGCTGCCCCCACACGGCCATTCGCGAGGACGCGTCGATCAACCTGGAGGCCATCGACGACCTGGGCCGCCGCTTCCCGAACCTGGACGTCATCCTGGTCGAGAGCGGCGGCGACAACCTGGCCGCCACGTTCAGCCCCGAGCTGGCGGACCTGTGCCTGTACGTGATCGACGTGTCCGGCGGTGACAAGATCCCGCGCAAGGGCGGCCCCGGCATCACCAAGTCGGATCTGCTGGTCATCAACAAGACCGATCTCGCGCCCCACGTGGGCGCCTCGCTGGAGGTGATGGACCGCGACGCGCGCAAGCAGCGCGGCGAGAAGCCCTTCGTCTTCACCAGCATCAGGAAGGGCGAAGGCCTGCAGCCGGTCGTCGACTTCATCATTCGCCACGGGCTGCTCGGCGAATCGCCGCACCAGGCCTTGCACCCGACGGCCTAGGGCGCCTCGGGCTCGGCCTATCGCGGGGGGGGATCGGCGAAGGCGGCGTCCTCCGCCAGCGAACGGATGACCTCGGGCGGCAGGGGCGCGCGGACCGACAGCGCCGGGTGGCGCACCAGGAACTGCACGCTGACGGCCGGATCGCGGGCCGCCTTGGCCAGCGTCGCCACGCCCGCGGCGCCGATGGGCACCTTCATGTAGTGCACGGCCGTGGTCGCGCCTTCCAGCACGCCGCGCGTCTCGCTGCGCGCCGGGATCACCTGGCCGTCCAGCTCCAGCGCCACCGCGTGCTCCAGCCCGGCCAGCCCGGACAGGCGGCGATCCCGCGTCGCCCGCTCGGGGATCTCGACGAACATCGTCAGCGACAGCTCGCCCTCTCCCGGAACCAGCTCGTTGTACGTCTCCAGCTCGTGCGCGATGCCCGCCTCGGCGATGATGCGCTCGGTGCGCAGCATCTCCTGCACCTGGAACAGGACCGTCTCGGTGTTCTCGAAGACGACCGACAGCTCCGGGCAGGGCTGGAAGCGCCGGCGCTTCTTCTCCTCGATCAGGCGCGCCCGGTAGTGCGGGCGAATCTGCTCGTACGCGCCCAGGTCCAGCAGGTCACCGCGCGCCACCTTCTTCATTTCGTGTCTCCTTCCACGCCGTACGCGCGCGCCAGCGCCTCCACCGGGCGCAGCACGGTGGCCTTCGTCTCCTTGCGCAGGCGCAGCGCCGACAGCGTGCAGTCGGTGACCACCAGCGCCTCGGGCTCGCGGTTGACGTCGTTGACCAGCTTCTGGGCGTAGCGTCGCCCCATCTCGTAGTTCGCGGCCTTCATGCCCCACGTGCCGTCGACGGCGGAGCACTGCTCGACCAGCCGCACCTCGGTGTCGGGCACCTGCGCCAGCAGCCGCATCCCCGGGAACGCGATCTTCTGGGCGCGCAGGTGGCAGGCGGCGTGATACGTGACGTTGCCGAGCGGGTTCTTGAAGTCCTTCTTCAGCGCCTTCTTCTTGCGCAACCCGTCCAGGAACTCCATCAGATCCAGGGTGGCGGCGGCCACCGCCCGCGTCTCGGGCCGGTCGTGGTACACAGCCCATTCCTTCTTGATCGTGTAGCCGCAGGTGGGGGCCGGCACGACGATGGTCTTGCCCTGCTTCACGTGGGGCCACAGCAGGGCGACGTTCGCCTCGACCTTGGCGCGCACGGCGGTCACGTCGCCGCCGTCCAGGTTGGGCATCCCGCAGCACACCTCGCCCTCGGGGCGGAGCACCCGGAAGCCCTGGTGCTCGAGCACGCGCACCGCCGCCTGGGGTACGCTGGTCTCGTTGTAGTCGCCCGTGCACGTCGAGAAGATCACCACCTCGCCCGCGCTGCCCGCCTCGGGCGCCGGCCGGTGCCGCTCCAGCCACTTCGGGAAGGGGACGGCCTCGAACCGGGGCAGCGGGAACTCGGCCGAGATGCCGGTCGTCGCCTCCTGGACCTTCCGCGCCAGCCGGTTCGCGCTGATCAGGTTGCTGAGCGGCGCCTTGAGCCCACCCCCCAGCTTGCCGATGGTGCCAGGCTCGCCCAGCAGCTGATCGACCAGGGCCACGCCCTCGCTGCGGGCCCGCTGGGCCTTCTCGCGCGCCATCAGGCGGGGGAAGTCGAGCAACTCCGACGCGCCCTCGTCGGCGGTGTAGGGGCACTTGATGTAGCAGAGCTTGCACTGCCAGCAGAGATCGCTGACCAGCCGCAGATCCTCGAGCGTGGTCTTCTCCGCGCCCTCGGCCCGGTTGCTCTCGATGTCGCGATCGACCGCCGCGAACAGCGCGGGAAACGAGCCGCAGTAGCCGACGCACATGCGGCACTCGTGGCAGACCTGAAAGACGCGCTTCGCCTCCGTGCGCAGATCGGCGGCGTTCCAGTAACGGGCGTCGTCGGGACTGGTGGCGGGAGGACTGGCCGGACGGCGGGGGATAACTGACATGGCGTGGGGTGGGTGGTGGCCCGCTCCGGAGGAAAATCAGCGGAAGAGGCGAGGCAGAGGCCAGACGCGGGGACGGCGCACGGCGGTGATGGAACCGGATGCCAACGGTCTGCCGTCTACCGGGCCTGTCCTCTCGTGGTTCTCCTCCGGAGCGAGTCCCTGTCGAGTGTCAGTCCAGGCTCTGGGCGGCCTTCGAGAAGCGACCGGCGTGCGACTTCTCGGCCTTCGCCAGCGTCTCGAACCACTCGGCGATGTCGTCGAAGCCCTCCTCGCGGGCCTCCTTCGCGAAGCCCGGGTACATCGTCTCGTACTCGTGGGTCTCGCCGGCGGTGGCCGCCTTCAGGTTCTTCAGCGTGTTGCCAATGGGCAGGCCCGTCGCGGGATCACCGACCTGCTTCAGGTAGTCCAGGTGGCCGTGCGCGTGGCCGGTCTCGCCGTCGGCGGTGTCCTTGAACAGGCCGGCTACCTCGGGGTAGCCCTCGACGTCGGCGACCTTGGCGAAGTACAGGTACCGCCGGTTCGCCTGCGACTCGCCGGCGAATGCGTCCTTCAGGTTCTGGTGGGTCTTCGTACCGTTCAGGCTCTTGCTCATGGCTGCTTTTCCTTTCTCTTGGCTGGGTGGCGCGACGCGCGCGGACCAGGCGAGGACCGCGTCACGTCGTCACTGCGGGGATGGACCCCGGCGTGCGCCGGAGTCTGGGAACATTCACGGCACAGTCCGCGGAAGATCTGCTCCACCACCCGGACGCTGAACCCGGGCGACGTCTTCGCCAGCGCCCGCTGCGCGGGCAGCGGTCGCGGCGGCACGGGGTCCCGCACGTCGCGAACGGCGCCGCAGCGGTCGCACACGACGTGATCGTGCGGGTGCATGTTGGGATCGAACCGCGTGGAGCCGGGCGCCAGCGACAGCGACGTCCCCAACCCCGCCGCGCACAGCGCCGCCAGCGTGTTGTAGACCGTCGCGAACGACATCGTCGGCATGGCCGGGCGCAGGCGATCGAACAGCTCCTGCGCGGAAGGGTGCGACTCGTCCGCCGCCACCTCGCGCACGATGGCCATGCGCTGCGGGGTCATCTTCAGCCCGGCGGTCCGGACCCGCTCGAGCAGCGCCAGGACGGCGGCGTCCCCGCCCCGCCCCCGCTGCGCTGCCGGCGTCCGTCCTTGCCGTGGCCCTAGCATGAAACGACTTCTTATTAAGAAATATTCTAAATTGCAAGCACGCGCGGCGGCCCGCGCCTCGCCCCGGCCTCAGGCGTGGGGCGGCGCGAGCGCCCCGTCGATCGCGCCCCCGAGCCTCACGGGCGGGGCTGCGCCAGCGCGGCGTCGATGGCGCTCGCCAGCTCGCGATCGTCGGGGGCCACCTTGCTGGGGAACGCCTTGATGAGCGCGCCGTCGCGCCCCACCAGGTACTTGTGGAAGTTCCACTTCGGCTCGCCGCCGTCCTTCGCCAGCCAGGCGAAGACGGGTGACTGGCCTTCCCCCTTCGTCTTCACCTTCTCGAACAGCGGAAACTTCACGTGGAAGCGCGTGTCGCAGAAGGTGGCGATCTCCTGGGCCGTGCCCGGCTCTTGCCCGCCGAAGTCGTTCGAGGGGAAGCCCAGCACGGCGAACCCCTGCCCCTTCCGTGCCTCGTACAGCTTCTCGAGCCCGTCGTATTGAGGCGTGTAGCCGCACTCGGAGGCGGTGTTCACGACCAGGACCACCTGGCCCCGGTACTGGGAGAGATCCTGGGGCTGACCGTCGAGACGCTTGGCAGACAGATCGAAGAATGACATCGCACGCTCCTTTGCGGATGAGCTTCGCCGAAATCCTCGGCGGGGAGAAGCGCCTCCAATGTAGGTCGTGCGCCGCGACGAGGGACGGATGTTCGTCGCCTTCCCCTCATTCCGTCGACCGTTTCGCTGCCTCTCGCGCCACTTCTAGATGAAGGCTGTCATTTCAGTCCGGTTCGATGGCCGTCGATGTTTTCACCGGCGGGGCCGTTTCCTCGTCGGCGTCGAAGCCCTGTCGCCGTCGCGCACCAGGCCGCCCATGTCGGATGCTGCAGGCGGACGGCTTACATTTCCCAAATTCATCGTGTTTCGCGTTACGAATTTGTCAACGACTGCTGGCAACGACTGATACACTGAACCTTGCTGTTTCTCCGCCTCGCCCTGGAGAGAGATGAGATGAGACGCGCCCCCCTTCTCTGGATGTCCCTGGCATCGCTCGCGCTCGCCGTCGGGCTGTATGGCTGCGAGGCGCCCGAAGCGTTTCACATCTCGGGCGACGGCAGCCTGCTGGCCAGCGGCACCGGCGGCGTGGACATGTCCCCGACGGGCGGCAGCGTCGGCTCCGGTGGCATCCCGGCCTCCGGTGGTTCGACCGGCACCGGCGGCTTCACGCTGAGCACCGGCGGAACGACGATTCCGGGCACCGGCGGCGCCGCTGGACACGCTTCGACGGGCGGCACGGCCGGCACCGGTCACGGCGGCAGCGGTAGCGGTGGAACCGGCGGCCACGCGACGGGTGGCGCGGTCGCCTCCGGCGGTGCGCAGGCGGGCGGCAGCGTGGGCACTGGCGGGCGCGCGATGGGCGGCAGCGTCGGCAGCGGCGGGATCGCCCCCGGCACCGGCGGGGCCGGCACCGGCGGACGCGGGGGGGCCGGCGGGTCGCCGGGAATGGGTGGCAGCGCCGGTGGCGCCGTCGGCACCGGCCCCTGCGCGGGCCTCTGCACGCCCGCGACGGACTTCAAGTTCAGCTCGGGCACCACGTACCAGTCGCCCAACCTCGGCACGACCGCCGTCTGCTACGAGGTCGCGACGACGCTGACGATCCAGGGCGGTGGTTGCAGCAACTGCACCGTCTCGTCACCGGCCCGCACCGTCAAGATCAACGGCACGACCGCCGCGAACAACGGCAGCTGGAGCAATCTCCCCGCCAAGGTCAACGGCGGCTACTGCATCCAGATCACCGCCGGCGCCCCCGACTACACCCAGTTCTACACGTTCTGAAGTAGGGAGGGGCTTCCTCGACCGAGACGCCCGTCCCCAGGGCCCGCGGCCACGGGCGTAGTGGCGCGGACGGGCGTGTGGTCGTGAGCTGCTTTCGGCGCGGCGGCGCACTGAGCGGCTGATGAACCAGATGCGGAGCCGTCATCTTTTGATCCTCGCGGTGGTCGCGCTCGCGGCCTGTCAGAGCGGGCAGTCGGCGACCGGAGGGGCGGATGCGTCTGCCAGCGGCGGCAGCACCGGGCCAACCGGCACGGGAGGCGGCGTGGCGCCAGGCTCGGGCGGCGGGACGCCGGGGGCCGGCACCGGAGGCACGGGTTCGGGCGGCGCCGCCAGCTCGGGCGGCGCGGCCTCCTCGGGAGGCGCCACCGGCTCGGGGGGAGTGACCGGGTCCGCGGGGGCGGCGGGATCAGGCGGCGCGTCCACCGGCGGCGGCACGGGTGCCCAGTCGAGCGGCGGTCGCGCCGGGGCTGCCGGCGGTGGGCCAGGTACATCGTCGGGCGGACGGAGCGGCAGTGGCGGCGTTCGCGGGGGTGGTGGAATCGCCGCCACGGGTGGCGGCCCGGGCCATGCGGGCAGCACCGGCACCGGCGGGCTGGCGGGGATGGCGAGCGCGGGGCCACCGGAGACGAAGCCGCTCGGTTATGGCCAGAACACGACCGGCGGCGGGTCGACGCCCGAGGTGCAGGCCGGCTCAATGGCCGAGGTCCAGGCCTTGATCGACGCGTACCCAGGCAGCGGCGGCCTCACCATCCGGTTCACGGGCCACTTCGACTTCTCCACCATCCCCGATCCCTGCACCCAGTGGCAGCTGCCGGCGCAGATCGTCGAGATCAAGAAGAAGAACGACATCACGCTGATCGGTGCTGACGGGTCGGCAGCGAACTTCGGCATCCACATCGCGTCGTCGTCCAGCAACATCATCGTCCGCAACATGACGTTCGGGCTGCTGCCGGGCGGAGACGCCGCCGACGCCATCAGCCTGGAAGGCATGAGCAGTGGCTTCCCCACCGACGTGTGGATCGATCACAACGAGCTCTTCAGCTCGATGGCGGCCTGTTCGGGCGCGGGCGACTCTTCCTTCGACGGGCTGATCGACATGAAGAAGGGCGCGGACATGGTCACCGTCTCGTACAACTACTTGCACGACCACCACAAGGTCAGCCTGAACGGGTACAGCGACTCCGACACGGCGGTGCGGCACGTGACGTTCCATCACAACATCTTCGAGAACGTCGGCTCACGCACGCCGCTTCAGCGCGGCGGCTACAGTCACCTGCTGAACAACGTCTTCGACACGATCGACACCTCCGGCATCAACGTCCGGATGAACGGATACACGCTGATCGAGGGCAACTACTTCTCGAACGTCGAGAACCCGATCACCTCGCGCGACAGTTCGGCCCTTGGTTTCTGGGACATCCGCAACAGCAACAACGTCAGCGGCCCCACCGACTTCGCCACCTTCGGGATCACCTGGGCGGCCAGCTCGTCGACGCCGGCCGCGGACGCGACCAACTGGACGACGTCCGCGACCTACCCCGCCGCGCTCGGGTATACGTATCCGGTCGACGCCGCCGGGTGCGTCCGCTCGGGCCTGTCGAAGGTCGCGGGCGCCGGCAAGGGCCTGGCCACGCTGAAGTGTAACTAGTCGGGCAGCCCGGGGATCCCCAGCGTCACCGCCGACACCGACCCGCGCGTCGTCATGTAGATCGTCTTGCGATCGGCCCCCCCGAACGTGCAGTTCGAGGTATTTCCCGTGGCGATCAACCCGATGTACGAGCCGGAGGACGAGTACACCTCGATGCCCGCGCTGGTCCCCGCGTACAGGTTCCCCGCGCAGTCGGTGCACATCCCGTCGACCGTATCGTTCATCGCCGTGATCCAGACCTTGTCGGTATCGGTCATGACCGTACCGTCCGCCGCCAGCGTCATCGTGTGGATCTGCTTGTTGCCGACGTCGCCCACGATCAGCGTGTTCTCGTCCGCCGACAGCTCGATGCCGTTGGGCCGGTTCACCTGCTTCATCGGCCCCGTCAGCTTGCCCGCCTTCGAGTACCAGTAGAAGCCGCTGTCCGGATCGGTGAAGTAGATGTTGCCGTCGCTGCGCACGATGACGTCGTTGGGCTTGTAGTTCCCGGGCGCCACGACCACCGTCGTCGTGGCCGGGTTCGCCGGATCCAGGCGGTACAGCTGGTTCATCTCCTGGTCGGTCACGATGATCTTGTCGTCGTTGTCCAGCGCCAGGCCGTTGCTGCCGCTCATGCTCTTCAGGACCTGCGGCGACATGCCCGGGGTCAGGTCCCACAGCCGCTCGGGGGACACGTTGTCCGAGAAGACCAGCAGATTCTTGCTGGCGATCCAGACCGGCCCCTCGACGAACGCGAAGTAGTTCGGATTCGTCGCGCTGTCGGGCTTGATCATCGTGATCGCGCCCATACCCGTCAGCGGGTTCGCCGGGTAGCTGCCCGCCTTCGCCGGATCGCACACGAACTTCGCGGACGCGCCGCCGTGCAGGTTCGTCGTCGACCCGCCCGCGCCGCCCGACCCTGGTGAACCACCGGCGCCGCCGCTGGCGCTTCCCCCCGCGCCACCGCTCGCGGCGCCGCCGCTCGCGGCGCCGCCGGTCGCCGCGCCCCCCGTCGCACCCCCTCCGCCCCCGCTGGCGCTGCCGCCGCTGGCCTGCCCGCCGCTCCCGTGACCACCGCTCCCCGAACCGCCGCTTCCGGAGCCGCCGCTCCCGGAGCCGCCGCTGCTCGTGACCCCGCCCGTGCCGGCGCCACCGCTGCCGTGACCGCCAGTGCCGACCCCGCCGCTCCCTGCGCCGCCGCTGCCGCCGACATGGCCGCCGCTGGCGCTGCCGCCACTACCGCCGCTGACCCCGCCGCTGCCGGCCGGCGTTCCCCCCGAGCTGCCGCACGACGCGGCCAGCCCGCAGGCCAGCAACGCCGTGACGGCGGTCCGACGGCGCGACGATACGGTCAGGGCGGCTACCACTTCGCCCGCTTCGCGAGATCGAGGGCGCGCTCCTCCCAGAAGTCACCCGCCTTGGGACCGCCGTTGCAGGTGCCGTCCGACTCACCCGGCTTCTTGATCCACAGGAACGCGTCGCACAGGGGCTCCTTCGTGTCGCTAGTGGGGGGCGAGCCGAGCGCGCGGCCGTCGGGGTTGCACCAGGACGCCTCGCTGTCGCCGTCCACCTTGGGTCCGCCGTTGCCGTTGCGGCTGGTGTCGATGACGAAGTGCTTGCCACCCAGCGCCGCCGACAGCTTCTTGCCGTACGCCATGCACTCGTCGGTCGCCTTGTAGTTCGACACGTTCAGCGAGAAGCCATCCGCCTCGTCGATGCCCGCCGCCTTCAGGCGGGCCGCCATCTCGTCGACCGGCACCCAGCCCGGGTGTCCCGCGTCCATGTAGACCCACGTGTTGGCCCACGACTCCAGGGTGTGCACGGCGAACTTGATCAGCTCGATGCGCTCCTTCTGGGCCGCGTCGGACAGACAGCCTTCCTTCTTCAGCAGCGGCAGCGCGTCCGGCTCGAGAATCACGGCCGCCTTACGATCACCGATGCCCCGCGCGAAGTCGCTGATCCACTTCTTGTAGTCCTCGGCCTTGTTGGCCCCGCCCGCCGAGTACTGGCCGCAGTCCCGGTTCGGGATGTTGTAGGCCACGAAGAACGGCAGGTCGCCGTTCTTCTGCAGCAGGTTGACCCGCTTGAACATCCAGTTTCCGACGAACGGCGTCCACTGGCCGACCCAGTCGGCGCCGCCACGCTCGGCGATCTTCTCCATCAGCGCCCCCGCCTCCGGGTCGGTCTTCTTCAGCTTGATGGCGCGGACGTGGGCCTGGCCGTACGGATCGACCCACCACTTCGCCCCCACGAAGGGGTTGTCGCCGGCCTTGTGGTGCGGCTCGGTCGACTTGGCCGGCAGCTTCGGCGCGTTCGGGTCGTCCCCGGGCGCCGCCGCCTCCGCAGCCGGCTTCTGGGTGGAACCACAGGACATCAGGGACACCGAAACCGCCAGAGCGACGAAGCCGCCGACAGAACCGCGCTGCATCAAGGAATCCTCCGTTGACTGTGAAACGATGGGAAAAAGGAACCGAGGACCGATCCCATAACACACTGTCCTTTCACCACCGGGTTGTTCAAATAACCAGGTGGTGAAAGGTACCACCCCGCGTCGAATCCGGTTCTCGATCGCCCCGGCGCGGCCGTTATAGTCAGGTCCGTCCTTTCAGAGTTGCATGGCCACCATGGAGGCTCAGCTATCGTGAAGTACCCCGTATCAGACCCCGCCCTATCTTCATCTTCTTCACCTTCGCGCCGGTCGGTCGGCGCAGGGGGCCCCCTCCTCCTGGCGGGGCTGACCCTGGCCCTGGCGGCCGGCGGCGGGTGCGCCAAGGTCGACCAGGCGCCCAACACGATGGGGGGCAGCGGGGGAATTCACCTGCCCGGCACCGGCTCCGGCGGCAGCTCGGGGTCCGGGCCGGACGGGTCGGACGGGGTGGACGGCGCCCTCCCCGAGACCGGTGGCGTCGACAAGTTCTCGGCCGACATGAAGACCTGCACGGACGTCATGTACACGTTCACGCCCATGATCCCCACGGTCACCCTGCTGGTCGACCGGTCGGGCAGCATGTTCCACTGCCTGAGCGGAAGCACGGGCGACGCCGTGTGCGCCGACCCCGCCAACACCAGCTGGACCAACCTGAAGATCGCGATCGAGTCGGTGATCACCCAGCTCGACTCGCAGGTGCGGTTCGGCTTCCAAACCGTCTGGGGCACCAACCCGCAGGGGGGCGGCATGTGCCCCTCGTTGCAGGGCATGGCCACCAACGCCGTCGCTCCGGCGCTGAACAACGCCGCCACCATCAAGACGCTGTACGACGGCCTGGCCTTCCCGCCCAACAGCACACAGATGGGCATGAAGTTCGAGTCGCCCGCCAGTGAATCGATCCAGGTGGCCAGCAAAGCGCTGCAGGCGGACACGACCCCCGGCAGCAAGTACATCATCTTCCTGACCGACGGCCAGCCGGACTACTGCGACGACTCGAACTCGCTGTGCGCCCCTGACTCCGTCGTCTACCAGCTGCAGACGGCCGCCGCGGCCGGCGTCAAGACGATCGTCTTCGGTGTGCAGACGTCGCTGTTCGATCTGGCGCCGGGGGTGCTGCAGGCGTTCGCCAACGCGGGCGCCGGCGAGCCGACGCTGGCCCCCGTGAAGGCCGGTGGGACGGCGAACGACTTCTATGATCAGTGCGCCAGCGTCTCGGGCTGGGCGGCCGACCTGACCGCCTCCGGGAAGCCGAACATGCGGGGCACCACCCTCGGCACGTACTCCACGACGATGGGCCCCACCACGCCGTATCAGCCCAGCGCGGCGAACCTCGGCCAGCTCGTCACCCAGCTCAGCTCCGCGCTCAGCGGCGTGAAGAGCTGCACGTTCGACCTCGGCAACATCAACGGCATGTCCGTGAAGGTCAACCGTAGCCTGCTCAACGAGGCGCACGTCCTGATCATGGGCAATGACGTGCCCCTCGACGACACGAACGGCTGGCGCATGAACACGGACACGCAGCTCGAGCTGACGGGCTCGGCCTGCGACGAATGGCGGCAGCCCGACACGAACACCATCGACTTCAAGTTCCCCTGCGACGTCTTCATCGTCGGGTGAGCCGACGGCCCCGGCCTGCTCAGTGCCGGGGCCGCTTCTCGCCGGCGGGGACGCGGAAGGGCAGCCGGTTCACCGCCGGCGGCATGGGGCACGACGCGAACGCCGTGAACGCGCAGGGCGGGTTGAACGCCTTGTTGAAGTCGAGGATCACGCGCCCGTCCACCGGCAGCGGCGCGTACAGGAACCGCCCCGCCCCGTAGGTCTCGTCCCGGTTGGTCGCGTCGCCGAACAGCACGAACAGGCGCCGACCGTCCCCTTCCAGCAGCAGCTGCAGCCGCCCCGGCTGTCCGTCCACCTCGAACACGGCGTCACCCGGCGACCGATACGTCTGCGGCCGCCCGTCGCTGTCTTCCAGCCGGACGCTGACCGGCGGCTCGCGCGGCTCGAAGCGGGCGTCGATCCACCAGCGACGGTCGACGTCGTACGCCGGCACGCCGGCGAACGCCCGTCGGGTGGGGCTGGCGGGATCTCGCACCCGCAGCGCCAGGTCGTCGCCGCGGCGGATCAGCTCGAGGCGCAGCGCCCCCACCGCGACCTCGTCGGGCGCCGGCTCGGCGTCCGGGCGCAGCACCAGCGTGTCGACGGGCGCGCCCCGCGCCACCGCATGCACGCCCGGCGCCGCGGCGAAGGTGACCTCGGCGCCGCGCCGGGTGACCGTCCCCAGCCACGCCGGCGCGTCGGGTACGTCCAGCCAGATGTCGGCGGCGGGGTCCGCGCCGAGGCGCGACGTCCCCTCGGGCAACCAGGCCTTCGCCACCAGCGACAGCCAGCCCGCCGGCGACGTCAGCCTGCCCAGGCGCGCCTCTCGATGGGCGCGAACCTCGGCGGCCAGCTCCTCCGCGGACGGGCTGGGGTGCGCCTCGCTCACGTCAATCGCGCATGAAGTGGCACGAGTAGCCGCCCGGGTGCTTCACCAGGTACTTCTGGTGGTAGTCCTCGGCCCGGGTGAACTCGCCCGCCGCCACGACCTGGGTCACCAGGGGGCGTTTCCATTTCCCGGAGGCGTCGACGCGCGCCTTGATCTCCTCGGCCGTCTTCTGCTGGTCGGGCGACGTGACGAAGATCGCCGAACGATACTGCGTGCCGCGATCGTTGCCCTGGCGGTCCGGCGTCGTGGGATCGTGCATGCGGAAGAACCAGTTCTCCAGCAGGTCGGCGTAGGACAGCTTCTTGGGATCGAAGGTGATGCGAACGGCCTCGGCGTGCCCGGTGCGCCCGGTCTTCACGTCCTCGTAGGTGGGCGACGCGGTCTGGCCGCCCGTGTACCCCACCTCCGTCTCGACCACGCCCGGGATCTCGCGCAGCAGCTCCTCCATGCCCCAGAAGCAGCCGCCCGCCAGCACCGCCGTCTCGAAGGTGGTCGCGCAGCCGGGCGCCTGTCCCGGCTCGGGGCGGGCACAGGCGTTGTCCGAATGCTCGGGCGCCGCGGGCGCCGCAGGCTTGGCGCCCGCCTTGTCGGGCGCCCCCTTGCCCCCCGGAGCCGCCTTGCCCGCGGCCGGCTCGAACAGGGCCCGGTAGGCGCCGTAGCCTTCGGACTCCAGCTTGTCGACCGGGATGAACCGCAGCGCCGCCGAGTTGATGCAGTAGCGCAGGTGCGTGGGCGCGGGACCGTCGTCGAACACGTGGCCCAGGTGAGACGAGCCGGCCTGCGACCGGACCTCCGTCCGCACCATGCCGAACTCGCGGTCGACCTTCTCGAAGACCCGGCCGGCCTCGATGGGACGCGTGAAGCTGGGCCAGCCGGTCCCGGACTCGAACTTGTCGGTCGAGCTGAACAGCGGCTCGCCCGTCACGACGTCGACGTACAGGCCGGGCGCGTGGTTGTTCCAGTACTCGTTGCGGAACGAGGGCTCCGTTCCGTTGTGCTGCGTGACCTCGTACTGCATGGGGGTCAGCGTGCGGCGCAGCTCGGTGTCAGCGGGTTTCTTGTACGTTCTGGTGGACATGGGTGGCCTTTCCGATAGGGCGCGATGCAGGTCCGCCGCCCGACTGCTGTGAAGTGCGGTATAGCCGATGACCAACGACAGGCCAGCTGCGAACAGCAGCGGCGACGGAATGACTCTGGAACCCAGCGACCTCAGTTTTCGCAGCATGACGATTCCTACGGATGGGGCCCGGCCGTGGTTACGCGCCGGGGCCTCCCGCCTCGGCCGGCCAGCGCCCGCTGGCCCCCGGGACAACATAGGCTGACATGCGTAACCCTGCGAATCGCGCGGATCCAGCCGCCACCGCTGGGCCCGCGGGCGGCGCGCCGCCGCGATGCGGGCAGTGCCGGCTGTTCCAGCACCACTGCCTGTGCGGCCTGCTGCCCCGGGTCGAAACCCGCACCCGCGTCGTCGTGGTCCTGCACCAGCTGGAAGACCACAAGACCAGCAACACCGGGCGCCTGGCCCACCGTTGCCTGCCCAACAGCGAGATCGTGTTCCGGGGCGATCCCGAGCGGGCGCGGCTGGCCCACCTGGCCAGGCAGGCCGGGCGGGCGGGCCACGCTGCTCCGCCGGCCGAGCCGAGCACCGAGCCGCCGGGCGAAGCGCCGGCCTCGCCCCGCTGGCCGGAGTGGACGGCCCACGGCGACCCGGTGCTGCTGTTTCCCCATCCCGATGCTGTTCCGCTCGAGCGCTGGCGCGACCATCCGCGGCCCCTCACGCTGATCGTGCCCGACGGAACCTGGGGGCAGGGTCAGCGCGTCCGCCACCGCACGCCAGGACTGGCCTCGGTCCCCTGCGCGGCCATCTCGCGCGCCGAGCCTTCGAATTACCGCCTGCGCACGGCGTCCGATCCAAGACGGCTCGCCACCCTGGAGGCGATCGCCGAGGCGCTGGGCATCCTGGAGGGCGACGAGCCGCGCCGCCAGCTGCTGGCGATCTTCGACGTGATGGTCCAGCGGTCACTGCGCGCGCGGGCCGGTGGCTCGCGGTGACGTCGCGCGCACGACCCCTCGGGGCAGGTCCGACACCAGGTGCACGCGCTCAGGCGACGTGGATCTCGGGGTCCAGCACGCGGGACAGGACCGCCTCCCGCTCCGAGGCGGAGGCCCCCTCCAGCCGGGAGACGAACTTCTGGAGCGCCTCGTTCGTGGCGCCGAACTCCACGCCGAAGCCGTCCCGTCCCTGATCGCGCACCACGCGCCCCGTGGCGTTGCAGATCGAGCGGGGTAGCACGACGAAGTCCATCGTGATCCGCCCCTCACGCGCCATCCCGGACTCCAGGCTGACGAAGCAGCCGCCCTGGGAGATGTCGCGCAGCCGGCCGCGGACCGGATCCGCGCTGCCTGCCATGACCAGCGTCAGCGGAAGATCAAGCGGCAGCCGTGTGTACTGACGTCGCTCGACGGCGCTCATCGATCTTCATATTTTACTCAACCCCCTGGCCCCAACTCAATTTCCCTGCGGTGGACGAAAACGGCCATGGTCAGGGCCACGACGCTCCGCGCCCGGCACGGTGACGCCTCCGCGCCCGCCGCGGCGGGCCGAAGTTTTGCGCGTGCGGCCCGCGCGCGCCGGGGGCAGACTGACGTCATGCGCAACTTCCTGATCCACTGGTTCATCACCGCCATCGCCCTGGGTGTCGCGGCGCGGATCGTCCCCGGGATTCACGTGACGTCGATGTTCGTGCTCGCCGTCTCGGCGCTGGTGCTGGGCGCCGTCAACGCGGTCATCAGGCCGCTGCTGTTGCTGCTGACCCTGCCCATCACGGTGCTGACGCTGGGCCTCTTCTACCTGGTGGTGAACGGGATAGCCTTCGCCCTGGCCGCCGCCCTGGTCCCGGGCTTCACAGCCGCCTCCCTGGGGTCGTCCATCGGCGGCGCGCTGATCGTCAGCCTGGTCTCCTGGGGCCTGGGATGGCTGCTGCAGCCGGCGATCGAGCGGACCTGACCAGCGCGGCGAGCGCCGCCGCTAGATGCCCAGGTGGATGACGGCGCTGCCGAACAGGCCCATCTGCCAGCCGCTCGAGTGATCGCTGGCGGAGGTGCCGTTGATCAGGCCCGAACCGCCGATGAAGTAGTGGTAGCCCCCCTCGGCGTGCAGCGACAGCCCGAACACCGGCCCGAAGAAGCGCTCGACCCCCAGCTTGCCCACCACCAGCAGGCCCTTCGCCGAGATCTGGTCGGCCGATAGCGGGGCGTGGGCCGGTCCCGGCGTACCGAAACCGAACCCGGCGGCCAGTGCCGGCCGCAGCACCATGTGTCGCGCCACGGGGATCTCGATCGACGGTCCCAGCAGGGGGATGTACGAGAGGGTGCCGCCGCGGCCGTTCGAATCGAACGTCTGCAGGAACCGGAACGACAGATCGATGATCAGCAGCCGGACGCCCACCTCGGCCCCGACCCCGGGGCCACTGATCTGGTGGAAGAAGTCCGCGCTCCCGGCGGAGCCGCCGCCCGTCAGCCCGCCCGCCAGCACGGCCGCGTGCACATCGACGAAGCGGCCATCGGCCCGGGCTGGCCGCTGGTACGCCAGCGAGGCGACGAGCAGGGACAGCGCCAGGGCTGCCGCCCTCCACCCCGCCGCCCGTGTCCCACGCCGGCCCGGCCCCCGCGCGCCAGGGGGACATGACGACCAAGACCCGAGCGAACACGCGGACAGCGGGGACAAAGCCATGCGGGACCTCATGTGGGGTTACCGAGCAGCGCCTCGACGCGCGCGCGATCGAAGCCCAGCAGCAGGCGGCCCCGCACGTCCAGCACGGGAACGCGATCCGTGGGGATGCCCATCTTCGAGGCCTTCTCGGCCAGCTCGTGCGCGGCCGCGGGATCCGCCTCGATGTCCTTGTCGGCGAACGGGATCTTCTTCTCCGAGAAGTACTGGCGGGCCGCGCGACAGGCCCCGCACCACGAGGTGCCGTAGACCGTCACCACCGGCTTGCCCGGCGCCGACGGGAACGCCGGGGCACCACCGGCGCCCGACGGCCCGCCTGGACCATGACCGGCGCGCAGCGACGAATCACCGGGCGGTAGCTGCGCGATGGCCGACGTCTCGAACGCCTCCCGGGGCAAGGGGTGGGCGTCGGCCTTCTGGTCCTTCAACAACTCGTTGACGTCCACCGTGTAAACATCGGCCGTGTCTGAGTTTTGCGTCTGGGCAGGATCGACCACGCGCACCATCTTCCGGGACACGTCGGGGATGATCTCCGGCTTGTCGGTGGTCGAGAAGCTGCCGTTCTGCTCGACGTAGGTGAACAGGTAGCGGCCGTTCTTCAGCACCTGCAAGCTGCCCATCGACGGACTGGGCGGCGGCGCGGCCGGCGTGGCCCGGTGGCAGGCGGGGCCGACGATGCAAAGGAAGAGGACTACCGCGGGCGGGAGCGACGAGACGGCGCGAGGGCGCGGGGGCGACATGCCGTGGAGTGTAATCGACGCCTCCGGTCAGTTCACGGGCACCAGCGGCATGCCGTCGTGCGAACAGACGACGGTGTCCTGGCGGTAGGCGCGCGCGCAGCGCGGGCAGATCTTCCGGGGAACCACCCCGGTGGGGGCGTCCCCGGCGAACATGACCCGGGGCGACGACGGAGCGACGTCGGCCACCAGGGGCGTGCCGTCGAAGGGGCAGAATCGGAAGCCGGGCAACAGTCCGCGCCGGCAGGTCGGGCAGCGTGGCCCCTCCAGCCCCGGAATGGCGAAGCCCGCGAACGGCCGGGCGACCGCCGGCCCGACAGTGCGTTTTTTTCGAACGAGGGGCGCCACCACGGCCGCCACCAGCGCGAACGACAGCACGGTCACGATCACGAACAGGACGGTCTCTTCCGCGCGCATGACGACCTCGACGGCGGGGGGGTTACTTCCGCTTTCGCTTCGATTCGTTCATCGGCTTCGACTTCGGCAGCGACAGCTTCATCATCGCCTGATCGAGCGCCTGACCGATGGCCGCCTTGATGGCGTCCTTGAACATCGTGGTCGCCTCGGCGTCCATCTGGTTCTCGGGAACGCTGGCCTCGGCGCCGGCGTCACCCTCTCCGCTGAACGCGATCTTGTCGCCCGGAATGGCGGTCCCCAGCACGGCCAGCCCGACCGACACCGAGAGCTGATTCAGGCGGGAGCCCGGCGCGGGCGGTTTGACCTCACGCTTTACTTTCACGAACCGCACCACCAGGTCGAATCCGCTGACCTTCTTGCTCTTCAGCGCCGCAACCACCTGGTCGCGATCATTGCCCACGCCCAGGTCGCCCGACCAGCCCGGGCGGCGGGCCAGCTCCGTCTTCAGCGCCTCGCCGGCGTAGTCGCGCAGGTCGGGATCGACAGGCACGTCGGCCTCGACCTTGTGAAGCTCGAAGTAGTACTTGGACGCGGCCGCCCGGGCCACGCCGGACGCCGCGAGCACCAGCCCGACGGCGGCCACCGCCGCGAACCCGGCGCGCAAGAAACCGTTTCTGGTCATGTTTCCAATCATCGCGCTGATTGTATACTGCCGCGCGTGTCGGTCAGAACGAGTTCCGTCGTCGCGACAGGCATGATCGCCCTGGCGACGATCGGCCTGGTGACGATCTTCGGCGGCACGATCGCCGCCGTCGTGTCCCCGCCCGCCACGCCCGAGATGGCCGGAGCGGCCCCCGCCTCGCCCGCTGCCGGTCGTCCTTCGTCCGCTTCGCCCTCCCCGACCGCGGCGCCCCCTGCACCCGCGGCGAGCGCGCCCGGCGCCCCGGCGGGCACCTCAGCTCGACCGACCACCCACTCCAACACGCAGTCCAACGCAGACAAAGGACGGTAGCAGTTCTTGACCCGGCGACTCCGCCTGACCTACCGTCACGTCGAGGCCCCATGATCAACCTTACGATCACCGAAAAAGGTGGCGAGACCAACGCCCTGTCGTTCGACAAGGACGAAGTCATGATTGGGCGGGTACAGGGCAACGACATCGTGCTGGCGAAGGGCAACATTTCGAAGCGCCACACGAAGATCCAGTCGGCCCAAGGCCACCTGACCGTCACCGACATGCGGAGCACGAACGGCACGTACGTCAACGGCCGCAAGATCACCGAACCAACACCGGTGAAGGGCGGTGACAAGATCTTCGTGGGCGACTTCCTGATCGTGCTGGAGCCCGGCACGGGCGCCACCGCCGAGCCGCCCTCCAGCGGCGCCCGCCGGATCCCCGGGCCACCGCCGCCTCCTCCCCCGCCGCCCCCCCCGCGGGGCGCCAAGCGCAGTGGACCGACCGCGCTGTCCGACGACGAGCTGGGCCTGGGCAGCGACTTCGGCCTGCCGGGCGAGCGTGTCCCCACGACCGGCGCGAGCCGATCGGCGGTCAGTCCCCCGCCCCCGCCCCGCCCCACCATGGCGATGCCGTCGCTGCTGCAAAACGGCGACAACGACGCCGACAGCGGCGGCGTGAGCCTGGGGCTGGACGACGCGCCACCGTCGCTGGCCGACGTGGGCGCGATCGGTCCCGACGATTCGATGGGCGCCCTGGCCGGCGACAAGGCGCCGCCTGCCGCCCCGCATGCGCCCGCCGTCGAGGACGTGTTCGGCACGCGCCCGGCCGAGGACGAAGACGCGCCCCGCGAAACGGCCGAGCCCGCCGCCGATCTGACGGCCAAGCCGTCGGGTCCGCAGAGCAAGCTGCCGGATCTGGGCGAGCGCGAGGACGAAGGTGACGGCAGGTTGACGCCGCCGCCCGCCGCCCCGCCGTCGCCGCGCAAGCCGAAGCGGCACGAGGCGGAGACCGCGGAGGCCCAGCCCCAGACGGTCACGCTGGACGCGCTGATGGCGGACCCCACCGTCACGGCCATCGTGATCCTTCCCGGCGCCGGCATCGAGGTCGAGCGAGCGGGGAAGATGGAAGCGGCGGGCGAGCTGGGTGATCGCAACGCCGTCGCGGAGTCGGTCTGGCAGCTGGCCACCACCGCCACCCCTCCCCCGCCGGGAGACAACCCGGTCGTCGACGTACGCCTGACGGACGGCACGCAGATCACGGCGCTGTTCCCGCCCGTGACGACCTCTCCGGTGTGCGCCGTCATTCGCAAGCCGGCGCTGCCCGAGGCGGCCCTGGCCGAGCTGGCCGGCGGTGGCGATGTCGAGAAGATCCTGAGCGCCGCGCTGGTGAGCCGGCGCAATCTGCTGCTGGCCGGCGACGCCCACGCGGTCTCGACGCTGGCGGGGGCGCTCGCGTCCGCGCTGCCCGTGGACCGACGGGTCGTCAGCATCGGCGCGGGCGCCAAGGCCCGACCAGGCTGGACGGATCTGACGCCGCTCGCCGATCCCGCGCCGCTGGTGCGGGCTGCCGTGGCGTTCCGGGCGCAGCACCTGCTGTTCCCCGACCTGGGGGGCACCGAGCTGCCCGATCTGTTGCTCGCCATCGCGCGCGGCCAGGACGGCGTGATCGCGGCGATCGCGGCGCGCTCGGCCGACGAGGCGCTGGGCCGCCTGCGCGCGTTCGCGATCGGCGCGGTCGGCGAGGCGGCCTACCCGATGCTGGCCACCACCACGATCGATCTGATCGTCTACGCGGCCAGCACCGCCAGCGGGGTGCGCGTGATGGAGATCGCCGAGCCCAGCCTGGAGGGCGACGCGGTCGTGCCGGTGTTCGTGGCGAAGCGTCCCGTGCAGAGCCGCGCCGCCCAGACGCTGGACGTCGCCGGCGTCTCGATGCGGCTGGGCGCGGCCATCGCGGTGGGGGGCGACGGCTTGCCTCCGCACCTGATCCGGCAGTAGCGCGCCGTTGTTCTTCGATCGCTTTCGCGAGGCGGTGTCCCGTCTTCCCGACGGCCTGGTGCGAACCGGGCCGCCGGCCACCGCCGAGGCGCTGGCGGCCACGGAGTCCGTGGTGGGGCCGCTGCCCGCCATCCTGCGCTCGTTCCTGCAGTCGTTCGACGGCGTCGACCTGTTCCACGAGACGGTGCTGATCGCCGGCGTGGGCCCGCACGCGCCGCGAACCCTGACGGCGTTGAACCCCACGCCCGGACCCGAGCTGGTCTTCGCCGAGGCGCCGGGGGCGGATCGCTTCGCCCTGCGCGCGGACGGCGCCGTCCTGCGGCTGCGGGCCGGTGACGACGAGAACGAGCCCGAGCGCTGGATGGCGGGCAGCGGGTTCGAGCGCTGGCTGGAGGCGCTGGTGGCCCACGAACGGGTCCTGTATGGCCCGGACGGCGAGTTCTCGCCCGATGCCTTCGAGCCGGACGGCGCCGAGATCCTGCCGCTGGCGGCGCTGCGCCAGGCCGAGCGGGCGCTGAAGCTCGATCCCGACGCGGCCGAGCTACACCACGAGCGCGCGGTGGCGTTGCGGCGGCTGGGGCGGCAAAGCGACAGCCGGCAGGCCTTCACGCGCGCCGCCGCCCTGGATCCCGAGAATCCCTGGACCTGGTTCGACCTGGGCCGCGCCGCCCTGGCGGACGGGGTGACCGCGGCGGGCGAGGCGCTGGAGGCGTTCGAGCGCGCGGCGCGCCTGCAGCGCGGTCCCGAGAGCGCCCGGTTGTGGATCTGGGCCGCCCGCGCCGCTCAGCTGCTGGCGGCGCCCGAGCGGCAGGCCAGCTGCCGGGGCGAGGCGCTGGCCCTGGTCCCCGACCTGGCGCAGTCACTGCGGCGGGCGCGCGACGCCGCCGCGGCCGAAGACGATCCCGACGCGCTGGCGGAAGCCGAAGCGCTGCTGGCCGCGCTGGAGGAGCCCATCACCTCGGCGCGCAAGCGCCTGCCGGTGCTGGGCGGGGACGCACCACGGAGCCCCGCCCCTGCCTCCTCCGCGCCGCCGCCGTCCGAACGCTCGCCAGGAGCGCGGACCACGACAGCGGCGAGGCGGAAGCGAACGGACGAGACCTGAATCGCTAGAACAGCCAGCCCACGCCGATCTTCAGGCCCGAGTAACCCAGCTCGGCCCGCAACGTCAGTCCGTTGTCGAGCTTGTACATCGCCCCGAGATCGATGTCCCAGTACAGGCTGCTGCCGTAGCCGCCGTAGTTGGACGGCAGGTCCGAGACCCAGGCGTAGTAGTAGCCGAGCGAGAACTTCGGATAGGCCACCAGCTTGTCGTTGAACCAGACGTTCCACATGACGCCCGCGCTGGGCAGGAACCAGTTCACCGAGAAGTTGTAGCCGGGCACGCCGACGGACCAGTGCAGGTAGTCCGCGCCGAACTCGATGGCGAAGCCGTCACCGCGCACGTTGGGGGTGTGCAGCAACGGCGGGAACGACAGCGGAATCATGAAGCGGCCGCCCAGTCCCAGACCGGTCGAGCTGTAGTAGGCGTAGGGCAGGATGCCCCACACGCTGAGCCCCTTCAGCTGGGGCGCCAGGCCCCCGGTGACCGGCGGCGCCACGACGTAGCCCGGCGCGGGCGCGCTGCTGGTGGCGACGGGAGGGGGCGGCGGTTCGACCGGCGGAGGAGGCGGTGGCGGCTCGACGGGCGCGGGGGCGGTCTGGGCCACCACGGCGGGCGGCGGCGGGGCTTGCTCTGGCGCGGCCGTCGGCACCGGCATGAAGGCGGAAATCAAGGTCAGCGACAGTGCCAGGCAGGTCATCCCTCTCTCCTTCGTGCAAAAAAGATCCGAAATTCGCCGTCGCACGCGTGAAGCACTTCGCGCCTGCGATGGCGAGGCTCGCCCGAATCCGAGAACGACCTTCAGGCCGCCGCAACCTAACAGTTTCGGGCGTGGACCGACAAACGTTCGGGCCCACGACGTGGCGATTTCGGGGTGGCCCGGGCTCAGCCCGCGATGTCGCGCGCCAGCGCTGCCTCGAACAACGCCGCGTCGGCCTCGGTCCACGCCTCGATGCCCGGCAGCGGTGGCGGCGGCCCCAGGGAGTGACCTGCGGCGGCCAGCACCTCGCTCGGCGCGACGTTCCCTCGCGGTCCGCGCAGCAGGCCCTTGACGATGGCGGCCGCGATCAGCTGGCCGCGCGCGGTGAAGCGCTGCTCGAAGAAGAACCACTTGTCGTCCCAGTGCACCAGGCGCGTGTGCAGCTGAAACGTCCGGAACGGCGCCAGCGAGCGGCGGAAGCGGATCGTCTCGCTACCGACCAGCGGCATCCAGCGGCGGCGGCGCGTCTCCCCGAACAGGCCGACCCGGATGATGTAGTCGAAGCGGCCCAGATCCATCACCTGCAGGTAGCGGCCGTTGTTCATGTGCAGGTTGATGTCGAGATCGGCCGGCATCACCCGGAACGTCAGCACGCATTCGTCCAGCGGACCGACGGCGCCGCGGCCGCGGGCGGTGAGGACGACGCGCAGGAAACGGAGCAGGCCGGTCATGGGTCGCGCGCCACCCCAGCGTACAACGGTGCCGCCCTCCTCAGTGACGGGCGGGCAGCAGCAGCTCGCCGAAGGCCAGCACGGGGCCGGCGTCGTCCTGACCGCGCAGCAACGCGGCCACGCGCCGGGTGCCGGCCGGAACCAGCACCGACGCGGCGTCCAGGCCTTCGCTGTCGGCCGCGAAGCCACCCAGCTCGGTGCGCCGGCCCTGGGCGTCCTCCGCGAACAGGCGCAGCTTGCCGCCCCGGATGTGCCCCGCGGGGGCCACGACGCTGGCGCGGACCCGGTCGCCATCACGGGCCAGCGTGATCTCCGCCCGCAGCAGATGATCGATCAGGCCGGCGGCATAGCCGGCGATCTCGGGCAACAGCGCGCGCGCCGTGTCGGCGTACACGTAGCCATCCAGGAAGAAGCGGACCCGGCCCGGCACGCGCTCGTAGGCGAGCAGGCGGCGGGGCGTCCCGTTCGGCCCGTCGGGCGCGGTCACGTAGTGCCGCACGCCCGGCTCCCGCAGCTCGAGGCGGGGCACGGTCGGCAACCCGTACGTCAGCGACGCGCGGGCCGCTCGCTCGACGTCGGCGGCGGTGGTGTCGTAGTCGACGACGCCGTCCTCCGGCAACGTCCCCTCCGAGAAGAAGCGCTGCTGCGTGCGGTCGGCCAGGCCCTGTCCGTCCGATGCGGTGAAGTACGCGCGCACGGAGGGGCGGCGCACCACCTCGCGCGGGGCAGGCACCCCCGAGATGCCGTAGGCCTCGGCGACCGCCGCCTCGAACGCCGAGCGCCGGTCGAAGGGGCCCCCCGTCTCGCTGTGCAGGTACGACGCGCGGAAGTCGTTGCGAACCTGCGCCGGATTTCCCGCGTCCTCGAGGACGGCCAGCGCGCCCCCCAGCGCCATCAGCGCGCGCGCCAGCGCCGAGCTGCGCCGGGCCGGCTCGGCGGCGGCGATCGCCTGCTCGAGGTGGGCATAGAAGGCGAACAGCCCCAGGTCGTTCTGGGGAGCGTCCAGCCAGGTGAGCGACGGCTCGCCCTCCATCACCGACGCGTCCCCGGTCGCGGCGTCGCGCAGGTCGCCGCGGTCCATCAGCTGGCGGACCGCCTGGACGAACCCGTCGAAGGCGGCGTCGTCGCGCAGTCCCGAGCCGGTGCTCGGGTCGAAGTAGTGATTGCGCATCCGCCGGGGCGGCGTCTTGGCCAGCACCGAGCCGGCGACGGTCCAAGCCAGCGCGGACGCGACGTCACCGGCGCCGGGCCGATATCCGCCCGCCGGGTCCAGCGCCCCCAGCCGCGTCACCAGCCCGCGCCGCTCGTCGGTGCCCAGCAGCTCGGGGTGAAGCGCGATGGGATCGAAGACCCCCAGGGGCCTGGCCAGCCGGCGCCCCAGGATGCGATGGAGGCGCGACGCGATCACGGCCTGCTCGGTCAGTCCGGCGTGGGTGGTGGCGGCGTCGTAAGCGTGCGCGCGGGGCGCGCCCGCCGTCGCGGCGCCCAGCACTGCCAGCGCGATCAGACGGGTTCGCCGGCGCGCGCGCTCGGTGGTCATGGCGTTCCCTCCGCGGGAGGCGCGGCGGGTGCCGGCGACGGTGACGACGACGACGGGTCCGTTCCCGGCGCCGACGGCAGCGGTGACGCGGCGGGAAGATCGGAGAGGCGTGACTCGACCAGCTTGCCCAGCGTCAGCAGCTGTCCCTGCTCGGTGCACTGTCCGGTGCCGCAGGTCAGCGACACGACGACGCCGCGATCACGCACCAGGAACACCAGGCCCGCGATCTCGCCGGCGCGGGCCCGGAAGGACGCGTCGCCCAGCTCGTCGGTCAGGTCCGCCTTGGGCAGCTCCTTGGCCAGCTTCTGGTACTGCGCCTCGGCGCCGGCGGTCCCCAGCCGCCAGACGCGCAGACCGACGTCGAAGCTCTCGGGGCGGTTCTGCGCCTTGAAGTGGCGGCTGTCGTAGAACTCGGTGGTAGGCAGGTCGGCCAGCTTGCCCTTGTCGAAGGTGCCCACGTAACCCGTCACGCCGCGGATCTCGTCGTCGGACAGCAGGCCCTCGATGTCCAGCAACGCCACCAGGCGCGTGCCCGGGGAGGCGCCCGCGGTGGTGCCGCCCTCGCCTTCCAGATCCAGGCTGGCCTGTTGCGCCTCCCAGGCGGCCGCCTCCTGGATCTTCGCGCCGCCGCCCATGAACAGGAGGTGCTGGGCGTGCGTATAGGTCGGCTGCCAGCGCTCGAGGCGCACCACGTTGCCTCGCTGGCTGAAGTCACGCCGCGGCTGGCGGCCAGGAAAGCGGCGGTCGCTTCGCCACGCGACGTAGCCGCGCTGGTACACGATCAGCGTGAAATGACGGACGCGCGCCGACAGCCCCGTCGGCAATCGCTCCAGCACGGGGATGGCGTAACGCCCGTCGGCGCCCGTCTGCGTGACGACCTCCTCGGCGCCCGCCGGCCCAGGCACGCCCACGCCGCGCTCGAACGCCCACGAGGCGGCCACCACCGCCCCCGCCACCGGTCGCTCGGTGTCCGAGTCGATCACCTTGCCGTCGTAGGGCCCCAGCAGCTCGGCGGGGCGGACCGAATCGGGTCGCGCCGGAAACGGGGGGCGCTCGATCATCGGCCCGCATGCGCCTGCGCCCACCAGCAGGGCGACCAGCGCGACCGCGGCCCGCACGTCCGAGGCCACCGCACGCCGGAGCCCGGAGGGGTGGACGCGAGCGTCCGCCCCGAGTCGATTGACCCCTGGGGGCGAACTTGTTAATCGTCGGATCAAGGCGGCGACGGATGCAGGTCGATCGAATTCTGCCGGTTCGGGTTTCGTTGAGCGTCCGCCTGTTATCAGAGCTTCATCTTGCATGCAATCGTCCGGCGAGCGATCTTGCGCCAAGCGTTGGTCCAAGACAGGCGGCCGATGTGGCGCTGTAAGCCGTGCGGGAAAGAGAATCCAGACACCGCACGCACCTGTCGCCGATGTGGGACTCGGCCCAGGGCGGAACGGTTGTCCGAGGCGGCACACGTCCTGGGCGCCACGCCCACCCCGCCCAGCCGCCGCAAGGCGGGCGTCATCGCGGGCCCGGTCACGGCGCGCAGCCGGCTGGTCGCCGTGCTGCCCAACGGGCGGGACGACGCCGTCTACTGGCTGGAGAGCCAGCAGATCGACCTGGGGCGGCTGCAGGGCGACATCCGGTTCGCCGACCCGCAGCTGGCCCCCCGACACGCGCGGTTGAATCTGACGCTGGGCGGGGCGATGATCACCCCGCTCGATGGTCGCAACGGGGTGTACCTGCGCATCCGCTCGCTCGTCGAGCTCGCCGAGGGCGATCACATCTTGCTGGGGCGGCAGGTGCTGAAGTTCGAGCTGGTGCCCGAGCACGAGCGGCGCCCGCGGCCTGCCATGGAGGACGGCGTGGTGCTGTTCGGAACGCCCGCCCCGCCCGCCTGGGCGCGCCTGCGCCAGATGACCGCCAGCGGCCTGAGCCGCGACGTCGTCCACCTGGCCCGTCCCGATACCACCCTGGGCCGCGAGCAGGCCGATCTGGTGTTCGCCGACGACGAGTTCCTGTCGAGGCGGCACGCGCAGGTCTCGCTGAAGAACGGAAGGCCGATCCTGACCGATCTGGAAAGTTCCAATGGGACGTATGTTCGCTTACGATCGCCGCATGTCTTGGTGCCGGGAGACATGATTCGACTTGGCGACCAACTCTTGCGGTTCGAGCTAGGTTGAGGCGAGACTAGGGAGTCCTCGTCCTATCATCCTCCTAAGCTGGCCCCCCCACTCACGTCGATGAGCGAATCAGAAATCCAGATCGAGGTCTTCGGCAAGACCGACGTGGGTTTGATTCGTGAGCACAACGAGGACAATCTGCTCATCGCCGATCTGGGGGGCAGCTTCCGCGAATCGAGCCTGGACCAGCCGGCGAAGCTGACGCTGGGCCCCCGCGGCGCGCTGTTCCTGGTATGCGACGGCATGGGCGGCGCGGCGGCCGGCGAGGTGGCCTCCCAGATGGCGGTGGACGCGGTGTTCGATTCGCTGCGCACCAGCGACCCCCAGGCCAACGAGCCGTTCGCGCGCAGCCTGCGCCACGCCGTCGAGGTGGCGAACGACCGCATCTTCCAGCAGTCGCGCGACAACCAGAGCGAGCGCGGCATGGGCACGACCTGCACCGCCGCCGCCCTGGTCGACGAGACGCTGATCGTCGCCCAGATCGGCGACTCGCGCTGCTACGTGTTCCGCAACGGCAACCTGGGCCAGGTGACGAAGGATCAGTCGCTGGCCTGGCAGCTGATCGAGGCGGGCGCGATGACCGCCGAGGACGCCAAGGCCTTCGAGCACGCCAACATCATCCTGCAGGCGCTGGGCGTGCAGGACCGGGTCGACGTCGTGATGTCGCAGATCGCGCTGCGCAAGGGCGACGTCGTGCTGCTGTGCTCGGACGGGCTGCACGGCCCGGTGACGGATCAGGAGATCCGCGACATCCTGGCCGCCGAATCCGATCTGAAGAAGGCGGGCGAAGGTCTGCTGCAGAAGGCGCTGGAGCGCGACGGCCCCGACAACATCACGGTCATCCTGGCGCGCTTCGAGGGCAGCGGCCTGAAGGACCCGTCGCCCAACGACATCGTGGGGTTCGTCGGTTACGACGTGGGGCGTGACGGGCCCACGGGTAGCAACGACGCGGCGGCGCGCCCCACCATGACGGGCATGCCGGCGGTGGCGGAGGCCGCCGTGCCCCGGGCCGGCGCCGAGGGCGGCTCGGCGGCGACGCGCTCGCGTCCGAAATCGCGTGGCGTCCCCGTGGGGGGGCGGCCCGCCGGCGCCAGGCGCGCCCCCGACTCGGCGCGGGACGGACGCTCGGTGATCGCGCTCTTCTTCCTGGTGCTGATCGCGGTGGCCGTGGGAAGCGTTTCCGTCCTGAAATGCGAGCACGATGCCTCGCCCCGCAGCGAGGGCGCCGCCCGTTCACCATGAGGTATCTGCCATGAAATGTCCCAGCTGCGGCACGCTGCTCGAAGAGGGCGCCCACTTCTGCGGGGCATGCGGCACCCGGATCGACGGCCCGTCGGCGCCGTCCGTATCGCTGGACGCGCCCACGATCATCCCGGGCGGCCCGCAGCCCTCGCGGATGTCGCCGCTGCCCAAGGTCAAGAGCGGACCGGCGGTGAACAACCCCGCCTTCGAGGCCACCATGCTGGCCCCCCCGAGCGCGAACGCCAGCGCCAGCGCGGCCCCGGCCGGAACCACCGCCACCCAGAGGGCCGACCGCCGCTCGGAGAACACCGGCTCGCGCGACAACATGGTGGGGCGCGTCCTGAACAAGCGCTACCAGGTCGGCGAGAAGGTCGGCGAAGGCGGCTTCGGGGCCGTCTTCCGGGGCAAGCAGCTGGCCACGGGGCGGGACGTGGCGCTGAAGATCCTGCACCCCTACAACCTGGGCGATCCCACCATCGTGGCGCGCTTCCGGCGCGAGGCGGAGGCCTGCTCGCGGCTGCGCAACCCGCACACCGTCATCACGTTCGACTTCGACGAGACGGAGGACGGGGTCCTGTACCTGGCGATGGAGCTGCTGAGCGGCGGCAGCCTGCACCACCTAGAGCGCTCAGCGGGCCACCTGCAGCCGGATCGGGTGCTGAACATCATCGACCAGATCGCCGAGGCGCTGGGCGAGGCGCACCAGAACGGCATCGTCCACCGCGACATGAAGCCCGAGAACGTCTTCATCGAGCGGCGCGGGGACGAGGACTACGTCAAGGTGCTGGACTTCGGCATCGCGAAGATGATGGCCGACGACCGCGGCCAGGCCGCCCTGACGGCGGTGGGGCAGACGCTGGGCACGCTGGAGTTCATGTCGCCCGAGCAGCTGCGCGGGCAGCCCCTGGACGGCCGGTCCGACATCTACGCGCTGGGCATCATGGCTTACGAGATGTTGACCGGCGAGCTGCCGTTCAAGGACGCCAAGACGCCGGTCCAGATCATCAACTTCCACATGCAGAAGCCGGCGCCCCCGCCGTCGAAGCTGAAGCCGGAGCTGCACATCCCCGCCTACGTCGACGAGATCATCCTGAAGATGGTCGCCAAGTCGCGAGAGGACCGCTACGCCGATACCAAGGCGCTGCGCGACCACATCGCCAAGGCCCTGCGCGGCGCCGACAAGCGCACCGACCGCTTCGAGGTCTACCGCCTCGTCGGCGTCATCGGCGCCGCTGTCCTGATCATCAGCGCCCTCGTCTACTTCCTCAGCCGCTGACCGGTCGTTCGGGATCTTCGATCGTTCGCTCCTTCGCTCGACACGTTGGTTCAGGCGGCCGCTCCGCTCCGCTTTACGCTCCGGGGGCGGGCGGGACCGGAGGGGTTCCCCCCCTCGGGTCGGGCTCCTACGTCGGCGGTGCTCGGCTCCCGCCTGCGGCGGGACCCTGCGCTCCGGCGACACGTCTCGCCCTCGTATTCCGGCTGGCAACCGGCCCCGCAGACGGGGCCGGAGCGCCTCCATACGCCCCTCGGAAGGGAACTGAGCTTGCCCCGATTCGGTGGACGGGTGGCTAGTTTGGAACGGCGTAATGTCTTTCGTACTCCTCTGGGCTCGTGTAGCCCAGAGAAGAGTGCAGGCGGCGACGGTTGTAGAAGCACTCGATGTACTGAAACAGGGCGGCTCGGGCAGCGTCGTGGTTGGCGAAAGTGGTCCTGTAGACGAGTTCGTGCT
>Ga0207695_10001224_pt1 | contig 43996 bp, 34 predicted proteins | sample KBSC54metaG_FD_184354 | JGI IMG/M metagenome (GOLD analysis project Ga0207695, IMG submission 184354) | Corn rhizosphere microbial communities from Kellogg Biological Station, Michigan, USA - KBS C5-4 metaG (SPAdes) (version 2) | ecosystem: Host-associated > Plants > Roots > Rhizosphere > Soil...
AGCGGCTGGTTGATGCCCCACAGAAAACGCCCGCCCCCGAGCCGGCGCTCCCATTCCTTGCGGAGCACGACGGTCGGCAGTTCCTCGCCGGACTCGGTACCGATCTTGGTCCAGCAGAACGTGGGTGGGAGGTGTTTCAGCGTCATCAACTTTCTCGGGATACAGCCTCGCTGGTGACAGGAAGCCCATTCAACAGCCGTAACTGTATAGGTATAATGCATCGCATGGAAGCCCCGGACCAAGATTTTCCCGTTCAAGACCTGTTGCGCCGCCTGATGGCAGATACACGCTCGTCCAGCGAAATTGCGCGACTTTCCGGGGTCAGCCAGCCAACCGTGTCGCGCCTGAGGCTGTCGAACGGGCATCGGCTGCGCCGCAGCGCACCATTCAATAAGCTATGCAGTTTCTATGGTGTCGATACCGGGCCGTCGCGCCGCCGCTATAACGACCTGCTGCGCGACGCGATCGTCGACGCATGGGACGGCTCCGACGAGCACGGGCGTGCGCTGCTGGTCGTGATTCAGGGGTTGAAGGATCTGCAGGCGAAGGCCGACGACGGGTGATGTCGCGGTTCGATTTCGTTTGCTTTGCCGGGCGGCTCGAAGTGGGCCGGGAGCGCGGCGGCAGGCGCCAGCGCCCGTTCACTTCGGTGCCGGGTTTCGCTGGCTGCGGGAAGGCGTTTCTTGCGCTATTGGCGCGAGGGTTGCCGCGCGGACGCGGGGTCGGTGACGAAGCCGTCGTCGCCGTAGCTCGTCAGCAGTCGCACGCCGCCCCGCATTGCGCGAGCGAATTCTCCTTGCTGCGAAACACCAGCGGCTGCTCGTCGCGCGGCGCCGGTCGCCGCGCGAATTGCACCGCCTGCTCGACCTGGCCGTGATGCGCGGACTTCGCGCACACCGGATCGGCTTCCTTCGGATCGCCTGCCAGCAGGTACGCCTGGCACCGGCAGCCGCCGTGATCCGTATGCCGTTCGTCGCACGTGCGGCACGGCTCGCGCATCCACGCGTCGCCGCGAAACGCGTTGAACGCGTCGCTGTCGTACCAGATTTCCTTCAGCGACCGGTCGCGCACGTTCGGCAGCGCGAGCCCCGGCAGCGAACGCGCGGCATGGCACGGCAGCGCGGTGCCGTCAGGCGCGACACCGAGAAACACCGAGCCCCAGCCGTTCATGCACGCTTTCGGGCGCGCCTCGAAATAATCGGGCACGACGAACAGGATTCGGCAGCGCTCGCCGACCAGCTTGCGATAGCGGTTCACCGTGTCCTCGGCTTCGCGCACCTGTTCGACGGTCGGCATGAGCTGGTCGCGGTTCAGCATCGCCCAGCCGTAGTACTGCGTGTTCGCGAGTTCCACGTAATCGGCGCCGAGATCGAGCGCCATCTCGATGATCTGTCCCACGTGCGGCAGGTTGTAGCGGTGCAGCACGCAGTTGAGCACCATCGGGTAGCCGTGCGCCTTGATCAGCCGCGCGACGTCGCGTTTCAGCTCGAACGTGCGCGTACTGGTCAGGAAATCGTTCAGCTCGCGCGTCGAATCCTGCAGCGACAACTGGATGTGGTCGAGCCCGGCCGCCTTGAGCCGCTCGATGCGCGCGACGTTCAGCCCGATGCCCGACGTGATCAGGTTCGTGTAGAAGCCGAGCCCGCGCGCATGCGCGACGAGCGTCTCGAGGTCGCCGCGCTGCAGCGGCTCGCCGCCCGAGAAGCCGATCTGCGCGGCGCCGAGCGCGCGCGCATCGCTTATCACCGCGCGCCATGCATCGGTGTCGAGCTCCGCGCCGTGCGTCGCGAAGTCGACGGGGTTGTAGCAGAACGCGCAATGCAGCGGGCAGCGGTACGTGAGTTCCGCGAGCAGCCACAGCGGCGCGGACGGACGGGAAGTGTCGGGCGCCATGTCAGTCGAGCCAGCCGCGCAGCCGCGCGTGATCGAGGAAACGGTATACGTCGGAGGCAAGGTCCGACGTGCTGAACAGGCACTCGAGTTCGCCGATGATGTCGTCGAGTTCGCGCGTGCCGTCGCAGCGCACGAGTATCTCGGCCGCACTCGGGTTGAGCTTGACCATTCCTTCCGGATAGAGGAGCACGTAGGCATCCTGGGCCACCTCCCACTGCAGGCGGTACATGCCCCTCAGGCAGGGGCGCAGCGGCACGCCGCTGGCGGCATCGATCGCGTTCATACGGGGTAGGCCTTTTCGACGGCGTCGAGCATCGACCAGAGGATGTCGAGCTTGAATTGCAGGATGCCGAGCGCGCGCTGCTGCGCATCCGGTGTCGTGAAATGCTGCAGCGTGACCGCAAGCCCATGCTCGACGTCGCGCTGCGCGAGCGGCACGCGGCTGCGGAAGTAATGCAGCCCGTCCGGCTCGATCCACGGGTAGTGCGACGGCCAGCCCGCGAGCCGGTCGAGATGGATCTGCGGCGCGAACATCTCCGTCAGCGACGAGCACACGGCTTCCTGCCACGGCGCGCGCCGCGCGAAATTCACATACGCGTCGACCGCGAAGCGCACGCCGGGCAGCACGTGCTCGAGCGACCACAGCTCGGCGCGATCGAGGCCGCATGCCTCGCCGAGCCGCACCCACGCCTCGATGCCGCCTTCGTTGTCGCCTTGCCCGTCGTGATCGATCAGCCGCTGGATCCACCGGCGCCGCGTGTCGCGATCGGGGCAGTTCGACAGGATCGCCGCATCCTTGAGCGGGATGTTGATCTGGTAGTAGAAGCGGTTCGCGACCCAGCCGCGGATCTGCGCGGGCGAACACGCGCCGCTGTTGAGCCGCCGGTTGAACGGGTGATGGATGTGATAGCGCGATTCGAGCGCGCGCAGGCGCGCCTCGAATTCGGTCGCGGTCCAGGGCGTCGCGTGCAACGCCGTAGCGGGGATCGGTGCGTTCATGGTCAGACCTGGAATTGCATGCCGTCGTGCGCGACGTCGATGCCATGCGCGCGCAGGTGCGCGTGCTCGACGGAATGCGGGTCGAGAATCGGGTTCGTGTTGTTGATGTGCGTGAGCACCTTGCGCGTACGCGCGGGCAGCATGTCGAGCCAGTCGATCATGCCGTCCCGCCCGTGTTCCGCGCACTGCGCGAGATGCCCCATGTCGGCCGCGTGCTTGCTCGACAGGCCGAGGTCGATCATCTCGGTGCCGGTCCAGAACGTGCCGTCCACCAGCACGAGATCGGCGCCGTGCATCGCCGCGCGCACGTCGTCGGTGACGGCCGCGAGCCCCGGCGCATAGAACGCGCGCCGCCCGCTCGCGACGTCTTCGATCGACAGCGCGATGTTGTCGCCGGGCGCGGCCGACGCGCGCCGCGGCGAATACGGCGGCGCCTTGCTGTCGACGGGAATCGCGGTGAAGCGGATCCCGCGCGCCGCCGGCACCGTGAACGGCTCGCCGAGCGCGATCGTGTGCGCATCGACGCCGCAGTAGTGGCCGAGCAGCGGCACGAGCGGCAGCCCGGTCGACAGGTCGTCGAGCACCGGCGCGCTCGCGTAGAGCGGCAGCGGCGTCGAACGCTCGCGCAGCATCAGCAGGCCGGTCACGTGATCGATCTGCGCGTCGCACAGCACGACGGCGGCGATGCCGCTGTCGCGGATCGCGCGCGCCGGCTGCAGGTCCGGATTCGCGCGCAACTGGGAAAGAATGTCGGGCGACGCGTTGACGAGAATCCAGTCGATGCCGTCCGCGCTGACCGCGAGCGACGACTGCGTGCGCGGCAGCACATGGCCGCTTCCGCTGCGCGCGCGGCGACAGTTCGCGCAATTGCAGTTCCACTGCGGCAGGCCGCCGCCGGCTCCCGAGCCGAGTATCTTGATCTTCATGGGCGTCAGCTCCCGAGGCCGTCCGCGCCGCGCATCGCGGCACGGACAGCGCATCGCGACGATCAGCGGTTGGCGATGTACATCGTGATTTCGAAGCCGAAGCGCAGGTCGGTGTAAGACGGGGTCGTCCACTGCATGATGTGTCTCCTGGTTGAGTTGGTCAGTCGCGTCGGTGAGTCCGACAACCGCGGCAATCTGGCGGTCGGTTCCTCTTCAGCAAGGAGCGTGCCGAAGCCGCACTTTGCCTGTGCGACGGCGGCACATGGCCGTCGCGCAGGCATCGGGACGGAATCCTTACGATTAGCCGACACGATTGACGCGGATGCGATTCGCCGCCCCGGCGGCACGATGCGCGGGGGCGGTGACAGGTGTTGAATCGTTGAACACCGGTGTTGCAACGGGTGTTGCAACTTGACACACCGGCAGTGACGGATCGCCGGCCGCGCAACCGCGATCGCGCGGCCCGCGCGTCAGCTTTCGTCCGACGGTTGGTGCTCCGCGTCGGCCGCCGGCATCTTCCGGTAGATCGTGTTGCGCGACACGCCGAGCGCGCGCGCCGCGGCCGACACGTTGCCGCCGTGACGGGCCAGCGCGGCGGCGATCGCGGACGCGGCGACGTCCTGCAAGCGCGCGTCGGCGGGCGGGAACGCCTCCACGGCAAACGGCGCGACGGCCGGATCGTGCTGCGCGGCCGGCTCGGCCGGCGCATCGCCGCGGCGCAGGTCGTCGAAGAAATCGTCCGGCAGGTGCTCGCGCCGGATTTCGCCATCGTCGTCGACCATCGCCGCCGCCGTGCGCAGCAGGTTGCCGAGCTGGCGGAAGTTGCCGGGCCACGTGCAGCGCACGAACAGCGCCATCACGTCCGGCGCGACGGAGAGCGGCGGGTGGTCGGAGCCCGCGAATGCTTCCCGTTGCAGCATCTTCTGCACGACGACCGCGAGATCCGTGCGGTCGCGCAGCGGCGGCAGGCGCACCACGAGGCCGTTCAGCCGGTAGTAGAGATCCTCGCGGAAGCGGTTCTGCGCAATCATGTCGCGCAGGTCGCGGTGCGTCGCGCAGATGATCGAGATGTCCACGGCGATCGTCTTCGTCGACCCGAGCGGGTTGACGAGGCGCTCCTGCAGCACGCGCAGCAGCCGCACCTGCAGCGGATACGGCATGTCGCCGATCTCGTCGAGGAACAGCGTGCCGCCGTTCGCCTGCAGCAGCTTGCCGATCGCCCCCTTGCGGCGCGCGCCGGTGAATGCGCCCTCCTCATAGCCGAACAGCTCGGATTCGATCAGCGTCTCCGGAATCGATGCGCAGTTGACCGCGACGAACGGCCCGTCGCGACGCGGCGAGTCGTTGTGGATCGCCTGCGCGAGCAGTTCCTTGCCGGTGCCGGTCTCGCCGGTGATCAGGATCGGAATGTCCTTGCCGATCACCTTGCGCACCTTCGCGATCACGCACGCGACCTGCGGATCGCCGGTGTCGAGATAGTTGAGCCGCGACAGGCCCGCCGACGTGCCTGCCGCCGGCGCCGGCACCGCGTTCGCGCGCGCGGCCGGCGCGCCCGCGTCGTGGACGTCCGTCGGCCGGCTGCCTTCCGCGAGCGTCGCACGCCGGAAGTGCACACGCGCGCAGACCACCGCGCCGGTGCCGAGATTCAGCATCAGGTGCCGGTCGGTGCTCGCGCGCATGCGGTCGATCAGCTGCGCGCTCGTGATGTCGAACAGCGACGACAGCGTGTGCGCGCGCAGCACCGCGAGCGGCATGCCGAGCTGGAACTGCGCGCTGCGATTGGCCGACAGGAAGCGGCCATCGGCCGTGAACGCGACGATCCCCTCCATCAGCGTGCCGAGGAACTCGGGACGGCCATGGAACGACACCTGCAGCGTTTCCTGAAAGGTCGTCGTAAACAGATGATTCTCGATCATCTGCACCGACATTTTCGCGAGCGCCATCGTGTGCTGGTGATAGCTGCGGTGGTCGCCCGTCACGTCGAGCACGCCGATCGCGTCACCGTACGGATCGAGGATCGGCACGCTCGAACAGGTCAGGAAGCGGTTCGCGGCCAGGAAGTGCTGGTCGCCGTGGACCACCATCGGGCACAGCTCGGCGAGCGCCGTGCCGATCGCGTTGGTGCCCTGCCGGCTCTCCGCCCAGTTCGCGCCCGGGCGCAGCGCGACCTTCTCCGCGCGCTGCAGGAAGTCGTCGTCGCCGATCGAATGCAGGATCAGGCCTTCGGCGTCGGTCAGCACGATCATGCTCTGCGTGTTGACGATCTGCTCGTGCAGCGTCTCCATTACCGGCATCGCGTGCACGCACAGCACGCGGCTCTGCTCGCGCTTCAGCACCAGCGCCGCGCTGGACAGCACGTCGTAGTCGGGGCGTGCCGATACCTGCAGGCCGAACGTCTCGGACCGCTCATGGGCTTTCCGGATCGACGGCGCGGGCCAGCCGGCGGGATGCGCGGCCCGAGTCCCGGCCGCCTGCTCTACGTCATCGCGCATTGTCTCCTCCGGGGATCCTTCCGGTCATCTGCCGGACTCTTTGCCGTCTTAACAAGCAAGCATCGGGCCACGCAAGCGTCGCGGCGCGGACGGGCCGTCCGATGCCGGTCATGCGCCGCGAATTGAAAGCCGGATGCAAGGAAACGATCGGTCGAGATCGTGCCGCCGGACAGTTCGGCCTTCGTAATACCGCGATTGCGCGGCTCGCGGCTACCCGTGCGAATCCCGATCTTCGCGCCTGGCGCGGTTCTGGCTTTGTCTCAGGTCAAGCACCTCAGTCGCCCCGGCGCACACGCGACCGAGTGACGGTTGTCCCCAATTCCGCCCGAGCCACGTCGACATGACGCCTACCCCGATTCGACTCACGCCGTCGCCCGCTATGCCGCCCTCGTCTGCCGCGCCTCGCGAGCCTGCATCACCTGCCGCCCCCGTTCACCGGCGCCTGCACCGCGACGCACAGTCGATCGCGTTCACCGTGGCCGGCGCTGCGGACGGCCACCCCGTCATCGTGCTGCACGGCGGGCCCGGCAGCGGCAGTCAGGCCGGCATCCTGCGCCTGTTCGACCTGACGCGCACGCGCGTCGTGCTCGTCGACCAGCGCGGCGCGGGCGCGTCGTCGCCGCGCGGCGGCACGCGTCATAACAGCACCGCGCGGCTGATCGGCGATCTCGAGGCAGTGCGCGCGCAGCTCGGCATCGCGCGCTGGGGCGTCGTCGGCGGATCGTGGGGCGCCGCGCTTGCGCTCGCGTATGCGGGCATACATCCCGCACGGGTGACCGGCGTCGTGCTGCGCGGCCTGTTCCTGACGTCGCCGCGCGAAGTCCGCCGCCTGTTCACGACGTCGCGCACGCGTGCCCCCCGTGAATGGCGACGCCTGTGTGCGGCGGCCGGCTGCGCACAGCCGGATCGTCTGCTGTCGTGCTGCGCGCGGCGGCTGCGCCCCGGCGCGGGCGCGGCCCGGCAGCGCGCGGTAGCGCTCGCGTGGCGCGCATACGAAAACGCCGCCCTCGCGTCGTCGCATACGCGCCGCTCGCCCGCGCACGCGATCCGCTCGCACAAGACCGTCCGCCGGCTGATCGACAAGTACCGGATCCAGGCCCATTACCTGCAACGCGATTGCTGGCTCGGCGAACGCCGCGTGCTCGCACTCGCGCGGCGGGCGGCTGGCGAAGGCGTGCCGCTGTTCGCCGCGCACGGGATGCACGACCCCGTTTGCCCGGTCGACAACGCCGCACGTCTCGGTCGTGCCGTGCCCGTGGCCGAAATCGAACGCGTGCCTGCCGGACATCTGGCGAGCGACCCGGCATTGGCGCGCAGCGTCGCCCGCGCGGTGCACGCGATGTTCGCGGCGGCGCCGTTCACGTGACTGCGCATGTCGGGCACGGCCCGGCGCCAGCTCACGTCGTCAGGCGACAGCCGGCGCAGCCGCGCAACACTCAATCCCACGCATAACGCAGGCCGACCCACGCGGCGCGCCCGGTCCGACGAATTGTTGGTTGACCGGATTCGCACCGTCGAACGTATGATTCCGCCCGTTGAAGAAATTCCGGCCGAGCGCGCCGAAGCGCGCGTAGCGCTTGTCGAACAGGTTCGTCACGCAAGCGAAGACCTCGAAGCGCTTCGCGTCGCCCGACTTCCTTTCTCATCCTTATCATTTTCGTTGTCCCCGTCTTTGTGTTCCGCCGTGGCGTGCACTGACCGAGCGGCGATATGTTGTCGCGAAGCGAGCTTGCGACAACCGTGCCAGCACGGCGGTGCGACATACGCCAGCGTCGCTGCCTCGCGCATCGTCTGCGTGCTGCATGCGCGCATGCGGCGGCCGCACCGTCACGGGTGCCACGCCACCTGTCATGTTTGGCAACACTGCGCGCGCGACGGTGTACCTGAATGCAACACCTTCGTTGACACCGCCGCGCGACACGTTCAACACAGCACAGCGCGCGATACGCCCGTGCGCCGCGCCGCGCAGGCTTCTCGCCGCGATGGCATGCGACTTGCGTGAACGGCATCGCATTCGGCCCGGAACCCCACCCGTGCCGGCGCGACGAACCGTTCGCGGCGGTGCGACCACAATGACTCAGGAGACAACCATGAAGAAACTCTCGGCTTCAGCGAGCCGGCTGGCGACGATCGGCATCGCGGCAGCAGCGGCCGTCGCGCTGAACCCCCGCCTCGTCGAAGCGGCCGCGGACTACCCGGCCGTGACCTACCAGCGGCTGACCGACGCGCAACAGGATCCGGGCTGGCTGACCTACTACCGCACCTACAACGGCCGCTCGCATTCGCCGCTCAAGCAGATCGACACGTCGAATGCGAAGGCGCTCAAGCAGGTGTGGGCCTACAAGTTCCCCGCCGACCTGAAGCAGGGTTTCGAGGCGACGCCGATCGTCAACGGCAATTACCTGTTCGTGACGACGCCGAAGGACAACGTCTACGCATTCGATGCGAAGACGGGCAAGCAACTGTGGAAATACGAACCGAAGCTCGGCGCGGCATCGTTCAAGACCGCATGCTGCGACGTGGTCAACCGCGGCGTCGCGCTGTACGGCAAGAACGTCTATATCGCGATGCTGAACGGGGAAGTCGCGGCGCTCGACGCGCAGACCGGCAATCTCGTCTGGAAGAAGCAGATGTTCGAGCCGGGCCTCGGCTACGCGTTCTCGCTCGCGCCGCTCGCGCTCGACGGCGCGATCGTCGTCGGCACGTCCGGCGGCGAATACGGCATTCGCGGCTACATCGCCGCGCTGAATCCTGACGACGGCTCGGAGGTCTGGAAACGCTACACGATCCCCGGTTCCGGCGAGAAAGGCTCGGAGACCTGGCCCGACGGCATGCAGAGCCACGGCGGCGGCGCCGCGTGGCTGACCGGCACCTACGACGCGGCATCCCGCACGCTGTACTGGGGCGTCGGCAACCCCGGCCCGTGGCTCGCGGCGCTGCGCCCCGGCGACAACCTGTATTCCGACTCGCTGCTCGCGCTCGACGCGAAGAACGGCAACCTGAAGTGGCACTACCAGTACACGAGCAACGACACGTGGGACTACGACGGCGTGAACGCAGCCGTCCTCGCGGACATCCGGTACAAAGGCAAGGACTACGACGCGATCATCCACGCGGACCGCAACGGCTTCTTCCACGCGATCGACCGCACGACCGGCAAGCTGATCTATGCGACGCCGTTCGTCAAGGCGACCTCGGTCACCGGCTACACGGCCGACGGCAAGCCGATCCAGGACGAATCGAAGTTCCCGAAGGCCGGCACGACAATCGAAACGTGCCCGAGCTTCCTCGGCGGCAAGAACTGGTGGTCGATCTCGTACGACCAGGATCGCAACATCGCGGTCGTGCCTGCGCTGCACGCGTGCATGAGCCTGACCGGCAAGTCGGTCAGCTACCAGGAAGGCCTGCCGTATCTCGGCGAAGGCTTCGAGATCAAGCCCGAACCGGGCAGCGAAGGCTACGGCGAACTGACGGCAATCGACGTGAACACCGGCAAGAAACTGTGGAGCCACTGGTCGAAGAAGCCGTGGAACGGCGGCGTCGCGACCACCGCGAGCGGCCTCGCGTTCAGCGGTTCGCTCGACGGCCACCTGTACGCGTTCGACACGGCAACCGGCAAGGTGCTGTGGGAAAGCCCGCAACTCGCGAGCGGCATCATTTCGCAGCCCTCGGTGTATGAGGTCGACGGCAAGGAGTACGTCGCCGTGCTCGCCGGCTACGGCGGCGCGAACCCGATCTGGGGCGGCCCGATGGCCGACATCGCGAAGGACGTTCCGCGCGGCGGCACGCTCTACGTGTTCGCGCTCGACTGATCAGGCGCAAGCCGCGGTCGCGCCCGCATGCGCCCGATGCGGGCGCGACGACCCAACCGCTTCAACCGGAAACACGATCATGAATACTCGCCTCACTCCCGTTACCGTCGCCAGTCTGCTCGCCGTGGGCGTGGCGCTGACACCGGCAGCCGCGTCGGCCGGCGTGCGCATCTGCACGCTGCCCGGCAGCCCGACCACGGCGCTCGACCAATCCGTTGCGCGCGAAGTGTTCCGCACCGCGGGCATCGCCGCATCGTTCAACAAGCGCGGCGTCGACGACGACGGCGGCGACGACGGCATCTCCGCAAGCGAGCTGAAGAAATCGCTCGAACGCGACTGCGACGTGATCGCCGGCTTCCCGCGCTCGGAGATCGCCGATGGGTCGGGATCCAGAATGACGTTCTCGCAGGGCTATCTGCGCTCCGGCTACGTCAGCGTGTCGCTGCGCGACGCGCGAGCAACGTCCGGCGCCAAGGAAACGATCGCGGCCACGTATGGCAGCCCTTCGCAGTTGATCGCCGCGCAACAGAGCAACGCCCGTTTCGATCTGGAAAACACCAGCGAGCAAACGATCGGCGCGCTCGCCGCCGGCCGCGCGCAGCGCGCCATCGTCTGGTATCCGAGCGTCGTCGCGTACAAGCGCGCGCACCCGCAACAGCAGTTCCGGGTCGCGGCCACATCGTCGCCGTACTCGGACTGGCAACTGTCCTTCGCATTCGGGCCGGGCAAGGAAGATCTCCGGAAGCGCATCGACGCGGCCTTGTCGCGAATGAGCGGCAACGGCCGTCTCGCGGCGCTCACGCGCGGCTGGGCACTTCCGGAAACGGTCGCGCAAGCGACGGGTACGCATGCGCCCGGCCGATTTCTCGACGGGTCGGTCGCATCCGTGCAGCCGGTAAAGAGCGGCTTCATCAAGGTTTCGACCAACGAAGGCGGCGACGTACCGTCGTTCGAGCAGGCGCAGGTGCAGCACGGCAAGAAGATCTATGCCGATGCCTGTGCGAAATGCCACGGCGACCAGCTCGAAGGCAATACCGCCCCCGCACTGAGCGGGGAATCCTTTGCCCCCGAAGGCAAGTCGCACATCACGGTCGGCGGCATCTACCAGTACATGTCGAGCAACATGCCGGCCGATCGCCCCGGCAAGATGACCGAACAGGAATACTCGGACCTGATGGCGTTCCTGCTCTACTCGAACGGCTACGACGCGTCGAAAGCAAAACTGACCGCCGATGCCGCCAACGCGTCGAAGGCGCCGCTCATTGCCGGGCCGCGCAAGTAACGCTCCCGTCCCCTTCGTTTCGGTCCACTCGCCGCGCCGGGAAGCATTCCCGGCGCGCGGGGCAGATTTTATCTTTTCATTTCATTCAGGAAAACGACATGATCTCCCGCAATCGCAGAACTTTCATGATTCAGACGGCCGGGCTGTGTGCCGCGCTCGCGGCCGGAACCCGCGCATTTTCGGCTCCGCCGCCCGTCGACGAAAACGACGCCGCCGCAAAGACGCTCGGCTACCGCGCGAAAGCGACGACCGTCGACGCGGGCAAATTCCCGAAGTATCAGGCAGGCCAGACGTGCGCGAACTGCCGCTTCTACAAGGGCGCCGACGGCGATTCCTTCGGCACGTGCCCGATGTTCGCGGGCAAGACGGTCGCCGCCGAAGGCTGGTGCAACGTCTATGCAAAGCCTGCTTGATCCCGGGCACGCGCGCGGGCACGACAAGGACACCGGCTACTTCACGATCATGGGCCGGATCGACGACGTGCTGAACGTGTCGGGCCACCGGCTCGGCACGATGGAGATCGAGTCGGCGCTGGTGTCGCACGAGCTCGTTGCCGAGGCGGCCGTGGTCGGCCAGCCGGACGACACGACGGGCGAGGCGGTCGTTGCATTCGTGGTGCTGAAGCGTTCGCGTCCGGAGGGCGAGGAAGCGGCGGCGCTCGCGAAGACGCTGCGCGACTGGGTCGGCAAGCAGATCGGGCCGATCGCGAAGCCGTAGGACATCCGCTTCGGCGACAACCTGCCGAAGACGCACTCGGGCAAGATCATGCGGCGCCTGCTGCGCTCGCTTGCGAAGGGCGAGGCGATCACGCAGGACACGTCCACGCTCGAGAATCCGGCCATCCTCGATCAGCTGAATCGTTCGATGTAACACCCCCCACTCCGGCGGGCGCTTCGCTTCGTCGCGACGCCGGAGCGCGGTCGCATGCGCGCGCTCCACGCCGGGCACGCGGCCGCATTCCGGCCCGCACGAGGCACCGCCGTGTGTTCCCCGACAGCACGGCATGCAGGCGGCATGCATCGCATCCGTCATCGCAGTATTGATTAGTCATACGTATTACAAAACTTGAAAAAAACGGAGACAGACGATGAAGAGCAGGACATGGACGATTTGCGCGGCGCTGCTCGGCGCGGCGGCGAGCACGAACGGCTTCGCGCAGAGCAGCATCACGCTGTACGGCGACCTCGACGCGGCGTTGCTTTACACGAGCCGGTCGCTCGACTCGACGACCGGCGCCAACGCCGGCCGCCAGTTCGCGCTGACCGACACGGGCATGACACCGACCAACTTCGGGATGACGGGAACCGAGGATCTCGGCGGCGGGCTGCACGCGAAGTTCAAGCTGGAAAGCGGCTTCAACATCACGGACGGCGCGTTCGGCCATTCGAACGGCAACTTCTTTGGCCGCCAGGCATGGGTCGGGCTCGACGGCGGCTTCGGCGAGACGAAGATCGGCCTGCAGTTCTCGCCGTTCGTGCTCGCGGTGCTCGGCTCGGACCCCCGCAATATCTCGCACTTCGGCGCCGCGCTGATTCCGTACGTCGACAACGTGCTCGTCACCGGCCTCTTCAACCCGAACGCGATTTCGTACACGAGCCCGACGATCGGCGGGCTGACGGGCAGCGCGATGTTCGGATTCGGCGGCAAAGCCGGGGACTTCCAGGCGGGACGCCAGTATTCCGGCAGCCTCACCTATACGAACGGCGGCTTCATGCTCAACGCAGCGCTCTACGACGGCAACGGCGGCACGTCGCCGACGCCGGTTTCGAGCACGGTCGCGTTCGTCGGCCGCACGATCGGCACCGCGTATACGTTCGGGCCCGTGACCGGCAAGGCATCGTTCACGAGCTACAAGGTCGCCGGTTCGTTCAGCAACAACGTGTATAGCGCCGGCCTCGACTATCGCGTCACGCCGGCCCTCGACCTGAACACCGGCGCGTGGTACACGACCGATCGCAACGATTCGCACAATCATTCGCTACTCGCCGCAGTCGGCGCCGATTACAGCCTGTCGAAGCGCACGGGCCTTTACGCGCAAGTCGGCGTCGTCAACAACCACGGCGCGATGAATACGGGCCTCGGCATCACGGGCGGCGCATTGTTCGGATTGCCCGGCACGACAGTCGGCGCCAACGTCGGCATCCACCACGTATTCTGACGCGGCGCATCCGGACGGGCGATCGGCGCTCGCTCGTCCGGCCCCCGCGTCGGAAGCCAGCCGCCGCAAAAACGGGAACGCGCGGCGTTGGCTCGACAATCCAGATTTCCGAACCTGACGTTTACCCGACCTCAAGTCGGCGGCCACGCTGCCGTCAAGTCAGGAGCGCACACCCAGCATCCGTCAACGACCGGGAATGCGTGCCCTCAAGGAGACCCAGCAACGTGAACCTCTTCGGAATCGGCCGCGGCCGCCGTTCATCGCGCGCGCTCGTCGGCGACATCGCCGAGCAGGCCGGCAAGCTCGGCATCGAGATCTGCGACGTCTCGGGTCATGTCGAGGAAGTCGCCGCGCGCGTCGCCAGGCAGGCGGAGGTCTGCCACACGCTGCGTGAATCGGCCGCCGTCACGCTGCGCGGCAACCACCGGATCGCCGAAGCCGCGCAGCAGGTGCGCGCCGTCAGCGCCAATGCGTCGAGCGCGGTCCAGAAGTCGCAACAGACGATCGAGGCATCGCTCGCCGACATCCACGGCCTCGTCGAGGGCGTCACGTCGATCGGCAGCCAGATGGGCGCGCTGCGCGACGCGCTCGATCACGTGCGGGCCGTGTCCGAGGAGATCTCCGTCATCGCCCGCCAGACCCACCTGCTCGCGCTGAACGCCGCGATCGAGGCCGCGCGCGCCGGCGAGTCGGGCCGCAGCTTCGCCGTCGTCGCGGCCGAGGTCAAGAACCTGTCCGCGAAGACCGGACAGGCGACGGCCCAGATCGAGACGACCCTCGCGCGCCTGGCCGAGCAGACCGAACACCTGATCGCGGAGGGAACCGACAACGCCGCGCGCGCCCATCGCGTCCGCGAAGGCACGCGCACGATCGGCGAGGTCGTGCACACGACGGGGCACGCGATCACCGAACTCGCCGGCGAGGCCGAACAGATCGCATCGCTGACGGACGAGATCGAGACGCAATGCCTCCGTCTAGAGGAACAGGTTGGCGAAATGGCGTCCGGCGTCGAGGATTCCAGCGACAACTTCTCGCAGGCCAAGGACCGGCTCGGCAACCTGCTCTCCGTCTCGGAGACGCTCATCGAGCTCACGGCCGCGACCGGCATCGAGTCGCCCGACACGCGCTTCATCGAAACCGCGCGGAACACGGCCGCCGCGATCGGCAAGCTGTTCGACGATGCGGTCGCGCGCGGCGATATCGCGCTCGACGCGCTGTTCGACACGAACTACGTGCCGATTCCCGGCACCGATCCGCAGCAGTTCATGACGCGCTTCACGGCCTTCACCGATCGCGTGCTGCCGGCCGTCCAGGAGCCGGTACTCGAGATCGACGAACGCATCGTCTATTGCGCCAGCTTCGACAAACAGTGCTACCTGCCGACCCACAACCGGAAGTTCTCGCTGCCTCAGCGCGCAGACCCCGTATGGAACGCGGCGAACTGCCGGAACCGCCGCATCTACACGGACCGGACGGCGCGCACCTCCGTGTCGCATACCAAACCGTTCCTGCTGCAGACCTATCGGCGCGACATGGGCAACGGCAACTTTGCGCTGATGAAGGACGTTTCCGCGCCCATCGTTGTCGGCGGACGGCAATGGGGTGTCCTGAGGATCGGCTACAGCGCATGAATCGGTGCTAGCGGGTCGTCCGCGCGGCGCCCGCACCGGCGCACGAAGTGCCGGTCCGGACAGATCGCACAAGCGACCGCCCGCTCGGGCGACCTGACCGGCTTCGCCGCGTTCGACTGCCGCATGGGCGAGATCGCCGCGATCGATTTCGTCGCGCTTACTGCTCGAGCCCGACCGCCAGCGGCCGCTGGTCGCTGCGGCCATGATCGTCCACCACCCGCACCGTATAACCGCCGGCCGTGCGCGGCTGCCAGAACAGCGCGTCGCCAGGCGCGCTGCGGCCGACATACGCATCGTTGACGAACCAATAAAGCGCATGCGCGCTCGCATCGGCTGTCGCATTGAACGCGATGCGCGTATCGTCGGCGCTCTTCACGCGCATCGCATAGGTACTGCCGCGCAGCGGCGACGTGATGCGCGGCGGGTCGCCGTCCACTTGCCAGGCGTCGCGGCAGTCCGCATTCTGCGGCGGCCGCCGGCGCGGAATGCCGGCCTGCACGAACACCTGCTGCAGGTCCGACGGCCAGAACTCGAAGATCTCCGTATGCGTGCGCTTGCCGCCGTACGGTGGGCAAGCGGCCCTCCCCGTCGCATCGTCGATCACGACGGGCCGGTGCACGGTGCTCACGCGAATCGGCGACGTGCCCGGAATGAACCACGTCCAGCCCTGCTGCGGGCACCATTCGTTCGGCAAGTCGCCGCTTGCAAGACAGATCCGCACGCGCTTCAGGTGCGGCGGCACCGCGCGCGGCGGCTCGACGAGCGTGCGCTCGGCGTTCAGCGCGTCGACGATCTGGAAGAACAGCGGCGCGGCCGCATCGACGCCGACGAAGGCCGTGTTGGTCGAATTGTCGAAGTTGCCGACCCATACAACCAGCACATACGGGCCGAACACGCCGGCCGTCCACGCATCGCGAAACGACCATGACGTGCCGGTCTTCCAGTAGACCGGCACGCCCGACGGCTGCGCGCCGCTCGTCTCGTCGGGGCGCAGGTGCTGGCGCAGCATGTCCATCGTCATGTAGCTCGCCTCCGCGCTCAGCAGGCGCCGGCCGGGCACGGCCGGTTCGTCCGCGCGCAGCCGCAGCGGCCGGAACTCGCCGCGATTCGCGAGCATCGCGTAGAGCGCCGCGAGATCCTGCATCGTCACTTCGCCGCCGCCGAGCACGAGCGCGAGCCCGTAGTGCTGCGCGCTCGCGAGCCGGCGCACGCCGGCTTCCTGCAGGAAGCCGTACAAATCGGGCGACTTGAGCTGCGATGCGACCCACACGGCCGGCACGTTGCGGCTGCGGTTCAGCGCATCGGTCGCGGTGATCGGCCCGAGGAAATGGCCGTCGAAATTCTCCGGCGCATACGGGCCGAACGCGGTCGGCACGTCGCGCAGCACGGTCTGCGGATGCAGCACGCCCTGGTCGAAGCCGAGCGCATAGATGAATGGCTTGAGCGTCGAGCCCGGCGAGCGCCGCGCGAGCGTGCCGTTCACCTGCCCGTCGATCGTGCGATCGAAGAAGTTCGCGGAGCCGACCAGCGCCTTCACGCCCATGTCGCGCGTATCGACGAGCAACGCGGCCGCGTTGCGCACGCCGCGCGTGTCGTTGCGAGCGACGTAGCGCGCGATCTGCCGTTCGAGCGTGCGCTGCAGATCGAGATCGAGTGTCGTCACGAGCTGTGCGCCGGCATCGCCCGATGTCGTGCGCCACGCGCTGCGCGCGGCAAGCGCCTGGTCGACCGCGTGCGGTGCGTCGAACGGCAGCGCCGACAGCGGCCGCATCGCGAGCGGCAACGCGAACAGCGGCTTGAGCGACGCATCGCGCGGGTGCTTCGTCAGCCAGCGCATGTACAGCCGGTTGCGCGACGCGGCCAGCGCGCGGTTGATCTCGTCCTGCCCACCGCGCACGCGCCGCGCCGGGTCCTGCGGAATCACCGCGAGCGCGAGCGCCTCGGGCAGCGTCAGCGCGTCGGGCATCCGGTTGAAATAGACGACGCTCGCGGTGCCCGCGCCTTCGAGGTTGCGGCCATACGGCGCATCGTTCAGATAGGCTTCGAGGATCTGCCGCTTCGAATAGAAGAGTTCGAGCTGCACCGCGCGCGCGACCTGCTCGAGCTTGCCGGCCGGTGTGCGCGTGTCCAGGCGCCACAGCGAGCGCGCAAGCTGCATCGTCAGCGTCGAGCCGCCCTGCGGATTGCCGCCGCGCACGTACGTGATCCACGCGCCGCGTGCGAGCCCGTACGGGTTGAAGCCTGGATGCCACCCGAACCAGCGGTCCTCGTGCAGCATCACGGCTTCGACGAGTTGCGGCGACATCCGGTCGAGCGGCACCCACAGCCGGTAGCGGTCGTCCTTCGCGAGCGTCAGGCGCAGCAGCCGGCCGTGCGCGTCGACCACCGCGACCGACGACGGCTTCCAGTCGCGCAGCGGCGGATGCGGCCACAACCGGCACGCGGCCAGCGCGCCGAACACGAGCAGCGCGCCGGCGATCCAGTTCTGCCAGCGATGCAGCCAGCGGCCGGCGCCATGCAGCGCGCGCCGCAGCACGGATGCGTCAGCCACGCGCGGGCACTCCTGCCACCCGGCACGGCCAATGCAAGCGCGCCGTCATCGCACGCGCTCCACCGTCAGCGTCGTGCCGCCGGGCGCCTGCGCCTGCACGCGGCGGTCGTACATCGACTCGCCATACGCAGGCGGCGCGACGAAGCGGCCCGCGTTGCTCGCCTTGATCCGGTAGACGAACTCGCGCACGTCGGTCGTCGCGGTGCCGTAGATCACCACGCGATCCTCGCGCACATCCGCGAACTGCGGCTGCCACGTCGAACCCGTCACGCCAATCGGCGAGCGCCACGGTACATCGGCCGCCGGCGCCGACGCGCCGCCGTCGCCATTGCCGTCGCCGTCCTGCGCGTCGGTCGCCGGCGGCGGCGCGATCACCGGGTCGAAGCCGCCTGGCAGCAAATCGACGATCGCGATATTGCCGACGTTCGCCGAGCCCGTCGCGCGGATCTTCAGGTGCACGTCGATTTCCTGGCCGAGCGTGATCCTGTCGAGCGGCTTGCCGTTCGTATCGGTGTAGTCGCGCACGATCTCGAGCCCGTTCTTGATCGCCTTCGTCGACGTGCCGCGGTCGTAGCCCGACTGGCTCGCGACCCACCACGCGGGCAGCGCGCTGCCGTTCACGAAGTCGACGCGCGACGCGCCGGCCGCCCACGTGCCCGAGCGCACGAGGTTCGCCTGGATCGACGACACGTCCTTCGGCGCGGCACCCGCACGCACCTCGTCGATCGCGAGCTGGTCGAGCTGGCCCGCGTTCGACGCCGCATACGCATCGAGCGCGAGGATTGTCATCGCCGACGACAGCGTGTTGTAGCGGTTGTCGACCAGCGGCGTGGCGATGTTGTCCATCGCACGCGGCGACAGTTTGCGCACGCGCTCGGGGAAGTGCTTCGCGAGCAGGTACAGCACGCTCGCGTCGCGCGTCAGCGGATCGATGTAGTAGCCCGCCACGTAACCGCCGTCGGACGCACGCTTGCGTTCGAGCAGCGCCTGCGGGCCCGCGATCAGCGCAGCGGCCTCCTTGTCCTGCTTCAGCAGTTGATACGATGCGGCGAGCCATGCGGCCGCGAGATCGTTCTTCCAGTCGTTCGGATACGCATCCTGCAGGCGCTTCTGCACGGCCGCGAGGCTGTTGGTCGTCACGTTGCCCTGGCGCGTCAGCAGGTACACCGCGTACGCGCGCTGCCGCAGCAGGTCGAGCGAGCCGAGCGAATCGTTCGCCGCGAGCTTCTGCAGATACTGGTTGCCCGCGTCGAGCATGTCCTTCGGCACGGCCGTGCCGCGCTCGCGCGCGTCGAGCAGCACGTGCATCGCGTACGCGGACACGAACGGATCGGCATCCGGCGTCGCGCTCCACAGGCCGAAGCCGCCCTGCGCGTTCTGCCGGCTGCGCAGCACGCCGACGAACTGCGTGATTGCGCTGGCATTTGCTGCATCGGCACCGGCTTCGGGCGCATGCATCGCACTCGTCAGCGCGCGCACCGACAGCCACTTCGACGCGAACACGCGCGGTACGGCCGCGCTCACCATCTGCTCGCTGCAGTAGTGGTCGAAGTTGACGAGATACGACGACAGCCCTTCGGACAGCACGAGCGGCGCGGTCGAGATGCTCGCGTCGCGCGATGCATACGCGTCGTACATCGGCCGCAGGTTCGGCACGCTCGCCTTCTTGCCCGGATCGAGCCGCGCGATGTCGAGCTGCGTGCGGAACACGGCGGCCGGCCGCACCGACACGTCGACGCGCTGCTGCGCGCCCTTCGCGCCGTAGCGCGCGCCGAACGACAGCATGCCCGAGCCGAGCGTGTCGGTCGCCTTCACGCGGAACAGCGCGACGCCCTCGTGCTGCGGCGCGAGCGCGACGTTCTGCGTCGCCGGCCCGATCACCTGCAACTGCGGGCCCGTCTTCAGCGTGACCGCGACCGGCACCGGCTGGCTGCCGACGCCCGTCAGGTTGTTCGCGACGCCGACGCTGACGTCGGCCTCGTCGCCCGGTGCGAGCGTCGTCGGCACATTCGGCGACAGCACGAAATCGCCGCGCACCGTCGTCGCGCCTTCGAACGTGCCGACCAGGTCCGGCGACACCGACACGGCCATCACGCGCAGTTTCCCGTTGAAGTAGTCGGGCACCGTGTAGCTCACGCGCGTGTCGCCGTTCACGTCGACGATTCCCGACCAGTAGACGACCGGCTTGTCGCGCTTGCGCTTGAACGGGTTCAACTGGCGGCCGATCGCGTCGTCGGCGTCGCCGCCGGGCGCGGCCATCGCCATCAGCTTCTCGAAGTCCGGCAGGATCAGGTCAAGGATCTGCGACGTGCCGACTTCGAGCATCCGCTTGCGGAAGAAGAACTTCAGCGGATCGCCGAGCTTGTAGCGCGCGACCTGCAGGATGCCCTCGTCGACGGCGAACACGACGACCTTCGCGGGCTTCGCCGAATGCACGGTGAAGGTGGCGGTTTCGCCCGGCTTCACGAGCGCCGGCGCGTCGACGGTCAGCGCGTTGCGGCGCGCGTCGAGGTTCACCGAGAACGGCACGACGCCGTAGCTCAGCGGGCTCATGAAGATCTCGTCCGACGACGGATCGCGGATGTACTGCACGTTGATGTAGCCGTTGCCTTCGAAGCCGGCCGGCACCGTGATGTGCTGGATCGAGCTCGTCGTGTCCGCATGGAACCATGCGTGCGCATACACCTTGTCGCGCTCGATCGTGATCAGGCCGCTGCCCGCGTAAGGCGCGCGGATCGCGATCTCGACCTGCTCGCCCGGCTTGTAGTCGTGCTTCGCGAGACTTACCTGCAGCTCGGCGTTGCGGTCGAGCGAGCGCGTGACGTTCGCGTCGCCCGCAACCGAATACTCGATCCGGTTCACCGCGGTGCCGTCCGCGCGGCGGATCACGAGCGCATAGCTGCCCGGCTTGTCGGTGCGCAGCGCGAAGTCGAGCCCGGCCGCCGGAATCGTCAGCGGCTTCTCGTCGACCGGCACTTCCTTCAGCCGCGAATCGTATTTGTACGCGCCGGAATCCTGCTTGGTCAGCACCGACACGTAGCGTTCCTCGACGAGCTGTGCGCGCAACTCCTTCACGTCGATCGCCTTCGCGCCCGGATCGATCGCGACGAGCCGCACCGTGCGCGGGCTGCCGCGCTTCACGTAGCCGAGATCGTCGACCGACTTGTAGCCGACGAGCCAGTCGTTGTTCGACACGAGCGTCTGCGCGTTCGCGGCGACGTTGCGCCCGCCTTCCGCTTCATACGCCTTCGCCTGGAAGTAGAGTTGATAGGTCGCGTCCGCGTACTTGTCGAGATCGAGGTCGAATTCGGCATGACCCTTGTCGTCGGTCGTGCCGTCCTGCAGCGTCGTCGTATAGCCTTCCTTCGCGCGGCGTGCATCGAAGAAGCGATAGCCCTGCCAGCTGCGGAACGACGGCCACACCGGGCGCAGCGTCAGCGTCGCCGCGACGCGGCGCTTCTCGGCCGGCGTGCCGAACAGGTTCTGCGCATCGACGATGCCCTTCAGCCCCTTCGGCTTCACCCACCCTTCGACGACCTGCTGCGACAGCTTCGCATCGACCTTCATCCGGTCGGGCAGGAACTCCTTCACCTGCACCGTCGTGCTGCCGATCGGCTCGGCGCCCGGCTGGCCGTCCTTGACGATGTACAGGTTGACCGTCCACGTGCCGGTCGGCGACGTTTCGGCCGTCGTATAACCGAGCTCCGTGAAGCCCGTCGCGTCGACGGTCACCGGCTTGCGTTCGACGGTGATTCCGCGCGGATCGACGATCTCCGCCTGCAGCGGCACGCCGGCCGGGCTGCGCGCCCAGCTCGCCGCGCGCACGATCAGGCCGATGTGGAACGGATCGCCGGGGCGGTACAGGCCGCGATCCGAGAACAGGTACGCGGACAGCTGCCCCTGGCCCGTCGCATTGCGTTCGCCGTCGACGTCGAAGCGCGAGAAATCGAGCTGGCGATCGCGGCCCGCCACCGGCAGGAACGACAGGTCGCCGTCCTTCTTCACGACATACAGTTGCGGACGCTTCTCGCGGTCGAGCCCCTTGAATGCGGGGAAATGCACGACGCCGTCGGCGCTCGTAGTCTGCGAGAACAGCGTCTGACCGTTCACCGCGAGCACCGACACGGTTGCACCCGCAACCGGACGGCCGTTGCGGATCGACTGGACGAACACGTCCTGGCTGCCGTCCAGCGCGCGCTTGACCAGCATCCCGAGATCGGTCACGACGATCAGGCGCGTGTCGCCGAGCGCGTTGTCGCTGTCGTCGCCGTTGCCGTTGCTGTCGCCCGAATCGGCGTTGTCGGACTGATCCTGGCTGCCGTCGCCCGACGATGCATCGCCATCCTTCGCATCGTCTGCCTTCTTCTTTTCGGCCGCCGGGTCGTACTTCGACAGGTGCAGCAGGAACACGCCGCGCTTGCCGCCCTTCAGGTACTGGCCGAGATCGATGCCTTCGTAATGCGCCTTGCCGGGGTCGCCGGCCGGGAACGCGCGCGTCTGCACGAAGCGCTCGACGATGTGATCCTCGCTGAACGAATACGACAGCTCGGGCCGCGCATACGTGCCGTTGTTGAAACTCACCAGATGCTGGAGCTGGTCGGGCACCACGCGGCCGATCTCGACCTTCATCCCCGGCAGGTTGCGCGATACGACCGACAGCCGCTTGCTGCCGCTCATCGACAGCAGCGAACCGTCGGCCATGAAGCGCAGCAGCTTCGGATAGTCGGGCACCGTGAACGCGGTCGTCACCGGCGCGCCGAGCAGATAGCCGCCGGCCGATTTCAGGTCGCCTTCGAAACGCACGACGATGCGGTCTCCCGGCGTCGCGTGATACTTGAAGCTTTGCAGCGTCGCGAAGTCGTTCTCGGTCGGCACCGCTGCGAGCGGCAGCGGCTTCGACTGCTTCAGCACCGCGTCGCTGATGTCGGCCACGTTCCATTCGTACGGCGGATCGTCGTCGGACTGATCGACGCCCGGCTTGCGCTTCGGCAGCACCCACGCCTTCGCGCGCGCGGCGAGATCGGCGCTGCGCACGCCGTCGGACGTTTCGGCGACGAGCACCTGCTCGGGCTCGTAACGCTCGTTGTCGACGAGCGTCGGCGCAACGTTGCCGATTGTCAGGCTGTAAAGCCCCGGCACGCCGACCGACGCATGCAGCACGGCCGGCGTACCGTCGCCGCCGCGCGCGCTCTTCACGCCCTTGTCGACGTCGAGCCGCACCGACAGCGGATCTTTCGGAATCTCGAGCGGCTGCGAATGGACCCACGCGCTCGTCTTCATCTTGTCGTAGTTGACCGTGTAGCGCAGCGGCGACACGGTCTTGCCGTCGCGGCCGACCAGCACGAGGCCGATACGCTTCTCGAACTCGGCAGGATCGACCGGATAGTTGAAGCGCAGTTGCAGCAGCGCCTGCTTCTCCGCCGGATTGTCGGGGTTCTGGTAGAACTGGTTGTCGCCCGACTGCGCGGTGAACGCCGGCAGGTCGAACGCGAAATGGTCGTCGTGCATCGTCACCTGCGGCGCGAACACCTGGCGCACCGCGAAGCGCACCTCGACGTGCGCACCGACCGGCCAGTCGGCCGCCGGCGTGAAGCGCAGCGTCTTGTCGTCGGCCCACTCCCACGCGCCCTTCAGCGCGGGCGTCATCTCGATGCCCTGCCCGGCCGGCTTGCCGACCAGTTCGATCGGCGCGGCCGATCGGGAGAACGCCACTTCGAGCGGATGCACGGTGATCTTCGGCTTGTCGCTGTCGTCGACCTCGTAGGTCGTGATCGCCGGCGCCTTCACGGTAAAGCCGACGGTTTCGGGCTCGGGCGGCTTCGGGCGATGCTTGAACCAGTACCCGCCGTAACCGAGCGCGGCCGCGAGCAGCACGATGCCGCCGGCATGCCACGGGCGGCGGCGCACGGCCGCGGCGGTGATGCCCGCCCACGCGGGCGCCGTCCACGATACGTCGCCGACCAGCGGCCGCAGCACGCGGCCGAGCAGGCGCCAGACGAAGCCCGCCGCGCGAATCGGCAGGAGCAGCAGGAAACGCAGCAAATCCATTTTGTTATTTCCTTGTCAAGGACGTGCTGCCGGCTGCGGCGACGTACCCCGAGATTTATTGGTCTGTGACGGCGCGGCCCTGGTTGCGCCGTGAATGCTTGGAATGTTTGGTTCGACCGGATGCTGGCCGACATTATGGGTCAGAGCCGAAACGATGGAAATATCGGTGTGTCGGCGCGCAACGCAGGCGAATGACCAGCCGGTCGGCTAGCCGTTCCGCCCGCCCCCCGATCTCTGCACGCACTCGCGCCGCGTTCGCTAGAATGCGCGGCTCGACGTGGTTCGTATCGAATTGAAAGGAAATCGCTTGAAACTCCCGTTCGAATGGCAGATCGGGCTGCGCTACGCGCGCGGCGGCCGGCGCTCGGCCGGCGACGGCTTCGTGTCGTTCATTGCCGGCGCCGCGATGGCCGGCATCGCGCTCGGCGTCGCCGCGCTGATCGTCGTGCTGTCGGTGATGAACGGCTTTCGCACCGAGGTGCGCGACCGGATGCTGTCGGTGCTCGCGCATGTGGAAATCTTCTCGCCGTCCGGCGCGCTGCCCGACTGGCGGCTCACCGCGCACGAATCGCTGCGGAACCCGGCCGTGCGCGCCGTCGCGCCCTATGTCGACGCGCAGGCGCTGCTGACGAACGCGGGCAGCGTGACGGGCGTCGCGCTGCGCGGCATCGATCCCGTGCTCGAGCCGCGCGTGTCCGCGATCGCGCGCAAGCTGAAGACCGGGCGCCTCGACGCGCTCGTGCCGGGCGAGATGGGCATCGTGCTCGGCGCCGCGCTGGCTGACACGCTGCACGTGAAGATCGGCGACCGCATCACGTTCTTCGCGCCCGGCAACAGCGCGCGCATCGGCGATGCGCTGCCGCGGTTCCGGCAGTTCAACGTGGTCGGCACGTTCGAGTCGGGCCACTATCAATACGACAGCGCGCTTGCGTACATTCACATCAGCGATGCGCGGAAGCTGTTCAACGTGCCCGCGCCGACCGGCATCCGGCTGCGTCTCGACGATCTGCAACGCGCGCCGGACATCGCGCTGGCGCTGTCGCGCACGCTGTCGGGCGATCTTTATATCCGCGACTGGACGCGGCAGAACCGTACGTGGTTCGAAGCCGAGCGGCTGCAGAAACGCATGCTGTCGCTGATCCTGATGCTGATCGTCGCGGTCGCCGCGTTCAATCTCGTATCGTCGCTGGTGATGACCGTCACGCAGAAGCAGGGCGACATCGCGATCCTGCGCACGCTCGGCGCGCCGCCCGGGTCGATCACGAAGATCTTCGCGATCCAGGGGATGACGATCGGCCTCGCCGGCACGCTGGCGGGCGTCGCGCTCGGCTGCTCGATCGCGGTCAGCATCCCGTGGGTGCTGTCGGCGATCGAGCAGTTGCTCGGCATCCGCTTCCTGACACCGTCCGTGTATTTCCTCAGTTCGCTGCCGTCGAAGCTCGCGGCGATCGACGTGATCGAGATCGCCGCGGCCGCGTTCCTGATGTCGTGCGTCGCGACGCTGTACCCGAGCTGGCGTGCCGCGCGAGTGCGGCCGGCCGAAGCGCTGCGCGACGAATAGGCGCGGCGTCCGGCGCGGGCGTTACGCGATGTCGTGGAAACCGACGCTGTTGCCGTCGTCCGGCGTGACCGAAATCGTCATGGCCCTCTCCCTCCTTTCAGACTGTTTCTGATGGTTTGCGGATGGATGCCGGCGAAGTTGACACCGATTCCGCAAGGATTGGTGGCCGCGTGCCGTGCGCACACATCGAAACTTTGTTTGACACAAACTAAAAAAGTTTGACACGTAGATTTCACTGAGATAAGTTTGCGCAAGCTTCCGGAAAGAAATCCGGCCAGCCATGCCGACACGCGTCGCGCTTTCCTGCCGTTGCAGCACTGTCGTTCGCAACACCCCCGCCTCATCGCATCGTGCCGTTCCGTTTCATCTGAAACCTGAAGGAAGGTCGGGCATGCCCGCATTTGATTCGCACTCCTGTATTCGCATCACGCTGCCGATATCGCTTCGGCCGCGCGGCCCGAACCGGCCGCCGCGCTGACGCTTTCCGGTCGGGGGATGCAGCCGCCCCGACGCTCGCCGGGTGGCGCGCCGCGCAACGTGCGCCGACACCGGCCGTGGCACCCGGGCGTCTCGCCCGGCGCTTTCGAAGTCGCAGTTCAGCTTCATCCGATGCAGCACCCGGCCAGGCCGCAGGGGGCATATCGCGGGCCGGCCGGTTCCGGACAATCACAAACAAGAATGAGGTCGACAATGAACTTTCATCGAACCGGATTGCGGCGCGCATGGCTTCCCGCGCTCGTTGCGGCCACGACGCTCGCCGCGTGCGGCGGCGACGACGGCGGCAGCGTGGTGGGGACATCTGCGCTCGCGCAAGGCCAACAGGAGGGGGCCGCCGCATCGGCGGCCGATACGCAGTCGCTGGCGTCACGCATGTCGCCGTCCGGCGTCCCGTACGCCAATCCGGCCAGCGGCGGACGCTACCGGCCCGTGATCGCGAACGGCCAGGTGCAGCCGTCGCTGTCGGGCGGCACGATCGAGGAGAACGCGTGGGTCGACACGCCGGTCGACTCCGACGGCGACGGCACGCGCGACCGCATCCACGTGCGCATCGTGCGCCCGGCCGAAACCGCGAACGGCGCACGCACGCCCGTCATCGTGCTCGCGAGCCCGTACTACGCGGGGCTCGCCGACAGCCCGAACCACGACGTCGACGTCGAGCTCGACGGCACGCCGCATCCGGCAGCAAGCGCATCCGCGTCGGCATCGACGTCCGCGCGCATCATGGCCGCCGCCCCGCAGACGCGAATGCTGCAGCAGCTCGAAGCGGCCGCCGCCGGGCGCTCGTGGATCGAAGGCTACTTCGTGCCGCGCGGCTTCACGATCGTCTATGCGGATTCGCTCGGCACCGCCGGCTCGGACGGCTGCCCGACGATCCTGACGCGCGACGAATCGGTCGCGATGGCGTCGGTGATCCGCTGGCTCGGCCGCGATGCAACCGCGAAGGACGCGAGCGGCAAGACGGTCGTCGCGAACTGGTCGACGGGCCACGTCGGTATGTACGGCGTGTCGTACGACGGCACGCTGCCGAAGATGGTCGCGAGCCTGCGCACGCGCGGGCTCGATGCGATCGTGCCGGTCGCCGGGTTGTCGAACATGTACGGCTATTACCGCTCGGGCGGGCTCGTGCGCGCGCCGGAAGGCTATCAGGGCGAGGACGTCGACGTGTACATCAAGGCGCTGCTGACGAACGCGCATCCGGAGCGCTGCACGCACCTGATCGACGAAGCGTTGCAGAAGGAAAACCGCACGACCGGCGACTATTCGCCGTTCTGGGCCGCGCGCGACATCCCGACCGCGTCCGCGGCCGCGCCGGCACTCGTCGCGCAGGGGCTGACCGACGACAACGTGCGCGTCGACCAGTCGACGTCGTGGTATCTCGCGATGCGACGCCAGGGCGTGCCGACGCAGCTGTGGCTGCATCGCCTGAAGCACACCGATCCGACGCGCGTGCCGGCGATGGCCGACGCGTGGACCGCGGAGGTGAACCGGTGGTTTACGCGCTACCTGATCGGTTATGACAACGGTGTCGAACACGATCCGCGCGCGGTGATCGAGCAGGCGGACGGCAAGCTGCTGAAGGAGGCCGACTGGGCCGCGCGCCATGCGACGCCGGTTTCGTATTTCGCGGGCGGCGACGGCGCGAGTACCGGCACGCTGCTGCGGATGCCGACCGGCGGCCCGCTCGCACGCTTCACCGACGATGCGCGCATTACCGCGCTCACGCTGGCGAATGCGCCGACCGGCGAAAACCGCAGCCGCTTCGAGACCGCGCCGTTCACGGCCGCCACGCGCCTGTCCGGCACCGCGACGGCCCGTGTCAAGCTGACCTTCACGGGGGTGGCCAACGTGACGGCGCTGCTGGTCGACCGCGCACCGGACGGCACGGCGACGATCGTCACGCGCGCATGGACCGACCCGCGCAACCGGCTGTCCGACTGGCTGTCGGAACCCGTGCTGCCGGGGATGCCGTACGACCTGAAGCTGACGTTCATGCCGCGCGACTACAAGCTCGAAGCCGGCCACCGGCTGGGGCTCGTCGTGCTGTCCAGCGACAACGAGGCGACGCTGCGGCCGACGCCCGGCACCGGCCTGACGCTCGATCCGGCCGGCACGTCGGTGACGGTGCCGCTGGTTTCGGCTTCGTCGTGAGCGGACGCGCATGACGCAAAGCGGACGGCGGCCGACGTCTCCTCGACGTCGGTCGCCGTCCGCGCTGTTCTATCTCCGAAAAACCTGATTCAACCGTGACTCAAACGGGCGTCAGCACCGGCTGCCCCGCGAAATGCCGCGCGGCGTTGTCGAGAAACTGCTGCACCGAACGGTCGAGCGCCTCGGGCGACCAACCGCCCATGTGCGGCGTCAGCACGACGCTGTCGAGATCCGTCAGCGCGCGCGGCGGCTCCGGTTCCCCTTCATACACGTCGAGCCCCGCACCCGCGATGCGCCCTTCGCGCAGCGCGTCCGCCAAAGCAGCGGTATCGACAACGCTGCCGCGCGATACGTTGACGAGAAAGCCGCCGGGGCCGAGTGCGTCGAGCACCGCGCGGTCGATCATGTGCCGCGTGCCCGCGCCGCCCGGCGTCGCGACGATCAGGAAATCGGCCCACTGCGCGAGCGCGTCGAGCCGGTCGAAATAGCGGTAAGGAACAGGCTTCGCCGACCGGTTGTGATAACCGATCTCGATGTCGAAGCCGGCCGCGCGGCGCGCGCACTTCTCGCCGATCTTGCCGAGCCCGACGATGCCGAGCTTCTTGCCCGACACGTTCGGCGGCATCGGCAGCCCCTCGCGCCATACGCCCGCGCGGGTTTTCGCATCGAGCCGCACGACACCGCGCACCGCCGCGAGCAGCAGCGCGAACGCGTGATCGGCGACGCAATCGTCGTTGGTACCGGCGCCCGTCACGACCGTGATGCCGCGCGCCTTCGCATGCGCGACGTCGATATGCTCGTAGCCGGCGCCAAGGGCGCTGACGAACGTGAGTTGCGGAAGACGATCGATGTCGGCAGCGGTGAGGCCCGTGCTGCCGTTGGTCAGCACCGCGCGAATCGTGCCGCCGTGTGCGGCGATCGCGCGTTCGCGTTCTTCGGCGGTCGGGGCGTAGCGCACGTCGAACGACGCGGCGATCTCGCGATGCGCGTCGCCGCGCAATGCGATGAGGACCAGCAGCTCGGGTTTCATGTCAGCAAGTGTCCGCAGGCGGGAACGGATTTCAGTGTAGCAAGCCCGCATGACGGATGCGGGTTATCCCCACACGGGCTGTGGGCACGCCGCCGCACGCGGTTTGCCAAAGCCGGCTCAGTCAAGTAACTTTCGGCGTACGCCCCCCGTCCTGGAGATTGGCCCCGATGAAACTCGCCCTGCCCGCCCGGATCCTGGGCCTCGCGTTCGCCGCCGCCCTCGTTGCGCCCGGCGCGCACGCCGACACGCCCGTCGTGGTGTCGTCGAAGATCGACACCGAAGGCAACCTGCTCGGCAACCTCATCGCGCAGGTGCTGAAGGCCCACGGCATTCCCGTCACCGAAAAGATCGCGCTCGGCACGACGCCGATCGTGCGCAAGGCGCTCACGAGCGGCGAGATCGACATCTACCCCGAATACACCGGCAATGCCGCGTTCTTCTTCAACAAGGCCGACGATCCGGTGTGGAAGAACGCGAGCCAGGGCTACGACACCGCGAAGAAGCTCGACTACGCGGCGAACCATCTCGTGTGGCTCGCACCTGCGCCCGCGAACAACACGTGGGGCGTCGCCGTGCTCGCGCCTGTCGCTCAGTCGCAGCATCTGAAGACCTTCTCCGATTTCGGCAAGTGGATCGCGGGCGGCGGCAAGCTGAAGCTCGCGGCGTCGGCCGAATTCGTGAACAGCGCGTCCGCGCTGCCGTCGTTCGAGAAGGCGTACGGCTTCAAGCTGAAGCCCGAGCAGCTCGTCGTGCTGTCCGGCGGCGACACGGCCGCGACGATCAAGGCCGCCGCGAACCAGACCGACGGCGTGAACGCCGCAATGGTCTACGGCACCGACGGCGGCATCGCATCGAGCGGCCTCGCGGTGCTCGACGACGACAAGCACGTGCAGCCGGTCTATGCACCGACGCCCGTGATCCGCGAAGCCGCGCTGAAAGCGCATCCGCAGATCGCCGACTACCTGAAGCCCGTGTTCGCGAGCCTCGACCTGAAGACGCTGCAGGCGCTGAACGCGCGCATCCAGATCAACGGCGAGCCGGCGGCCGGCGTCGCGAAAAGCTACCTGAAAACGAAGGGCTTCGTTAAATGACGGGTCGCGCGGCGGCGTCCGCGCGGCGCGTGATACCCGACAAGGTCGGCATCCTGATCGGTGTCCTGACGATCGTCGCCGTGCTCGGCATGCCGTTCGCGGTGCTGCGGCCGAACCGGATCGCGGCCGGCACGGGGCTGTCGGTGTTTGCCGCGCTGCCCGCCGTGCAGGGCGCTGCGCTCGCCGCGCTGTGGATCGCCGGCGCGCTGTGGGCGATGACGGCGAGCCGCCCCGCGTGGCGACTCGCGGCCGGCTGCACGTGGCTCGCAACGCTCGCGTATGCGGTCGGTGCGGCCGCGACGCACGTCGTCGCGCCCGACGACATGCTCGCGCGCGTGTCGCCCGCCGCCGGTGCCTGGCTGCTGCTGTTCGCGTGGGCCGTGCTCGTCGCCGACGCGCTCGCGCGGCTCGCGTTCGGCCCGTGGCGGCGCCTCGTCGCGCTCGTCGTCGCGATTGCGGCGATCTCGGTGCCGCTCGCGAGCGGCTGGTGGGACGGCCTCTCCGTGATGCGCGAATACGCGGTGCGCAGCGACGATTTCTGGCGCGAAGCGACCCGGCACGTGTCGCTCGCGGGCGGCTCGGTCGCAGCCGCGCTCGTCGCCGGTGTGCCGCTTGGCATCGCGTGCGCGCGCATCGCGGCGGTGCGCACCGTCGCGATGCCCGTGCTCAATATCGTGCAGACGATCCCGAGCATCGCGATGTACGGGCTGATGATGGCGCCGCTCGGCCTGCTCGCCGCGCACGTGCCGCTCGCGGCCGCGCTCGGCATCCGCGGGATCGGCGTCGCGCCGGCCGTGCTCGCGCTGTTCCTGTATTCGCTGCTGCCGATTGCATCGAGCGTCGTGGTCGGGCTCGAGCAAGTGCCGCCGCACGTGACCGAAGCAGCGCGCGCGATGGGCATGACGCGCGCGCAGCGGCTGCTGCGCGTCGATCTCGTGCTCGCGCTGCCGGTGATCCTGAGCGGCGTGCGCATCGTGCTCGTGCAGAACATCGGCCTGACCGCGGTCGCCGCGCTGATCGGCGGCGGCGGGTTCGGCACGTTCATCTTCCAGGGGATCGGGCAATCGGCCGCCGATCTCGTGCTGCTCGGCGCGATCCCGACGATCGCGCTCGCACTGGCGGCCGCCGTCGTGTTCGAAGCCGCGACGTCGCTCGCGAAGGGGCGTGCAGGATGATCGAGATCGAACGTGTCGGCAAACGCTTCGGCGACGTCGCCGCCGTCGACGATGTATCGCTGACGATGAAACGCGGCACGATCACCGCGCTCGTCGGCGCATCGGGCAGCGGCAAGTCGACGCTGTTGCGCATGATCAACCGGCTGATCGCGCCCACCAGCGGCACGATCCGCATCGACGGCGTCGATACGGCCACCGTCGCGCCCGAGCAGCTTCGGCGCGGCATCGGCTATGCGATCCAGGGGCACGGGCTGTTTCCGCACTGGAGCGTCGCGCGCAACATCGCGACCGTACCGCGCCTGCTCGGCTGGCCGCCGGCGCGCATCGAAGCGCGCGTGAACGAGTTGCTCGACCTGTTCCATCTCGCGCCGGCCGAGTTCGCCGACAAGCTGCCGCACGAATTGTCGGGCGGCCAGCAGCAGCGCGTCGGCGTCGCGCGCGCGCTCGCGGCCGAGCCCGGGATGCTGCTGATGGACGAACCGTTCGGCGCGCTCGATCCGATCATTCGCGGCAAGGCGCAGGACGACCTGTTCGCGCTGCAGCGCCGCCTCGGCGTCACGGTCGTGATCGTCACGCACGATATCGAGGAAGCGCTGAAGCTCGGCGACACGATCGCGGTGATGGACGGCGGACGGCTGCTGCAGGTCGCGCCGCCCGCCGAGATTCTCGGCAAGCCGGCAGCCGGCGTCGTCGAGCAGCTCGTCGCGGGCGTCGACCGGCCGCTGCGCCTGCTCGCGCTGACGCCGATCGACGCGGTGGCCGAACCCGGTCATGCCGACGGCGAACCTATCGCCGCGACACGCACGCTGCGCGATGCGGTGTCCGAGCTGCTGTGGCGCGGTGCGGACGCGCTGCCGGTAGACGACGGCAACGGCCGCGACGCGCGCCGCATCACGCTCGACGCGATCCGCGAGCACGCGAGGAAGCCCGTATGACGACGCACGGCGTGCGGCCAACGCGTTCGGCGCTGCGCCGGCGGCTGCCCGCGTATGCGGCCCGAGCGGCCGCACTCGCGCTGCTGCTCGTGCTGCTGTTGCGCCCTGCATGGCTGCAGGGGATGTTCGCGCCGTTCGCGGATAACGGCGCACCGGTCATCTACGATCGCGCGAGCCTGCTCGACCTCACGCTCGCGCATCTCGGCACGGTCGCGCTGTCGAGCGCGATCGGCACGATTGTCGCGGTCGCGGCCGGCATCTTCGTCACGCGGCCGGCCGGCACGGATTTCCTGCCGGTCGCGCGCAGCGTCGTCGACATCGGCCAGACTTTCCCGCCGGTCGCGGTACTCGCGCTCGCGGTGCCGGCCGTCGGTTTCGGATTGAAACCCGTGCTGATCGCGCTCGTTCTGTACGGGCTCCTGCCAATATTCGAAAGCACGATCGCGGGGCTCGAAGACGTGCCGCGCGACGTCGTCGACGCCGCGCGCGGGATGGGGATGAGCGGCTGGCAGCAACTGGTGTCGGTCGAGCTGCCGCTCGCGTTTCCGGTAATCGTCAACGGCGTCCGGCTCGCGGTCGTGATCAATCTCGGCACCGCGACGATCGGCTCGACGGTCGCCGCGCGCGGGCTCGGCGACGTGATCATCGCGGGCCTGCAGACGTCGAACACCGCGTTCGTGCTGCAGGGCGGCGTGATCGTCGGGCTGCTCGCGGTGCTCGTCAGCGATGCGATCGGCGCGATTGCGCGGATGGCGGCCGCGCGGCGCGCATAGGCGGTTCGCGTCGCTTCCCCGTGCACGGGGAAATGAGGATACGATCCCGCAACCGGCGGCGACGTTCATCCGGACTCCGATGCGTGTCCGCGCAACGATCGGCCCATCGATCGTCGCGAACCGATACAAGCCTACACGGCGCTTTCATTCGAGCCGGCGCTCGACCACCGGCGGCGATTGGCCGATATACTATGCGCCTCCCAATTCCCCGCACTCCACCATGCGACGGTTTTTCTGTCTGATCGTGCTTTCGCTCGGCATTGCGCAACAGGCGTCGGCGCAGCAAGCGCCCGCGCTTCCTGCGTCCTCGCCCGAAGCGGCCGCATCGGCACCGTCCGTCGCATCCGCGCCGCTCGCCAGCGCCAACGATCAGCCGAACGAAGCAAACCGCCGCATCACGTCCTACCTGACGAAAAAATTCGGCGTCGCGAAGGAACGAGCCGCAAAGCTCGCCGATATCGTGAGCGTTACTGCGACGAAATATTCGCTGCCGCCGGCACTCGTTTACGCCATCATTTCGATCGAATCGCGCTTCCAGGAAAAGGCGCGCGGCCAGCACGGCGCGACGGGGCTGATGCAGGTCGTGCCGGCCGCGCACCGCGGCCTGCTGCGCAACGTGAAGGATCTGACCGAGCCGAACGCGAACGTCGAGGTCGGGTCCGCGATCCTGTCGGGCTACGTGAGAGCGGCCGGCGGCAACGTGCAGGCCGGGCTGAAGAACTATGGCGGTTCGAACGCGTATGCGGCGAAGGTGATGCAGAGGGTCGATTCGTTCCGCTTCGTGCTCGAACCGCGCGACGACGCGGAAGCCGGGATGATGCCCGTCAACGCGCCAGCTGCTCCCGCTTCGGCCGTCCGCACCTCATCATCGCTCGCGCCGCGATGAGCGTCGCCCGGGCCGGGTGACGGGCCGCGCACGCGCTGCCGCGCCGGCCCGTTCGGCGCGACATCACGCGCCCGTTTCCACCGTCTCCTCCAGATAGCGCAGCATTACGCCCTCGAGCGCCCGAAGCGCGGCAGCCGGGTCCGCGATCGTCGCGTCGCGACTCAGCGCCACGGCCGCCTTCATCAGGTGTTGCACGATCGCCGCTCGCACCGCAAGCTCGCCGGCCGGCATGCCGGGCGCGAGCGCCTCCAGCACCGTCCCGATCGCGCCGCGCAAGCGCGTGCGCACATCAAGCGCGCCCGGCAACGCGAAATCGTACGCATCGACCAGCACGACGAACGCCGGATGCGCGACCCGGAACGTCACGAACGCCGTCGTCAGACGCGCCGCGAGCAGCACTAGATCGCCGGACGACGCCAGTGTGCGCAACTGATCGAGCTCGTCGCCAAGCGACGCCAGATAGTGCTCGAGCAGCCCCGCGGCCACCTGTTCCTTGGTCGGAAAGAACTGGTACAGCGAACCGATCGACGAATCGGCGCGCGCCGCAATCGCCGTCATCGTCGTCGCTTCGTACCCCTTTTCCGCGAATTCCACGCCCGCGGCGTCCAGCAGCGCGGCGACGCGCGCTCGGCCGCGCGCCCGGCTGGGTGCCTTCGCGGACGGCACGGCGTCGCCCGCCGAACGGCTTGACTTTTGTGAGTCCATCCTCATACATTTGAATGTGAGACGACCCTCACAATACAGGTTCGTCCTGTCCCAATCAATCGAGAGCCATCATGCTGGACACACTGGATCCCCGTACCACCGCCCTTGTTCTCGTCGACCTGCAGCAAGGCATCCTCGGCTTCGCGAAAGCGCCGCGTACCGGCGACGCCGTGCTGGCCGCCGCCGCACCGCTTGCGAAGCGCTTTCGTGAAGCCGGCGCGGCGGTCGTGCTGGTGCGCGTCGGCTGGAGCGCGGATTTCGGCGACGCGCTGAAGCAGCCCGTCGACCAGCCAGCAACGCCGCCCGCGGCAGGCCTGCCGCCGGACTGGTGGACCTTTCCGGACGTGCTCGACGCCGCGCCATCCGACCTCCTGATCACCAAGCGGCAATGGGGCGCATTCCACGGCACCGAACTGGATCTCCAGTTGCGCCGGCGCGGTATCCGGACGATCGTGCTCGGCGGCATCTCGACGAATATCGGCGTCGAATCGACTGCACGCGCGGCCTACGAGCACGGCTATTCGATCGTGTTCGTCGAGGATGCGATGAGTTGCGCGGCCGCCGACCAGCACGACGCGTCGCTGCGTTTCATCTTCCCGAGACTCGGCCTCGTGCGCTCCTCCGCCGACGTGCTCGCCGCTCTCGCGGGCTGAAGGCGGACGATGGCACGCCGCGGCATGGCCGGCCTGCACGCAGCACGACGCGCGGCGAGATCGGCCGCCGCGTCCGTCGCCGGCGCGCTCGATCTCCGGGCGCTAACCCGCGCGTCGCTCGTACTGCTTCCGCTCGTCTCGCTCGCGTTGGCGACCGGCCGCGCGGAATGGTTGATTGCGTCGATCGTCACGATCGCGCTGCTGGTCGGCGTCGAGCGCGTCGCGCTCGCGCCGTTGGGCGCCGCCGCGCATGGCCTGCTTGTCTGCGCGGGATTCGTCGTGCTGATGGCGGCACTGGCGTGGCCACCCGCCTTCGTCGCGGCAACCGCCGCGCTCGGCGCCGCGTCGATTGCCATCACCGCGTGGGGCCGCATGCTGCGCTCGCTCGGCAGCTATACGTTCATTCCCGTGCTGTATCTCGCCTGCGAAAGCGCGGAAGGCGTCGCGCACGGCGCGCTCGTACCGCGCGCGCTCGCGGTCCTGCCGTTCCTGCTGGCGGGCATGCTGCCGGTCATCGCGCTAGCGCTCGCCGATCTCGCACGCGGCTCCGGCGACAGCCACCGCGCGCGCTGTCTGGCCTGGGCCCGGCGCACCGATTACGGCGATCGCGCGTGGTCGGTCGAAGTGATGCTGACCGTCGCGATCGCGGTGGGCGGCGCGGCCGCGCTGGTCGAATGGCGGCACATCGAGCACGGGCAATGGATGATCTGGTCCGCGGCAAGCGTCGTAACGGGTAGCACGGCAAGCGCACGCGCCAAGTTTGCCGACCGCGTGCTGGGTGTACTGGCCGGCGTGCCGGTCGGCATCTTCATCGGGCTGCAGGTGCCGGACGATCCCGCCACGCGCGCCTGGGTCGTGTTTGCAACCCTGCTCACGCTCGTCGGCATCCGCCCCTACCGGCTCGCGTTCGCGACGCGCTGCGCGTGCGCGGCGACGGCACTGGTCGTCGCCGGGCACGCGTGGACCTATGCCGGCGAACGCCTCGTCAACGTCGCGCTGGGCAGCGCCATCGGGCTCGCGTGCGCGCTCGCCGCACCGGTGATTGCGCGCCGCCTGCCGGATCGTCGGCCCGCCGCTGCCCCTGCTGTCACGCCTGCGCGAAATGCTCGTGCAGAAACTCGATGAAAATCTGCGTCTTCGCGGGCAACAAACGCGTTTCCGTCATCGCATAGACCGGCACCGGCGTGCCCTCCCATCCGGGCAGCACGCGACGCAACCTTCCGGCGGCCACGTCGTCGGCCACGACCTCCTCCGGCATCTGGATGATTCCCGCATCGTGCACGGCCAGTTGCCGGTTCATGCCGACGCTGTTCACGACGAACCGCCCACCCACCGGCACCTCGACCTCCCGCGCGCCGTCATGCAGCGTCCATGCAGCGACGCGCTGCACGCTCAGGCACTGATGCCGCGTCAGGTCGTCCGGCTCGCGCGGCTCGCCCGAGCGCTCCAGATAGCGCGGCGACGCATACAGGTGATTGCGGAACGTGGCGAGCCGCCGCGCGACGAGCTGCGAATCCGCCGATTCGCCGATGCGGATCGCGACGTCGAACGGCTCGCTCACCAGATCGACGCGCCGTGACGTCAGCTCGAAATCGAAGGTCAGCTTCGGATGACGGTTCGCGAATTCGACGATCAGCGGCGTCAGGTAGATCACCGCGAAATCGACCGGAAACGACGCGCGCAGCACACCCGATGGTTCGGCCAGCAGTTCGCCGAGCTGTTCGTGCGCGAGCCGCGCCTCGTCGACGATGCGCTTGCAGCGCTCGAAATACAGTTGCCCGGCCTCCGTCAGCTCGATTCGGCGCGTCGTGCGATGCAGCAGCCGCAAGCCGATCGCCTTTTCCAGCGCGCCGATCCGCCGCGACAGCGTCGAGTTCGGCATCCCCAGCGCGTCGGCCGCGCTGCGAAAGCCCTTCGCCTTCACGACCTCCACGAACAGCGCCATGTCGTTCAGCAGTTCCACGCCCACTGCTCCATCAATGGATCAATGTTATCCAAACTACCATATTTATCTCGAAAAAGAAGCAATGGATGATGTGTCCATGGCGGCAAGGCTAGCGCAACGGTGCGCGGCCGGCGCCCGATACGGCATCGCCCCGGTGCCGTTACCCGACCCTCAAGGAGCACGCATCATGGACGCACTGTTCACCCCGGCCCGTGTCGGCCGCTACACACTGCAGAACCGCCTCGTCATGGCGCCGATGACGCGCAGTCGCGCCGCGTTCGACGGCACGCCCGGCGAACTGGCCGCCGAGTACTACGCACAGCGCGCGGGCCTCGGCCTGATCGTCAGCGAAGGTACGCAACCGTCGGACGACGGCCAGGGCTACCTGACGACGCCCGGCATCTATACCGATGCGCACGTCGCCGGCTGGAAGGCAATCAGCGACCGCGTGCACGCGCGCGGCGGCCGTCTGTTCATCCAGTTGATGCACGTGGGGCGCATGTCGCACCCCGACAATACGCCGCATCATCGCCAGGGCGTCGCGCCGTCGGCGATCGCACCGGGCGTGCCGATGTTCACGATGAAGGGGATGCAGGAGATTCCCGCGCCGCGCGCGCTGACGACGGACGAGGTGCGCGACACCGTGAACGACTTCCGCTTCGCCGCGCGCCGCGCGATCGAAGCCGGCGCCGACGGCGTCGAGATCCATGGTGCGAACGGGTATCTGGTCCAGCAGTTCTTCGCGCCGAACGCCAACACGCGCAGCGACGCCTACGGCGGTTCGATCGCGAATCGCGCGCGCTTCGCGATCGAGGTCGCCGAGGCGATCGCCGACGAGATCGGCGCGGACCGCACGGCAATCCGCCTGTCGCCCGGCACCACGTTGTGGGGGATCGACGAAGGCGCGGAAGGGCCGAACCTGTACCGCCACCTGGCGACGCAGCTCGACCCGCTCGGCCTTGCGTACCTGCACGTGATGCACCAGGGCGACGAGCCGCTGCTCACGGACCTGCGCGAGCGCTGGAGCGGCACGCTGATCGTGAACCGGCCGGGCCGCGCGCGCGACGCGATCGGCACGGATGTCGCAGCGGGCCTCGCCGATCTCGAAGCGTACGGCCAGATGGTGCTCGCGAATCCGGATTTCGTGACGCGGCTGAAGATGGGCGCGCCGATGAACGATGCGCAGCGCGACACGTTCTTCGGCGGCGATGCGCGCGGGTATGTCGACTATCCGGCGCTGAGCGGCGCGGCTGTAGCGTAACGCATTCGCACGGCGCGATGCCGCGACACGCCGGATCGGGTGTCGCGGCATCGGTTCGGTACGGAGACAACATAACGCGGAACGACCGTTTGTTCCGATATTTCAGGAACAATGCACATCGGCAAGCTCCGGCCGACTGCTGCCGGCCGGCCGCATCAAATCTGCCCCGCCGCCCCCGTCCACCGCAAATAATCCCCGCGCGTCCAATCGAGCGACACGCCGACGCGTTTCGTACCCGGTCGGATCTTCGGCTTGTACACCGACAGCGTCAGCGACTCCAGCGCCGGCCATTCGCGGAACGACAGCACCGCGATATCGGCGACGAGCGTCTCCAGCAGCCGCGTATGCGGCTTGTGCGACAGAAACGACGCGACGCGCGCGCAATAGCCGTCGTAATCGATCCACTCGCCCTGCTCGCTCGGCTCGCAGCGATACCCGAGCCGCGCATCGATCACGATCGGCTGCGGCGCTTCATGCTCGTGAGCATGAATGCCGATCCGCGCGGGCACCTTCAGTTCGTCGACGAACACGCTCCAGCCGCGCCCGCGCAGGCGCGGCGCGTCGATCGCCACGAACGGGTCGTCGAACGGCTTCATGACGCGAGCGGCGCGGCCGCGTCGAGCATGATGCGCACGAAGTAGTCGGCGAAGCTGCGGCGCAGCACGATCTCGAACGTATCGTCGCCGGTCGGGATCAGCACGATCGACGCTTTGAAGTAATGCGACTGCGCGCACTGGCCCGGCTTGAACGCACGCGGATGGAGATCGAGCGGGCAGCCGCGCGCGAGCACGTCGCGCACGCGTTCGCCGCTGATCTCGACCACCGTGTAGCCGCTGCCGACATCGACGGCCGCCGAATACGTGCCCTGCACGGCCTCCGCGAGCTTGGCCTCCAGCACGCCGGCCGGCACGGGCCCGTTCGAGCGCACGAGCCACTCGTCGGGGCCGAGCCACAGCACGTCGTACTCGGCGCCGCGCGCGACCGTGTTCGGCGCCGCGGGCGGCCGGCAGCCGACCACGCGCTCGAACGCGCTCACGAACGCCGGATCGCTCAACTCGCCGCGCACGTTGACGAGGTCGAGGAACGGCCGCTCGCGCAGCGTGAACTTCTTCGATGCGCGCGCCTGGTGCGTCTTCAGCACGTCGGCCGCGCCGACGAACGGCGATTCAAGCGTCACGCCGCCCGCGCCCGCCACCTGCGTCTGGTTTCTCGTTTCATTCCACATGCTGGCGCACCCCTTCGGTATCGTAGAAAACCGGGCTCGAGATCTTCGCGGTGATGCGCTTGCCGTTGGCCAGCGGAATCACGACGCTCTCGCCCATCTTGTTCAGGCCGCCCTTCACCACCGCAAGCGCGATCGAGCGCTTCAGGATCGGGCTGTAGTAGCTCGACGTCACGTGTCCGATCATCGGCGTCGGATCGACCGCCGACACGTGCGTGTCCTTCTCGATGATCTGCGCGCCTTCCGGCAACACGAACTGTTCGTCCTCGGTCAGCAGGCCGACGAACTGCTTGCGGCCTTCCTTGCTGGTGTCCGAGCGCGCGAGCGAACGCTTGCCGAGGAAGTCCTTCGACTTCGCGACGACCCCGCCCATCCCGAGGTCGTACGGCGTGATCGAGCCGTCGGTATCCTGGCCGACGATGATGTAGCCCTTCTCCGCGCGCAGCACGTGCATCGTCTCGGTGCCGTACGGCGTGATGTCGAACTCGGCACCGGCCGCCATCAGCGCTTCCCATACCGCACGGCCCGCGTTCGCCGGCACGTTCACTTCATAGGCCAGTTCGCCCGAGAAGCTGATCCGCATCACGCGCGCCTTCGCGCCCGCGACGGTGCCGTTGCGGTAGCTCATGAACGGGAACGCTTCGTTGCCGAAGTCGATGTCCTGGCACACCTTCTGCACGACCTTGCGGCTCTTCGGGCCGACCACCGCGAACGTCGCCCAGTGATCGGTGACGGACGAGAGCCGCACCTTCATGTCGGGCCATTCGGTCTGCAGCCAGCGTTCGAGCCACGTGAGCACGCGCGCCGCGCCGCCCGTCGTGGTCGTCATCATGAAATGCTGGTCGGCGAGGCGCACCGTCACGCCGTCGTCGAACACCATCCCGTTCTCGTCGAGCATCAGCCCGTAGCGGCACTTGCCGACTTCGAGCTTGTTCCACGGGTTCGTATACATCCAGTTCAGCAGCTTCACCGCATCGGGGCCCTGGATGTCGATCTTGCCGAGCGTCGACGCGTCGAGAATGCCGACGCTGTTGCGCACCGCGAGGCATTCGCGCTTCACCGCCGCATGCAGATCTTCGCCGTTCTTCGGGAAATACCACGGCCGCTTCCAGTTGCCGACGTCCTCGAACAGCGCGCCGTGCTCGACGTGCCATTCATGAACGCAGGTCTTGCGGATCGGGTCGAGGAAATCGCCGGTCTCGCGGCCCGCGAACGTGCCGAACGACACGGGCGTGTAGTTCGGGCGGAACGTCGTCGTGCCCGTTTCCGGAATCGTCTTGCCGAGCGCCTGCGCGAGGATCGCCATCCCGTTGATGTTGCCGAGCTTGCCCTGATCGGTGCCGAAGCCCATCGCCGTGTAGCGCTTCACGTGCTCGACCGATTCGAAGCCTTCGCGCGCGGCGAGCAGGATGTCGGCGGCCGACACGTCGTTCTGGAAGTCGACGAACTGCTTCGGCCCGCGCGCCGCGGCCTCGCGGCTGCCGACGAGCCACAGCGGCTGCAGTGCGCCTTCGACGGTTTCGGCAACCTGCGGTGCGGCAGGGCGCTGCGCGGCCGTGAAGCCCGCTGCCTTCGCCGCTTCCGCGCCCACATCGACCGCGAGCCGCAGCGCGCGCGCCAGGCCGAATTCGCCCGCCGCCGCACCGATGCTGGCCTCTGCCTGCACCGGCTTGCCCGGCAGGAAGCACGCCTTCTCGTCGTTCCAGCAGGCCTTGCCGCCCGATTGCGCGAACAGGTGCAGCACGGGGCTGAAGCCGCCCGACATCGCGACGAGGTCGCACGGCAGCGTCTGCAGCTTGCCGCCCACCTGGCCGTTCGTGATGGACGCGACGTCGACCGACGATACGCGCCACTTGCCCGATGCCGCGGTCACGACCGCGCCGCTCATCACCGTCACGCCCTGCCGCTTCGCAGCGGCCGGCAGCGCGCCGTTCGACGACGCACGCGAATCGACGACCGTCACCTTCGCGCCGCACGCCTTCAGGTCAAGCGCAGTCTGGTACGCGCGGTCGTTGTTCGTGAACACGACCACGTTGCGGCCCGGCAGCACGCCGAAGCGATGCACGTAGGTGGACACGGCCGACGCGAGCATCACGCCCGGCAGGTCGTTGTTGCCGAACACGATCGGACGCTCGTGCGCACCGGTCGCGAGGATCACGCGCTTCGCGCGGACCTTCCACAGCAGCTCGCGCGTGCCCTTGCGCATCGACACCGGCAGGTGATCGGTCAGGCGCTGCGTGACCGTCACGAGGTTATGGTCCTGATAGCCGAACGCGGTGCTGCGCGACAGGATCGTCACGTCGGGCAGCTTGCGCAGTTCGGCCTCGATCTTCTCGACCCACTGCAGCGCGGGCTTCGCGTCGATCTCGGCGCGGCACGACAGCAGGCTGCCGCCGAGCTCGCGCTGGTCGTCGACGAGGATCACGCGCGCGCCGGCCACGGCCGCCGCATGCGCGGCCGCGAGGCCCGACGGGCCGCCGCCGACGACGAGCACGTCGCAGTGCGCGTAGCACTTGTCGTAGCGATCGGCGTCGAGCGCCTCGGGCGCCTTGCCGAGGCCGGCTGCCTCGCGGATCTTCTCTTCGTACTTCGGCCACATCTTGCGCGGCCACATGAAGGTCTTGTAGTAGAAGCCGGCCGGCAGGAAGCGCGAGAACTTCTGGTTGATCGCGTACTTGTCGTTCTCGAGCGTCGGCTCGGCGTTCACGCTCGTCGCGACGAGCCCCTGGTACAGCTCGATTTCGGTCGCGCGCGCGTTCGGCACCGTGTACGGGCCCGATTCGAGCTGCACGACGGCATTCGGTTCCGCGACGTCTGCCGTCACGATCCCGCGCGGACGGTGGTACTTGAAGCTGCGGGCGACGAAGTGCACGCCGTTCGCGAGCAGCGCGGACGCGAGCGTGTCGCCCTGGAAGCCCTGGTACGTACGGCCGTTGAACGTGAACGTCAACGGAATCGCGCGATTGATGCGGCCACCGGTGCCGAGACGGTCTTTCTGGCTCATTTGCTCGTGCCCTCTTCGTGTGCGTTGCCGGCGGCTGCGCCACTGATGGCAGCCCCGCCGAACGTTTCGTAACCCTTGATATCGTAGGTCACCGTGTCGCGCGTGGCCTTGAACCAGCGGCGGCAGCCCTGCGTGTGCAGCCATTGCTCCTTGTGCAGCCCGCGCTTGTTCTCGCGCATGAACACGTACTCGCCCCATTCGCGGTCGGTCATGTTCTCGTTGTTGACGGGGCGCACGATGTCGGCTTCGCCGCCGCACGAGAATTCGGATTCGGCGCGCGGCCCGCACCACGGACATTCGATCAGCAACATAAGGTTCTCCTCGTGGTGTTCAGGGTTAGTGCGCGACAGCGGCAGCGCCGTGCTCGTCGATCAGGTGGCCCGTGTAGAAGCGGTCGAGTGCGAACGGCGCGTTCAGCGGATGCGGTTCGTCGCGCGCGATCGTGTGCGCGAACACCCAGCCCGAGCCGGGCGTCGCCTTGAAGCCGCCGGTGCCCCAGCCGCAGTTGAAATAAAGGCCCTTCACGTCGGTCTTGGTGATGATCGGGCATGCGTCCGGCGACACGTCGACGATGCCGCCCCACTGGCGGTTCATCCGCACGCGCGAGAACACCGGGAACATCTCGACGATCGCCTGCAGCGTGCTTTCGATGATGTGGAAGCTGCCGCGCTGACCGAAGCCCGTGTACTGGTCGATACCCGCGCCGATCACGAGGTCGCCCTTGTCGGACTGGCTGATGTACGCGTGCACCGCGTTCGACATGATCACCGAGTTGACCACCGGCTTGATCGGCTCGGACACCAGCGCCTGCAGCGGGTGGCTTTCGATCGGCAGGCGCACGCCGGCCATGTCGGCGAGCGTCGTCGTGTTGCCGGCCGCCACCACCGCGACCTTCTTCGCCTTGATGAAGCCCTTCACCGTATCGACGCCGACCACCGCGCCGCCTTCGCGGCGAATGCCCGTCACCTGGCAGTTCTGGATGATGTCGACACCGGCGCGGTCGGCGCCGCGCGCGAAGCCCCAGGCCACCGCGTCGTGACGCGCGACGCCAGCACGGCGCTGGATCGATGCGCCGAGCACCGGGTAGCGGCTGTTCAGGTTGATCGTCGGCTCGATTTCCTTGATCTGCGCGGGCGTCAGGAATTCGGCGTCGACGCCGTTCAGCCGGTTCGCATTCACGCGGCGCTCGGTGTCACGCACGTCCTGCAGCGTGTGCGCGAGGTTCATCACGCCGCGCTGGCTGAACATCACGTTGTAGTTCAGGTCCTGCGACAGCCCTTCCCACAGCTTCATCGCCTTCTCGTACAGCGCGGC
>Ga0207695_10001227_pt1 | contig 43906 bp, 45 predicted proteins | sample KBSC54metaG_FD_184354 | JGI IMG/M metagenome (GOLD analysis project Ga0207695, IMG submission 184354) | Corn rhizosphere microbial communities from Kellogg Biological Station, Michigan, USA - KBS C5-4 metaG (SPAdes) (version 2) | ecosystem: Host-associated > Plants > Roots > Rhizosphere > Soil...
CCACCCAAGGCTCGCGGGTCCTGGCGAGGCCCTTTTCGATGTCGATGCTGGCCGTCGGGTCGGTATAGGGGCCGGAGGGATCGTAGAGCGTCAGCGCCGGCTCGTCGGCCGAAGGGTGCACGGCCACCTCGCGGAACGGCACCCGGATGTCGGGCCACAGGACGCCGGATTGGTAGACCTTCTTCGATCCGGGGCGTTCGCCGGTGGGGATCTGTGCGGGTTCCAGGGAGCCGGCGGGCTTGTTCATGGCGTGCCTCGTGTTCGAGGGCCGGGCCGGCGGGGAGATCGACACGGGGCCCTGGGCGCCGCACATCCTTCCCTTCGCCGGCATGACCCGGATCAGGTTCGACGGGTCGCGGGATCACCCGCCTCTCAGCCGCTTCGCGCGGCCCCCCGAGGAGAGGCCGGACGTTAGGCCCGAAGTCCGCAAAGGGGAACCAGGGAAAACGCCCCGGCGCGTTCAACCGAAGGTGTTCAGGCGCCGCTCACCGGGCCGGCGCGGACGTGTTAGGTTTCCGTGGGGGCAACCCTGGGGCGGCCACGGAGGAACGATCATGAAGCTGCTGATCCTGATGGGCGTCATCGTCGCTGGAATGTCGGGCTGCGGCGCGACCAGGGCCCCCGACCTGTCGTCCCGGGCCATCGTCTGCAGCCCTGCGACCGCCGGCCACCAGGCCGGCCCAGCCGCGACCCTCGCCGCCTGAGGTCGGGTCGAAGTCAGGCGACGATCAGGGCTCCAACCTCCGCACCCAGATGTTGCGGAAGCTGATCGGCGGGCTGGGGTCGCCATGGGCCTGCAGCTTGATCGGCGTCGGTCCATGGGCCTTGTAGAAGGGCTTGCCGATATAGCGGGTCTCGCCGGTCAGCACGTAGTCGTTCTGGACCAGGACGCCATTGTGGAGTGCGGTGATCTTCGCCGGCGACTTCAGCGAGCCGTCGGCGTTGAACTTCGGCGCTGTCCAGATGACGTCGTAGGACTGCCATTGGCCCGGCGGGCGCATGGCGTTGGCGAGCGGGATCGACTGCTTGTAGACGCTGGCCGCCTGGCCGTTGACGTAGGTCGGGTTGTTGTAGCTGTCCATGATCTGCAACTCGTAGCCGGCGTCGCCCGCGCCGGTGGAGGCCAGGAAGACCCCGGAGTTGCCGCGCCCCTGGCCCGAACCGGTGACGTCCTTGGGCACACGCCACTCCAGGTGCAGCTGGAAGGAGCCGAAGGTCTCCCTGGTCTCGATATTCCCGGCCTTCTTCTCGACGATCATCACGCCGTTCGCGACGGTCCAGCCGGCCGGCGCCTTGTTATTGGTGTTGACCCAGTGGCCGAGGTCCTTGCCGCCGAACAGCACGAGCGCGTCGGATGGCGGCGCGGCGTCGGTCGGCCCCGGCGTCACCACCGGCGGGACGGGCTGGTAGACCTCGGTGTCCTGCGGCTTGTCCTGCGCGTTTGCGACGGGGGTGGCGGCGGCGGCCATCAGCAGGGCTCCGGCGAAGAGGGCGAGGGGCGCGCGCATCAGGCCTGCACCAGGCGCACGCGGGTTCCGGCCAGGAGCACGTCGCCGTCCGGCGCCACGAGGCCTCGATCCTTCGCCACCGCATGAACGGCGGCGGGGTCGCGCACCGCCACGTCGAAGCGGCCGAGGCCTTCGCCGCGGCCGTCGGACGCCTTGATGAATCGCAGCTCGCCCCCCTCGTCGAGGCTGATGCGCCAGAACTCTCCCGCCGGCTCCACCTCGCGGCCGAGCACCTCGCCCCACCGCCTGGCCATGGCGTAGGGATCGTCGCCCTGCAGCTCGGCCCCGACGAGGCCGGTGGAGGTGTCGGTGCGCACATGCTCGCGCCAGACCGGGCCGCCCCACTCCCAGCGCTCCCACGGGTGCATGAAGTCGAGCGACAGGATCGCCCCGCCGACGTCCCTGGGGTGCAGATGGCTCATGGCGACGGTCCCGCCTTGCAGGTCGGCCTGCTCCACCACCCGGACCTTGGCGTCGGCCACCCGGGCCCGGGCCTCGCCGATATCGCGGACCTGCAGGATGACCATGTAGCCGCCGTCGCCGCCGCGCTTGTCCAGCAGGCGTCCGGCCGTGGTCCCGTCCTGGCTGGGCGAGACGACCTCCAGGAAGGTCTCGCCGACCGGGAAGACCGCGTTCTTCAGGCCGAACTTGCCGACGCCCGGGTCGTCGTAGGCGTAGTCGAGGCCCAGCACGGCGCGGATGTCGGCCTCGGCGTCGGCCAGGTCCTTGGCCACCAGGGCGATCTGTCGAAGGCGCATCGGCTCTCTCCGTTCGGGCGTCAGACCCTACAGTCTCGCCCCGGTAGAAGGTCAAGCGGGCTTCCGTTTCCGGAACGTCAGGGCCTAGGGTTCGCGAGCCGTCGAACGGGAGGAAACGCGCCATGGCGAAGCGAGACACCGGGACCGAAGACCTGCTGGCCGACCTGGAGGGCGGGGTGCTGACGATCACCCTCAACCGGCCCCAGGCGCGCAACGCCATGAGCGACGCCATGAACCAGGCGCTTGGCCGCCAGTTGGCCGCCGCGGAGCTCGATCACGATGTGCGCTGCGTGGTGCTGACCGGCGCCGGGCCCGGCTTCTGCGCCGGGGGCGACGTGAAGGGCATGGCCGACCGCAATGCCTCCGGCGGCCGCAAGGTCAGCATCGACGAGGCGATCCACGCCCAACGGGTCAACCAGCGCGAGACGGCGGGCCGGCTCTTCAAGATGCCCAAGCCGACGATCGCCGCCCTGCCCGGCGCGGCGGCGGGCGCGGGGATGTCGCTGGCGCTCGCCTGCGACCTGCGGATCATGGCGCGAAGCGCCTTCCTCACCACCGCCTTCGCGCGCGTCGGCCTGGCCGGCGACTATGGCGGGACCTATTTCCTGACCCGGCTGGTCGGGGCGGCCAAGGCGCGCGAGCTCTATTTCCTCTCCGAACGAGTGAGCGCCGAGGAGGCGCTGCGGCTGGGGCTGGCCAACTGGGTGGTGGAAGCCGACGAGCTGGCGGCCAAGACCCGCGAGGTCGCCGCGAAACTGGCCGCCGGTCCCGCCGTCTGCTTCCGCTACATGAAGGAGAACCTCAACCGCGCCGTGGCCGGCGAGGTCGACGAATGCCTCGACCTGGAGGCGACGCACCACGTGCACAGCGCGTCCACCGCCGACCATCGCGAAGCCGCCCAGGCCTTCGTGGACAAGCGCGAACCGGTGTTCGAGGGGCGCTAGGCGACGGGCGATTGGCCCAGGGTGCGGCTGAAGAAGTCGGCGATGGCCTGGACCAGGACCTGCGGCTGGGGGTCCTGCCCGTGTCGGCTCGAGGTCGCCGCCAAGCCGTGCGCATCGCCGCGCACCGGAATGAGGGTGACGTCAGCTCCGGCGGCCTTGAGCCGCGCGGCCAGGTCGCGTGAGTGGTGCGGGGCCACGAACCAATCGTCTTCGCCATGGATGATCAGGAACGGCGGCGCGGCGGGTGTGACGTTGTAGAGCGGGCTCGCCGCGTGGATCCGCGCCAGGAGCGCGGGGTTGGGGTGGGCCGGAACGCCCGAGATCGCCGCCACCCAGCCGGGGGAGCCGCGGAAGTCGCCAAGGTCAGCCGGACCCCACATGTCGACCACGGCCTGGCCTGCCCGGTGAGGCCGAGCATCGAGGACAGGTAACCGCCCTGGCTGGGCCCGTAGGCGCCGATGCGGCGCGCATCGAGCCCGAGGGTCCCGGCGTTGGCGCGCCGCGGCGGCGAGCGCGCCCGTGGCCTGGACCGCGGCCACCACGGCCAGGGCGGCGGCGATCACCTGTGGCGGCCGCCCGCCGCCGATCAGGTTCGCGCCGACGACGATGGCGCCCGTGAGGCTGATCAGGCAGGCGAGCCAGGGGCCGGCGGCGGGCCGGCCGTGGAGATTCTCCGTCTGCGCCATGCCGCCCTCCGCCGAGGCCGCGAGGTTGCCTCGGGGAGAGGCGAAGGGGAACCGCCCAAATGCGGCGCGCGCGGCCGGTGTCCGATATTGCCGGTTCGGTGTCCTTGCGCCCGCGAGGGTTCGAGACGCCAATGGCGGACTTAACCTCCAGCGCCACGAGCGGAGCAAACAGCATGTGCGATTCGGATCGACGTCACTTCCTGCGGCTGTCCATGGTGGCGCTGGGTGCGGCGGGCGCGGCGGGGATCGCCGGCGCGGCGCTCGCCGCCGAGGCCGACCCACCGAAGGGGAAGGTCTATGTCTGTCCGCCCTGCGGGTGTGCGGCCGACGGCAAGGAATTCCCCGCGCCCGGGGAATGCCCGGAGTGCGGGATGCAGCTGATCGAGAAGCCGCCCGCGGAACCGAAGCTCGGCGCGCAGGACCGCGCCGCCCTTGCCCGGCGGGCGCCCGTGCAACTCGCGGAAATCCGTCCGGCGCGCGCCGGTCCGGGCAAGGCGGCGGCTCGTCCGACGGCCTGACCGCCATCGACCCATTCAGCGGCGGTTCACCGGAACAGGCGCAGGCGTGGTAGGTTACCCGCACGCGCAGGAGGACCGACCGATGAAGCTTCTGGTTCTGGCCAGCCTGGCTGGCGCGTTGGTCGCCTTCGGGGCGGCGGCCCAGCCCAAGGCCGACGACCAGTGCTTCCTGACCCGTGACCTGCGCGGTCATACCGTCGGCGACGACCACACCCTCTATTTCGACGTCAACGGCCGCAGCATCTATCGGGTCGAGACCACCAATGGTTGCCTGACGGCCGCGACCCGCTCCGACCCGATCATCCTGCGGGACCGAGGCCTGGGCAAGATCTGCAACCCGCTGGACCTGGAGCTTTCCGTCCGCGGCAATCGCTGCATCATCGGCAAGCTGGCGCGGCTGACGCCGGCCGAGGCCAGCGCATTGCCCAAGCGGCTGCAACCCTAGAAGACCGAACGGCAGGAGACACGATGATGAAATTCCTGGTTCTCGCCGGCGTGGCCGGCCTGGCCGCCGCGACAGCCTTCGCCGCCGACGCCCAGCCGCCGGCCAAGGCGAGCTGCGTCTGGACCCGCGACCTGCGCAACCACACGGTCGGCGACGCGCACACGCTCTACTTCGATATCGGCGGCCGCAACGTCTATCGCGTGACGACCAGCGACAACTGCCTGGCGGGCGTGAGCTCCTCGGACCCGATCGTGTTGCGCGACCGCGCCTCGACCGGCCAGCTCTGCAGCAAGCTGGACTGGGACATCAGCGTGCGCGGGGCCCGCTGTATCGTCGCGGACGTGACCCAACTGACGCCCGCCGAGGTCGCCGCGCTCCCGCGGCATGTGAAGCCCTAGCACCGGCCCGCGCCCGCGCGGAGCGCGTCCGGACAGCAGAACGCCGCCGGCCTTGCGGCCGGCGGCGCTGGCTTGATCGAAAGCTTGTGGTCTAGGCGGTCAGCGCAACCCCGGCGGTGCGACGGCGGCGGATCATCGCACCCACCCCGCCGAAGCCCAGGATCATCAGGGCCCAGGTGGTCGGTTCCGGAATCGGGCCGCTGATCGACACATTGTCGAGCGCCGGACCGAAGGCGTCGAACTGCGTCGCCGAGAAGGTCAGGTTCGCCGAACTCGCGGTGGCGACGAAATCGAAGGTCTGGTTGGTCCACCCCATGTTGGTCCGGGTATTGCCCGCCTGGACGAAGGAGAACACCTGCGACTGGCTGCCGCCGTCGGAGGCCACGGCCACCTTGGTCGAGGCGCCGCCGTCCGGGTTGCCGGCCAGGGCGAAATTCACGTGATAGACGCCGCCGACCACCAGGCCCGACAGGAGCTGCGAGATGCTACCCTTGTTGTTGCCGGACAGGTCGATGCTGCGCACGCCGTCGTCGGCCTGCCAGTAGCCGCCGATGTAGTCGATGCCCAGGCCGCCGACGATCCAGCCGTCGATGGCCGAGCTGCCGTTCCCCAGCGTGGTGAAGCCCGCGCCCGGATCGACCGAGGCGTTCTCGAAGCTGCCGTTCACGATGGCGACGGCGCCCGCGGACGAGGCGGTCAGCAGACCCGCAACGGCGAAACCCGCGGCCAGAAGAGCCTTTTTCATCGTTCAAACCCCGTCGTTGAGTTCGCGCCGCAAAAGGCGGCCCGCCCCGTTAACATCTCGGAAACCACGCTACGCCAGGGCCGCGCAGCCCAGCAATCGCCTTCTCCTCCCAGGCGAGTCGTCTAGCCGCCATTGGTTGTGGCCGCGGCGGAACCCCCGCCACGCACCCCTCCGCCGCGGCCTCGCATCCACCGCTTAGGGCGCCGCAGCGGGGGCTGTTCCGCGGCGTCGGTTCGATGTAATCGCCACGCCATGCATCTTTCCCGCTTCAATCCGCTTCGCTTCGCCCATCTGCCCACGCCGCTGGAGCCGCTGCCGCGGCTGACCGAAGCGCTGAGCGTCTCGCCGGGCGGCGGGCCGAACCTGTGGATCAAGCGCGACGACTGCACCGGCCTGGCCGGCGGCGGCAACAAGACCCGCAAGCTCGAATACCTTCTGGGCGATGCGCTCGCCAACGACGCCACGACGCTGGTGACGCAAGGCGCGGTGCAGTCGAACCACGTGCGCCAGACCGCCGCCGCGGCCGCGCGCTTCGGCCTCGACTGCGAGATCATCCTGGAGGAACGCACCGGCTCCAACGCCGTCGACTACACCCAGTCGGGCAACGTCCTGCTGGACGAGCTGATGGGCGCCAGGATCCGCCGCGTGCCGGGCGGGACCGACATGAACGCGGCCCTGGCCGACGTCGCCGCGGAGGTCGCCGCGGCCGGCGGACGGCCCTATGTGATCCCGGGCGGCGGCTCCAACATCATCGGCGCGCTGGGCTACGTGGAATGCGCGCTGGAGCTGGTGACCCAGGCCAACGAGATGGGCCTGGAGATCGACCGCATCGTCACCGCCACCGGCAGCGCCGGCACCCATGCCGGCCTGGTGGCCGGCATCGCGGTGATGGGCGCCGACATTCCCATCCTCGGCATCGGCGTGCGCGCCCCGAAGGAGACGCAGGAGGCCAACGTCTTCAAGCTCGCCGCGGAAACCGCCGACCTGCTGGGCCACAAGGACCGGGTGACCCGCGACATGGTGGTGGCCAACTGCGACTATGTCGGCGCGGGCTACGGCCTGGTCGACGAAGAGGTTATCGAGGCGCTGAAACTGGCGGCGCGCACCGACGCGATCCTGCTGGACCCGGTCTACACCGGCAAGGCGATGAAGGGCCTGATCGCGCTCTCCAAGGCAGGCCAGTTCGACGGCGAGACGGTGGTCTTCCTGCACACCGGCGGCTCGCAGGGCCTGTTCGGCTACCAGTCGGTGCTGGACGGCCACCTCTGATGATCGAGGAGCGGCCTCAATCGTCGCTCGTGCTGGGCGTGCTGGGGGGCATGGGGCCGGCCGCCACCCTCGAATTCCTGAGCAAGCTGCAGGCCTTCACGCCGGCCAAGTCCGACCAGGACCACATCCGCGTCCTGATGGACCTCAACCCCAAGGTCCCGGACCGCAACCTGGCGGGGTCCGGCGCGGGCCCGGTGCTGGCCGAGATGGCCGGAGCGCTCGCCGGCGCCGGCGCCGAGGTGCTGGCCATGCCGTGCAACACGGCGCACGCCCACGCCGCCCTGATCCAGCGCGCCAGCGGCCTGCCGCTGATCGACCTGATCGAGACCGGCGCCACGGCGGCCCGCGACCTGGGCGCGCGGCGGGTCGGCGTGATCGGCACCAAGGGCGCGCTCAGGCTCTACCGCGAATACCTGGCGGCCCAGGCCATGGGCCTGGTCAGCCTGGAGCCCGAACGCCAGGAAGAGTTCATGGCCACGATCTACAGGATCAAGGGCGGCGACCTGGGCCCCGGCGTGCGGCGCGAGATGGCGGGCTATGCCGCCGACCTGATCGCCGGCGGCGCCGAGGCGGTGATCGCCGGCTGCACCGAGGCGCCGCTGGTGATGGGCCCCGGCGACGTGCGCGTCGCCTTCATCGACCCCGGCGAACTGCTGGCCCGGCGCTGCGTCGCCGTGTGCCTGGGGCTCGAGCCCGTGCCGGCCATGCTCGGCGACTGACGAGGCCGGTGTCGCCGCTGAAACAGTGCGGGCGCCTCTGCGACGCAGTTCCGGGCTAAGGTCGCCGTTGGAATCGACGTGGGGGACTGCAGCGTGGGGATGGGGCCGATGCGGCGAGCACTTGAGCTGGCGACCCTGGTCCTGGGCCTGAGCGCCCTGGCCGCGCAGCCAGGCGCGGCGCAAGGGCCGACCCGCGGACCGGCCTTCGCCGCCGGCTACACCCAGCTGTTCATCAGCCCCTGCGGCGAGCCCTATCGCGCCAAGCCGGGCGAGCCCTACCCCGTCGCCCTTTGGTTCAAGCAGGCCGACCTGAACCACGACGGCGTCATCGATCTGCAGGAGTTCCGCGCCGACCACGCCGGGTTCTTCGACGCCTTGGACGCCGACGGCAACGGCTATCTCGACGGGCCGGAGGTCGGATTCTACGAGGCCCGCGTGGTGCCTGACGTGCTGGGGCCGGACAGCGTCAGCCTGGCCAGCCCGCCGCCCTGGCGCGGCGGGGCGGCGCTGATCCGCGCGCAGCTCGGCGGCCTTGGCCAGCCCGCCGAGGGCAGCCATCCGAACGAGCCGCGGGGCTATACGGGGGCCGGCGGCGCCAAGGGCCCCGTCAACGAGCTCGACGCCCGCCGTCCGGTGCGAAAGACCTTCGTCGGCGCCGCGGCCTACGGCCTGCTGGCCGAGCCCGAACCCGTGCGCGCGGCCGACGCCAATATCGACGGCCACGTCACCAAGGCCGAGTTCCTGGCCGCCGCCGACCGCCGGTTCAAGCTGCTGGACAAGAAGCAGGACGGCAAGCTGACCCTGGACGAACTGCCGATGACCGCGGCCCAGGCCGCCGCCGACCGCGGCCGCAGGAAATAGCTAGCGCCAGCGCAGCATCCGCGAGCCGGCGAGCGCGCCGACCGCGGTGACGATCGCCATGCCCAGCGTGTACCAGATGGCCAGGAACGGGGCCGAGGTCTCGTTGCAGGCGATGGCGTAGACCGCCGCGCCGAAGCCGCCGGCGCAGAGCCCCGCCGCGATCCCGGCCGGCAGCAGTCGGGTGGGCGCGAGGCCCCTCAACGCCCAGACCGCGCCGGCCAGCACCGGCAGGCCGATCACCAGGATGCGCCAGGGGCAGATCATCGAGGAATGCCCCATCAGCAGGTCATGGTGGGCCTCGCGCGGCGCCTGTGCGAAGCGGACCGTGGCCATCACGGCCACCACGGCGAAGGGCGCGGCCAGGGCGGCGGCCGCGACGCCCATCCGGCCGGCCGGCCGGGCCAGGCGCGCCAACAGCACCGCGGCGATCAGGCCGGTGGCCGCGGCATAGGCGAACTTCATCCAGAACATCGGCGTCGCGACCGCCTGGGCCAGGTCGGGCCGCGGCCCCAGCCAGGCCAGCATCACGGCGGCCGAGCCGATCGCGCCCAGCCCCAGGCCCAGCGCCACCCGTCGCGCCACCGCGCCCGGCGCCACCCTGGGCGCATCGGCCGCCAGGCTTTCGATCAGCTCGTCAGTCCTCATCGGGATTCGAGCCTCCATAGGTCTCGCCCAGCGACTTCAGGCCCCGGTGGACGGCGACCTTCACCGCGGTTTCGGTCATGCCGTGCTTTTCCGCCGCTTCGCGGGTGGACAGTCCCGCGATCTTCACGTCCCGGATCAGCGACTGCGTGCGGGGATTGAGGTGCGCCATCACCCGCTCCAGGTCGCGGGCGGCCATCGCCGCGCCGGCGCTGCCGTGCAGGCCGTCGGGCGCGAACAGGGCGTCGGCCTCCTCGACCGGCGCGCGAAGGTGGGCGCGGCCGCGGCGCAGCGCATCGATCAGCTTGTAGCGCGCGATCGCGTAGGCCCATCCGGTGAACGGCTGACCGGCGTCGTAGGTGGCCCTGCGGGTATGCACGGCGATCAGCGTCTCCTGCACCAGGTCCTCGGCGTCGAGTCCCGGCGGGCAGCGGCGGCCGTAGTAAGCGCGCAGCAATCCGCTGAGCTCGTCCAGCAGCCGGCGATAGGGCTCGGCCTCCCCGGCGAGGCCGGCGAGCATCAAGCCTCGCAATCTGGGTTCGATGTCGTCCAACGCCGCCTTTGAAGGGACTTCGCAAATCCGGGCGAAAGGTTACAGCTTCGAGCTAGGTAACCGAACCGCGATCTGCTGCGAACCTATGATCGAGCTATACCGGAGACGACTCATGAAGCGCATGATCGGATTGGCCGCCGCGCTGGCGGTTTCCACGGCGGCGGCCGGAGCCTGGGCCCAGGCGCCGCTGCAGGTGGTGGAGCTCTACACCAGCCAGGGCTGCTCCTCCTGCCCGCCGGCCAACGCCGCGGTGGCGCAGATCTCGGGTCGGCCGGAGATCCTGGCCCTGTCGTTCGGGGTCACCTACTGGGACGAGCTGGGCTGGAAGGACACCTTCGCCCAGAAGAAGTTCACCGACCGCCAGTGGGACTACGCGCGCGGCCTGCGGCACACCCAGGTCGCCACCCCCCAGGTGGTGCTGAACGGCCGCCTGGACGTGGTGGGCCAGAGCGTGGCGGAGATCGACGCCGGCCTGCGCCGCGCGGCGCTCGCGGCCGGCGGGCCGCAGGTGACGGTGACGGGCGCGGCGGCCGCGGTCTCCGGCGCCAGGCCGGCGCGAACCGCCGATGTCTGGCTCGTCCGCTATGACCCCAACACGGTCCAGGTGCCGATCCGGCGCGGCGAGAACACCGGCAAGACCCTGCCGCACAAGAACGTGGTGCGCGAGCTGACCCGCCTGGGCGACTGGAACGGGGGCGCCAAGACCTATGCCGTGCCCGCCGGGCCCAAGGGTCTGGCGACCGCCGTCCTGGTCCAAGCCGGCCCGGGCGGCCCGATCCTGGCCGCCGCCAAGGGCTGATCCGCCCTCTTCACGACCGCACTTCCCCAATCTTCCGCGAATCCCCGCGGAGGAGACCCCGCCGGCTTGCCCGGTTTCGACCAGAAGGACTGCAACAATGACCCTGCGCACCACGCTCACCGCGCTTTCCGCCCTGACCCTCGCCGCGGCCTTCGCCGGCGGCGCCCTGGCCCAGGACAAGGCCCCGATGGCCGCGGCCGGCGCCATGGCCACGCCGATGAAGTCGGATGGCATGAAGTCCGATGGCATGAAGTCGGACGGCATGAAGTCGGACGACGCCATGAAGGCGCCGATGAAGAAGAAGGCCATGAAGAAGCCGATGGCCAAGGCCGGCGACATGGCCACGCCGATGAAGTCGGACGACGCGATGGCGAAGCCCAAGACCTAGGGCGGAGAGGATCCCGGGCGGACTCGTCGCGTGCGATGCGAGGAATTCGCCCGGCCGATCCCTAGAGCTGGGCCAGCATGTAGTCGGCGGCCGAGACTCGGAATTCACCGCCTTCTTCGATGTTGAGTTCCTTCACGACGCCGTCGTCGACGATCATCGAGTAGCGCTGCGAGCGCTTGCCCATGCCGAAGCGCGAGGCGTCGAAGGAAAGGCCCACCGCATCGGTGAAGGCCGCGCCGCCGTCGGCCAGCATGACGATGTCGTCGCCGACCGCCTGGTCCTCGGCCCAGGCGCGCATGACGAAGGCGTCGTTGACCGACAGGCAGGCGATCACATCGACGCCCTTGGCCTTGATCTCGCCGGCGAGCTGCTTGAAGCCCGGCAGGTGCTTGGCCGAACAGGTGGGGGTGAAGGCGCCCGGAAGCGCGAACAGCGCCACCTTCTTGCCGCCAAAGAACTCGTCGGTGGTGACCGGCTTGGGCCCCTCGGCCGTGGCCTGGGTGAGCGTGACGCTGGGCAGCTTGTCGCCGACTTTGATGGTCATGGGTCCGTCCTCCGAAGGGTTCACTGGGGAGATAGCGTCATCTCCGCGCACCGCAAGCGCGAGAGGCGCGAACGCCCTTGAAAGCGCCACGTCCGGGGGCAAATGTCGAGGTCATGGACGGCGGTTTCTTCTCCGGTCAGCTGTTGATCGCCATGCCGGGCATCTCCGACCCGCGCTTCGAGCGCGCGCTGATCCTGATCTGCGCGCACGACGACCAGCACGCCATGGGCCTGGCGTTGAACAGCCCCGCCGACGGGCTGACGGTGCCCGACCTGCTGGAAAAGCTGGAGATCGTCTCGACCATCGAACTGCCGCCCGACCTGGTGTTGATCGGCGGGCCGGTGGAGCGCGAGCGGGGTTTCGTGCTGCACACCACCGACTACCAGGGCGAGTTCAGCCTGGAGGTGAGCGACGGCGTCGCGCTGAGCGCCACGCGCGAGGTGCTGGAGGCCATGGCGAGCCACAACGGCGCGCCGTCGAAGAGCGTGCTGGCGCTGGGCTACGCCGGCTGGGGCGCCGGCCAGCTAGAGAACGAGATCAAGGAGAACGTCTGGCTGACTTGCGAGCCGGACGACGAGCTGATCTTCGGCGGCGACTACGAGACCAAGTGGAGCCGGGCGCTGGCCAAGCTGGGCGTCGACCCGCAGCGGCTGGGCACGGTGGCCGGGCGGGCTTAGCCCCGCGAGCCCTTGGCCTTCACCGGCGCGGCGCCGTCGACATAGCTCTCGTTGAGATAGACCTCGGCCTCCTGGGCCGAGAGCGCGGGCGCGTAGCCGAAGCCCTGGCCGTAGTCGCAGCCCAGCGACAGCAGCTGGCGGGCCATGCCGGCGTTTTCGACACCCTCGGCGACGATCGCCAGATTGAGGTCCTGTCCCAGCTTCACGACCGAGGAGACGATCTTCAGCGAGCCCTCGTTGGTCGCCATGGTGCGCACGAAGTAGCGGTCGATCTTCAGCGTGTCGAAGGGCAGGCGCGTGAGGTAGCTGAGCGAGGAGAAGCCGGTGCCGAAGTCGTCCAGCGCAAGCGCCGCGCCGGCGGCCCGCAGTTCGCCCAGGATCACGGCGGCCCGGTCGGGGTCGCGCATGACGTCGCCCTCGGTGACCTCCAGCTTCAGCGCGCCCGGCGGCAGGCCGGTCTCGCGCAGGATGGCTTCCACGTCCTTCACCAGGTCGGGACGGTCGATCTCGTGGGTCGAGAGGTTGACGGCGACGGTCAGCTCGCCGGCCGCCCGGTGCTTCGTCCGCCAGGCCGCGAGCTGCTTGGCCCCCTCGCGCATCATCATGGCGCCCAGCTCTTCCATCAGGCCCATCTCTTCGCAGAGCGGCAGGAAGGTGTCGGGCATGAGCAGGCCGCGGCGCGGGTGGCGCCAGCGGACCAGGGCCTCGAAGCCGGAGAGCGCCCCGGTCGAGAGCCGCACGATCGGCTGGTAGAAGGGCACCAGTTCGCCGCGGCCGAGCGCGCCCTTCAGGTCGCCCTCCAGCGCCAGGCGCGACAGCCCGTCGCTTTCCATGCCGCGGCCGTAGGCGGCCGCGCCGCCGCGGCCGTTGGTCTTGGCCGATTCCACGGCCAGTTCGGCGCGGCGCAAGAGCTCGGCGGCTTCCGGGGCGTCGACCCCGCCATGGGCGTCCACCGCGCCGATGGACAGCGTCGGATGGATGTCGAAGCCGGCGACGCGCAGCGGCACCTCCAGCGCGCGGCGCAGCAGCTCGGCGCCTGGCGAAACCCCGGCGGTGGTGAGCGCGGCGAATTCGTCCTCGCCGATCCGGGCCAGGATGGCGTCGGACGGGAAGGCCGCGGCCAGGCGCGAACCCAGTGCAGCCAGCACCAGGTCGGCGCGCTCGTGGCCCAGCGCCTCGTTCAGGCGGCGCAGGCGGTCGAGGTCGGCGACGATGACCTCGTAGTGGCCGGGGATCTGCAGCTGCTCGCGGGCGCGGGTGATGAAGCTGCGGCGGTCCAGGAGGCCGGTGAGCAGGTCCTGGTCGGAGGCCGCGAAGCGGGTCTCGGGCGCCACGACGCCGGCGGCGCGGACGCCTTCCTCGAGCCAGACGCCGCGCCAGATGGAGATGCCGGCGCCGCGCATGCGCAGGCGCACGGCCACTTCCGTGCCAGGCTCCTGGACGCGCAGGATGTCCTCGGCGTAGGCGCGGTCCTGCGGCAGGGCGAGCGCGCGGAGCGCGGCGGAGGAGCAGTCGGGGGCGAGCGGGCCCAGGCCCAGCGCCCGGGTGGCGCCGGTCAGCCGCATGCGGTCGCGCTCGGGCTCCCAGACCCACAGCGCGACGTCGGCCGCGCCCAACGCTTCGAGCGTCGAGGTGGCGTCCCACATCCAGCGATCGTTCGGCATCACCAAGGGAAGAAACGCCCCGCCACTATTGAAGGCGCGCCGCGTGACGGGCCCAGATACGAACCGAACCTAGAGCCTTTAGGTTTCCAGAAGGCTCCAGGGGACGCCGGTCAGACCGAAACGCCCTCGTCCGGCCCCTCTGGCCGCCTAAATGGCGAGATCAGGCCGAACAGGACATGATCTCGCCAGACGCCGTTAATTTTCAGATAAGCCTTGGCGAACCCCTCCTCCTCGAAACCGGCCTTGATGAGCAGGCGGCGGGACGGCGCGTTCTCGGGGATGCAGGCCGCTTCGAGGCGATGGAGGCCCAAGGTGCGGAAGGCGAAGTCGCTGAGCGCGCGGACGGCGGCCAGGGTGTGACCATTGCGCGCAAACGGCCGGCCGCACCAATAGCCCACCGAGCCCATCTGGGCGACGCCGCGCCGGACGTTGGAGAGCGTGATCCCGCCGGTCAGGGCCCCGTCGCTTTCGCGCAGCACGAAGAACGGATAGGCCGCGCCCGCCTCCCGGTCGCGGGCGTAGGCCACCAGGCGTCGACGATAGGCGGCGCGGCCGAGATCGTCGGCGGGCCAGGTCGGCTCCCAGGGTTGCAGGAAGGCGCGGCTGGCGGCCCGCAGTTCGCGCCATTCCGCATAGTCCGACGCCCGGGGGGGCCGCAGGCTGACGCCCTCGCCCTCGATGCGAAGTCCGCTCTCCGGCGCGATCCAGTCCAGCAGGGCCATGGGTGAAGGTCGCGCAATTGCGCCCCGCTCGCAAGACGAAGCGGAACCGCTTTCCCAAACTAGTTTACATTATAGACTTGTTGATCTATGACGCTGCCCACGCGAGGCCGCCGGGCCGGCGCGGCCGTCACGGAGAGACGACATGACGACGAACGGTTCGGACCGCCTGCACGGGCTCGACGCGGTCAGGGGCTACGCCCTGTTGCTGGGGATCGTGTACCACGCGACCATGGCCTACCTGCCGGGGCCGCCGGTCTGGCCGGTGGCGGACGCGCACAAGAGCCTGTTCCTGTCGGGCCTGTTCTTCGTCTCGCACATCTTCCGGATGTCGACCTTCTTCCTGATCGCCGGCTTCTTCGGCCACCTGGTGGTGGAAAAGCGCGGCGTGGCGGCCTTCGTGAAGGACCGAGCCAAGCGCATCGCGCTGCCGCTGGTCGTCGGCTGGCCGATCCTGTTGGCCGCGATCATCGCGGCCAGCGTCTACGGCGGCTTCATGGCGACCGGGCATATGCCCAAGGCGCCGCCGCCCGCGCCGCATCCGCCGCCGCTGGCCCTGCCGCTGACGCACCTGTGGTTCCTCTATGTCCTGCTCTGGCTCTATGCCGCGACGCTCGCCCTGCGCGCCGTGGTGCTGCGGCTGGACGCGACCGGCCGGTTCCGCGCCCGCGTCGATGCGCTGGTGGCCGGCCTGGCCGAGAGCCCGCTGGCGCCCGTGATCCTGGCGGCGCCCGCCGTGGCGGCGTTCCAGTTCGGCGGGCCCTGGCGCCAGTGGTTCGGCGTGGCGACGCCGGACAATTCCCTGATCCCCAACCTCCAGGCCGCGGCCCAGTACTTCACCGCCTTCGGCTTCGGATGGCTGCTGCATCGCCAGCCCGGCCTGATCAACACCTGGGCCCGGCGCTGGACGTTGAACCTGGCGCTGGCGATCGCCCTGACCGCGGCCTGTCTGGCCATGGTCGGCGTCGCACCCTACCTCGGCCTCGCCCAGCCCGGCCTGAAGACCGCCGCCTACGCCGGCGCCTATGCGGTGGCCATGTGGGCCTGGACCTTCGCGGTCATCGGCCTGGCCTTGAAGTTCCTCTCCGGCGAGAGCCCGATCAGGCGCTACATCGCCGACTCGTCGTACTGGCTATATCTGATCCACCTGCCGCTGGTCATGGCGCTACAGGCCCTGGTGGTGCGGCTCGACTGGCCGGCGGAGGCAAAGATCGTGACCGTCCTCGGCATCGCCTTCCCGCTGATGTTCGCCAGCTACCAGCTGATGGTCCGCCACAGCTTCATCGGCGCCATCCTGAACGGCCGCCGCGCGCCGAAGGCGGCCAGGCGCGGCGAGCGTCTGGCCATGGAGATCGCCCGATGAACGCCAACAGCGCCCACGACGACCTCGCATTCATGCGCTCCCTCGTCGAGCCCAGCGACCGCTGGCAGCGGCAGTTCGGCGAGGCCTATTCCGCCGGCGGCCTCTGCTACTGCGTCCAGATGCTGCTGCATGGGGGCCAGTTCCTGGGGCTGACCCCGTCGGGCGGCCCCGGCGGCCTGGCGATCGGGATCGGCCCGACGGTCGCCTTCGTGATCCTGCTGATCTGGAGCATCCGGCGCAACGGCGCAGCCCCCGCCGGCGGCGGCGCCACCGCCCGGGCGGTCAGTTCGGTGTTCAGCGCCGTCGGCGCGACCAACCTGGTGCTGATCGTGGTCATCGGGTCCATCGCCTGGCGCCTGCACAGCCTGACCGTGTGGCTGATCTATCCGTGCATCGTGATGGTCCTGCAGGGCATGGCCTGGATGGTGGCCTACATGCTGCGGCGGCGGGGCTGGCTGCTGGGCGTCGCCCTGGGCTGGTTCATCGTGGGCCTGGCCATGGCGGCGCTGATCCAGAACATGCCGGGCTTCGCCGCGGTCACCGGGCTCGGCCTCTTCTGCTTCATGCTGCTTCCCGGCCTCTACGTGCTGCGCCAGGCGCGGCAGGACGGCTGAGCTTGCCCGCCGCGCCCTCTCCTTCCGGCATCGGCAAGATCGACGACGTCATCCACGGGCGTCTGCGGCTGGGGGTGATGGCCTATCTGGCCAACGCCGAGGTGGCCGACTTCAACGAGTTGAAGGCCCTCCTGGATGTCACCCAGGGCAACCTGTCGGTGCAGCTGCGCAAGCTGGAAGACGCCGCCTATGTGACCATCGAGAAGGGCTACCTGGGCCGCAAGCCCCGCACCCAGGTGCGGATCACCCCGGCCGGCCGCAAGGCGTTCGCGGTCTATCTGGAGGCGCTGGGCCAGCTGATCGGGCCGCAGGGATAAGACCTCCCCCGCAAGCGGGGGAGGTGTCGCGGAAGGTGACGGAGGGGGCGCTGGGATGGGCAACGCGTTCGCAGCGCCCCCTCCACCACTTCGTGGTCCCCCTCCCCCGATTTTCGGGGGAGGTTTTCACCCGAACAGCGCCTTTTCGAACGCAGGCGCCGCCTTGAGCGACGCCTTCGGCCCCAGCACCGCCACCGCGCTGCGCCCGGAGCCGAGGATCTGCTCGGTGAGTTTCACCAGGTCTTCCGGCGTCACCGCATCGACCTCGGCGGCGACCTCGGCGGGGTCGAGGGTGCGGCCGAACAGCAGCACCTGGCCCGCCGCCTGCTCGGCGCGGGCCAGCGCGCCCTCGCGGCCCATGAACATGGCCCCCTTGAGCTGGGCCTTGGCGCGGGCGAGCTCGGAAAGGCCGACCGGTTTCAGCATGCCCATGATCTCGCCCGCCGCGACGCGGGCCAGTTCGGCGGCGTCCTTGGCCGCGCAGCCGGCGAAGACGCCCAGCACGCCGGTGTCGGCATAGGTCTCGGAATAGGCGTCGATGGCGTAGGCCAGGCCGCGGTTCTCGCGGGCCTCCTGGAACAGGCGCGAGGCCATGCCGCCGCCGAGGACCTCGGCCAGCAGGCGCAGGGCGAAATAGGCGTCGTCGCGCACGCCCACCGCCGGCAGCAGCAGGACGAGGCTCGCCTGCTCCAGGCTCTTGGCGACCGGCCGCTGGCCGCCGGTGAAGGTGGCGGGCGCCTGCGCCTCGAGGGCCGGCGCATCGTCGCCGACGTGGCCGAAGTCGCGCTCCGCCAGGCGCAGCAGATCGTCCTCGTCGACGGCGCCTGAGGCGCTGACCACCAGAGCCCGGGGGCCATAGAGCGCGGCGCGCCAGGCGTTGAGCGTCTCAGGTGTCGTGGCGCCGATGGAGGCCGGGGTTCCAAGGATCGGGCGGCCGAGCGGCTGGCCTTCGAAGGCCGCGGTCTGGGCCAGCTCGAAGACCAGGTCGTCGGGCGCATCCGCCGCCTCGGCGATCTCCTGGCCCACCACCTGCTTTTCGCGCGCAAGGTCCGCGGCGTCCATGGTCGGGCGCTGCACGAGGTCGGCGATCACCGCCGAGCCGAGGTCGAGCCCGCCGGCCAGGGCGCGGACCTGGAAGCTGGTGCGCTCATAGCCGGTGGCGGCGTTGATGTTGCCGCCCTCCGCCTCGATCGCCTCGACGATCTCGCGGGCCGAGCGCGATCCGGCGCCCTTGAAGACCATGTGCTCGAGCAGGTGCGACCAGCCGGAGCGGGCCTCGTCCTCGGCCCGCGCGCCCAGGCCGGCCACCACCGACAGCGCCACGGTCTGCAGGCCGGGGATCGGGTCGCAGACGACGCGGACGCCGTTCGGGAGCGTGTGGACCTTGGGAGTCATGCCCGGACTCAGGCCTCCGAGAAGGCGCGGACATACGCCTTGATGGTCTCGGCCTCGGCGGGCAGGCGGTCGAAGCGCTCCGGGCGGCCGGCCAGTCCGGCGACGCCGCGCGGCAGATCCGGCGTCACGCCGCTGGCCTTGGCGACGGCCTCCGGGAATTTCGCCGGGTGCGCCGTGGACATGACCACCACCGGCCCGTCGAGGCCGTCGGCGCGATGGAGCGCGGCGAGCGCCACGGCGGTGTGCGGGTCGACCAGCTCGCCGGTCTCGTTCAGCGTCGAGACGATGGCGCGCGCGGTGTCGGCCTCGCTGACCGAGGCTCCCCGGAACAGCTGCAGCATGGCGGCGTAGGCCTTGGGCGGCACGTCGATGGCGCCGGTGTCGGCGAAGGCCGAGAACGCGCGGGTGGTCTCGACGGCCTCGCGCTCCACGCCCTCGAAATAGAGCCGCTCGAAGTTCGAGGCCGACTGGATGTCCATGGCCGGCGACATGGTCGGATGCACCTTGCCGCGCGCATAGCGGCCGGTCTGGAAGGTCTGGGCCAGGATGTCGTTGGCGTTGGTGGCGACCAGGATCTGGCCCACCGGCAGACCCATGCGGTGGGCGGCGTAGCCAGCGAAGGCGTCGCCGAAATTGCCTGAGGGAACCGCGAAGGAAACCCGGCGGCCCGGCGCGCCGAGCGACGCGGCGGTGGTGAAGTAGTAGACGGCCTGGGCCGCGATGCGGGCGAAGTTGATCGAATTGACGCCGGAGAGGTCGACGGCCTGGCGAAGCGCCGGGTCCTGGAAGGCCGCCTTGACGATCGCCTGGCAGTCGTCGAACGAACCCTTCACCGCCACGCAGGCGATGTTGGACTCGGTCGCCGTGGTCATGAACCGGCGCTGGACCTCGGAGATGCGGCCCTCGGGGAACAGCACCACGACCCTGACGTTGGCCGCCCCGCGGAAGGCCTCGACCGCCGCCCCGCCGGTGTCGCCGGAGGTGGCGCAGAGGATCGTCTGCACCCGGCCGTCGCGGCCCAGGATATGGTCGTAGAGCCGCGCCAGGATCTGCATCGCCACGTCCTTGAAGGCGAGGCTGGGACCGTGGAACAGCTCGGCCAGGAAGACGCCGGGCTGCAGCTGGGTGAGCGGGACGACCGCGGCGTGGGTGAAGGTGGCGTAGGCGTCCTGGCACATCTCCAGGAGGTCGGCGCGCCCGATCTCCTCGCCGGCGAAGGCGCCGATCACCCGGGCGGCGACCTCGGCGTAGGGCTTGTCGGCGAAGGTTGCGATCTCGGCGGCCGGGATCTGCGGCCAGTGCTCCGGCACATAGAGGCCGCCGTCCGGGGCCAGGCCGCCCAGCACGGCGTCGACGAAGCCCACATGCGGCGCCTGCCCACGGGTCGAGACGTAGCGCATCAGCCTCTCATCCTCTTGAAGACCGCGGCGCCATAGACGCCCGCCAGGGCGCCAGCAAGGCCGAACCAGGTGAGCGCGTACTCCAGGTGGCGGTTGGGGATGTCGATGGGGAACGGCGCGGGCTCCAGCGCCTTGAACTCCGGATTGGTCGTGGTCTCGGCCATCAGCACCAGCGGCGCGACCGGCTGGGCGGCCCCCAGCGCCGCGCCCATCGCCCTGGGATCGTGCAGGTACCAGCGGCGCGGCGTGCTGGCCGGGGTCATGAAGTTGCCGCGCTCGGGCTTGCGCAGGACGCCCGTCACCTCCACCGGCGCCGCGGCTCCCCGGTCGACGGCCGGACGGGCGGCGACGGTGTCGGGCACGAAGCCGCGGTCCACCAGGATCGTGCGGTAGGCCGCGGTGATCAGCGGGCAGGCCGAAACCAGCCGCGAGCCGATCTCGCCGCCGCGCAGCGCATAGAGCTCGACCGCCGGCGCATGGGCGAGGCCCGGGCAGGCGGCTTTCACCCGGACGAAGTCCTCCTCGTGGCCCTGGGCCAGGGCGTCGAGCACCGGTTCGATCGGGCGGGCGGGCGCGGCCTCGGCGGCGGCGATGTTGGCCAGCAGGGCCTCTTTCCACTTCAGCCGCTGCAGCTGCCAGACACCGAGGCCTACCAGGACCGCCAGGGCGATGGCCGTGGCGACCGTCAGGCCCATGGGAAAGCCCTTGGCCGCGGGCCTTGCGGCCCGGGGCTCGATCTGCGGCTCCCAGCTTTCAGTCATGGCGGGCTTGGCTGGCCTTGTTCATGAACTGCGCGGCCAGCATCAGGCCCTTCATGGGCCGCAGCAGCGCCAGCACGATGACCAGCGTCATCGGCAGCCAGATCAAGAGGTCGAGCCAGACCGGCGTGCGGAACGCCACCATGGTGAAGAGCGCTCCGAAGGCCACGATCACCCCGGCGATGAGGATCACGAACACCGCCGGCCCGTCGCCGGAGTCGGCCGCGGCGAGGTCGAAGCCGCAGGCCTCGCAGGCCGGCGAGACCTTCAGGAAGCCTTCGAAGAGGTGGCCCTCCCCGCAGTTGGGGCAGCGCCCGGCCGCGCCCGACAGCAGGGGATTGGGCTTGCCCATCCGCTATCCGCCGTGGGCTCCGAAGATCACGTAGATGAAGGCGAACAGGAACAGCCAGACCACGTCGACGAAATGCCAGTACCAGGCGGCCGCCTCGAAGCCGAAGTGCTTCTGGGGCGTGAAGCCGCCGGACATCAGGCGGATCAGGCAGACCGTCAGGAAGATGGTCCCGATCAGCACGTGGAAGCCGTGGAAGCCGGTGGCCATGAAGAACGACGAGCCGTAGAGCCCGGCGTTGGCCGCCTCCTCCGAGAAGAAGTATTTGTGCTGGATGATGTGGTTGTACTCGTAGGCCTGGATCGAGGTGAACAGGATCCCCAGGCAGATCGTCAGGAAGAGGCCGATCTTGGCGCCCCGGCGGTCGTTGGTCTGCAGGGCGTGGTGGGCCCAGGTGACGGTGGTGCCGGACAGCAGCAGGGTCAGCGTGTTGACCAGCGGCAGCTGGAAGGCCGGGACCGTCTCGACGCCCTTCGGCGGCCAGGTGGCCCAGGCCGTGCGGACCTCCTCGATCGAGGAGATGGCCCGCACGTGGTGGAAGAGCGCCATCTCGAAGAAGATCCAGAACCAGGCGACGAAGAACATCACTTCGGAGGCGATGAACAGGATCATGCCGTAGCGCAGGCCGATGGAGACCACCGGGGTGTGGTCGCCGGTGTTGGCCTCGATGACCACGTCGCGCCACCAGACGATCATCGTGAAGAGCACGCCGGCGAGGCCCGCGAAGAACAGCCAGGAGGTGTGGGCCGGCAGGCCGAAGAGGCCCTTCATCCAGGTCACGCCGCCCAGCGCCATGACCGTGGCGGCGATCGCCCCGACCAGCGGCCAGGGTGACGGATTGACCAGGTGGTAGTCGTGCTTCACGCCTTCGGCCATCGGTGGTCCCAAGTCCCTCACAAACCCACGGCCCAGGGCGCGGGACTCATCCCGCGCAGACGACCGGTTCGCGTGACGCTATAGCCCTGCCGCGCCGGGTCCGCCAAGGGGAAAGGGCCGCCCTCCGCGAAGCGGAAGAAGAAAGTCCACGAACCACACGAACCCCATGAACGGGCCCGCGCTTCGAGACTCCACGGCGGCGGAGGCTCAGTCGATTCAACCACCAAGCACGCCAAGGTCACCAAGACGCCGCGTCAGCTGAGCTTGTGCTCGAGCCTTCCCCCTTGGTGGTCTTGGTGTGCTTGGTGGTTTGAAACCTGACAGCCCGCTACGCGGGCCTTAGGATCGACCCCCGTTCGTGAGGTTCGTGGACGAGATTTCTTCGCCACGTACGTGGCGGCCTATTCCGCCGGCTTCGCCGCCGCGGGCTTCGCGTCGGTGGCCGGGAAGAAGGTGTAGGACAGCGTGATGGACTTGCCGTTCCTGGTCTCGAAGTCCTGGGCGTATTTCGGGTCGACGAAATAGAGCACCGGCATCTCGACGGTGGCGCCGGCGGCCACCGTCTGATCGGAGAAGCAGAAGCAGGAGAGCTTGCGGAAATAGACCGCCGCCTGTTCGGGCACCACGTTGAAGACCGCGCGCGCGGTCACCGGATGGTCGGCGTGGTTGGTGACCTTGAAGGTCGAGACCGCGGTCTCGCCGATCTTCACGGTCTGGGCGTTCTGTTCGGCGGTGAAGTCCCAGGGCAGGCCGCGGACGTTGGTGTCGAAGCGGATCTCCAGGGTCTGGTCGAGCACCTGGCCCGGCGCCGCCTGCGCCTTGCGCACCGTGCCGCCGTAGCCGGTGACCTGGCAGAAGGCCCGGTAGAGCGGCACCGAGGCGTAGGCCGCGCCGACCATGCCGACGATCACCGCCCCGCAGATGAGCGCTACGCCGCGGTTGCCGCCCAGTCCGCGGCGGCGCTTGCCCGCCGGCGCGGCGGGGGGATCAGAAGGGTTGCTTTGTGACACTGGCGCCCAGGCGAACGATGGTGACGACGAAGACCAGGATGACGAACAACGCCAGCCCCAGCGCCAGCGCGATGTTGCGGCCGCGGCGGGCTTTGGCCTCGACCTCTGACTCGCGGGCGGGGTCGCTCATCTAGAGAAGCTCCAGCGGCTTGATGGCCATCACGTGCTCGGCCAGCAGGGTGGCGAAGAGCAGGGTCAGGTAGAGGATCGAGAAGGCGAAGAGGTTGCGCGCGTCCCTGGCGCTGGCGCGGACGTCGTAGAGGCCGTCATCGTTCCGCTGGGCCGGCGCATCCCCGGCCTTGCTGCGATAGAGGCGCCAGGCCAGCAGCAGGAAGACCAGGCCGCCGGCCGCCGCCACCGCCAGATAGACCGGCCCGCCCAGGCCGGTCAGCACCGGCGCCAGGCAGAGCGGGGCGAAGAGCAGGCTGTAGATGAGGATCTGCCGGCGGGTGGAGGCGGCGCCCGCCACGATCGGCATCATCGGCACCCCGGCCTTCCTGTAGTCCTCGCTGGTGTAGAGGCTGAGCGCCCAGAAATGCGGCGGCGTCCACATGAAGATGATGGCGCACAGCAGCCAGGCGTTGAGCGGGGTCGAGCCGGTGGCCGCGGCCCAGCCGATCACCGGCGGCAGGGCGCCGGCGAGGCCGCCGATGACGATGTTCTGCGCGGTCCAGCGCTTGAGCCACATGGTGTAGACGACCGCGTAGAAGACGATGGTGAAGGCCAGCAGGCCGGCCGCCAGCCAGTTCAGCGCCATGCCCATCAGCATGACCGAGAACATCGACAGCACCACGCCCAGCGCGAGCGCGTCGGCGCCCTGCACCCGGCCCGCCGGCACCGGCCGGCCTCGCGTGCGGCGCATCTGGGCGTCGATGTCGGCGTCGTACCACATGTTGAGCGCGCCCGAGGCGCCGGCGCCCACCGCGATGCAGAGGATGGCGACGGCGGCCAGGAACGGATGCACCGGGGTCCCGGCGCAGACCATGCCGGTGAGCGCGGTGAACACCACCAGGCTCATCACCCGCGGCTTCAGGAGCTGGATGAAATCCTGCCAGCGGGCGGGCGCCCTGGCGTTCGCCGAGGTGGCGTTCGCGGCGGCGGTGGGGACGGCCTCGGTCATGGCCATTTGACACTACTCTCAAATGATCGAGGGGCGCGAACCTGAAGTCCGCGCCCCTCGGGTCTCGGTTGCGGCGCCGGGCCTAGTGGCTGTCGGCCTGGACCACCGGCAGTTCGTTGAACTGGTGGAACGGCGGCGGCGAGGGCAGCGTCCATTCCAGCGTGGTGGCGCCCTCGCCCCACGGATTGGCCTCGGCCTTGCGGCGGAAGATCATCGCGTCGATGAGGACGACCAGGAAGACGCCGACGCCCACGAGCGTGATCGCATAGCCGATCGAGGAGATCTTGTTCCAGAAGGCGAAGCCTTCCGGATAGTCCACGTAGCGGCGCGGCATGCCCTGCAGACCCAGGAAGTGCTGCGGGAAGAAGATCACGTTCACGCCGACGAAGGTGATCCAGAAGTGCAGCGCGCCCAGCCACTCGCGGTACTTCACGCCCCACATCTTCTCGAACCAGTAGTAGAAGCCGGCGAAGATCGCGAACACCGCGCCCAGGCTCAGCACGTAGTGGAAGTGGGCCACCACATAGTAGGTGTCCTGGAACTGGTAGTCGACGCCGGCATTGGCCAGGACGACCCCGGTGACACCGCCCACGGTGAACAGGAAGATGAAGCCGATCGCCCACAGCATCGGCGTCTTGAAGTCGATGGAGCCGCCCCACATGGTGGCGATCCAGCTAAACACCTTGATGCCCGTCGGCACGGCGATGACCATGGTCGCGGCCACGAAATAGGCCGTCAGGTTCACGTTCATGCCCGTCGTGAACATGTGGTGCGCCCACACCAGGAAGCCGATGAAGCCGATGGCCACCATGGCGTAAGCCATGGCCAGGTAGCCGAACACCGGCTTGCGGCTGAAGGTCGACACGACGTGACTGATCATGCCGAAGCCCGGCAGGATCAGGATGTAGACCTCCGGGTGGCCGAAGAACCAGAACAGGTGCTGGTACATCACCGGGTCGCCGCCGCCGGCCGCGTCGAAGAAGTGGGTGTGGAAGTTGCGGTCGGTGAGCAGCATGGTGATCGCGCCGGCCAGTACGGGCAGCGAGAGCAGCAGCAGGAACACCGTCACCAGGATCGACCAGACGAACAGCGGCATGCGGTGCAGCGTCATGCCCGGCGCGCGCATGTTGAAGATGGTGGTGATGAAGTTGATGGCTCCGAGGATCGAGCTGGCGCCCGCCAGGTGGATCGACAGGATCGCGCAATCGACGGCCGGCCCGGTATGGCCTGATGTCGACAAGGGCGCATAGAGCGTCCACCCGGTGCCCGCGCCCCGGCCCGGTCCTCCGTCGACGAACATGGAGGTGACCAGCATGAACCACGAGGCCACCAGCAGCCAGAACGAGATGTTGTTCATCCGCGGGAAGGCCATGTCCGGCGCCCCGATCATCAGCGGCACGAACCAGTTGCCGAACCCGCCGATCATCGCGGGCATGACCATGAAGAAGATCATGATCAGCGCGTGCGCGGTGACCACGACGTTATAGCCGTGCTTCGAGCCCTCGATCAGGCCGATCTGGGCCGCCCAGGAGTGCGGCTGGAAGATCTGGATCCCCGGCTCGTAGAGCTCCCAGCGGATCAGGCCGGAGAACGCCGCCCCCACCAGGCCCGCCATGATGGCGAACAGGATGTAGAGGGTGCCGATGTCCTTGTGGTTGGTGGAGAACAGCCAGCGGACCAGGAAGCCCGGCTTGTGGTCGTGGGTGTCGTGGCTGTGATCGTGAGCGGGCGCTTGGGCCATCTTACGCGAGTCCTAAAGATCAATGCGTCGCCGGCGCCGGGGGCGCGGGCTTGGTGGAGGGCGCGGGAGCCGCGGGGTTCGCCTGCGGGGCAGGCGCCGCGGCGGCAGGCGCGGGGGCGGCCGCGGCGGCGGTGTTCGACCCGCCGGCGGCGTTGGCGGTTGCGGCGTTGGTGGTGGGGGTCGGCGCGGCCTTCGAGCCCTTCTTGGAGGCCACCCAGGCGTCGAAGTCGGCCTGGCTCACCACCTTCACCTCGATGGGCATGAAGGCGTGGTCGGTGCCGCAGAGCTCGCGGCAGGACCCGTAGTAGGTGCCGATGCGGTCGGCGTTGAAGAAGGTCGAGTTCACCCGCCCGGGCACGGCGTCCATGATCACCCCGAAGGCCGGCACGGCCCAGGCGTGGATCACGTCGGCGCCGGTGGTCAGCACCTGGACGGTCTTGTTGACCGGCACCACCAAGGGCTGGGTGGTGGCCAGGCGGAAAGGCACGCCGGCGGCCTTGGCCTTGTCCTCGGGCAGGATGTTGGAGACGAACTCCGGGATCTTCTGATCCGGGTATTCATAGCCCCAGTACCACTGGTAGCCCGTGGCCTTGATGGTCATGTAGGGCTTGGGCATGTCGTGGTATTCGAACAACAGCTTGAACGAGAACACCGCGATCACCACCAGGATCAGCACCGGGACCAGGGTCCAGACGATCTCCAGCGGGGTGTTGTGGCTCCACTTCGCCGGGGTCGGGTTCGCGCGCTTGTTGTAGCGGAAGATGATCCACGCGAGCAGCGCCAGCACGAAGAGCGTGATGGCGCTGATGATCGGCATCAGGATCCAGTCGTGGAAGAAGATGGCGTCATGCTTGAGGGGCGTGACCCCCGGCTGCATGCCGATCGCCTTGTCGGTCGGTTGGCCGATCAGTTCGGCCGCGACGGCCGATACGCCCCAGAACGCCGCCAGGACGCCTGTCGCGACCCCCGCCGCCAGCGTCCGAATCCCGTGAAACCTAGACTGCATGTCCCCTCGGTCTGGTTGGTCGGCCAGGTCTCGCGACTCCGGCGATAAGGCCGACTGAACAGAACGGCGCGCGCAGACGCTCGCGCGCCGCCCTTAGCCCTTCATCGCGGGTGCATACGCGCATCCCTTGGGCTTGCCAAGCGCGAGCGCACGCCTATGGGCGCAGGGCTTGCCGAGGGCATGGCGCGGCCCCGGAACGTCCGGATTCCGCGGTCGTTTCGGCGACTCATGTTCGAAGGACCGCGACTCCCCTGAGCCCCGACCGGGAGAGCGCCGCCGGCGCGGACTCCGAGCCTTGTCGATCCGGACTGAAAACCCTGGAACGGCGCTCCGGGTCGAAGAATCCGGCTCGCGGCGGCGGCGCGCCTGTCGCATAGTCGTTCGGCGAACGCCGGTGGGGGACCAGGGACCATGCGAGCGCCTGCCTGGATATGTCTGGCCGCCACCCTGACCCTGGCGGCGCCGACGCTCGCGCGTGCGCCGCATGGCAAGGCTGGCCCGGCCGACCTCTCCGGCGACTGGACCAACTATACGGTGACGCCCATCGAGCGGCCCGCCGCCTTCAAGGGTCCCACCGCGACGCCGGCCGAGGCCGCCGCCTTCGAGACCTCCAGCGTCCGCGACTTCGACGCCGCCGCCATCGACACCATCGGCGGGCGCCAGTCGGAATGGTTCGAGTACGGCGGCCCGATGATCCGCCTCGACGGCCGGATCCGCACCTCGATCGTGGTCGAGCCCGCGGACGGACGGCTGCTCTATTCGGCCGCCGGCGCCGCCCGGCTGGAAGCCGCCATGCAGACCCGCGTCTCGGGCTTCGACAATCCCGAGGACCGCACCTCGGGCGAGCGCTGCCTGATGGGCGGCTCGGGCGCCTCCAGCGTGCCCATGCTGCCGCACTGGGACAACAGCCACTACCAGTTCGTCCAGACCCCCGGCTATCTGGTGATCCGCGTCGAGAACGGCGCCGCCCCGCGGATCATCCGCACCGGCGTTCGCGGGCACCTGCCCGCCTCCATGCGGCCGCTGATGGGGGATTCACTCGGCCACTGGGAGGGCAAGACCCTGGTGGTGGAGACCACCAACTTCAATCCGGCGGACGCCTATAAGTCGCCCCAGCGGGTCTACATCTCGCCGGAGGCGCGCATCGTCGAGCGCTTCACCCGCCTCTCGCCCACCGCCATCCGCTACGCCTTCACCGTGGAGGACCCGGCGGTCTTCGCGCGGCCGTGGACGGGAGAGCTGCTGTTCACCGCCGACAAGGGGAAGATCTACGAATTCGCCTGCCACGAGGGCAACTATTCGCTCCCCGGCATCATGGCCGGCGCGCGCCACGAGGAGCAGCTGGCGGCGAAATAGGCGACCGGCGCATGGGTGACGCGGCGGGCGGGCGTCCCTATCTTGCGGGCATGAACGCCCATGCACCCGCCCCCTCGATCCTCGATTCCGCCGGCGTCGACCCCAAGCGCGCCGAAGCCATCCTGGGCGAGGCCCTGCAAGGCGCCGACGACGGGGAGCTGTTCGTCGAGCGCAGCGAGAGCGAGAGCTTCCTGTTCGACGACGGGCGGCTGAAGTCGGCGGCCTTCGACGCCACCGAGGGATTCGGGCTCAGGGTGGTGGCCGGCGAGACGGCGGGCTACGCCCACGCCAGCGAGATCTCCGAGGCCGCCATCGCCCGCGCCGGCCAGTCCGCGTCGCTCGCCAAGCGCGGCTATTCCGGCGCCGCGGCCGAAGGTCCGAGGCCCACCAACGCCAAGCTCTACGGCGAGGAGAACCCTCTCGAATCCCCGGACTTCGCCGACAAGGTCGCCCTCCTGCAGGAAATCGACGCCTGGGCCCGCGCCCGCGATCCGCGGGTGGTGCAGGTGATGGCCTCGCTGGCCGGCGAGCGGCGCACGGTGGAGATCCTGCGCGCCGACGGCCGGCTGATCCGCGACGTCCGACCCCTCGCCCGCATCAACGTCCAGCTCACCGTCGAGCGCGATGGGCGTCGCGAGAACGGCTATGCCGGAGCCGGCGGCCGCGCCGGCTTCGAGGCCTGGATCAGCGCCGACAAGTGGCGCGACCAGGTGGACGAGGCGCTGCGCCAGGCGCTGGTGAACCTCGACGCGGTCCCCTGCCCGGCCGGCGAGATGGACGTGGTTCTGGGTCCGGGCTGGAACGGGGTGCTGCTGCACGAGGCGGTGGGCCACGGGCTGGAGGGCGACTTCAACCGCAAGGGCACCTCGGCCTTCTCCGGCCGGATCGGCGAGCGGGTGGCCGCGCCGGGCGTCACCGTGTTCGACGACGGGGCGATCCAGGGCCGCCGAGGCTCGCTCACCGTGGACGACGAAGGCACCCCCACCGGCCGCACCGTGCTGATCGAGGACGGCATCCTGGTGGGCTACATGCACGACCGGATGAGCGCCCGGCTGATGGGCCTGGAGGCCACCGGCAACGGCCGCCGCCAGTCCTACGCCCACCTGCCCATGCCGCGGATGACCAACACCGGCATGATGGGCGGCGAGTCCTCCCGGGAGGAGATGATCGCGTCGACGAAGCGCGGGCTCTACTGCGCCAACTTCGGCGGCGGCCAGGTGGACATCACCAACGGCAAGTTCGTCTTCCAGTGCACCGAGGCCTATCTGATCGAGGACGGAAAAGTGACCATGCCGGTGAAGGGCGCGACCCTGATCGGCGATGGCCCCTCGGCGCTGACCCGGGTGACCATGATCGGCGACGACTTCTCCTTCGACCTCGGCGTCGGGGTCTGCGGCAAGGCCGGCCAGAGCGTGCCCGTGGGCGTCGGCCAGCCGTCGCTGAAGATCACCGGGCTCACGGTCGGCGGGACCAGCCTCTGAGCGCCTGAAAAAGCCGGGCGGGCGAACTTGGGACTACCTCTGTAATTTCCGTGGTTTGGATGCGCGGCCGGCGAAATCTTTCCGAGAATTAATCTAGGATTACGGGCATTTAATTAGCGCGACCGGGCGGGCGCGGGTCATTTGCACGCCTGTTCCGGGAGCCCTTGATGCTGTTGTTCGTCCTTGCGCAGGCCGTGGCCGCCGCCGCGCCCGCCCCGGCTGCAGCCTCGCCGAACATACCGCCGCCCACCGCCGCCAGCGAGGCCGGCGTCACCAGCTATCCCCCGACCTTCTTCGCCGACATTCATCCGAACACCGCGCTGGACATGGTCAACGACCTGCCGGGCTTCATCCTGGACACCGGCTCGGGCGTGCGCGGCTACGAGGGCGCAGCGGGCAATGTGTTGATCAACGGCCAGCGTCCGACGTCCAAGAGCGACAACCTGGGCAATATCCTCTCGCGCATCCTGGCGAGCCAGGTGGACCGCGTGGACATGATCCGCGGCGGCGCGCCCGGCATCGATATGCAGGGCAAGAGCGTGATCGCCAATGTGATCACCAAGAAGGGCGGCTCGCGCTTCCTGGTCCACTACGCCGACCAGCATGACAGCGACGGCCGCCGGCTGGGCTTCATCCGCCTGGAGGGATCCGGCCAGGTCGGCCAGCGGAGCTGGGAAGGCGGCCTGAACGTCGGGGGCTTCATCGACGACGGTTTCGGCGACGGGCCGCGCACGATCACCAACGGCGATGGCTCGCTAAGGCTCTCGGGCCATATCCACAGCCAGGGCTGGGGCACTCAGGCCGCGCTCACCGGCGCGACCGAGGCCCCGCTCGGGTCGGGCCGGCTGCGCATCAACGGCCGCCTGTTCAACCAGACCTACGACTCGGCGGAACTGGACACCACCCAGTTCCCGGACACCCACAGCGAGCACGACCACCAGGACGACAACAAGTCCCAGAGCGAGGTCGGGCTGAACTACAACCGCCCGCTCGGCTCGCGGACCAGCATGGAGGTCCTGGCCCTCCGCCAGGACGCGAGGGAGAAGTACGCCGACACCTTCAACAACCCGACCGACGCCCAGGTCTTCAAGCAGAACACCACCACTTCGGAGACCATCCTGCGCGGGGTGCTGAAGTTCCAGCAGACCCCGAAACTCTCCTGGGAGGCCGGCGCGGAGGGCGCCTACAACGCGCTGGAGAACCACATCCTGTTCTCCGACAACGGCGCCTTCATCGCCTTGCCGGCGGCCAATGTGATGGTCGACGAAAAGCGCGGCGAGGCCTTCGTCAAGGCCGTCTGGCGGCCGTTCTCGGCGCTCACCGTCGAGGGCGCGGTCCGCGAGGAAGGCTCGCAGATCGAGTCCTCGGGCGACGTGAATCTGTCGAAGACCCTCTACTACACCAAGCCCCGCGTCCTGGTGACCTGGGCGGTCGATCCCGACACCCAGGTGCGGTTCCGCTACGAGCGCGAGGTGGGCCAGCTCGACTTCAACGCCTTCGTGGCCTCCACCACCCTCACCGCGGGCCTGGTCAGCGCCGGCAACCCGAACCTCGTCCCGGCTCAGGACTGGGCCAGCGAGATCGCCATCGAGCGCCATTTCTGGGGCAGCGGCGGCCTGACCGTGACGGCCCGCCACCTGCAGATCACCGACGTGATCGACCGCGCGCCGGTGCGCGCCCCGGACGGAACCTTCTTCGACGCGCCGGCGAATATCGGCGACGCCACCGAGGACGACCTGATCGTCAACCTGAGCCTGCCGCTCGACAAGCTGGGCCTGAAGGGCGCGCAGTTCCGCGGCGACTACACGCGCCGCATGTCGCAGGTCATCGACCCCACCGTCCACCGGCCGCGCGGGATCAGCGGCCAGCGCCCGGAAGAGTGGGAGGCCCACTTCAGCCAGTCGGTCGGGGAGTTCATCTACGGCGTCGACGTCGGCTTCGGGAACGGCTGGCAGCAGCGCTACTACCGCTTCAACCAGATCCAGATCGACAAGCTGCAGCCCTATGTGACGCCGTTCTGGGAGTGGAAGCCCAACCCGAAGTTCAGCTTTCGCTTCGAGCTCGACAACGCCACGGCGCGCACCTTCAAGCACACCTACGAGAACTGGAACGGCCCCCGGAACCTGACCGCGCTCGATTCCGTGGAGCAGCGAACCTACAAGCCGGGCCGGATATTCTACTTTCGAGTACGGAAGATATTCGGGAATTGACCCGGAAGTAAGCAACGTCCTGCGTGAAATTGGTGAACGGTGAAAACCTTTCACCGAATTAATCCGGATTACGGGCATTTAATTGGCGTTGGGAAGGCGCGCAGCGCCCACTGCCGGACGTTTGGGGAGACTGGGGTTTGACGTTGCTGTTGTCGGTTCTCGCGCAGGCTGTGGCGGCCGCCGTCGCGCCCCTGCCCACCGAAGCGCCGGCCACGCAGCCGGCCGTGACCAGCTATCCGCCGGCCTTCTTCGCCGCGCAGAACCCCAACAGCGCGCTGGACATGGTGGGCCGGCTGCCGGGCTTCACCCTGGACACCGGCGACAGCGTGCGGGGTTTTGAAGGGGCGGCGGGCAATGTGCTGATCGACGGCCAGCGGCCCTCGTCGAAGACCGACGCGCTGGATTCCATCCTGCAGCGCATTCCCGCCAGCAAGGTCGAGCGCATCGACGTGATCCGCGGCGGCGCGCCCGGCATCGACATGCAGGGCAAGACGGTGATCGCCAACGTCGTCCTCAAGAAGGGCGGCGGCACGCGCGGCTTGCTGGCCATCGCCAACGAGCACCTGGGGGACGGCCGTGACTTCGCGGCCCTGCGCGCCGAGGCCTCCGGAGCCCTGGGCGCCACCACCTGGGAGGTCGGCCTGCGCGCCTCGGCCAATCCCGACGACGGGGTCGAGACCGGGCGCAGCGTCTTCATCCACGCCGACGGCAGCCCCACCGACGTGGCGCGCCTGGACAGCCGCGGCCGCGACCAGTTCGCCGCCATCAGCGGCTCGGGCGAGACCCCGGTCCTGGGGGGCAAGCTCAGGCTCAACGGCCTTTGGGACACCGACCGGTTCAAGGAGCCGGAGACCGACACCTTCAGCGCGCCCAAGCCCGACATCCAACGCTTCAACTTCATCCAGCAGGTCGGCGACACCGAGCTCGGCGGTCGCTTCAGCCGGGACTTCGGGCCGAACACCTCCATCGAGCTGGTGGCCTTGCGCACCACCAAGGATCGCGACGTCGATTCCACGTCCCTGGTGCAGGGCTCGTTCAGCGACTTTGTCTCCAATCGCCATTCCAGCGAGACCATCGGGCGCGGGGTGGCCAAGCACCGCTTCGGCCAAACCGTCTCGATCGAGCTTGGCGCGGAGACGGCCGACAACCGCCTCGACAGCCGCACCCGGTTCACCGTCGACGGCGCCGACCAGGCCCTGCCGGCCGCCAACGTGCAGGTGCAGGAAAAGCGCAGCGAGGCCTTCGCCAAGGGGACCTGGCGGCCTTCGCCCAAATGGACCGTCGACGCGGCGATCCGCTACGAGACCTCCGACATCTCCTCCCGCGGCGACGTGGTGCTGGCCAAGAGCCTGCAGTTCGCCAAGCCACGCCTGGCGGTGGCCTGGACGCCGGTCCCGGCCACCCAGGTGCGCCTGCGCTTCGAGCGCGAGGTGGGCCAGCTCAACTTCAACGACTTCGTGGCCTCGTCGAACCTCGCCAGCAGCGTCGGCGTCACCGCCGGCAACCCGGACCTCAACCCCGAGCAGGCCTGGGTCAGCGAGGCGGCGGTGGAGCAACAGCTCTGGAAGGGCGCGAGCCTGATCCTCACCGGCCGGCATTCGAAGCTCACCGACGTGGTGGACCGCGGGCCGGTGTTCGCCTCCGACGGCAGCGTCTTCGACCGGCCCACCAACATCGGCTCCGGAACCAAGGACGAACTGATCCTCGACTTCACCCTGCCCTTCGACCAGCTGGGCTGGAAGGGCGCGCTCTTGAAAGGCGAGGTGCTCCGCCGCTGGTCCTCGGTGATCGACCCGACCACCGGCCAGAGCCGCGAGATCTCCAACCTGCACCCCAACGACTGGAACGCCAGCTTCAGCCAGGACCTGCCGCGCTACAAGCTGAACATGGGCGTCGACCTGTTCGGCGGCTTCCGCCAGACCTCCTACCGCTTCAACCTCATCGAGGACTTCAAGCTCCAGACCTACGTGCGGCCCTACGCCGAATGGAAGCCGGGCCATGGCTGGAGCCTGCGGATGGAGATCCCGATCGCCACCGCGCCCAAGACTCGGCTGCGCGACACCTTGCAGATCTTCCCCGGCCCGCGCAGCGCCGGCGGCCGGCCGGACATCCAGGATCGCCAGTTCCACTTCCCGCGCGGCATCTACCTGCGCCTGCGCAAGGACTTCGGATGAGCCGCGGCCTTCACCCGCGCTAAGAGCGCGATGGGTTTTGATGGAACCATCAAGACCCTGAATCGCGCTCGCAAGTTTATGCGACGACCCTGTTCTTCCCGTTCTTGATTGATTCAATCAAAACGGAACAGGGTCTAGGTTAGTGCTCAACTAACTCATTGAATTCATTTAAGATCGTCGTGGCCGGAAACGACGGGATCAAGAAACGAGTTGAGCCGCGTCAATCCAGAGGCCTGTGCTTAGCCGGCGATCTCACCCTCGGGCTCCGGCCGGGCCTCGGCTTCCAATCCCCCGGCCCCATGCGCCAGGCGCTTCAGCCACGGTGAGAGCACCAGCATCACCCCGCCCGCGCCCAGGCCCCAGAGGCCGATGACCCCGAAGACGTGGCTGTAGGTGGCCAACGCCTTGCCGGCGTCCAGCACCTGGCCGCCGATGGTGTCGGAGGCGGTGAGCTGGGCGATCTTGGCGGCCACGAACTGGGCGCCGGCGGTGCCCAGGAACCAGGTGGCCATCAGCGTCGAGATCAGGAGCGGCGGGGCGAGCTTGGTCATCTGCGACAGGCCGACGGGGGAGACGCACATCTCCCCGGTGGTCTGCATCAGGTAGGCGCCGGCCAGGAAGATCAGCGGCGCCTTGAAGTCCGGCCCGGCGAACCGGCCGCCGAGGATCAGCACGTAGTAGCTGGCCCCGATCAGCAGCAGGCCCAGGCCGAACTTGAACACCGGGTTCGGATCGCGCCCGTAGCGGCCGAGCCAGGTCCAGATCGCCGCCATCACCGGCGCCAGGATCAGGATCCAGCCGGACTGGAAGGACTGCGCCTGGGCCGGCTTCATCGACTGGCCGCCATAGAGGTGCAGGTTGACGTTGCGCTCGGCGAAGAGGTTCAGCGACGAGCCGCCCTGCTCGTAGAGCGCCCAGAACACCACCGAGGCCAGGATCAGCACGATGGCCAGGATCACCCGGTCGCGCTCCACCTTCCCGGCCTTGGTGACCATGTACCAGGCGAGGTAGGCCAGGACGACGATGGACCCGAGGCCCAGAAGCCAGCTCACCACCGTGAAGCTCTGCACCACCGCCCAGATCACGCCGACGCCAGCGATCCCGCCCAGGTAGATCAGCCATTCGGTGTTGAGCGGCCCGGCGACGGGCTTCGCCAGGGCCACGGGATCGGGCGCCTCGCCCTTGCCGTCCAGCATCGGCTTGCCCAGGACGAACACCAGCCAGCCCAGGGCCATGCCCACCCCGGCGGCGCCGAAGCCCGCCCACCAGCCGATGGTCTGCCCCAGCCAGCCGCAGGTGATCGAGGCCAGGAACGAGCCGAGGTTGATGCCGTAATAGTAGAGGGTGAAGCCCGGGTCGCGCCGGGGGTCAGCCTGCGGATAGAGCTGTCCGACGATCGCCGAGATGTTGGCCTTGAGGAAGCCGACGCCGACGATGATCAGGGCGAGGGCCAGGTAGAGGATGTCCTTGAACAACGGGTCCTGCTGCTGGACGGAAAGCTGGTAGTCGCTCTTGGCCAGGTGCGCCGGCAGGGGCGCTGCGGGCGGCAGCCCCTTGATATCGAGGCCGCCATCGGCCGAGGGGCCGTAGGCGTAGGGCTGGCCGCCCACCATCAGCTTCACGTCGCGGGCGTCGGCCCGGCCGGTGACGCGGAAGTCGTAGGCCGCGCCATGATAGGTCAGCACCTGGGTCGCAGGACGGCCCTCCACCGCCATGGTCAGGTGCCCGGCCACCAGCAGCAGGGCCCCAAAGGCCACCGCCTTGCGCGCGCCCAGGAAGCGGTCGGCCAGCACGCCGCCGATCACCGGCAACAGATAAACGAGCGAGGTGTAGGCCCCGTAGTTGGCCGCCGCGGTCTTGTCGTCGAACAGGAAGTGCTGGGTCAGGTAGAAGATCAAAAGGCCGCGCATGCCGTAGTAGGAGAACCGCTCCCACATCTCGGCGAAGAACAGGATGCGCAGGCCCCGCGGATGATGGCGCAGCTGCAGGAAGACCGGGATGGCGGTCACCGCGGCGACGATGAGCCCGGCGACGATGACGATGTCCATACGGCGCGACCTTGCCTCTATTTCGGGGAGACGCCGCCCCCCAGAGCGCACGCCGTCGTGATTTCAGGGCAGAAAATCACGCGGTCCCCCTGAGCACAAGCAAGGCCCGCCCCCATCTCTGGCCCGGGAGCTTCGGGCCCGCCCCGGCGTTCTCACCCGCGAAGGAGATCCCAGCCATGCTGACGCCCGGCCCCGACCACCCGATCACCATCGAACCGGCGCTGAACCGCTGGCGCGCCCAGTTCGCCGGCCACGTGATCGCAGACAGCGACCGCGCCCTGATCCTTCGGGAGGCGGACTATCCGCCGGTGGTGTATTTCCCCCGCGAGGACGTCTCGACCGAGTACATGAGCCGCACCGACCGTTCCACCCATTGCCCCTACAAGGGCGACGCCGGGTACTACACGGTGCTGATGGACGGCAATTTCGCCGAGAACGCCGTCTGGACCTACGAGCAGCCCTATCCGGCCATGGCCGAGATCGAGGGGCGCCTGGCCTTCTATCCGAACAAGATCGAGGTCTACGAGGTCGACGACGCGGCGGTGAACCCGCAGCCCTCCAGGCTGGCGGAGGAGCGGCGGACCATCGCCGTCGACGAGGTGGTGCAGCACACCGACGCCGGCGCGGGCGCGGCCCAGCGCGAGCCCTGGCCGCCCAACGTCGAGGGCCCGCCCGCCACCTGCGACGACGGGGGCTTGCGATAACCGCCCTTCACGTTGAAGTCGGGTGCAAATCGTATATATTCTGGGGTAGAAACATTTGTCCTGCCTGAGCCACTCCTCCAGTAGCCAGGCGTCGATCGAGGAGTTCTTTCAGATGGCCGGCGTTCAGACCAGCTTCCAGGTGGATCCCGGCACGGCGCAGGCCATCGACGAGCTGAAGACCGTCTTCGGCGTCAGCAGCAACACCGCGGTGATCCGCAAGGCCATCGCCCTGGCCCGGGTCGCCTCGCGCAATTCCGACGCCGAGGACCAGACGGTGACGCTCGTCGACAAGAACGGCACGCCGCTGAAGATCTCCCTCGCCGGCTAGGGCGATGGCGCGGCCTCCCGCCAGGACGCGCGCAAGACCCGCGGTCGCCGCCGCTCCGGCCGCGACATTCAGTCTGAACACCGAGGTCCGGGAGTTCCGCTCGACGGCCGACACCATCGCCATCGGCGACCTGGAGATCCGTCGGAACTTCGCCAACCGGGTGATGGCGCTCTTCGCGCTGGCCAACGTGGGCGCCCTCTTCGGCCTGGCCATCGTCTTCTGGCAGGACTGCCACCAGCTCGCCGCCGGACTGATCAAGCCCTCCGACCGCATCATCGACGGCAAGGTGATCATGGCGCTGCTGGGCGCCACGACGGTGCAGCTGGGAACCGTGATCTACACCATCACCCGGGCGATCTTCCCGACGCCCGCCGGCCGCCGCACGGACGGCGCGGGCGCGGCCTAATAGGCGAAGCTCTCGAACACCTTCCCAGCGTCGCCGGCCCACGGGCCGTTGTAGAGCTCCAGCAGCCGTTCGGCTGGCGTGATGCCGCTGGCGGCGATTTCGTCCAGCTCGGCCAGGTACCCGCTTTCGTCCACCAGGCCGCCGGAAAGGCGGTTGCGGCCCTTCAGGCCCTCCCGCGCGATGGCCAGCATGTCCTTGGCGACGTCCTGGGCGCTGCGCCCGGCGATCTGCGCCTTCAGGCCGACCCGGGCGACGTCCTCGCGCAGCCGCTCGTGGTCCTCGATCCGCCAGCCCTTGCAAAGGTCCCAGGCCGCCGCCAGCGCCGCGGAATCGTAGAAGATCCCCATCCACAGCGCCGGCAGGGCGCAAAGCCGGCTCCAGGGGCCGGAGTCCGCGCCGCGCATCTCCAGGTACTGCTTCAGCCGCACCTCCGGGAAGATGGTCGTGGTGTGGTCGGCCCAGTCCTTCAGGCTGGGCTTCTCACCGGGCAGTTCCGGCAGCTTGCCCTCCATGAAGTCGCGGAACGAGCGCCCCGCCAGGTCGATGTAGCGGTCGCCGCGCTTGGCGAAGTACATCGGCACGTCCAGCGCATAGTTGACGTAGGCCTCGAAGCCGAAGCCGTCCTCGAACACGAAGTCCAGCATGCCGGTGCGGTCGGGGTCGGTGTCGGTCCAGACGTTGGCGCGGGCCGAGACGAAGCCCGAAGGCTTGCCCTCGATGAACGGCGAATTGGCGAACAGCGCCGTGCAGATCGGCTGCAGGGCCAGGCTCGTGCGGTACTTGGCCACCATGTCGGCCTCGGAGCCGAAATCCAGGTTCGCCTGCACCGTGCAGGTGCGGAACATCATGTCGAGGCCGAGGCCGCCCACCTTGGGCATGTACTCGCGCATGATCCTGTAGCGGCCCTTGGGCATCACCGGCGCCTGGTCGCGGCGCATGGTGGGATGGAAGCCCAGGCCCAGGAAGCCGATGCCAAGCTCGTCGGCCACGACCTTCACCTCCTGCAGGTGCTGGCCGGTCTCCTCGCAGATGTCGTGGATGGTCTCCAGGGGCGCGCCGGAAAGCTCGAACTGGCCGCCCGGCTCGAGCGAGACGTTGGCCTTGCCGCGCTCCAGGGCGATGACGTTTCCGGCCTCCAGGACCGGCTGCCAGCCGAAGCGGGTGAGGCCGTCCAGCAGCGCCTTGATGCCTTCAGGTTCGTAAGGAACCGGCTCGTGCGTTCCCATGCGAAAGACGAACTTCTCGTGCTCGGCGCCCACGCGCCACTGGTCCTTGGGCTTGGAGCCCTTGTCGAACCAGGCGACCAGGTCCTGGAACGTCAGGGGACGGTCGTCGCAGGCAGTCTCGGCCATCGGTTTTCGCTTCCCCACCCAACCGGGACCGCGTCCATGTCCGCGCGGCCGTGCTCTTTACGTTGGGAGTCTAGGTGGGCGCAATCTCGCCAAGCTCAAGGGGCGCCCGTCAGGCGGTCCAGTCGCCGAGCGCGCTTTGCCACAGGGTGAGCGCGCTGATGGCGGCGGTGTCCGCCCGCAATATCCGTGGCCCCAGGCTCGCCGGAACCGCAAAGGGCAGCGCCCGCAGGCGCGCCCGCTCCGCCGGCGAGAAGCCGCCCTCGGGTCCGATCAGGATCGCCCACGCCTCGCCCCTGGCCTGGTCCTCCAATGCCTCAGGGATCGGTCGCGCGTCGCCGGCCTCGTCGCAGAACAGCAGGCGCCGCGGCGCCTCCCAGTCCTTCAGGAGCCGGTCCAGCTTCACCGGCTCGGCCACCTGCGGCACGTCCAGGCGGCCGGTCTGCTCGGCGGCCTCGGTGGCGATGGCCGTGAGTCGTTCGATACGGGCCCGGTCGGCGTTGGTGCGCTCGGTGGCCACCAGTCGGACCCGGCGCGCGCCCAGCTCGGCGGCCTTCTCGACAATGGTCTCCAGCCGGCCGCGCTTGACGAGCGCGATCACCAGGTCGAGGTCGGGGCCCATGGCCTGCGGCCGCGCCAGCGCCTGCGCCTTCACCGCCACGCCGCGCTTGGTCACCGCCCCGATCCGCGCCCGCCACTCCCCGTCGCGGCCGTTGAACAGCAGCACCTCGTCGCCGACCCCCTGCCGCATCACCGAGGCCAGGTAGTGGCTCTGGCCCTGGTCGAGCGCCAGGTCCGCGCCGGCGAAAAGGTCGTGGGGCGTGAACAGGCGGATCATCGGGCCGTTCTAGACCCTGATGGGTTCAGATCGAAACGATCTGAACCTTGAATCAGGGCCGACACTTTTGTTTCTAAAGCACGATGCGGTCAGGTGATTCCACCTGACCGCATTGTGCTTTAGCGTCCCGCACCGCTTCCGGCATAGGGTCGAACCATGGCCAAGGACCCCTCCTACTCCGACCAGATCGAGGCCCTGCAGATCGGGCTGGTGCGCTACCAGATGGCGGCCATCGCCTCGGGGGAGAAGGCGCTGGTGATCTTCGAGGGACGCGACACCGCCGGCAAGGACGGGGCGATCAAGCGGATCGTCGAGCACCTGTCGGTCCGCGGCACCCGGGTGATCGCCCTGCCCAAGCCCAACGACCGCGAGCGGACCGAGTGGTACTTCCAGCGCTACGTCGCCCACCTGCCGGCGGCCGGCGAACTGACCATCCTCAACCGCTCCTGGTACAACCGCGGCGGGGTCGAGCCGGTGATGGGCTACTGCACGCCGGCCGAGCACGAGACCTTCCTGCGCGACGCGCCGCGCTTCGAGGACATGCTGATCGAGAGCGGCGTGCGCCTGGTGAAGCTGTGGCTCGACATCTCCAAGAAGGAGCAGGCCAAGCGGCTGAAGGCCCGCAAGGACGATCCCTTGAAGACCCTGAAGATCAGCCCGCTCGACGCCGTGGCGCAGGAGAAATGGGACGACTATTCCGCCGCCCGCGACCAGATGCTGCGCCGGACCCATACCCCCGACGCGCCCTGGACCATCGTGCACACCGACCAGAAACATGCCGCCAGGCTGGCGATCATGCGCCACCTCCTGCGGGTCCTGGCCCCCAAGACGATCGCCAAGGAGATCGAAAAGCCCGACCCGGCGGTGCTCTATGCCTTCGACCTGGACGCCCTAGAAGACGGGCGCCTGGACCACTGAAATCGGTTACGATCCAAACCAACGTTCGATTAAGCCCAATTCTTAATTTGTTCTTAACGGCAAAGGGAAGAGGCCAAGCCGTTAACCATTTCGAATCCGATCATTGTTCTTTTTTTGTTCGGTCCCTAGGCTGCCGAAGACGACTCGTTCCGGGAGCCGGTGACAGATGCCCAAGGACAAGCTGACCGCCGGGGAGGCGCGCCGCATCGCGCTCGGGGCGCAGGGCTTCGCCACTCCACGGTCCGCCGCGCCGGTGGCGAAACGCCAGCTCGTGAAACTGATCGAGCGGCTGGGCGTGGTGCAGATCGACAGCGTCAATGTGGTCTCCCGAACCCACTACCTGCCGGCCTTCTCGCGCCTGGGCGCCTATCCGCGGGAAATGCTGGAGGCGGTGGCCTGGGGTAGGAAGCGGCCGCTCTTCGAATACTGGGCGCACGAGGCCTCCCTGCTGCCGCTGGCGAGTCAGCCCTTGTTCCGTTGGCGCATGCAGGACGCCCACGACGGCGTCGGCGTCTGGAAGGGCGTCGCCCGCTTCCTGCGCGAACGGCGCGATTTCGTGGACAAGGTGCTGGAGGAGATCGCCCGGCGCGGGGCGATGAGCGCCTCGGAGCTGGAGATGGGCCAGAAGGGCGAAGGCGGCTGGTGGGGCTGGAGCGACGCCAAGCGCGCCGTCGAATGCCTCTTCTGGACGGGCGAGCTCACCACCGCCACCCGGCGCGGGACCTTCGAGCGGGTCTATGGCCTGCCGGAAAAGGTGCTGCCGCGGGTGGTGATCGACGCGCCCACGCCCACCCGCGACGACGCCCACCGCGCCCTCTACCGCCAGGCGATCGGCGCCCTGGGCGTCGCTACGGCCAAGGACTTGCGGGACTACTTCCGCATGCCGGTGGAGGGCGCCAAGGCCCGCATGGCCGAGCTGGTGGAAAGCGGCGACATGCTCCCGGTGACCGTGAAGGGCTGGCGCGAACCGGCCTTCCTCGACCCCGCCGCCCGCTGGCCACGCAAGGTCGACGCCGCGGCCTTGCTCTCGCCGTTCGACAACCTGATCTGGTTCCGCGAGCGCACCGAGCGGATGTTCGGCGTCCGTTACCGCATCGAGATCTACACGCCGGCCCACAAGCGCACCCACGGCTACTATGTGTTGCCCTTCCTGGAGGGCGACGCACTCACCGCCCGCGTCGACCTGAAGGCCGACCGCAAGGCCGGCGTGCTCCTCGTCCAGGCCAGCCACGCCGAACCCTGGGCCAGTGAGGCGACGCCAGTTCGTCTGGCCGCCGAGCTGAAGCTGATGGCCGGCTGGCTGGGGCTGGAGAGCGTGCGGGTGGCGCGGCGGGGGGACCTGGCGGCGGCATTGGGGGAGGCGATCGGATGAGGCCGCTCGCCCCCTCCGTCACCTGCGGTGGCACCTCCCCCCCGCACTCTGCGGTGCAGGGGAGGAGCGAGCGAGTGGCGCCGCTCCTCCCCCGTAAGACGGGGGAGGTGGATCGCCGCGCAGCGGCGAGACGGAGGGGCCTTACGCCCAGCCCTCGGTCACTGCGTGCAGCCGCGCATAGGCGCCACCCTTGCGCACCAGCTCGGCGTGCTTGCCCTCCTCGACGATGCGGCCGTCCTCGAAGACCAGGATGCGGTCGGCGCCGCGGATGGTGGAGAGCCGGTGGGCGATGACAATGGTGGTGCGCCCGACCATCAGCTCCTCCATGGCCGCCTGCACGTTGCGCTCGGTCTCCACGTCCAGCGACGAGGTGGCCTCGTCCAGCACCAGGATCGGCGCGTCGGCCAGGAAGGCGCGGGCGATGGCCACCCGCTGCCGCTCGCCGCCGGAGAGCTTCACTCCGCGCTCGCCCACCAGGGTGGCGTAGCCCTGCGGCAGGCGGGCGATGAAGTCGTGCGCCCGGGCCCGCTTGGCGGCCAGCTCCACCTCGTCCTGGGTGGCGTCCGGCCGGGCGTAGGCGATGTTCTCCGATAGCGTCCGGTGGAAGAGGGCCGGATCCTGCGGCACCACGGCGATGGCGCGGCGCAGGGAGCCCTGGTCGACCGTGGCGATATCCTGCCCGTCCACCAGGATCTGGCCGCCCTGCACGTCGTAGAGCCGCTGGATCAGCTTGACGAAGGTGGACTTGCCCGCCCCCGTCGGCCCCACCAGCGCCACCCGCTCGCCCGGCGCGATACGCAGGGTGAAGTGGTCGTAGAGCGGCGTGGACGCCGACTTGTAGCGGAACACCACCCGGTCGAAGACGATCTCGCCCAGGTCGGGGCGGAAGGGCTTCGCGCCGGGCACGTCCAGCACCTGCGGCGCCATGGTGGCGTAGCGGGCGACGTCCTCGGCGTCGTCCAGGCCCTTCTGGGTCATGCGGATGTTGTCGCCGATATTCCGCAGGTAGCCGGTCATCAGCATGAAGCTGGTGATCACGAAGGCCACGTCGCCTGGCGTCGCCTGCCCCTTCGCCCAGAGCCGGATCAAGAGGCCTGTCAGCCCCGCCTGCAGGCCCACCAGCAGCATGTTGTGCAACAGCCAGATGTCGGTGAACCGGCCCCAGGTGCGGTTGGCCGCGCGGCGCCACATGTCGGTGACGCCGGCGATGCGGGCCTCCTCGCGGGCTTCCGCGCCGAAACTCTTCACCGTCGGGTTCGACGCGATGGAGTCCGACAGCGCCCCGCCGATCCGGCTGTCCAGCGCCACCGAGCGCAGATTCAGGGGCCGCGCGAAGCGGTTCGTCAGGAAGACGTTGGAGGCGATGTAGAGCGACACCATCACGCTCGCGAAGGCGCCCACCAGCGGCCAGCGCCAAGCCATCATGGCGCAAAGCCCGATCAGCACCAGGATCGCCGGCCCCAGGAACACCAGGGCCGCGTCGGAGACGCTGTCATAGCCCCACATGGCGCGGGAGAGCCTGCGCACCGTCGCGCCGGCGAAGGTGTCGGCGTGCCAGTCGGCGCTGAACGACTGGACCTTCCGGAAGCCCTCGTCGGTCATCTCCTTCATGTTGGCGCTGGCGAGCGGGATCCAGAACCGCATGGAGAGGTTGCGGATCGTCGAGAAGGCGAAATAGACGCCCACGAACACCGCCCAGGCCTGCCAGGCGGCGCGCAGGCGCGAGGGCCCGGCGGTCACCGCGTCCACCAGCCGGCCGGCCGCCCAGGGCGTCGCCAGGTCGAAGCCGATGGCCAGCATGACGAAGCCCACCGTGCCGGCGAGCAGCCACGGCCGGCGCAGCCAGAAGCGGGCGATGAAGGCCAGCACGGCGCTGTTCTTCAGCACCCTTTCCTGCTGGTCGTCGGTATCCTCGTAGTGATCGGTCATCGGAAGT
>Ga0207695_10001229_pt1 | contig 43850 bp, 42 predicted proteins | sample KBSC54metaG_FD_184354 | JGI IMG/M metagenome (GOLD analysis project Ga0207695, IMG submission 184354) | Corn rhizosphere microbial communities from Kellogg Biological Station, Michigan, USA - KBS C5-4 metaG (SPAdes) (version 2) | ecosystem: Host-associated > Plants > Roots > Rhizosphere > Soil...
GCAGGGCGTCTGGGTCTGCTTCGTCAACCTGCCCAACAGCCAGATCGAGCTGATCGAGCCCTATGCCGACGCCTCGCCGATCACGGCCTTCCTGGAAAAGAACCCCAGGGGCGGCCAGCACCACGTCTGCTTCGAGGTTCCCGACATCCTGGCGGCCCGCGACGACATGCGGGCCAAGGGCGCCACGGTCCTGGGCACGGGCGAGCCGCGGATCGGGGCGCATGGCGTGCCGGTGATCTTCGTCCACCCGAAGGACATGGGCGGCGTCCTCGTCGAGCTGATGGAAACCCCGAAGGGGAGCCACTGATGGGCGGGCCGGTCACCCTCATCGCGATCTACCTCACCATCTGGTGGACCGTGCTGTTCGCGATCCTGCCGCTGGGCGTGCAGAGCCGCGCCGACGCGGGCCTCCCCAACGACGGCTCCGACCCCGGCGCGCCGGTGGACCCCAAGCTGAAGCGCAAGTTCATCACCACCACCTGGGTGTCGGCCCTGGTCTTCGCGGTGCTCTGGCTGGTGGTGCGGTTCGGCCATATCGACCTGACGCGCCTGCCGGGTCCGCACAGCTGACGCGCGTTGCCAAGGCCGGCAGGCGAGGGCTATCAGAGCCCTCCGCTTGACGTTCTCCTGGAAGGCTTAGGACCCATGCGCCTCTCGCGCTATTTCATGCCCACGCTGCGCGAGGCCCCCGCCGACGCCCAGATCGTCTCCCATCAGCTGATGCTGCGGGCCGGCCTGATCCGCCAGGAGGCGGCCGGCATCTACGCCTGGCTGCCGCTGGGCCTGAGGGTGCTGAAAAAGATCGAGCAGGTGGTGCGCGAGGAGATGGACCGGGCCGGCGCCATCGAGGTGCTGCTGCCCACCCTGCAGCTCGCCGACCTCTGGCGCGAGAGTGGGCGCTACGACGACTACGGCGACGAGATGCTGCGCATCAAGGACCGCCATGACCGCGACCTGCTCTACGGGCCCACGGCGGAAGAGGTCATCACCGAGATCTTCCGCGCCTATGTGAAATCCTACAAGGACTTGCCGAAGAACCTTTACAACATCCAGTGGAAGTTCCGCGATGAGCGTCGGCCCCGGTTCGGGGTGATGCGCGGCCGCGAGTTCCTGATGAAGGACGCCTACAGCTTCGACATCGACGAGGCGGCGGCGAGGCGGTCCTACAACCGCATGTTCCTAGCCTACCTCAACATCTATGCGCGGCTGGGGCTGAAGGCGATCCCGGTGAAGGCCGATCCCGGCCCGATCGGCGGCGACCTCTCCCATGAGTTCATCATCCTGGCCGACACCGGCGAGAGCGAGGTCTTCGCCCACGGCGACCTGGTGGAGATGGGCGCGCCTGGGCCGGACATCGACTGGGACGGCGACCTGGAGCCCATGGTGGCCCAGCGCGCGCGGCTCTATGCGGCCAGCGACGAGATGCACGACGCCGCCCGCTTCGAGGCCGAGGTGCCGCCGGAGAAGCGGATGACCGCGCGGGGCATCGAGGTCGGCCATATTTTCTACTTCGGGGAGAAATACTCCAAGCCGATGAAGGCGTTGGTCACCGGCCCGGACGGCAAGGACGTCCCGGTCCACGGCGGCTCCTATGGCGTCGGCGTCTCGCGCCTGGTGGGCGGCGTCATCGAGGCCAGCCACGACGAGGCCGGCATCATCTGGCCCGACGCCGTGGCGCCCTTCGGCGCGGCGGTCGTGAACCTGCGGCCCGGCGCGGCCGACGTCGACGCTGTGGCCGAGCAGGCCTACAAGGCGCTTACCGCCGCCGGCAAGGAGCCCCTGCTGGACGATCGCGACGACCGGCCCGGCGCCAAGTTCGCCTCCCTCGATCTGGTGGGCATCCCCTGGCAGCTCATCGTCGGGCCCAAGGGCGTCGCCGAGGGGACCGTGGAGATCAAGCGCCGCGCCACCGGCGAGCGCCAGACCCTGCCCCTGGACGCCGCCCTGAAGGCGATCACCGGGTGATCCTGCTTCGCCAAGGCTTCCCAGGATGAGCCAGCCGCAAGCCGGCCTTGGAACCCGCGCGCCCGCCTTCGGCCTCTGGGAACGGATGCTGGCCGGGCGCTACCTGCGGGCCAAGCGCAGCGAGGGCGGCGTCGGGCTGATCACCGTGATCTCGTTCGCCGGGGTGACCCTCGCGGTGGCGATCCTGATCATCGTCATGTCGGTGATGAACGGCTTCCGGGCCGAGCTCCTCAACAAGATCCTGGGCTTCAACGGCCACATCTTCGTCACCGGCGGGGTGCTGGACGACGCGCGGATGCGCGACGCGGCCGTTCAGCGCATCCTGAAGGTCCCCGGCGTCATCCAGGCGGTCCCGGTCATCGAGGCCCAGGCCATCGCCGTGGGGCCCGGCCAGATCACCGGCGCCATCGTGCGCGGCCTGGCGCCCGCCGACCTGAAGGCCACCCGCATCGTGGCCGGCAACCTCACCAAGGGCGACCTGCGCGGCTTTGGGCAGGGGGACTACGGCGGTGACGTGATCGTGGTCGGCGCGCGCCTGGCCGACCAGCTTGGCGTCAAGCCCGGCGACACCCTGACCCTGATCTCGCCTTCGGGGGGCTCCACGGCGTTCGGCGGCACGCCGCTGCAGAAGGACTACGTGGTCGGCGCCACCTTCACCGCCGGCATGAGCCAGTACGACCAGGCCTACATCTTCATGCCGCTCGACCAGGCCCAGCTGTTCTTCGGCCGCGAGGGCACGGTGGACGCCATCGAGGTGCGGCTCACCGACCCCGACCGGGCCGGGCTCCTCAAGGCCACGATCACCCGCGCCGCCGGGCCCGCCGCCATCGTCGCCGACTGGACCCAGCGGGACACCTCCTACTGGGGCGCGCTGAAGGTGGAGCGCAACGTCATGCGGCTGATCCTGATGATGCTGGTGGTGATCGCCGCCATGAACATCATCTCAGGCCTGGTGATGCTGGTGAAGAACAAGGGCCGCGACATCGCCATCCTGCGCACCATCGGAGCGGGGCAGGGGGCGATCCTGCGGATCTTCTTCATGGCCGGCGCGGCCATCGGCGCGGCGGGCACGCTCGCGGGCCTGGCCGTCGGCGTCCTGGTCAGCGTCTACATCGACCCCCTCCAGTCCTTCGTGGAGTGGGCGACGGGGCAGCAGGTGTTCGCCTCGGACGTCTATTTCCTGTCGCGCCTGCCGGCCAAGGTGGACTGGATCGAGGTGGCGATCATCGTGGCCTTCTCCTTGGCCATGTCGATGGTCTGGACCCTGCCGCCGGCCTGGCGCGCCTCGCGCCTCGATCCGGTAGAGGCGCTCCGCTATGAGTGAGCCCCGCCGGGGGGAGACGGTGCTGTCGATCCGCGGGCTGGAGCGCCGCTACGTGACCGGCGCCGGCGAACTCACCGTCTTGCGCGGCGTCGACATGGACGTGACGCGAGGCGAGATCGTGGGGCTGATTGGGCCTTCCGGATCAGGCAAGTCCTCGCTGCTGCACGCCGCGGGCCTGCTGGAGCACCCCAACGCCGGGCGGATCACCATCGAGGGCCGCGACTGCTCGGACCTGCCGGACCGCGACCGCACGCGGGTTCGGCTGGGCGCCATCGGGTTCGTCTACCAGTTCCACCACCTGCTGCCGGAGTTCTCCGCCCTGGACAACGTCGCCCTGCCGCTGATGATCGCGGGCGTCGGCCGCCGCGCGGCCCAGGCCCGGGCCGCCGCCATCCTGGGCGAACTGGGCCTCGCTGCGCGGGTCGGCCACCAGCCGGCGCAGATGTCGGGCGGCGAGCAGCAGCGGGTGGCGGTCGCCCGCGCACTGGCCAATTCGCCCCGCCTGCTGCTGGCCGACGAGCCCACCGGCAACCTCGATCCGCACACCTCCACCGCGGTCTTCGAGAACCTCTACGACCTCGCGCGCCGCACGGGCGTGGCCGCCGTCGTGGCGACCCACAACCTGGAACTCGCCCGTCACATGGACCGGGTTTTCGCGCTCAAGGACGGGCGCCTGGAAGAGCAGCCGCGCAGCTGACGGCGTAAAACCGACGACCGATGCGAAGTCTTTGTAAGGGGAGGGCTTTTCCGCGCCCGCGGCAAAGCCTATCTTGGTTGCGGGACGCTAAACCGTTGGCCGGAATGGCCTCGGCCTCGATGGAGGTCATATTGAAGACGATCATTGCGGCGCTTGCGGGCGCCTCGCTGCTTGCGGTCGCGCTCCCGGCGGCGGCGCAACATCATGGCGGTGGCGGCTGGCATGGCGGCGCAGGCGGCGCCGGTTCATGGCATGGCGGCGCGGGCGCGGCCGGCGCCGGCGCCTGGCACGGTGGCGCCGGTGGCGTACGGACCGGCACATGGCATGGCGGCGGCTCCTGGGCTGGCGCCGGGGCCGGTTTTCGCGGCGGCCATTTCAGGCATTTCGATCACCGGGTGCGCTTCGTCGGGTTCCCGGTGTTCCCGGCCTTCGGCCTGGGTTTCGCCTTCGGCCTGAGCGCATTTGATCCCTGGTGGTACGACGCGCCCTACTACGGCTATTACGCGCCTTATCCGCCGCCGCCGGCCTACGACGGCTATCCGCCGCCGGCTGGAGAGGCTGCGCCACCGCCGCCCGCCGCCTCGGCGCCGCCAGCCGCGGCTTGCGGCTCCTGGTCGTGGGATTCGGCGAAGCAGGCGTACAACTGGATTCCCTGCCCGACCGGGGCCTGATCCCCTAAGGGCGGCGCTCTGCGTCCGAGGGCAGGGTTTCGCGGTCGAAGGTCCGCTGCTGCTCCGGCGTCAGCTTGCCGTAGAAGTCGGTCACCGCCGCGCCCTGGCGGCGGAAGTCGGCCGCGTCCTGGGTCATGGTCGCCTCGATGAGGGCGATACGACGCGGGGTCGGGATCGCCGGCAAGAGCTCGGTCGTCGCGCGGTGGCGCTGCGCGGCCTCCGGCGTGGGGGCGATGGCGCGGGTGTAGTCCCGCCAGGCCGCCTCCTGGCTGTCGGTGAGGTGCAGGTCGTCATGCAGCCGCAGGAGTTCGGCGTTGACGGCCTGCTCGGCCGCCATGGCTGTTCCGGACGCCACGCCGGCCAGTAAAATCCCCAGTACAATCCATCGCATCGCTTCAAAGCCTGACAGGGCGTCCCTCGCCGCCAACTATCGCACGAGCGGGGCCGTCTGGAAACGGAAGCCCGAGGTTCGCGCGCGGGAAAACAGGCTTGACGGTGAGAACAAAAAGGGAATAGGAACGAAAACGGAACGACGCGGCCGGCTTGTCCACAGCCGCGCCCACAGGAGGATGCGACAGATGGTTCGTCTGGCCCGAGAATCACTGGCCTTTGCGTCGGTGGCGAGCTTTGTCTGGATGATGTGCTCGGTGGCGGCTCACATGGGCTGACCGCCATGCGGATGGGGGAGGCGGCAGGCGTGAGCGAGGCGGAGAAGGGCTTCGTACACCTGAGGGTCCGCTCGGCCTATTCGCTGCTGGAAGGCGCCATCAAGGCCGACAAGATCGGGGCCCTGGCCGCCGAGGCCGGGATGCCGGCGGTGGCGCTCACCGACCGGGCGAACCTGTTCGGAGCCCTGGAATTCTCCGTCGCCACCAAGGAGGCCGGCGTCCAGCCGATCATCGGCTGCGCCCTGCCGGTGACCGGCTTGGGCGAGGCGCCGCCGGAGCGCTGGGCCAAGACGCCCACCATCGTGCTGCTGGCGCAGAACGAGCAGGGCTACGCCAATCTGAGCGAGCTTTCCTCGGCGGCCTTCCTGGAGGTCGATCCGGCCGATGAGCCCAACGTCGCCTGGACCAAGGTCTGCGAGCATGCCGACGGCCTGATCCTGCTTTCCGGCGGGCCCGACGGCCCGGCCGACCCGCTGTTCGCCGCTGGCAAGGGGAAGGAGGGCCGCGCGGTGCTCGCCGAGATGCGGCGCGTGTTCGCCGACCGCTTCTATGTCGAGTTGCAGCGCCACGAACTGGCCAGCGAGGCCGCCGCCGAACCTGGGCTGGTGGCCTTCGCCTACGACGCCGACGTTCCGCTCGTGGCCACCAACGACGTCTACTTCAAGACCGCGGCCATGCACCTGGCGCACGACGCCCTGCTGTGCATCGCCGACGGCGCCTTCATCGGCCAGGACGAGCGCCGGCGCGTCACCGCCGAGCACGGGTTCAAATCGCCGGCCGATATGCGGGCCCTGTTCGCCGACCTGCCGGAGGCTTGCGACAACACCCTCGACATCGCCCGGCGCTGCGCCTTCGCCGTGCCCAAGCGCGACCCGATCCTGCCGCGCTTCCCCACCGAAGGAGGCCGCTCGGAGAACGACGAGCTGACCCACCAGGCCCGCGAGGGGCTGAAGGCGCGATTGAAAATCAACGCCCCGTCGCAGCCAATCGAGGCCTACGAGGAGCGGCTGGAGAAGGAGATCGGGGTGATCACCTCGATGGGCTTCGCCGGCTACTTCCTGATCGTCTCGGACTTCATGAAGTGGGCGGTGGCCCACGGTGTGCCGGTGGGGCCCGGCCGCGGGTCCGGCGCCGGCTCGCTGGTGGCCTGGTCGCTGATGATCACCGGCCTCGATCCCCTGAAGTACGGCCTGATCTTCGAGCGCTTCCTGAACCCCGAGCGGGTGTCGATGCCGGACTTCGACATCGACTTCTGCCAGGAGCGGCGCGACGAGGTGATCGCCTACGTCCAGCAGCGCTACGGCCGCGACCGGGTCGCGCAGATCATCACCTTCGGCACCCTGCAGGCTCGCGCGGTGCTGCGCGACGTGGGCCGGGTGCTGCAGCTGCCGCTGGGCCAGGTGGACCGGCTGGCCAAGATGGTGCCCGCCAACCCCGCCAACCCGGTGACGCTGGCCAAGGCCATCGAGATCGAGCCCCGCCTGCGCCAGGCCCGCGACGAGGACGAGGCGGTGGCGAGGCTGCTGGACATCGCCCTGCAGCTGGAGGGCCTCTACCGCAACGCCTCCACCCACGCCGCCGGCATCGTGATCTCCGACCGGCCGCTGACCCAGCTCGCCCCTCTCTACCGCGATCCCCGCTCGGAGCTGCCGGCCACCCAGTTCAACATGAAGTGGGTGGAGAGCGCGGGCCTCGTGAAGTTCGACTTCCTCGGGCTGAAGACCCTGACGGTCGTCGACCGGGCGATGACGCACCTGGAGCGCCGCGGAGCGGGCTTTGCGCTGGAGACCCTGCCGCTGGACGACCCGGGCGCCTACGAGGTCATGGCCTCGGGCGCGACGGTTGGCGTGTTCCAGATGGAAGGCCAGGGGATGCGCGACACCCTGCGCCAGCTCCGTCCGCAGTCGCTGGAAGAGGTCACTGCGCTGATCTCGCTCTACCGGCCCGGCCCGATGGACTCCATCCCGGCCTATGTGGACTGCAAGATGGGGCGAAAGCCCCTCGACGTGCTGCACCCGCTGCTGGCGCCGGTGCTGACACCGACCTACGGGGTCATCGTCTACCAGGAACAGGTGATGCAGATCGCCCAGATCCTGGCCGGCTACTCCTTCGGCGAGGCCGACCTCCTGCGCCGCGCCATGGGCAAGAAGAAGAAGGAGGAGATGGACAAGCAGCGGGCGCGGTTCATGTCCGGCGCGGCCGAGCGCGGCGTCGCCCCGGACCTCGCGGAACTGCTGTTCGGCCTGATGGAGAAGTTCTCCGGCTACGGCTTCAACAAGAGCCACGCCGCGCCCTATGCGCTGATCGCCTACCAGACGGCCTGGTTGAAGGCGAACGCGCCGGTGGAGTTCTTCGCGGGCTCCATGAGCCTCGAGCTCGCCAACACCGACAAACTCTCGGCCTTCTACCAGGACGCCAAGCGGTGCGGGGTGAAGATCCGCAGCCCGGACGTGAACCTCTCCGGCGCCGACTTCGAGGTGGAGGCCAACAAGGACGGTGAACTCGAGGTGCTCTACGCCCTGGGCGCCATCCGCAACGTCGGGCTGCAGGCCATGGAGCACGTGGTCGCCGAGCGCCGCGAGGGCGGGCCGTTCCGCGACGTTTTCGACTTCGTCGAGCGGGTGGACCCCAAGCAGGTCAACCGCCGCACCTTCGAGACGCTGGCGCGCGCCGGGGCCTTCGACTCCCTCAATCCCAACCGCGCCGAGCTGTTCGCCAACGCCGAGGCCCTGGTGGGCCATGGCCAGGCGCTCGCCGCCGACCGGGCGGAGGGCAAGCGCAGCCTGTTCGGCGAGGATACCGGCGGCGCCCACCGTCCGCGGCTGAAGAAGGCGGAGGTCTGGACCCCGGTTCAGCGCCTCGACGAGGAGCTGGCCGCCGTCGGCTTCTACCTCTCGGGCCATCCGCTGGACGACATGGTGGAGGCGCTCAGGCGGCGGCGCACCGATCTGCTCACCGACGCCATCGCCAAGGCGGAGGCCGGGGCGGAGGCCCTGCGCATGGCCGGCGTCGTGCGGCGCCGGCAGGAGCGGGCGGCCCAGAGCTCCGGCGAGAAGTTCGCCTTCGTGACGCTCTCCGACCCCACCGGCGAATACGAAGTGCTGTTCCCGCCGGAAAGCTGGCGCCGCTGCCGGGACCTCTTGGAGGCGGGCGCCGCGGTGGCCATCACCGTGCGCGCCAAGGCCAAGGATGGCGAGGTGCGTTTCTTCGGCGACAGCGCCGAGCCCGTGGCCAAGGCGGTGGAGAACGTCGTGGCGGGGCTGCGGGTGCACCTGGCGCCCCGCAGCGCCGAGATCGAGGCGCTCAAGAAGCGGCTGGAGGGCGTCACCAACCCGCGCGGCGGCGAGATCGTGCTGGTGGCCGGCGTCGGCGCGGGCCGCGAGGTGGAGCTGAAGCTTCCCGGCCGCTTCACCCTGGACGGGGCGGTGCGCGGCGCCATCAAGACCGCGCCAGGCGTGGTCTTCGTCGAAGACCTTTAGCGGAGACCGCTAGAAGGGCCCGCCGTCGTAGGTGCTGACCTGGCCGCGCGGCTTCTTGTGCGGATAGGGATCGAGGCCGCCACGGTTGGATTCGGTGTGCGTGCCCTTGAACGGCTTGAAGGGCTCGGCCTGGCCGTAGGGCCGGGTGGACGGCATGGAGGGCATCGACGGCGTCGCCCGGGGCGCGGCGTAGGGGTTCACCGGCGCGTAGGGATTGGCCGGCCTCGGCATACCGGGCAGGCGCGGCAGGCCAGGGGGCTCGATCGGCTGGATCTGCGCGTGGGCCACGCCGACGGCGGCCAGAGTGAAAGCAGCCAGACTGAAAGCGGCCGCCAGAGCCAGGAACTGTCGCATGGGGTCCCCCGATTGTGCGGTCCGAACCTACAACGCCACGGTGAAGCTTCAAGCCCGATCGGGGCCTATCCCACGCAAGCAGTTGATTTTTCCGCGCCGAGCCCTTAAGTGCCCGGCTTCAATCCACACGCAGGCGTTTGGCGACGTGGCGGGGAGACATCCCGCGCGCTTCCATTCCGGTCCTCTCCCAGAACGTTTCTGGCCAGGGGGTGCCTGCGGAGGTCCAACCGGATAAAGGACGATACGACCCATGGCGTTGCCCGAATTCTCTATGCGTCAGCTGCTCGAAGCCGGCGCCCACTTCGGCCACCAGACCCACCGCTGGAATCCGAAGATGGAGCGCTACATCTTTGGCAGCCGCTCCAACATCCACATCATCGATCTCTCCCAGTCGATCCCGTTGCTGCACCAGGCGCTGGTGAAGGTGCGCGAAGTGGCGGCGTCCGGCGGCCGCATCCTGTTCGTCGGCACCAAGCGCCAGGCCTCCGAGCCGATCGCCACGGCGGCGCGCCGCTGCGCCCAGTACTATGTGAACCACCGTTGGCTGGGCGGCACGCTCACCAACTGGCGCACCGTGTCGGGCTCGATCGCCCGCCTGCGCGAACTGGAAGGCGTGCTGGAAAACGAGAGCGGCCGCACCAAGAAGGAGTTGCTGCAACTGAAGCGGGAGCACGACAAGCTCGAGCTCAGCCTCGGCGGCATCAAGGACATGGGCGGCATCCCCGACCTGATGTTCGTGATCGACACCAACAAGGAAGCCATCGCCATCCAGGAAGCGCGCAAGCTCAACATCCCGGTGATCGCGATCCTGGACACCAACTGCAACCCCGACGGCATCACCTTCCCGATCCCCGGCAACGACGACGCCGCCCGCGCCATCCAGCTCTACTGCGATCTGATGGCCGACTCCGTCCTCGACGGCCTGGCCGCCGGCCAGTCGGCTGCGGGCGTCGACCTGGGCGCGGCGGAGGCTCCCATGGAGCCGGCCCTGGCGCGTCAGGCCGCGCCGGAGGCCTCGGCGCCCAAGGCCGCGACGCCTAAGGCCGCAGCGACCCCCGTCGCCGAGACTTCCAAGCCCAAGAAGGCCAAGGCCGCTGCGGCGGCGCCGGCTGCTGAGCCCGCGCCGCAGCCTGTGGCGGAAGCCCCCGCCGAACCCGTGGCTGAGGCGGCGCCCGATACCCCCGCGGCGGATGCTCCCGCCGCCGAGCCCGAGGCCGCCGCCGAGGCGCCGAGCGAAGAACAGGCCGGCTGAGGCGCTGAAGCGCGTCCGACGGCTGACGACCCTTGATGGGCGGACTTCGCGAGGAGTTCGCCCGACCTCTATAGCTTTTGAAGGAGCTGACCATGGCGGAGATCACCGCTGCGCTGGTCAAGGACCTGCGCGAAAAGTCCGGCGTTGGCATGATGGACTGCAAGAACGCCTTGCAGGAGACCGCTGGCGATATGGAAGCGGCCATGGAGCTGCTGCGCAAGAAGGGCCTCTCCAAGGCGGAGAAGAAGTCCGGCCGCGCCGCCGCCGAGGGCCTGGTGGCCGGCAAGGTGAGCGCCGACGGCAAGACCGGCGCGCTGATCGAGCTGAACGCCGAAACCGACTTCGTCGGCAAGAACGACACCTTCCAGGCGGCCGCCCGCGAGATCGCGGGCGTGGCGCTGACGGCCGAGGGTGTCGAGGCCATCTCCGCGGCCAAGACCGCCAAGGGCGAGACGGTGAGCGAGATGGTCACGACCATGATCGCCACCATCGGCGAGAACATGCGCCTGCGCCGCTCCGCCCGCCTGTCCGTGGGCCAGGGCGCGGTGTCCATCTACCTGCACAATGCGCAGGGCGAGGGCGTCGGTCGGCTGGGCGTGATCGTGGCGCTGGAAGGCGCCGGCGACCAGGCGGTGCTGAAGGAGGTCGGCCGCAAGATCGCCCTGCACGTGGCCGGCACGCCGACCCCGCCGCTGGCGCTGTCCCCGGACGACCTCGATCCCGCCGCCGTCGACAAGGAGAAGAAGTTCCTCACCGAACAGGCGCTGGAGTCCGGCAAGCCGATCGGTGTGGTCGAGAAGATGATCGAGGGCCGTATCCGCAAGTGGCAGGAGGAGGTCGTCCTCCTGAAGCAGCCGTTCGTGATGAACCCCGACCAGACCATCGAGCAACTGGTGGCCGACACCGCCAAGCAGCTGGGCTCTCCGGTGGCGGTGAAGGGCTTCGTTCGTTTCGCGCTCGGCGAAGGCGTCGACAAGGGCCCCGAAGGCCTCGACTTCGCCGCCGAGGTGGCCTCGCTTTCCGGCCAGGGCTAAGCTCGCGGCCGACTCTATCCAGAGGGCGCGGTGCGTTCGACGCGCGCCGCGCCCTCAGTGTATGTTGCGTGCGAGACGAGAGACGCCATCCCCATGCCTGACGCCCAGCCGCGCTACAAACGCATCCTCCTGAAGCTTTCGGGAGAGGCGGGGGTGGGCGGCGACGGCTTCGGCATCGATCCCAAGACCCTGCAGGCGGTGGCCGAGGAGATCGCCGAGGTCGCCCGCGCCGGCATCCAGGTGTGCGTGGTGGTCGGCGGCGGCAATATCTTCCGCGGCGCGGCGCTGGCCGAGGCTGGGATGGAACGCGCCAGCGCCGACTACATGGGCATGCTGGCGACAGTGATGAACGCCCTGGCGGTGCAGGCGGCGCTGGAGAAGATCGGCGTCTACACCCGCGTGCAATCGGCGATACCCATGGAGGCGGTCTGCGAGCCCTATATCCGCCGCCGCGCCCTGCGCCACCTGGAGAAGGGCCGCGTGGTGATCTTCGCCGCCGGCGTCGGCGCCCCGTTCTTCACCACCGATTCGGGCGCGGCGCTGCGCGCGGCGGAAATGGGCTGCGACGCCCTCCTGAAAGGCACCAGCGTCGACGGCGTGTACACCGCCGATCCCAAGAAGGATCCCGACGCCCGCCGCTACGAGACCCTGAGCTACAAGGAGGTGCTGTCGAAGGACCTGCGCGTCATGGACACCTCCGCCGTGAGCCTGATGCGCGACAACCATATCCCGATCGTGGTCTTCTCAATCCGCGAGCGGGGGAATCTCCTGAAGGTGCTGAAGGGCGAGGGCGTCTTCACGACGATCGCCTGAGCCGCGCCTCAAGGGCCTGGACAAGGGAGCGAACACCATGGCCACCGTGGAAAAGCCGGAACTGTCGAAATACCGCAGCCGCATGGACAAGGCGGTGGACGCCTTGAAGGACGAGTTCGCGAGCCTCCGCACCGGCCGCGCGTCGGCCAGCCTCCTCGATCAGGTCCACGTCGAGGCGTACGGCTCGACCATGCCGATCAACCAGGTGGGCGCGGTGTCGGTGCCGGAGCCGCGGATGATCAGTGTCAGTGTCTGGGACAAGGGCCTGGTGATCTCCGTGGAGAAGGCGATCCGCTCGGCGGGGCTGGGCCTGAACCCGGTCACCGACGGCCAGAACCTGCGCATCCCGATCCCGCCGCTGACCGAGGAGCGCCGCAAGGAACTGGTGAAGGTGGCGGGCAAGTACGCCGAACAGCAGCGCATCGCGGTCCGCAACATCCGCCGCGACGCCAACGAGGACATGCGCGCCGCCGAGAAGGCGCACGTGATCAGCCAGGACGAGGAAAAGCGGCTCGAAAGCGAGGTCCAGAAGCTGACCGATGAGGCGATCCGGCGCGTGGACGAAGCCTTGAAAACCAAAGAACAAGAGATCATGCACGTCTGACCGCCACGCCGCCAACCGGCCCAGAAGGATTCGCCGCAGCTCCATGGCCGCCCAGCAGAACAGTCCGTCCACGGGCGCGCCTGGCCAAGGCGTGAAGGACCAAGCGCACCTGCACGTGGCGATCGTCATGGACGGCAACGGCCGGTGGGCGAAGCGTCGCGGCCTGCCGCGCACCGTGGGGCACCAGGCCGGCGTCGAGGCGGTGAAGCGCATCGTGCAGGCCGCGCCCGACCTCAACATCCGCTGGCTGACCATCTTCGGCTTCTCCACCGAGAACTGGAGCCGGCCGGTGGCCGAGGTCGCCGAGCTGATGGCCCTGCCGCAACGCTACTTCCGCTCCGACCTGCCGAGGCTGGAGCGCGAGGGCGTGCGCGTCCGGGTGATCGGCCGGGAGGACGGCCTGTCGCGGGACCTGGTGAAGATCTGCCGCGAGGCCGAGGCGCGCACCGTCCAGAACGACAAGCTCTATCTGACCATCGCCTTCAACTATGGCGGCCAGGCCGACATCGCCGACGCCGCGCGCCGCTTCGCCGAGGAGGTCGCAGCCGGCCGCGCCAAGCCCGGCGACATGACCGAAGCCCGCTTCGCCCGGCATCTGGCGACCTCGGACCTGCCGCCGCCTGACCTGATCGTACGCCCTTCGGGGGAGCAGCGGCTTTCCAACTTCATGCTCTGGGAAGCGGCCTATGCGGAACTGGTGTTCCAGGACGTGTTGTGGCCGGACTATTCGCCGGAGCACCTGAAGGCCGCGATCGCCGAATTCCACACCCGTGACCGCCGCTACGGCGCCGTCGTCGCCGATGACGTCCTTGCCGCAGGCTAGGCGCTTCGACTGGTCGAACCTGGGCCTGAGAATCGCCTCGGGCTTCGTTCTGGTCCCAACGGCGCTCTACGCCACCCTCGGCCGTCACCAGCACTGGGTTCCGGCGCTGGAGGGCCGGCAGGAAGCCTTGCCCTATCTGCTGCTGATCTCCGTGGGGGTGGCCCTGCTCTCCATCGAATGGGGCGGAATGAGCGCGCCGGTGGCCCCGGTGCGGGTTTCCGCCGCCGTGACCGCCGGCGTGCTGGCCGCGGTGTTCCTGGGCTATGGCGCGCACCAGCTCAGCCGCTACCTATTGGCCTGGGCGATCATGCCGGTGGGCGCCGTGGCCGCCGCGCTGGTGGCCCGCGGGGTGGCGGAGCGGCCGGCGGACGCGGCCTATGGGGTCTTCTATATCGCCCCGGCCGCCCTTTGCCTGGTGTGGCTACGCGCCACCAACCAGGGCGTCTGGTGGACGCTCATGCTGTTCGCCTGCACCTGGGGCGCGGACATCGGGGCCTTCGCCGTGGGCAGCGTGCTCAAGGGGCCGAAGCTCTGGCCGCGGTTCTCGCCCAACAAGACCTGGTCGGGGTTCATCGGCGGCCTGCTCACCGCCATGGGGGCGGGCACGGCCATGGCGTCCTTGCCCTATTTCCAGCTCAGCCTGCTGGCGGCGGCCTTCATCGGGCTGATGGTGGGTCTAGCCACCATGGCGGGCGACTTGTGGGAGTCGGCGCTGAAGCGGCGTTTCGGCGTTAAGGACTCCGGCGATATCATTCCCGGCCACGGCGGCCTGCTGGACCGCGTCGACGGGCTGATGTTCGCCGTGGTCGTGATGGCGGCAGCCCGCCTCGCCAACGAGATCGGATGGGGCCATTGAGCCTGCCGCGCAAGATCAGTGTCCTGGGTTCCACGGGCTCCGTCGGGGTCTCGACGCTGGACCTCCTCACCCAGGCCGGCGCCGAGGTCGAGGTCGTGGCCCTCGCCGCCGGGCGCAACGTCAGGCGGCTGGCCGAGCAGGCGCTGCGCTGGCGTCCCCAGGTGGCGGTGATCGGCGACGAAGCCGCACTGCCGGAATTGCGCGCCGCCCTGTCCGGCTCCGGCATCGAGGCGGCCGCCGGCGCCAAGGCCACCGTCGAAGCGGCCTCGCGCGACGCCCAATGGGTGATGTCCGCCATCGTCGGCTTCGCGGGGCTGGCGCCGACCCTGGCCGCAGCCCAGGCCGGCGCGGTGGTGGCCCTGGCCAACAAGGAGAGCCTGGTCTGCGCGGGTCCGGATCTGCTGCGGGCGGCCCGCCTGGCCGGCGGCATGGTCATCCCGGTCGACTCCGAACATTCCGCGATCTTCCAGGTGCTGGAGGTGCAGAACGCCGCCCAGGTGCTGCGGCTGATCCTGACCTCGTCCGGCGGGCCCTTCCGCGGCGCGTCCCGAGAGACGATGGCGCGCGCCACGCCGGAGCAGGCCGTCGCGCACCCCAATTTCAGCATGGGCGCGAAGATCTCGGTGGATTCCGCCACCATGATGAACAAGGGCCTGGAGGTGATCGAAGCCTCTTACCTGTTCTCCATGCCGCCGGAGCGGATCGAGGTCCTGGTCCACCCGCAGCAGATCATCCACAGCCTGGTGGAATATGCCGACGGTTCCACCCTGGCGCAGCTCGGAGCCCCCGACATGCGGCCCCCCATCGCCTGCGCCTTTGCCTGGCCGGACCGGCTGCCGTGGCCCGCCAAGCGGCTGGACCTCGCGCGCATGGGCCCGCTCAGCTTCGAGGACGCCGACCCGGGCCGGTTCCCGGCGCTCCGGATCGCCAAGTCGGCGCTCGCGGCGGGCGGCGCGGCGCCGGCGGCCATGAACGCGGCCGATGAGGTCGCCGTGGCGGCCTTCTTGACCCACCGCATCGGGTTCCTTGATATCGCCGCAACTGTAGAGGAAACCCTGGCCCGGATGGATCGCCAGAATCTGCTCAACCCGAGCGAAAGCGACGCCGTGGAGGCCGCCCGGGTCACGGATGCGACCGCGCGCCGCGTGGCGGACGACGTGGTAAGCGGCCTTATGGCTACGGCCCACGCGTGAACCGCCTGGAGGAGTAGACGCCCGATGCCCGGCTTCCTGGCCAATATGCTGTTCTACATCCTCCCGTTCATCGTGGTCGTGGGTGTCGTGGTCACGGTCCACGAGTTCGGTCACTTCCTGGCGGCCAAGGCGCTTGGGACCAAGATCGACCAGTTCTCCATCGGCTTCGGCAAGGCGTTCGCCCATTGGAAGGATAAGTCCGGTGTGGAATGGCGCCTGGGCTGGCTGCCGATCGGCGGTTTCGTGCGCTTCGCCGGCGACGACAACGCCGCCAGTGTGCCCGATCAGACCGACCTCGATGCCATGCGCCGCGACCTGGTGGCGCGGGAAGGGGAGGCGGCGCTCGGACGCTACTACCATTTCAAGCCGCTCTGGCAGCGGGCGGTGATCAGCGCCGCGGGGCCCGCGGCCAACTTCGTGCTGTCGATCGCCATCTTCGCGGCCCTGCTGATGGCGCTGGGCGAGACGGTGGCGGCGGCCCGCATCGCCAAGGTGGTCCCCGGCGCGCCGGCCGCTCAAGCGGGCTTCCGGCCAGGCGACCTGATCCTCCAGGCCGACGGGAAGCCGATCAAGTCCTTTGAGGCGGTCAAACAGCTGGTCATCCTGCGGACCGGCGTGCCCATCACCTTCGTGGCCCAGCGGGACGGCCGCCTGGTGGACCTGACCGTCACCCCCGTGCGCGGCGCCGTCACCGACGCCGTCGGCCATGTCCATCGGCTCGGCACCATCGGCATACAGTTCGCCGACCGGCCGGAGGACCGCAAGACCCTGCGCTACGGCCCGGTCCAGGCGGTCGCCGCCGGCGTCGGGCGCACGGCGGACGTGATCCGGACGACGGTCTTCTACATCGGCCGCATGGTCAGCGGGCAGGAGAGCGCCGACCAGATTTCCGGTCCGCTGGGCATGGCGCAGATTTCCGGCGACCTCGCCAAGCAGACCGCGGACGTATCGGCCAACCTGCCGAGCTTCATCGTGAACGCCTTCCTGACCGTGCTGCTGCTGGTGGCCAACATCTCCGTGGGCATCGGATTCCTGAACCTGTTGCCGATACCTGTGCTCGACGGGGGACACCTGCTGTTCTACGCCTACGAGGCGGTCGCCAGGCGCCCACTTGCTGCCAAGGTTCAGGCGGTAGGTTACCGCGTAGGCCTTGCGCTGGTTCTCGGATTGATGTTGTTCGCCACCGTGAACGATCTGCAGCGCCTGCGTGTGTTCAATTTCATCGGCGGGCTATTCTCCTAACCCCCGACCTTTCCTAAACGGCTGATTCGATGCACAGACACCGCGCCCGTAGCGCTGCGCTAGTTTCCGGTCTTGCCGGTCTATTGGCGACGACCGCTCTAGCCACGCCAGGGCTGGCGTTTGCGCAAGCCCCAGCGCCCCCGCCGCCGGCCGCGGCGCCCGCCCCGCCGGTCGCCGCCGAACCACCCGCCCCGGCGCCGGCGCCGCCCCCCGCCGCCTCGGCTCCCAGCGGCGTGATCCAGCGCTTCATCGTGCGCGGCAACGAGCGGATCGAGCCCTCAACCGTGATCTCCTACCTGCCGCTGCAGGTGGGTGAGACCGTCGATCCGGCCAAGGAAGACGCCGCCCTGAAGGCGCTGGCCCGCACCGACCTGTTCTCCGACGAGAAGATCGAGCTGATCAACGGCGACCTGATCATCACCGTGGTGGAGAACCCGATCATCAATCGCGTGCTGTTCGAAGGGAATTCCTCGATCAAGGAAGACAAGCTGCGCGACGAGGTGACGGTCCGGCCGCGCGGCATCTTCACCCGCACCAAGGCGCAGCAGGACGTGGGCCGCATCGTCGAGCTCTACCGTCGCGCGGGCCGCATCTCCGCCGACGTCACGCCGCAGATCGTGGAATTGCCGCAGAAGCGGGTCGACCTGATCTTCAAGATCAACGAGGGGCCCAAGAGCGGCGTGCTCAGGGTCAACTTCCTGGGCAACAAGGCCTTCTCGGACAACGACCTGCGCGACGTCGTGGTGACCGAGCAGTCCCATTGGTACAAGTTCTTCTCGACCAACGCCAACTACGACCCGGACCGTCTGGAGTACGACAAGGAGCAGCTGCGCAAGTACTACCGCAACCGCGGCTTCTATGACTTCCGCGTGGTTTCCGCCGTGGCCGAGCTGTCGCCGGACAAGAACGGCTTCGTGGTGACCTATACGGTCGACGAGGGGCCGGAGTACAAGTTCGGCAAGGTCAACGTCGAGACCGACCTGAAGAAACTCGACAAGAACGTCCTGCTCTCGCTCGTGCCGCTGCACCGCGGCGACCTCTACCAGGATGAGAAGATCGAGCAGGCGACCGACGCGCTCACCTTCGCGGCGGGCGCGGCGGGCTTCGCCTTCGTGGACGTGCGCCCACGCTACACGCCCAACCGCGCCAAGGGCACGGTGGATGTCACCTTTGACGTGAAGGAAGGCCCCCGCGTCTACGTTGACCGCATCGACATCGTCGGCAACACCCGCACCCTCGACTACGTGATCCGCCGCGAGATGAACGTCTCGGAAGGCGACGCCTACAACCGCGTGCTGGTCGACCGCTCGAAGAACCAGATCAAGTCGCTCGGCTACTTCAAGGACGTCGACATCACCGAGGTCCCGGGCTCGGCGCCCGACCGCACCGGGCTGCAGGTCAAGGTCACCGAGCAGCCCACCGGCGAGCTCTCCTTCAGCGCGGGATATTCGTCCGTCGACCAGCTGGTGATCGACCTGGGCGTGACCGAACGCAACTTCCGCGGCCGCGGCGAGGACGTCCGCGCCCGGGTCTCGGTGGGCTCGATCCGCAGCCAGGTGGACTTCTCGTTCACCGAGCCGCGCTTCCTCGGCCGTGACCTCGCCGCCGGCTTCGACGCCTATTACTACAAGTACGACCTCACCCAGTTCTCGGCCTACAAGCAGCAGACCGTCGGCACCGGGGTTCGCCTGAACTTCCCGCTCAGCCTCAACTCGCGAGGAAGCCTGCGCTACACGATCCGCGAGGATGACGTGCAGATCGACCCGTCGTTCTGCACGCCGGGCCAGCTGCTCGTCTCCACCTCGCTCTGCGACCAGCGCGGCAACTTCCTCACCTCGCTGATCGGCTACGGCTACACCCTGGACCGCCGTAATGATGGGCTGAACCCGACGCGCGGCTACTTCTTCAGTCTGAACCAGGACTACGCCGGGATCGGCGGCGACGTGAAGTATGTGTCAACCGACGGCGAGTTCGGCTGGTACCATGGCTTCAACAAGACCTTCATCCTCAGCCTCACCGGCTCCGCCGGCGACATCGAGGGGCTGGGCGGCGACCACGTGCGGATCAACAACCGCTTCTACAAGGGCGGCAACTCGTTCCGCGGCTTCGAGACGGCGGGCATCGGACCCCGCGACCTCAGCCTGAGCTCCGACGGTCAGAACAACGCGCTTGGCGGCAAGACCTACGCGATCGGTTCCCTGGAACTGACCGTGCCGACCTTCCTGCCCGAGCAGTACGGCATCAAGGCCGCGGTGTTCACCGACTTCGGCACCGAGGGCCGTCTCGACAGCTTCGACAAGAAGACGCTGGATCCAATCACCGGCCTGCCGGGCCCCAATCCCCAGATCCGCGACGACCTGGGCCTGCGCGCCTCCGTCGGCCTCAGCGTGAAATGGAAATCGCCAATGGGTCCGATCCAGTTCGACTTCAGCCAGATCCTGAAGAAAGAACCCTACGACAGGACCGAAACCTTCAAGTTCTCAACCGCAACCAGGTTCTAGGAATATCATGACTTTCAAACCTTTCGCCGCGGGCGTCTGTGCCGCCACCGTCGCCCTGACCGCCGGGTCCAGCGCGCTTGCCCAGGCCCGACCGGCCGCCGCCGCGCCGGCCGCCGCGGCCCCCACCGTGGCCCAAGGGCCAGCGATACCCGGCATGTGCATCATCTCCGTCGAGAACGCCGTCGGCGGTTCCACGGTGGGCCGCTACGTCGAGACGCGCATGCAGCAGATCGTGCAGCAGACCAACGCGGAGCTGACCGGCGAGAAGAACGCCATCGACAGCGACGCCAAGTCGCTCGACGCCCGCCGCGCGACCCTCGACCAGAGCGCCCTCGAAGCCCAGGCCTCGGCTCTGCAGGTGCGCGCCAACGCGCTCCAACGCAAGGCGCAGCAACGCGACCGCGAGATCCAAGCCACCGAGCAGAAGGCGCTCGGCCGTATCGGCCAGGAGATGAACCCGCTGATCCAGCAGGTCTACCAACAGAGGGGCTGCACGGTCCTGTTGCAGCGCACCGCCGTGGTGATCGGCAATCCGGCCATGGACATCACCCAACAGGTGGTCGCCGCGCTGAACGCTAAGATCACCCAGTTCGCCTTCGACCGCGAACGGCTCGACGGGCCCCAGGCGCCCGCCGCCGCCGCCGGCGCACCGCCTATCGTGCAGACCCCGGGCCCGACGCGCCCGGCCACCCCGCCCAAGCGCTAAGCCTCGCCCTCGAGGACGCGGGTCGCCGCGCACACCATGCCCGATCCGCGTTTCTTCGAAGACCTTGGCCCTGTCACGCTCGCGGAACTGGCGGCGCTGACGGGGGCGGAGCTCGCCGACCCGGCGGCGGCCGCGCGGCGGATCAACTTGGTCTCTGTGATGGCCGGGGCGACGCCCGACGCCGTCACCTTTGTCAGCGACAGGAAGTTTGTCTCCCAGCTGGCCGACAGCCGGGCGGGAGCCTGTTTCGTCACGCCCGATACCGTCGCCGCGCTTCCCGCCGGCTGCGTGGGACTGGTGATGACCTCGCCCCAGCTGGGCTATGCGCTCGCCGCGGCCCGCCTGCACCGGCCGCGGTTCGCCGGCGGCGAGACCGGGGTCCATGCCTCCGCCGAGATCGAGCCCGACGTCCAGCTGGGACCCGGCGTGGTGGTCGGCGCGGGCGCCCAGGTCGGTCGCGGCACCCGCATCGGCGCCAACGCCGTCATCGGGCCCGGCGTCGCCATCGGCCGCGACTGCGAGATCTCCGCCAACGTCACCATCGGCTTCGCCCTGATCGGCGACCGGGTGCGGATCCTGGCTGGCGCGGCCATCGGCGAGCCCGGGTTCGGCGCCACGGTCGGCCCCAAGGGGCTCGTCGACATCCCCCAGCTCGGGCGGGTGATCCTGCAGGACGGCGTGGGTGTCGGGGCCAATAGCTGCGTCGACCGTGGCGCCTTCGAGGACACCGTGCTGGGCGAGAACACCAAGATCGATAACCAGGTGCAGATTGGACACAATGTGCGGGTCGGGCGAAACTGCGTCATGGCGGCCCACACAGGTATTTCCGGCAGCGTCACCATCGGTGACGGGGCTCAGTTCGGCGGGCGCGCCGGGGTGGCCGACCACATCAGCATCGGCGACCGCGCCCGGATCGGCGCTGCGGCCGGGGTGATGAAGGATGTTCCAGCCGGCGAGACCTGGGGCGGCTTTCCCGCCCGGCCGATCCGGCAGTGGATGCGCGAAGTTGCATGGCTCGCCCGACAGTCGAGCCGCAAAGAGGGGGATACATGAGCCGCAAGGCGCCGGTGAGCGAAGCGCCCACCGAAATCGACATCACCGAGATCCTGGCGCGGATTCCGCACCGATATCCCTTCCTGCTGGTGGACCGCTGCGAGGACTACGTTCCCAGCCAGTCGATCGTCGGCATCAAGTGCGTCACCGTGAACGAGCCGTTCTTCGAGGGGCATTTCCCGGGCTATCCGGTGATGCCCGGCGTCTTGATCGTCGAGGCCATGGCCCAGACCGGCGCGATCCTGATGTCGAAGTCCCTGGACATCGACGTGGGCGGCAAGGCGATCTTCTTCATGTCGCTCGACAACTGCCGTTTCCGCGCTCCCGTCCGACCGGGCGCGGTGATCCGCCTGGCGGTGGAGGTCCTGCAGTCCCGCCGCGACATTTACAAGTTCAAGGGCCGCGCCCTCGTGGGCGACAAGGTCGCGGCCGAAGCGGAGTTCGCGGCCATGGTGGTGGAAACCCAGTGAGCGTCGAAATCCATCCGACGGCGATCGTCGCCAAGGGCGCCGAGCTCGCTGACGGCGTCCGTGTGGGTCCCTTCTGCGTGGTCGGACCCAAGGCGAAGATCGGCCCGGACACCACCTTGATCTCCCATGTGGTCCTGGAAGGCTCGACCGAGCTGGGCTCGCGCAATGAAGTGCGTCCGTTCGCCGTGCTCGGCGGGCCGCCGCAGCACACCGCCTATCGGGGCGAGGACACCCGCCTGGTGATCGGCGACGACAACGTCATCCGCGAGCACGCCACCATGAACATCGGCACCGTCAACGGCGGCGGCGTGACCCGCGTCGGCTCCAACGGCTTCTTCATGATCGAGTCCCACGTCGGGCACGACTGCATCGTCGGCGACAACGTCATCCTGATCAAACAGGCGACACTGGGCGGCCACTGCAAGATCGACGACTTCGTGATCGTCGGCGGCCTGGCGGCCGTGCATCAGTTCACCCGGGTCGGGCGCCACGCCATGATCGGCGGACTGGCAGCCGTGGTGAAGGACGTGATCCCCTATGGCTCGGTGTGGGGCAACCACGCCCACCTCGAGGGCTTGAACCTGGTCGGACTGAAGCGCCGCGGCTTCGGCCGCGAGACGATCAACACCCTGCGCGCGGCCTATCGCCTGCTGTTCGCCGATGAGGGAACCTTCCAGGAGCGGCTGGATGACACCGTCGAGACCTATTCGAGTTCGCCGGAAGTGATGGAGATCATCGAGTTCATCCGCGCCGACGCCAACCGGCCGCTCTGCCTGCCCGAACGCGAAGTCTGATGAAGAAGCTCGGGCTGATCGCCGGGGGCGGAAGCCTGCCCGTGGAGATCGCCGAGCACTGCCGGCGCTCCGGACGTCCATTGTTCGTGATCCGCCTGAAGGGCTTCGCCGGCGACGCCCTGGACCGGTTCGCCGGCGCCGAAGTGGGCCTGGCCGAGCTCGGCAAGTGCATCAAGGCCCTGAGGCGCGCCGGCTGCGAGGCGATCTGCCTGGCCGGCCAGGTCAATCGGCCGGACTTCAGCACCCTGATGCCGGACCTCCGCGGTCTGGCCGCCCTGCCGGCCGCCATCGCCGCGGCGCGCAGGGGGGACGACGCCCTGCTGCGCATGCTGGTGGGGGAGTTCGAGAAGGAAGGCTTCATCGTCGAAGGCGCGCACGAGGTGATGGACGACCTGGGCCTGCCGGCGGGAGCGCTGGGTCGCGTTCAGCCGGGCGCAGACCACGCAGACGACATCGCCCAGGCCATGGACGTGGCGCGTGCTATCGGCGGCATCGATGCCGGCCAGGCCGCCGTCGTCTGCCGGGGGCTCGTGCTGGCGCTGGAGGCGGCGGAAGGCACCGACGCCCTGCTGGAACGGGTGGCCTACCTGCCGCAGGCCCTGCGCGGCCGACCGGACGCGCCGGCGGGCGTGCTCGCCAAGGCCCCCAAGCCCGCCCAGGAGACCCGCGTCGATCTGCCCACCATCGGCCTCGCCACGGTCGAGGCCGCGGCGCATGCCGGCCTGGCGGGGATCGTGGGCGAGGCCGGGGCGCTGCTGGTGCTCGACCGTGATGCGGTGATCGGCCGCGCCGACGAACTCGGCCTGTTCATCCTCGGCCTGGAGCCGCACGGGCCGTGAGCCCGCTGCTCACCGTCATGCTGGTGGCGGCGGAGGCCTCCGGTGACGACCGCGGCGCGGGCCTGGCGCGGGCGCTGAAGCGCCGGTTGGGCGAGGGGGTGCGTTTCGTGGGCGTCGGCGGCGAGCGGATGGCGGCCGAAGGCGTCGAGAGCCCGTTCGACATCGCCGACATTTCGATCCTGGGCCTGCTGGAAGGCCTGTTGGCCTATCCGCGCATCGTCTGCCGCGCCGGCGAGACGGCCGCCATCGCCGCCCGCGAGAAGCCCGACGTGGCGGTGCTGATCGATTCCTGGGGGTTCACGCTCAGGGTCGCCCAGCGCTTGCGCCGGCTCGACCCCGGCCTGCCGTTGGTCAAGTACGTCGGCCCCCAGGTCTGGGCGACCCGGCCCGGCCGCGCCAGGACGCTGGCGGCGGCCGTCGACCACCTGCTGTCCATCCACGCCTTCGACGCCCCCTGGTTCGAGGCCGAAGGACTGCCGGTGACCTTCGTGGGCAACTCCGCGCTCAGCGTGGACTTCTCCAAGGCGAAGCCGGCGCGGTCGCGCAAGGCCATCGGCGCTGGGCCGGCCGACCCGGTCCTGCTGGTGCTGCCCGGAAGCCGGCCGGGAGAAGTCGCCCGGATGCTGCCGATCTTCGAAGCGGCGGTCGCCAGCCTGAAGGCCGCCTATCCGGACCTGCACGTCGTCGTGCCCGCGGCCCCCACTGTGGCCGAGATAGTCAGGTCCCAGGTCGCCGGCTGGCCGCACCGCGCGCACGTCATCGAGGACGAAGCCGGTAAACTCGACGCCATGAAGGCGGCCACGGTAGCCCTGGTCTGCTCCGGCACGGTGACGATCGAGGTGGCGCTGGCCGGCGCGCCGATGGTGGTGGGCTACAAGCTGCCGCCGGTCACCGCCTTCATCGTGCGGCGGATGATCCGCACGCCCTTCATCACACTGTTCAATATCGCCGCCGACGACTTCGTGGCGCCGGAGCTGGTGCAGGACGCCTGCACGCCGCAATACCTGGCCGAGGAGGTGGCGCGGCGCCTGGACGACGGCGAGCTGCGCGCACGGCAAGTGCTTGCCCAGTACGCCGCCCTGGATCGCATGGGGCGCGGCGGCCCCGACCCTTCCGAAGCCGCCGCCGAGGCGGTGCTGAAGATCGTCGCCGAACGCGCGGCTTAGCGTTTGTCCACCGGCACGTAGGGGCGCTGCAGGGCGCCGGTGTAGAGCTGGCGGGGGCGGCCGATCTTGTAGGCCGGATCCTCGATCATCTCCTTCCACTGGCTGATCCAGCCGACCGTGCGGGCGACCGCGAACAGCACCGTGAACATCTCCGCCGGGAAGCCCAGGGCGCGAAGCGTGATGCCCGAGTAGAAGTCCACGTTCGGGTAGAGCTTGCGCTCGATGAAATACTCGTCGGACAGCGCGATGCGCTCCAGCTCCATGGCCACCTTCAGCAAGGGGTCGTCGGCGTCTCCGACCTCCTTCAGGACCTCGTGGCAGGTCTTCTGCATCACGGTCGCGCGGGGATCGTAGTTCTTGTAGACCCGGTGGCCGAAGCCCATCAGCCGGTAGCGGCGATCCTTCACGCCCTGGATGTATTCGGGAATGCGGTCGACGGTCCCGATCTCCTTCAGCATGTTCAGCGCCTCTTCGTTGGCGCCGCCGTGCGCGGGGCCCCAGAGGCAGGCGATGCCCGCGGCGATGCAGGCGAAGGGGTTGGCGCCCGACGAGCCGGCGAGGCGGACCGTCGAGGTCGACGCGTTCTGCTCGTGGTCGGCGTGCAGGATGAAGATGCGGTCCATGGCCCGCGTCAGCACCGGGTTCGGCTTCCAGTCCTCGGCGGGCACCGAGAAGCACATGCGCAGGAAGTTCTCCGCATAGGAGAGGTCGTTGCGCGGGTGCACGAAGGGCTGGCCGACGAAGTACTTGTAGGCCCTGGCCGCGATAGTCGGCATCTTGGCCACGAGCCGGTGGGCGGAGATCATCCGTTGCTGCGGATCGTTGATGTCGGTGCTGTCGTGATAGAAGGCGGAGAGGGCCCCGACCGCGCCGGTCATGATCGCCATCGGGTGAGCATCTCGACGGAAGCCTTGGAAAAACCTATCGAACTGGTCGTGCAGCATGGTGTGATAGGTGATCGTCTTCTCGAACTCCGAATACTGCGCGGCATTCGGCAGCTCGCCGTGCAGCAGCAGGTAGCAGACGTCGAGGAAGTTCGATTTCTCGGCCAGTTCGCCGATCTGGTAGCCGCGGTGCAGGAGGATGCCGGCGTCACCGTCGATGAAGGTGATCTTGCTCTCGCAGCTGGCGGTCGAGGTGAAGCCAGGATCGTAGGTGAAGGCGTCGCTCGCAGCGTAGAGCTTGCGGATGTCGACCACGTCCGGACCCGCCGTGCCCTTCAGGATCGGCAGATCGACGGCTTTGCCGCCGATAGTGATCTTCGCCGTGTCGGCCATGCCTGCCCCCTCCGATGGACCTGATGTGAAACGCCCGTTCGAACGGCTTATAGCGCGTTAGCCGCCAAGCGAAAGCGCATCGTCGAGACGGCCGAGGCTTTCAGCCTTGCCGAGCGCCACCAGCGCGCCGGCGAGATCCGGCGCGGGCGATCCGCCGGAGAGCACCGCGCGCAGGCCGGGCCCGATCTTGCCCAGGCCGACGCCCTCCTGCTCCGCGAAGCCGCGGTTCAGCGCCTCCAGCGCCGGAACGTCCCACGCGGGCGCGGCGGCCAGGGCGCCGCGAAGCCGTCCAAGCCGTTCCCGGGTCTCCTCGGTCAAGAGCGCCCTGGCCTTTTCCGGCAGTTCCAACGGCCGGCGCTTCAGCGCGAAGACCGTCGCGTCGGCGAGTTCCAGGGTCGTTTTCGCCCCGTCGCGCACGTAGGGGATCACGTGGGTCAGCACCGCGAGGTGGTTGTCGTGCAACGGCCAGTCGCGGCTTCGGTGGATCGCGGCGACCAAGGTGGCCAGGCGCTCCGGTTCGGCCAGGCGGATATAGTGGTTGTTGAGGTGGTTGAGCTTGGCCCAGTCGAGGCGAGCCGGCGCGCTAACCACATCCTTGATATCGAACCAGGCGGTAGCCTGGTCGTCGCTGAAGATCTCGTCGTCGCCATGCCCCCAGCCGAGCTTCGCGAGATAGTTGCGCATGGCTTCAGGCAGATAGCCCATGTCGGCGAATTCGCTCACCGCCTGCGCCCCGTGCCGCTTGGAGAGCTTCGTGCCGTCCGGTCCGTGGATCAGCGGCAGGTGCGCCCACACGGGCGGAGCCCAGTCCAGGCCCCGGTAGATCAGGGTTTGGCGCGCGGCGTTGTTCAGGTGGTCGTCGCCCCGGATCACGTGGGTGACGCCCATCTCGTGGTCGTCGACGACGACCGCGAGGTTATAGGTCGGCGTGCCGTCCGTGCGCAGCAGGATCAGGTCGTCCAGGTCCTTGTTGTGGAAGGTGACCTTGCCCTTCACCTGGTCGTCGATGACCGTTTCCCCGTCGAGCGGCGCTTTCAGGCGGACCACGAAGGGCCGGTCCGGCGCGTCGTTGGGCGAGGCGTCACGCCAAGGAGAGCGGACCACCCGGCCCTCGGCGCGCGCGGCGGTGCGTTCGGCCTCCAGCTCGTCGGGGGTCATGTAGTCGCGGTAGGCCGAACCCCGCCCCAGCATCTCATCGACAGCCTTCACGTGACGGTCGGCGCGGCTCGCCTGGAAGACCGGCGTCTCGTCGGCCTCCAGCCCCAGCCAGGCGAGGCCGTCGAAGATCACCTGCACCGCCTCGGCGGTGGAACGCTCGCGGTCGGTGTCCTCGATCCGCAGCAGGAACTTGCCGCCGGTGTGGCGCGCATAAAGCCAGTTGAACAGAGCCGTGCGGGCCGTGCCAATATGCATGGCGCCGGTGGGCGAGGGGGCGATCCGGGTGACGACGGGGCGGTCGGACATCGAGGTTGAAGTGCCTGGAGAAGCGGCGGCGCCGGGCGCCTGGGCGGCGCCTCTTAGCACGCGCGTTCCGGGCCGTCCTAGCCTCGCGGCGACCTGGGGGTGGCTGGCCGAGCAGGCGGCGCGGCAGGGCCAGCGCTGGACGCTGTGGACGCCGGTGGCGTTCGGCTGCGGCGCGGCGGCCTATTTCGCCCTGCTGCGCGAGCCGCAGGCGTGGGTGGGGCTCGCCGGCGTCGCCGTGGCCACCCTCCTGTTGGTTGCGACCGCCCGCTGGAGCGCGTCGCGCGCGCTGACCGCCGCGGCGGTGATCCTCGCCTGCGCGCTGGGCGGATTCTCCATGGCCAAGCTGCGCACCGAGGGCGCCAAGGCGCCTGTGGCAGGGCAGGACAGCCGGCCGCAGCCCCTGGAAGGCTGGGTGGTGGACATCGCCAGCCCCGGCGCCGGCGGACCGCGCCTGCTGATCGCGCCCTCGCGGATCGGCGACTGGGCGCCCGCCGCGACGCCGATCCGCGTGCGGCTCACCCTGCGCGGCGGTTACCTGCCGGCGCCCGGCGAGCCGATCCGCGTGCTGGCGGTGATCAACACCCCACCGCAGCCGGCAAGCCCCGGCTCCTACGACTTCGCCCGCGACGCCTTCTTCCAGAGCGTGGGCGGCGTCGGCTTCGCCCTGGGGCCGGTACAGACCTGGTACCCGACCGAACAACCCCCATGGCGCCTAAGGCTCACCTTGCGGATCAACAGCGTGCGCTGGGCGCTGACCCGGCGGATCGTCGACACCCTGGGCCTGCGGACCGGCGGCCTGGCCGCGGCCATGACCACCGGGCACGACGCCTTCATCCCGGCGGCGCAGGTGAACGACCTGCGGGTCGCGGGCCTGGCGCACATCATCTCGATCTCCGGCCTGCACATGGCCATCGTCGGCGGCTTCGTGTTCGCCATCGCGCGCTTCGTCATAGCCGCCTGGCCGTGGCTGAGCCTGCGCGTGTCCGGCAAGAAGCTCGCGGCCGGGCTCGCGCTCGCGGCGGTGCTGACCTACCTGGTCCTTTCCGGCGCGCCGCCGCCGGCCGAGCGGTCGGCGGTCACCGCCGCCGTGGCCTTCGGGGCGATCCTCGTCGACCGTCAGGCGATCAGCCTGCACGCGCTCGCGCTCGCCGCCTTCGTGGTGCTGTTCCTGCAGCCCGAGGCGGTGACCCAGCCCGGCTTCCAGATGTCCTTCGCGGCGACCGCGGCGCTGGTGGCGCTGGCCGAGGTGTGGCCGCATCCGGTGCGGGAGATCAACACGCCTTGGCCGATCCGGATCGTGCAGGGGATCTGGACCTGGACCCTGGCCGGGGCGGCGGCGAGCTTCGTGGCCGGCACCGCCACCGCGCCCTTCGCGATGCAGCATTTCAACCGCATCTCGACGTGGGGCCTGGTCTCCAACATGGTCTCCGAGCCGATCTCGGGCTTCCTGATGATGCCAGGCCTGGCGATCGGGGCGGTGCTGGCGCCATTCGGCCTCGGCGAATGGCCGCTGAAGGTCGCGGGCTTCGCCATCGAGCTCCTGAACCGGGTGGCGCACATCGCGGCCACCGCGCCCTATGCCCAGCTCACCGTGGCCAGCGGTCCCGCCTGGACGCTGCCAGCGGCCTTCCTTGGGCTCCTGTGGCTGTGCCTGTGGAAGGGGCCGCTGCGTTGGCTGGGCCTGCCGCTGGCGCTGGCCGTGAACCTCGCGCCGAAGCCGGTCACGCCCGACGTCTGGGTGGACAACGCCGGCGCGGCGGTGGCGGTGCGCACCGGCGGCGACGCCGTGCTCTTCCGTCCGGAGGTGAAGCTCTTCGGGGCCGAGCTCTGGGCCCGCCGGCGGGGCCTCGTCCCGCTGGAGACCGACGCGGCGCGCGACGCCGCCTTCGACTGCGATCACTGGAGCTGCACGCCGCTGGCCACGGCGCCGGTAAAGGTGGCGTCGGCCTGGAACCTGAAGCGGCCCCTGAAGGACGGCCGTCTGACCCAGATGTGCGGCTCCTCGGAGGTGGTGATCCTGCGCAACGACTTCCCGCCCGAAAGCTGTCCCGGGCCCCTGGTGCTCACCGGCCCCGATTTCGCCCGCGGCGGGTCGGCCGAGCTCTACCGCCAGTCCTCCGGCCAGTGGCGCATCGTGTGGGCCCAGGACCTTCGCGGGCGGCGGCCCTGGACCTGGGGCCCCGACCCGAGGTTGGCCCCATGATGTTCGCCAAGCGCCTGCGCGAGCCGGTGATGCGCGGCGAGGTCACCTGCAGCGTGCGGATCTGGCAGCGCCCGCACGTGAGGGTCGGGGGCCGCTACCCGCTGGGGCCGGGCGCGATCGAGGTGACCGCGATCCGGGAGATCGGGATGGGGGACATCACGCCGGACCTGGCCCGCCGGTCGGGCTTCCTGGGCGTGGTCGGTCTGCTGAAGGTCGCCAAGCACGGACCTGGCGAGCGGGTGTTTCTCGTCGAATTCGAATACCACCCAGCCGCCTGACGCGGCGGCGGTGGAGCCCCGGCGCGAGGGCCAGGGCTCCGAAAGTGTCGCCTACTTCTTGGCGTCCTTGGCGGCCGCCTTGCCGGCGTCCTTGGCGGCGTCGCCGGCCTTCATCGCCGCATCGCCGGCTGACTTGGCCGCGTCGCCCGCGGCGGCGGCGGGAGCGGCGGCGGCGGCCGGGGTCGGCGCGGCCGCGGCGGCGGCGGCGTCGGTGCTGGCGGTGTTCGCGGCCGTCGAGGCGGCGGCGGCTTCGGACTTGGCGGTCCCGGCTTCTTCCGTGGCCTTTTCACCGGCCGGCTTGTTGCAGGCGACGAGCGTGAGGCTGAGCGCGGCGATGCCGGCGAGCGTGATGATGCGCATCTGGTCTTCTCTCCCTAGCGACATCGCAGGGTCGCGATGCCTTCGACAGCTGGGACGCCGATGGTTCGCGGCCGCCCCAGCCCCGTGCCGAAACACGGAGCTGTGCCGCAGGTTGCACGATTTCGTGACCTAATGGTAGCGCCTGATCAGGCCCACCAGCTTGCCCTGCACCGCCACCTGGTCGGGGCCGAAGATGCGGGTCTCGTAAGCCGGGTTCGCGGCCTCCAGCGCGATGGACGCCCCCTTGCGGCGAAGCCGCTTCAGCGTCGCCTCCTCGCCCATGACGAGCGCCACGACGATGTCGCCGGAGGTGGCGGTGTCGCCCCGGCGGATGACCACGAAGTCACCGTCCAGGATGCCGGCGTTGATCATCGAATCGCCCTGGATCTCCAAGACGAAGTGCTCGCCGGCGCCGAGGATGCTTTCCGGCACCGGCATCCGATCGCGTTCCTGCTGGATCGCCTCGATCGGCGTGCCGGCGGCGATCTTGCCGAGGATCGGCAGCTCTCGGGTGTCGTTGGCGGCCATCGGCGAGGCCGGACCGCCGTCGACGAGCTGCGGCTTGAAGGGCGCTCGGCCCTTGGGCGGCGCGGCCATGGTGGCCTGCTGCGGCAGCTTCACCACCTCCAGCGCCCGGGCCCGGTGGGGCAGGCGGCGCAGGAAGCCGCGCTCTTCCAGGGCGGTGATCAGCCGGTGGATCCCCGACTTGGACGCCAGGTCCAGCGCCTCCTTCATCTCGTCGAAGGAAGGCGAAACGCCGCTTTCCTTGATCCGCTCGTGGATGAACATCAGCAGTTCGTGTTGCTTGCGGGTGAGCATGGGACCTGGACCTCGAGCATCGCGCCGGAGAACAAAGCGCAAACGTTATCGATGTTCTCTAGGTGTTCCGGATTAATGTCAAGTTACAGCCTGCATCGCTGAAACTTAATGGGAAATCGGGCTGATTTCTTGCCCCCGATGCGCGACTCAAGCCGCCAGCAGCGCGCGAGTCGCCGCCGCGACGTCGGCCTGGCGCATCAGGCTCTCGCCCACCAGCATGGCCCGGGCGCCCGACCGCTCCAGGCGCGCGGCGTCGGCCGGGGTGAAGATGCCGCTCTCGGTGACCAGCAGGGCGGCGGGCGGCGCTTCGGCGGCCAAGGCCTCGGTGACCGAAAGATCGACGTCGAAAGTCCGCAGGCTACGGTTGTTCACCCCCACCAGATCGGCGCCCAGGCGAGCGGCGCGGGCCATCTCGCCGGTGTCATGGGTCTCCACGAGCACGTCCATGCCGTGGGCCCGGGCGGCGGCCATCAGCTCGGCCGCCAGGCCGTCGTCCACTATGGCGAGGATCACCAGGATGGCGTCGGCCCCCAAGGCGCGGCTCTCGGCCACCTGCCAGGGGTCCACCAGGAATTCCTTGCGCAGGCAGGGCAGGGCCGTCGCCGCCCGCGCCGCCGTGAGATGGGCGTCGGAGCCCTGGAAGCTGGGTGTATCGGTGAGCACCGACAGACAGGCTGCGCCGCCGGCCTGATAGGCCTGAGCCAGGGCCGGCGGATCGAAATCCTCGCGGATCACCCCGCGGGACGGCGACGCCTTCTTGATCTCGGCGATCAGGGCCAGGCGCCGGGGCCCATGCGCGCGCTCCAGCGCCGCCCGGAAGCCTCGCGGGGCTGAAGCGGCCCGCGCCGCGGCCTCGATCTCGGCGATCGGTCGGACGGCCTGGCGCGCAGCCACCTCCTCGCGCTTGTAGGCCGCGATCCGCTCCAGGATGTCGCTCATGCGCCGGCGAGGCTCACCAGCTTGTCGAGCGCGCCCTGCGCGCGGCCGTCGTCGATCACCGCGCGGGCCAGCTCGACGCCCTCGCGCAGGGTCTCGACCTTGTCGCCCACCAGGAAGGCGGCCGCTGCGTTCAGGAGTACGATGTCGCGGTAGGGGCCGGTTTCGCCGGCGAGCAGGGCCTTGAGCGCCGCGGCGTTCTCCCCGGGCGTGCCGCCGGTGAGGTCCCCGAGGGCGGCCCGGCGAAGGCCCACGGCCTCCGGCGTCACCACGAACAGGCGCACCTGGCCGTCGCGCAGCTCGGCGACGCTGGTCTCGCCGGTCGTCGTCATCTCGTCCAGGCCCTGGCCGTGGACCACCCAGGCGCGCTCGGAACCCAGCGCCTTCAGGGCCTCGGCGAGCGGGGCGACCCAGCGCTCGGCGAAGACCCCCACCACCTGGCGCTGGGCGCCGGCCGGGTTGGTGAGGGGCCCCAGGAGATTGAAGATCGTCCGGAAGCCCAGGTCCGCGCGGATCGGCGACACATGGCGCATGGCCCCGTGGTGGGCCGGCGCGAACAGGAAGCAGATGTTGGCCTCGTCGAGCGCCTTGAGCTGGCGCTCCGGCGGCGCGGCGATGTCCACGCCCAGCTCGGTCAGCACGTCGGCCGCGCCGGATTTCGACGACAGCGCTCGGTTTCCGTGCTTGGCGATCTTCAGCCCGCCGCCGGCCGCCACGAAGCCCACGGCCGAGGAGATGTTGAGCGTGTGCAACCCGTCGCCGCCGGTGCCGCAGACGTCGATGGTCGGGTAGGGCGGCTCGATCTGCACGGCGGCGCGACGCATGGCCCGCGCGCAGGCCACGATCTCGCCGAGGGTCTCGCCGCGCATGCGCATGGCGGTGAGCGCCGCGCCCACCTGCGAGGGCGTCGGCTCGCCGCGCAGGCAGGCGGCGAAGAACTCCCCGGCGTTGTCTTCCGACAGCGTGCCGCCATCGGCCAGCAGGCTGAGCAGGGGCTTGAAGGCGTCGGACATGGGCGCTGCCGCGTCAGGCTTCCGCCAGGCGCCTCACGCCGGCGATCTCGAGGAAGTTGGCCAGCAGCTCATGGCCGCATTCGGTGGCGATGGATTCCGGGTGGAACTGCACGCCGAATACCGGCCGGGTCCGGTGCTGCACGCCCATGATCTCGCCGTCGTCGGTCCAGGCGGTGACCTCCAGGTCCGGCGGAAGTTGGTGCTTCTCCACGGAAAGGCTGTGATAGCGCGTCGCGGTGAAGGGGTTCTTCAGCCCGGCGAACACCCCCTTGCCGTCATGGTGGATCGGGCTGGTCTTGCCGTGCATCAGCGCCTTGGCGTGCACCACCTCGCCCCCGAAGGCCTGGCCGATGGCCTGGTGGCCCAGGCAGACCCCGAACACCGGCAGATCGGCCGCTGCGGCCTCCAGCAGCCCCAGGCAGATCCCGGCCTCGTTCGGCGTCTTCGGGCCCGGCGACAACAGCACGCCCTGCGGCTTCATCCCCAAGGCCTCACGCACGGTGATCGCGTCGTTGCGAGCGACATGCGTCTCCGCGCCCAGTTCATTGAGGTAATGAACCAGGTTGTAGGTGAAGCTGTCGTAGTTATCGATCACCAGGATCATGGCCGCCTATCTAGGCCGTGGCCGCGCCAGCGCCAAGCGGCGCGATTTGGCCGCCCAATTTTGCGACCTGGGCGACTCCGGCGATCCTTCCGGCATGGCCACCCCCTTCTCCGCCCTCGATCCCGACGCCGTGGCGCGGGCGCGGAGCCTTCTCGAACGGCCGAAACGGCCGGAGCGGATGTGGCCGGTGCTGGCCGCCGCCGGCGTGCTGGCGCTCTCTGCGCTCGCCTTCGCCACCGCCATGATCATGGTCCCGCCGCTGGTGAGCGAGCACCCGGCACAGGCGCGCGACGTCGGCTAGGGCGGGGCGGGCGCGGGCGGCCAAAACCTCTGGCGCTTCCCCTGCGGCACGGGGCACAGTGGCCCCGACGACCATCAAATCCGGAGGCCGCGCCATGCGGGACCTGATCATTCGCGGCGGGACCATCGTCGACGGCACAGGCGGCGAGCCCTTCGTGGGGGACCTGGCCATCGACGGCGACCGCATCGTCGAGGTGGGCCAGGACCTGGGGCCGGCGCGCCGCGAGATCGACGCCGCGGGCCTGATCGTGACGCCCGGCTGGGTCGATATCCACACGCACTACGACGGCCAGGCGACCTGGGACCCGCTGCTCGCGCCGTCCAGCTGGCACGGGGTCACCACCGCCATAGTCGGCAACTGCGGCGTCGGCTTCGCCCCGGTGCGCCCGGACGCCAAGGACTTCCTGATCGAGCTGATGGAGGGCGTCGAGGACATCCCCGGCTCGGCGCTCGCCGAGGGCATCGACTGGCGGTGGGAGAGCTTCCCCGAGTACCTGGACGCCCTGGAGGCCAAGCCACGAGCCATCGACATCGGCGCCCACGTGCCGCATGCGCCGGTGCGCGCCTATGTGTTGGGCGAGCGCTGCAACACCGACTACGCGCCGAACGCCGATGAGATCGCGCAGATGGCGGCCCTGGTTCGCGAAGGCGTCGAGGCGGGCGCGCTCGGCTTCTCCACGTCGCGGACCCTGCTGCACAAGGACCTGAAGGGCGTCCACATGCCGGGCACCTTCGCGGGCTCGGACGAGATGCTGGCGCTTGGCCTGTCGATGAAGGGCCTGAAGCACGGGGTCTTCGAGATGGTCAGCGACCACCTGGGGGACGACGACGAGTGGATGTGGGTGAAGGGCTTCGCTCAGGAAACCGGCCTGCCGGTGACCCTGGTGGCGACCTCCGCCGGCGCCTACGAAGGCAACAAGATGTACAACATCGCCGAGGAATCCCGCCGGCACGGCATGGACATCCGCCCGCAGATCGCCGGGCGCCCCACCGGGATCCTGCACGGCCTCACCTCCAACTTCCACATCTTCGTGGCCAGCCCGACCTTCAGGACCAAGATCGCACCCCTGGCGGTGGAGGACCGCGTCGCCGAAATGCGCAAGCCCGAGGTGCGCGCGGCCCTGCTGTCCGAGGACAGTCCGCTGATCCGCTCGGCCCTGGGTGCCAGCCCGAGCGACGCGGCCCTGGCGACGGCGCTGGGCGCGGGCAGCCTGCTCTGGCGGATCTTCCCGCTAGGCGAGCGGCCTGACTACGAGCCCGACCGGGAGGCCAGCGTCGCGGCTCTGGCCGAGGCGGCCGGGGTGTCGCCGCTGGAGATGATGTACGACCTGCTGATCCGCGACGACGGCCGCGAGCTGTTCTACCAGCCGCTGGGTGGCTATGTGACCTACAACTTCGACTTCTTCCGCAAGAACATGCAACATCCCAATGTCTTGTTTGGGCTTTCGGATGGCGGCGCTCACTGCGGGGTCATCGCCGACGCCGGAATGCCGACCTTCATCCTCACCCATTGGGGGCGCGACCGCGTCAAGGGCGACCGGTTCCCGTTGGAGTTCCTGGTCCGCAAGCTGTCGAGCGACACGGCCAGGGCCTATGGCCTGAACGACCGCGGGCAGCTGAAGCCCGGCCTTTTGGCCGACGTGAACGTCATCGACTTCGAGAACCTGCGCCTCTTCCGGCCCGAGGCGGTGACCGACCTGCCGGCCGGCGGCAAGCGGCTGGTGCAGCGGGCGGAGGGCTATCGCTACACGGTGAAGTCCGGCCAGGTGACCTTCCAGGACGGTCAGTCCACCGGCGCGCTGCCCGGCGGCCTGGTGCGGGGCGGCCGCGAGGCCGTGATCCTGCCGATCGCCGCCGAATAGTCCGGCTCAGACGAAGCGCCAGCTCTCCTCGGCCGCGCGGCGCAGGGCGCGGGCCTTGTGCAGCGTCTCGTCGTACTCGGCGTCCGGGTCTGAGTCGGCCACCACGCCGCCGCCCGCCTGGACGTACATCATGCCGTCCTTGAAGAGCGCCGTGCGCAGGATGATGCAGGTGTCCACCGAGCCGTCGCAGCCGAAATAGCCGGCGGCGCCGGCATAGCCGATGCCGCGCTTTTCGGTCTCCAGCTCGTCGATGATCTCCATGGCCCGCACCTTGGGCGCGCCGGAGAGCGTGCCGGCGGGCAGGGCGGCCATCACGACGTCGACGGGATCGAGCCCCTCCGGCGCGTCGCCCTCCACATTGGAGGTCAAATGCATGACATGACTTTGGCGCTCGACGAAGAAGCTGTCGGTGACGCGGACGCGCGGCGGTCGACGGCCTGAGGCCGAGGCCTGGTTTGCACCGGGCTCCTTCAGCATGGCGATGCGGCCCACGTCGTTGCGGCCGAGGTCGAGCAGCATCAGATGCTCGGCGCGCTCCTTGGGATCGTTGACCAGCTCCTGCTCCAAGGCCCGGTCCTCTTCCGGCGTCGCGCCACGCGGCCGGGTGCCGGCGAGCGGGCGGATGGTGATCTTGCCATCCCGCAGCCGCACCAGGATTTCGGGCGAGGAACCCGCCAGCTGAAAGTCGCCGAAGTTCAGGTAGAACAGGAAGGGCGCCGGGTTGGTCCGCCGGAGCGACCGGTAGAGGGCGAACGGGTCGCGCTTGAACGCGCTGCGGAACCGGTGGCTCGGCACCACCTGGAAGATGTCGCCGGCGCGGATGTAGGCCTTGGCCTTGTCCACGATCTCGCGGTAGCGCTCGCGGCCGACCGGGGTGGTGAAGGCGTCCGGCTCGGGCACGCCGTCGCCCTTCAGCGCCGGGGCGGGAACTTGCGAATCCTTGCGCACCGCCTGGATGCGGGCGAGCGCGGCGTCATAGGCCTCCCTGGCGGACGCCGCGCCGGGCCTGACTGGCGTCACCAGGATGATCTCCTGGGCGATGGCGTCGAAGATCGCCACGATCGACGGCCGGGTCATGACGCCGTCCGGCAGGTCCAGAGCGTCCGGATTGACGTTCGGCAGCCGTTCGGCCAGCCGGATCATGTCGTAGCCCATGGCGCCGAACAGGCCGGCGGATGGCGGCGGCAGGCCGGGCGGCAGCTCGATCCGCGAGGCGGCCACGAGGTCACGCAGGCTGTCCAGGGCTCCGCCGGGCTGCGGCGTGAAGCGACCGGCGGCGATGTCCTCGCCCTCGGCGATCTCGGCCTTGTCTCCACGGCAGCGCCAGACGAGGTCGGGGTTCAGGGTGATGATCGAATAGCGCGCCCGGAATGCGCCGCCCTCGACGCTTTCGTACAGGAAGGCGTAGGGCCGCCCGTGGCCGATCTTCAGATAGGCCGAAACCGGGGTCTCCAGGTCGTCGATCAGCCGCGTCCAGACGAGCTGGGGCCGGCCCGCCTGGTATGCCTGCTCGAAAGCCGGATACTCAGGCTCGACGATCATTTCGCCAGCGCCGGCTTGCCGCCGGCGGGCTTCGCCGCCGCGTTGGGATCGATCGGCTCCAGGCCGATGGCTTCCCGGGCGCGGTTGGTGTCGATGGTGATCTTCACCTTCTGACGGGCCGCGATGTGGGCGGACTCGGCGAGCTCGCGATAGAAGGCGTTGGTCATTTGCGGCCGGATCTGCTCGGCGGTGCGGGCGAGCGTCGCCGGATCGCCCGAGTGGATCGCCTCCAGCTTGCCCACCACGAAGCCGAAGTGGCTGTTCTGGGCGGTGAAGACGTCGCCGGCGCGGGCGGTGAAGACCTTCCCGAGCATGTCCTGCGACAGCGTCTGGTTCTGCTGGGCCGACCGCCGGTCGATGGCTGGCGCGCGCACCACGCTGGCACCGGCGGAGGCGGCCACCGCCTCCAGGCTCTCGCCCTTGCGCACGCGGGCAGCCAGCGCATCGGCGCGGGCCTGCATGGCCTTGACCAGCTCGCGCTGGGTCCAGCCACGCACCAGGATCGGCTTCAGCTCCGCGAACGGTGGTAAGGCGGGCGGGATGATCTTCTCCACCCGCACGGCGTAGAACTCGCCGCCGCCGGCGTCCTCCAGCTCGCTTTCGCCTCCGGCCGGCAGGCTCCAGGCGGTCTGCATCAGCTTCTGGCTGAGGCCCGGCACTGGCTGGCCGTTCATGTCGCGGCCGTTCTGGGTCAGCGGGCCCAGGGTGGCGGTCGGCACGCCGGCCTTGGCCGCCGCGACGCTGAGGGTCGCGCCGCCCTGGTGGGCGTCGTCATAGGCCTGGGTCAGGTTGTAGACCTTCTCCGAGGCCTGATCCTTGCGGATCTCCGCCTCCAGCGCCGGGCGCACCTCTTCCAGGGTCACCGCACGGCCGGGCGTGACGCTCAGCACCTTGATCACAGCCAGGCCCAGGTCGCCGCGCACGGTGGCCACCTGGCCGGCGGGCGTCGCGAAGGCCGCCGCCGCCACCTTCTTGTCGGGAATGGCCGTCTGCGGCTTGCCCGAATAGGTGATCGCCTCGACGCCCGCGGCCTTGGCGGCGGCCGCCGGATCGGTCCCCTTGGCGAGGTTCTGGGTGATCGCCTGCGCGGCGGCGGGGTCCTTGGCGGGGATCTGGATGACCGTCCGGGTCTCGGGCGTCGAGAGGGTATCCTTGCGGAAGTCGAAGCGCTTCTTCAGCTCGGCCGGGTCGATCGGGGTGTTCACGGTCACCATGGAGGGCGAGAAGCGCACGACGGTCAGGGTGCGGAACTCCGGCCGGGTCAGCTGGGCCTTGTTCTCGTTCATCAGTTCGGTGAGCTGGGCGTCCGTGGGCGCGGGCGGCGCCGGCACGCTCGAGGGTTCCACCGGGAAATAGGCGGCGTCGCGGCTTTCCTGCGCATAGATCGCCGCCATGGCCGCATAGGCGAGCGGCGCGCGCAGGCCGACGATCAGGCCGGTCGTCACGTGCTGATCGGTGATCTGGTCGCGGACGCTCTTTTCGAACGCCTCGGCCGTCAGGTTGTTGTCGGCGAGCCGGCGAAGGTAGGAGGTCTTGTCGAAGCGGCCGGACACCTGGTCGAAGAAGGCGGGGATTTTCTGGATCTCGGCGGCGATCAGCTTGTCGGCGGGCCGCACGCCGATCTTGTCCTCGAAGGCCGCGAAGGCTTCCCGGGTGGCGAGGCCCTCCAGCACGCGGCGGTCCAGGCCGTTGGCGGCCGCCACCTCGGGGGTGATCGGCTGGCCCACCTGCTGCTCCACCTGGGTCTTGAAGCCGTCGAAGGCGCGCTTGTACTCGGCCGGCTCGATGGAGCGGGCGCCAGCCGTGATCACCGCATTGCTCACGCGAGGACGCAGCAGGTCACGGTTGCCGATGCCGAACACCGCGAAGGCGAAGATGAGCAGGCCGAAGAGGACCATGGCGACCTTGGATTTCGCGAACGCGCGAAGGGCGGTGAGCATCGATTTCCTTTCAAGGCCCGGATCGGGGCGCGCGAGGCGTGCGCGCCGGTATAGTTGAGCACGATCCCGCCCGGCAAGCGCGTGACACGCGGCCCCGCTTGCCTTAACCGCGCCCAAGGCCGGTCCACCGGCGTTGACAGCGAGGCCCGATGACGGCTCCAAGACCCCTGATCGCCGGAAATTGGAAGATGAACGGCACGCTGGCGTCCCTGGACGAGGCGCGCGCGGTCGCCGCCGCCGTGGGCGAAAGCCGGGCGCGGGTGGCGATCTGCCCGCCGACCCCGCTGATCGCGGCGATGAGCGCGGCCCTCAGGGGCTCGGCGGTGCTGGTGGGCGCCCAGGATTGCCACTGCGAACCGTCGGGCGCGTTCACCGGCGACGTCTCCGCGGAGATGTTGGCCGAGGCCGGGGCGAGGCTGGTGATCCTCGGCCACTCCGAACGCCGCGCCGGCCACGGCGAGACCGATGCGCTGGTCGCCGGCAAGGTGGCGGCCGCGGTCAGGGCAGGCCTGGAGCCCATCGTCTGCGTCGGCGAGACGCTGGACGAGCGCAAGGCCGGCGACGCCCTGAAGGTGGTCACCGGGCAGGTGAGGGGATCGCTGCCCCGCGAGCTCGACCGCCGGGCCTTCTCGGTGGCCTACGAGCCGGTCTGGGCGATCGGCACGGGCCTGACCCCCACCATCGCCGAGATCGAGGAGATGCACGTCGCCATCCGGCACGTGATCGTCGAGCTGTTCGGCGCTCAGGACGGCGCCACGGTCCCGATCCTCTATGGCGGCTCGGTGAAGCCGTCGAACGCCGCGGAGATCCTGCATGCGGCGGAGGTGGGCGGCGCGCTCGTCGGGGGCGCCTCGCTGAAAGCGGCCGATTTCCTCGGGATCATCAATGCTCTCTAGGTCGGCGGCCCCTTGAGCTCGACCGTGTTCCCCTCGGGATCGCGCACATAGAGGGAGAAGCCGTCGCCATCCGCTCCATACCGCTGACCTTCTTCCACCACGGCCACATCGTGGGCGGCGAGGTGGGCCCGGATGGCCGCCTCGTCGAATGGGCGAACCCGCAAGGCGAAATGGTCGAGGTTCCGCCCCTCCGCGCCAGGCGCCGCCCCGCCCATGCGGCCCAGGGGTCCATCGAGGGTGACGAGGTCGATCATCTGCCGCCCGGCGCGGATGTGGGTGAGCCCGAGCTCAGGCCGGTCCCGATCGACGGCGAGGCCCAGAACGTCCTGGTAGAAGGCGAGCATCGCGGCCTTGTCGCGCACCCGCAGCACGATGTGGTCGAAGCCTTCGACGTGGATAGGGCCGATCATGCGCGCCTCCTGCGAAGAGCGGCAGATAGGCGCCGCCCTGCTACAGCAAAAGACCGAACAGGCGGCAGTCGCGCCGCTCGCCGTCGCGCAGGACATGGCCGCGCAACAGGCCCTCTTCGGCGAAACCCAGCTTCTCCAGCAGGCTGTCGGAGCGGCGGTTGCCCAGGTGCGTGCGGGCCAGCAGCCGTCGCAGCCCCTGGGCCGCGGCATAGGCGATGACCAGCTGCATGGCCTCCAAGGCGTAGCCCTGGCCCCAGGCCTCGCGGCTGAGCAGGAAGCCCACCTCCGCCCGCTTGTGGCGCCGGTCGATTTCCGAGAGGTCGCAGACGCCCACGAACTCTTCCCCCGGCAGCGACCGCATGGCCCAGTAGGCGGCGCGGCCCTGGGCCATCTCCTCCACCTGGCCCTCGACGATGGCGGCGATCAGGTCCGGGTCGTCGCTTTCCGGCATGTCCCAGAACGCCATGACCTCGGCGTCGCGCATCAGGGTGAAGATTTGCGGGCTGTCCGTGGCCGTCAGCGGCGTCAGCCGCATCCGTTCGGTTTCCAGGATCGGCAGGCGGCTGATGTCGGGACGCATCGATAGGCAGGTTGGCTTGTCTGGGGGCTGCGACGCCCTAGCTATGGCCTTGGGCCGGGCTCGGTGATAGAGCCCGCGCTTCATTTCGGCGGGCCGTCCTTCATTTCGGTGAAGGTTGTGTCCGCGCGAACATACCGGGACCGAAGACGACCCATGCTGATTGGCCTCCTGCTCGCCGCCCAGATCATCGTCAGCCTCGCGCTCGTGGGCGTGGTGCTGCTGCAGCGTTCGGAAGGCGGCGGCTTCGTGGGCGGCGGCAGCCCGTCGGGCATGATGTCGGTGCGCGGCGCGGGCGACCTCTTGACCCGCACCACCTGGATCCTGGGAAGCGCCTTCTTCGTCATCAGCCTGCTGCTGACCATCCTGGCCGGCCGCGAGCGCGGCGCCTCATCCGTCGTCGATCGGCTGAAGATCGATGCTGTCGACCCGGCGCTCCTGAACCAGCAGAAGGGTCCGCGTCCGCCCGCCGGCACGGCCCAGCCCGGCGGCCCGCAGAGCGCGCCCGCGCCGCTGCAGGCGCCCGCGCCCACCATCAACAACCCCTTCCTGGGCGGCGCCCAGCCGGCGCCTGCGCCCGCGCCGCCGCCGCCGCAGAAATAGCGGTGGGCAAGGAAGCTGGGGATCGTTTGCGCCGATTGCGGCGGCGCCCGCCCGAATCACGGCTACTCTGAACGCCCATGGCCCGGTACATCTTCATCACCGGCGGCGTGGTCTCCTCATTGGGTAAGGGTCTCGCGTCCGCCGCTCTCGGCGCGCTTCTGCAGGCCCGCGGCTATGGCGTCCGGCTGCGCAAGCTCGACCCCTATCTGAACGTCGATCCGGGGACCATGAGCCCCTACCAGCACGGCGAGGTCTTCGTGACCGACGACGGCGCGGAGACCGACCTGGACCTTGGCCACTACGAGCGCTTCACCGGGGTGAACGCCACCAAGAACGACAACATCACGACGGGCCAGATCTACAAGACCATCATCGAGAAGGAGCGCCGCGGCGACTATCTGGGGGCGACCGTGCAGGTCATTCCGCACGTCACCGGCGAGATCAAGGACTTCGTCCTGGCCGACCCCGGCGAGGGCGTCGACTTCGTCCTGGTGGAGGTGGGCGGCACGGTCGGCGACATCGAGGGGCTGCCGTTCTTCGAGGCGATCCGCCAACTGGGGCAAGAACTCCCCAGGGGCCACGCGTGCTTCATCCACCTGACCCTGCTGCCGTTCATCAAGACGGCGGGCGAGATGAAGACCAAGCCCACCCAGCACTCGGTGAAGGAGCTGCGCTCCATCGGCATCCAGCCGGACATCCTGTTGTGCCGCTGCGAGATGCCGATCCCGGAGGCCGAACGCCGGAAGCTGGGCCTGTTCTGCAACGTGCGGCCCAGCGCCGTCATCCAGGCGATGGACAGCGCCAACATCTATGCGGTGCCTCTGGACTACCACGCCCAGGGGCTGGACTCCGAGGTGCTGGACGTCTTCGGAATGACCGGCTCGGCCCCCGCGCCGGACCTCAGCCGCTGGGAGGCGATCTCCCACACGCTGGCCCACCCCGACGGCGAGGTGAACATCGCCATCGTCGGCAAGTACACCGCGCTGACCGACGCCTACAAATCCCTGATCGAGGCGCTCACCCATGGCGGGGTCGCCAACGACGTGCGGGTCAATTTCGACTGGATCGAGGGCGAGGCCTTCGAGCGCGACGAGCAGATGATCGGCGAGCGGCTGACCGGCGTGCACGGCGTCCTGGTGCCCGGCGCCTTCGGCGAGCGCGGATCGGAGGGCATGATCCGGGCGGTGAAGTTCGCCCGCGAGCACGAGATTCCTTATTTCGGCATCTGCTTCGGCATGCAGATGGCGATGATCGAGGCGGCCAGGAACCTGGCTGGCATCCGCCAGGCCTCCTCCACCGAATTCGGTCCGACCTCTGAGCCCATCGTCGGCCTGATGACCGAATGGGTGCGCGGCAACGAGAAGGAGCAGCGCGAGGAGGGCGGCGAGCTCGGCGGCACCATGCGCTGCGGAGCCTACGAGGCGGTGCTGACGCCGGGCAGCCGGGTCGCGGAGATCTATGGCGCGCCGGATATCTCCGAACGCCACCGCCACCGCTACGAGGTCAACATCGCCTACCGCGATGCGATCGAGCAGGCCGGGCTGAAGTTCACCGGCCTGTCGCCGGACGGCGTGCTGCCGGAGCTTTGCGAACGCACCGACCATCCGTGGTTCATCGGGGTCCAGTTCCACCCCGAGCTGAAGAGCCGGCCCTTCGATCCGCACCCGCTGTTCGCCAGCTTCATCGGCGCCGCACGCAACAGGAGCCGGCTGGTCTAGCCAGGCTTGACGGGCTGCCGCCCAGGTGGGTTCCTCAGGCCAGCGTGGCGGGAAGGGGAACCATGCTCGATCTTGTCTTCGCCATCCTGCACCACCTTCTGGTGTTCAGCCTGTTCGGCGTGCTTTGTGCGGAGTTGGTGTTGGTGCGACAAGGCGTCGACCTCGCCGCCGTGATCCGGGTCGGACGGATCGACGTGATGGCGGGCGCGTTGGCTGGACTGATCGTCCTTATCGGCTTCTCCCGCGCCATCTTCGCCGCCAAGGGCTGGCTCTATTACGCGCACAACCTGTTCTTCCATCTGAAGGTGGGCACGTTCCTGGTGATCGGCCTACTCTCGATCGCGCCCACCATGGCCTACATCCGGTGGCGCCGCGCGGGCTTGCCTCCCGAGGACCTCCAGGTGGCCTGGGTGCGACGCTGGCTCTGGATCGAGCTCCTGCTGTTCGCCCTGTTGCCGGCCTTCGCCGCCGCCATGGCGCGGGGCTACGGCGAATTCGCCGCGCACTAGCCGTGGCGAGCGCCGAGAATCTGCGCCGCCTGGCC
>Ga0207695_10001233_pt1 | contig 43793 bp, 43 predicted proteins | sample KBSC54metaG_FD_184354 | JGI IMG/M metagenome (GOLD analysis project Ga0207695, IMG submission 184354) | Corn rhizosphere microbial communities from Kellogg Biological Station, Michigan, USA - KBS C5-4 metaG (SPAdes) (version 2) | ecosystem: Host-associated > Plants > Roots > Rhizosphere > Soil...
ATATGATGAAACAGCTGTGGACCAGGCCCCAGATCAGGTATTTCCAGTTGGCGCCATGCCACATTCCGCTGACCAGGAATACGATGAGCAAGTTCCGGCATGTCTTCGGAAACGATACGTGACTCCCTCCCAACGGAATATAAACATAGTCCCTGAACCACGTCGACAGAGAAATATGCCACCGGTGCCAGAATTCTGAAACATTTTGAGAGATATAGGGCATATTGAAGTTCCTCATCAACTCGATGCCTAAAGTCAAAGCCGCCCCGACAGCGATGTCCGAATAGCCGCTGAAATCGCAGTAGATCTGGAAGGCAAAGAAATAAGTAGCCAACAACAGGTCTAGCGACGAATGCACATGCGGATTGGAAAAAACGGGGTCAACGTAAAGCCCAAGCCGGTCCGCGATGACCATTTTTTTGAACAGGCCGACGATCATCAGGAAAATACCCGTATTGAGATTCTTACTGCTGAATCTGATCTTGCTGTGCAATTGAGGCAATATATGCTGCGGCCGTTCGATCGGTCCAGCCACCATTTGCGGGTAAAACATGACGTACAAAGCATAGATGCCGAAGTGCCTCTCAGCTTTCTGATTACCTCGATAAACTTCTATCGTATAGCTCATCGCCTGGAAGGTGTGGAAGGAAAGCCCGATAGGCAAAATGAAGTCGATCAACGGGATCTTCGGCGCATGGGTGTATCCAAGTAGTAAATCGATATTTTCAGCAAAAAAATTAAAGTATTTGTAAAATGCCAGCACCCCCACATTGACGACAATGCTTAACAGTAAGAAAAGCTTCCTTTTTCGACCAGATGTTTTTTCAATGAGTAACCCGGCGATATAATCGACAATGATCGTGAAGAGTATGATCAGGATATATTCCGGTTTGAAATACATATAGAAATAGCAGCTGGCAGCCAGCAACCATATCCACCTGATCTTTGATGGCAATAAATAATAAAGCGATGTAACGATGAAAAAGAATACTACAAAAAGAAGTGAATTAAACAGCAATGTTAATACGAATTTAGTTCGGTTTCTTTAGATTAACCCTAGCAGCTTATAAATTTTTCTTCGGATCCGGTTTAAAAGCATGATTCTTTTCCATTCATATACCCTGCCGTGTGCCTCATCGGACCATATCTTCAAATGATCTTCATCCCACTTTGCTTTCATTCTTGGATCGTGGGTTTTTGCATCTCCATGTACATTGGCGACGCTTAAAGGCTGTCTGATCAGCCGCCTTTTGTTTCCTTTTACCAGGCGCAGCCACAGTTCAAAATCTAGTGAACAATGCAACTCTTCCCAAACCGGCTGATGTATTTGGGCGCTCCAGAATGTAGACGGCTGAAGCAAGCCTGGAATTTTGATGAAAAAATCTCGAAATGGCAATATTCTAACCAATTCGTATTTTTTGCTGTCCAGGTAGTAATTAAAACAATACCCATAAATAAACTTTGAGCCGGTTTTGAGGAAAGCGTCGACTACCCGGGCGAAGACCTCCTTTAAATAATAGTCGTCACTGTTGAGCCAGGCAAAGTAGTTGCCGGAAGCCAGGCTGAAGCCAAAGTTGATCGCCTGACTTTGCCCATTGTCTTTTTCAGATTGCCAGTAGCTGATCCAGCGACTGTATTTTTCCAGAATATCAATAGTCTCATCCGTGCTTCCCCCATCTATTACAATAAATTCAAGATTCGGATAATTCTGTAGAAGTATGGACCTGATTGTTTGTTCAATAAATTGGCCCTGGTTAAAGGACGGAGTTACGATCGTCAGCTTTGGCCATGTATCACGGGCGCTGTAAATCTTAGGGTCCGTTTGCTCTGTCCAGGGCCACCCCGAGCTGTCCGAGGGGCAATTTGGTAATTCAGCAAAAAGCCCGCCTTCCCTTGAAGGCACGACCGGTAATGGAAGTGATATTCCCGCTGCTTGGTAGTTTGAACGATATTGCTTCAGGTCAGGAAGTTTCATGATTTCACTTCGGCCATTGTTAAGGTCTTTTCAACTGCGCGATAAACCCTTTCCGGGCTTACATCGACTATATTAAATGTCGAATACCTGCCGTAATTGAATGTTTCCTCTTCAAATCTGTTAGGAAATACACATTGCATCCTTTCGGCAACGATTCTCGGATAAGGAATAAATCTTCCGTAAAGATCACCTTTTGCTATGCAGACTGCCGGAATAGATAACGCGGCCGCGATATGTATTGCCATTGTATCGCCCGAGAGTACTAATTTGGAGCCCCCGATCAGTTCACACAGCGCGACAAGACCCAGGCCCCGTAGTACCTGGACTCTACCTTCTGGTAGCCCCACCGTCAGCTCAGCGAATCCTTTGAGGTCTTCCTTGCCATCAACGATAATGATATTCAACGCAAACTCGGATGTTAATTTTTTGCATAGGCAATGGAAATTGGCCAGGGGCCAGGTTTTCTGCGGGGTACTTGCGCCGGTGAAGATAACCACGCTGTTATTGGGGCTAATATTCAATTTCTCCTTTTCGATAAACGGCGCCGCGATGCAGGCGTTTTCACCAGTTACCATTTCGATAATACTTTTGTTACGATCAAACTCGTGCATCGGACGGGCATCCGCCTGTATCAGTTTTGAGTAATATCTATTACCCTTCGACTTTTCATCGGTAGTCTCGTTAATCGTATCGCCGTCAACGGCTATTTTATGACTTGCTCTAACATGACGAATTAGCCAGTCGAGCGTATACCGACGAGAATAATTGGAGTAAAGGATCGTTTCGGGTCTCAGGCGTTGAAGCGCAGTTAGCAATTTGATCAGATTCCATTTCATGAAGTAGTCGTCACTGTACCAGAAAAACTGGTCGACGATATCTGAATCCAGCTTAAGCACTAACTCTTTGCTGGCCGCATTTGCCAACAGGTGAATCTTCCAGTCTCGGAACACGTCAGATTTTCTAATTGATCTTAGGAAATTTCTAAACAGGATATAGTCGCCAATGCCGTCGGTTTTTACGACCAATAAAGTTTTTTTGTGCCTGGGTAGAAGCCTTCCGACGACATCGATCATAAACGGGGCAATCACCCGGATAATTAAAAATCTAATTTTTGATCGCAGCTTTTTCATTCAATAATTTCCGTTTGAAGGGTACGGGTATTGAACACAGGCATTCCCTTTAGTGTCGCAAGCCGTGTTTCGCCGGAAATATAGGTTAATCCGCCATCCGCACTTCTTGATTCCTTAAACTTCGAAAGTACAAAGCCAGTGTGCGGCTCCTGCTTTTTAACCATGCCGATCTTGTCTTTTCTGATGAAATAGGCGTTATTACCCGAGCTGCTGCAACCAACAAAAAAATATCCTTTTTTTTCGGCCAGATCACACAGCGACAACAAGGACGAGCCGAAATATAAATTGGAATAGTGAGCAGCTGTTCGATAAAAATCAGGCCCATACGGAACTGTCCAGGGCCTGTCCGGGCCAAAAATGCTATTATACTCTATGATTACTATCACGGGATCTATGACCGTAATTGCATGCCATACCCAATAATCGTTGCCGTCGATATCGATACTTAAGATCCCAACATCTTTTGCAAAATCACTGGACAAAATCAGCTCGTTAATATTTTCACGGGTGATAAAAGCGTTTAAAGCCTTAATATCGTATTTCCAATACAATTCTGAATGCTTGATCTGTTCGATATTCGATGATGAACCATCTATGACAAGGCCACTCCAATTGTTATTTATCAGTAAGAACCTGGTATTCGACTCGGTATAATTTTCCACCCCGAATTCGATGAAAGTCTTATTAGGTATATCTATCCGGCTAACAAGGTATTGGATAATGCCATCGTCCCCCCACTGCGAAAATACCTTGAATTCATAACTGGCAATAGGCAGGTCTAACGAATAGTCAAAAGTGTTGACAAGGGACTTGGCTGACAGTATCTTTTGTTCTGCGATCGCATTCTCCAATTTTGACAACTGGCGAGGCAACGATCGTTGGATATTAATCAGGCTTTTAATTTTTTTCAGCATGAGCGTTAATTAAGCTTTCCTAAACTTGCTTAAATGCAATATCCTCTTGACATGATCCTTTATATTTTGCCACGTTGACACTTTGTAGGGCTTTACGCAGTTCAGCATCTTTGAATAGTGCCTCAAATTGATACGATCCTGGTAAATTACTGGTATAGGCTCGTTGTAAAGCTCGTGGACAAGCTCTTCTCCGCCTTTATGTGTACCGCTGCCGTCAAAACCTATATTCAGAATCAGCGATTTCGTTGGAAACACGCCGAGCCCATTCCTTATAAAAGCCGTATAATACCACCTGATATCCCAGGTATTCATCTGCTTGAGCAGCATCATTTTATCTTGCGCCCCAACATTGAATCGGCTTGTAAGAAAAGGATCGGTATCGATATCATTCACATAGGCGGGGTTTGATTCGAATAAAGTCCATCGGTCTGCCCAGGTTGCCCAGCCCGACGAATGGGTCGCGATGGGGCACAAAAATGTTTCCGGTGCTGTCCCAAAATCAACAGGGAAGGTACAGGCGTTGATTGAAAAAATTTGCTTTGCGCTCTCGTATAAGCTAAGGCCTTCATTGCAGTACTGCAGGAAATATGGTGAAGTGACCAGGTCGTCTTCCAATATGATAGTTTTTCCGTGACGGTTGATTACCGTGGTTATGCCATCAATAACATTTTCCTCCAGGTTCATATTTTTTTCCCTGGCGATAAGATGGACCTCCTTACACCACTGCTTTTCACGGACTACTTTCCGGGCTTGGTTTATCAAATCTAAATCTGCCGCAGCGGCATTTTCTTTGGGCCCATCCGCAAAAACGTATAAAACTGTACTATCCGCAAAAATATTCCGGCTTAAAGCCTCCAGCGTCCTTCGCGTATGCTCGGGCCGGTTATAGATAAAAAGGATGACCGGTGCTAAGTTGTTGTGCATGCTGTTGACATGTTTTTGCTCAAAATGAGAGCCTTGGTCTGCTTATGATGGTCGATGATTCTTTTCCTGTTCTTAAATAGCGCATACCAGGTCCCATGGGTGCGATTGAATGATAGCCTCTCTTCCAGGCTTTGCTTTTCCCATACTTTGATTTTTTTTAAAGCTAAGCGAACAAGATTCTTCAGATGGCTTTTAGTTGCGCCCCAAAGCCATTTATTGATAATTTCCCCTATCGGTCTTTTGTCATCATTCAAAATAGGATAGTAGCTGTTCATCAATACGTGAGAATAGCTCAACCAAAAAGTCAGGTCAATGATGTATGCGATTTTTTGCCTTTTTAAAGGAACAAAGTGTCTGAACTGTAAATTATCATCTGCAATGATCTTGTGGCCGGTCAAATAGAACATAAAGCATATTTCGACGTCTTCGCCACAAACCAGGCTTTTACCTTTTCGTCCCGTTGTAATCTGTTGCCATCCGCTAGCGATAAGATCGGTCAATATGCTTTTTCTGTAAACTGAGCCTGCTCCGTAAACCCAATGCTCTGTACTGACCCAGGTTTGTGGTCCGTTGACAAAATAATGCGACAGCTGCTCGATTTCGGGGGTGAGGGGAAGTTCGGGTTCAAATATTCCGCATCCCCCCAAGGCAGCGACTTGAGCATCTGCTTTCATGATCTCGTATGCAAGTGCTATGTAATCGGGATTTAACCAATTGTCGTCATCGCAGGTGAGTATATATTCAAACCTGGCCGCATGAAGGCCGGTATTAAAAGCGTAGTTCTTTCCGGGAGTATATTCAGACAGCACAGTAAAGTTAATATTTTGTATGCCATATTGTGCCCATTCCCGTTCAGCTACTGTTGCAGTGCCGTCGGTTGAAGCGTTGTCAATCAAAATAATTTCCCAGTTAACGTGGGAGGGGACCTCCTGTAAGGCTAAGTGCTTTAGCGTTTTAGGCAGGCGCTCGCTGCTATTGTAACAGCAAATAAGGACTGAAATGCCGCTTTCCGGTTGTTCTTCCATCAGCTCAAATAGATCTTGTCCATTTCAGATTTAAATTTTTCAAAACTGAACAGAGTCTTATATTTTTCGTAACCGTTCATCCCATATTCCGTTGCCAAAGCCTGATCGGTTATCAGTCTTTCAATCGCGGCGATGTGCTGGTCGACGTCTTCAGGCGGCACTAATAAGCCGTTAAAATTGTTTTCGACAGACTCCGGCAACCCGCCCGTCTGCGAAACGACGCAGGGCAAATGATGAGACATGGCCTCTATAACCGCGATACCATGAGTTTCATGTAAGCTTGGTTGGTAGTAGACCGCTGCACTTTCCAAATAGGGGCTAGGATCTTCGATCATGCCGGTAAAATAAATGTTGAAACCTTCGGCTTCTTTTCTCATTTCTTCCAGTAACGGCCCGTTTCCAAGCCATGTAAACTGTAGGTCTTTGAGCCGCTCCGTCATCGTCTTTGCCACTTTTACCCATACTTGCGGGTTCTTATAAGAAATGACATGCCCCATGGTAAGGATATTTCTTACCGGACTAGCGGAGCCATGAGCGTTTTTATTTCCGATTCTGTCTTCGGTGACGCAGTTATAAATTACACAGACAAACCCGGCTTTCAGTCCTTTAATCCGCCAGGCCGCGCAAAGCGCGCTTTTATTTGCCTTTGACACAGTAATGATATGTCTTCGGTTGGATAGTCGGCGATTGCAAGTCAATGACGTGAGGTCGGTGAACCTGGACTGTGGCGTTGAATGAACAATATAGCGTAACTTGATAAAAGGTATCCAGAATAAATACAGATATTTTTCAGGCTCTGTCGTGCTGATAGTAAGTCCGCGGGCACGGTTGCAGATGCAAAACAGCAAAATCCGGACAAGAGAACGCAGGATGATCAATGTCTCTTTCGCATTTGAAAGATTCGAGTGATAAGACAGATGCGCATAGGGATGTAAGTCTTTGAAGACCCGGACTTGTACTTTGCCGGAGGCCCCGATCTTGTTCAAGTATTTTAACTCACTTTCGTCTTCTACTATCAAAATCGCCTGATCTGGTCCTAAATAGTGAAGCAGCGTTTTCAGATGAGCATTGCTGCCGCCGAATTCAAACAGTTTACAGATAATAACTTCCTTCCTCATTTGTTAGAGAGTCCTGGTTTCCAGAAAAACAGGCATTTTAACGCCAGTTTAATCCGCTCCATTCTTTGAAAGTAAGAACTAAACTTTTTGCCGGCTTTCAAAAAGTAAAACAGCACCGATGGATTGTAAGGTGTAGTATTCAGATAGAAACTGCGAACGAAGGTGGCTTTTTTTTGATGAATATATGCACTGAATTTCTCGACTGGGAAGAAAAGGGTAGCGGCATTGTCCATATTTACCCTATCCAACCAGTCAACCACTTCGGCCAAGCGCAATACCTCGTCTAACCTTTCTTGCGCTGCTATCAATTCAGCTGATTTCAAATCAGTCGCTGCGATCTCTGCCAGAGGCTGGCAAAGCATCCTTATTTTACACGTCAGCGAATGATCCAATTGATTCGTTCTTTCGCTAACCGACACCTGTCGCTCGTGAGAACGGTAGTGGAGCAGAACTTGCGGAATATTGGCCATCTTTCCGATAGCAGAGATTCGTGTCCAAAGTTCATAGTCCTCAGCAGGCCGGTATTCCGGCTTATAGAATAAATTATGGCACACTATGAAGTCTTTGCGCATCATGATGGTAGGGTGACCAAGCGCGCAATAATCCAGCAACGCAATTTTGATGTCATCGCTTTCGACTGGGTTGCTAATGGTTTGTCCAGAATGTAACAATTGATACCAGCTGCCGCAAAGTACAACATCCGGATTACTGTTTAGGAATTCCACTTGCTTGGCAAGGCGGTCAGAAACGCTTATGTCATCTCCATCCATTCGGGCCAAAAACTTTCCCTTCGAAATTTTGATGGCTGTATTGAGACTGTCTATATATCCGGTGTTTTTTTTCTTCTTAATCAGCCGGATCCTTTGGTCGCGGAAATCCTCGATTATTTTCAGTGTGTTGTCGTTCGAGCAATCGTCTATGATGATTAGTTCAAATTCGTGAAAGGTCTGATTAAGTATACTTTCTATAGCTTCAGCAATAAATGCATCGCAGTTGTAGACGGGCATTATTACACTGATAATTGGCGTAGCTATAACCTTATCCATGATTCAGGAACAATGGTTCGTGATTGTCTGTTCAGTTCGGGATCGTTAAACCATTTTTTGGGAGCTACGACGATCTTGTCGGGACGCGGGTTCAACCACGCGCCCCACCAGCTGAATGAACTATTGGCTACGATATGGTGTCTGCAGCCAGACATTAACCTCAGATCTTCGTGTGCGGCCTTGTCATCATTGATGTCTACCACAACTAGGTCTTGCTGTAACTTTATGTTTTCCCGGGCCCAGTTTAAATCGTCTGAGAAAATAAAAAAAACAGGATTTGTGGTTTGCTTCGAAATTAAATCTGCCGCCCTTTCGTAGTATTCAATTGAGCAGGTGCCATGAATCTTGTTGAGCTCATTATCTAGGAAATCCCCCCGCCGTACATGAAGGCTGACCGCATTTACAGATTGTATTTTACTCAACATCGCAGCGTTTTTTGCCGAGGGCGCGGTTTTAATTTTAAAATCTTTCCTTATTTGTTCCGATGAGCCCAAAAAATATTTTTCGGATTGCCAATACCCGTCTACATAGACATCTTGCTGGGTTTCCAGATTTTGCGGATCAAACTCAAGGGTTTTCTCGTAGATAACGTAAGGGCGGCTTTTTAATACCTTTCGCTTTAATTCGTTTAATTTTGAAGACTGCTTTTGTATTATTTGTTCTATTTCACCTGGGGCTGCTGAATCAAATACTGCCGAAAAATGCTCTAAGCTAAATGTGCGTGAGTCGCTTTTTTCAAAAAAGGAGAGGTTAAGTTTTAAGGAACAATTGTTTTTTAGCGCCAGGTTTCTCCCAAATGCATATTGAAACATTTGATTTCCTGTACCGCCGAGTAGCTTAGTAATTACCATCCACCATAGTTTTTTTGTAAGCCTTCAAAAAAAATGAGCGAACCGTTCGATAACAGGATCCTAACGCGGCAAGGCTTCGTAGGTATTGCATACTACTATTTTGCCGTTTGTCGAAGCGATTCAAGTATTTATCGATCTTAAATACCCGACATTTTGAGGATGCGCGGATAATGGTTTTCGTTAACCCATTGTGAGCCATAAATTACTGGAACAGTTGATTTCCCACCTTTGGAATTTTATTTTTATTCCAAATGTTCTCGTTTAACAAACCAATAGCACCCACATCCGTATTTCTGCTTTGCGGCGACTGATAGTTCGGCATTTTTAATGAATTCGTCTTGGTCATTGATCAATGAAAAATCACGAAGTTCAAAGCCAGCCATGTACTCGACTACATCGAACGGATTATATATACGGTGGGCGTTGAATTGGATTCTTTTAACGCCCACTGGAACAACAATCAATAGATTCCCGTTAATTGCACAAATACGCTTTAACTCATTAATAGCCTTCAGATCTCCATCTGGGTCAAGCGGATCGCCATACCGACCCAGACCAATGTGTTCGATAGTATGCATACAGGAAACGCTTCTTAAGCTATTGGACGAAAATGGCAATCTGGCAAGGTCTAAATGCCCTGATTCCAGGTTATCCAGAGTCAGCTTTGCTGGTCGATAATCGTAGAATTCTACCTTGACGAATGCAGAGAGCATCGTACAAAAGTGAAGTATCGAAGAGATATCAACATGTAGATCAGGGTTTATTTGCCTAACAATTCTGGCAGCCCAGGCCGGATGGTAAATATAATGGGCGTCGAAATTAGTTTCCAAAAGATTATCTTCAAGGCACGGATATAAATCATCCTTATGCAACGGAAATCGTTTTTCGGAGTCTAGTTCATTGAATGTCCTGAGATGCTGATAAAAAAGCCTAAGTTTATATTTTTTGTAAAACCTATCTTTGAAAATAAGTCTCTTTATATTCTTTAAAACGTTCACCTTTAAAGCTCTTTGTTTCTTATTTTTTCTTTATTTCTCAATAAAACCTACTCATAAGACGGCTGTACTTTTTTTGATGAAATAGCGCGCCCCCCTAAAATCGTGCGTTGTGATTCAAAAAGATCGTATTGATGAAAGTATCCGCATAAATTCTATATCCCTTTGCCGATAAAAGATCGATAAGCGCTGTGTTTTTAACACTTTTACCCGTCGCTGAAAATGACGCCGTCTCAACACAGATTACAATGGGATAATTATTTTTAAGGTCGATTGATTTTACTATCATCTCATCAAGACCTTCCGCATCTATATTTAGAAAATCGGGGAAACGGCCATTATTATGTACTTTTAAAACATTTTCCAATGAGCAAGTTTTAATTTTCAAAATTTCAGTTATCTTATAGTCACCTTCTTCAGCATAGCGTTCAGCCTCGGCCTTAGAGAATGTATTTAAGGTAGGCGTAGAAATAACATAAAAATCCGAGACCCCGTTTTCAATGCCAATTCCTATATTAATGTTAATATCTTTTTTTCGATACCTTGAAAATAATTTAAATAGAGTAGGGTCCGGTTCGATATTTATGCCAATGCTTCCGGTCTCGTAAAATAAGGCAGTATTGCTCAAATAAAAAGGATGATGTGCTCCGATGTCGATATAAGTTGGACGGAGAATACCTAAATTGTCAAAAATGTATTTTACGATCAGATCTTCACCTGATTGGGCGTAGGATGATTTGATCCAGTTATTTTTCTTATTAAAAACGCGCATCATGAAAACAATTAAATTCTCTTACCAACGGGCGACTCAGCAATTGTAATATACATCGGGTTTAGAACCACACCAACATTATTTACTCTAACTATTGTTTGATCCAGAGTAGAGGATGACACATCCGAAATTGTCATTTCTGCCATATTTTCTAAATAATGAATACTCTGCTCGTAGTTTGAAAGGCCCAGACTTAAGCTATACAGCCCGGGGGAAAAGATCAGTTGATCTTCTTTAAAAACAGCTTCATAATATCCTGTTGACAAGTCTGATTTTTTACTCCAGCTTGTTCTCAAAACAAGGTCGCTAGAATTGTAAACTGAAAGAGCTATGATAAAGGATTCTGCCCGTTGGTTAACTTTGAAAAACACCCTTATTTGCCACGGATGCCCAATGGGTATTTCCTGCTGAAGCTTTCCGTTCACATCCTCAATCTGCAGCTGTGTCGCATAACACATCATTGATTCATGATTATCAGGTAAGGAGATATGGTATATTGATTTTTGAATCGTTGACGACCGGAGATATTCGGCAACTATGTTTGAAGTCTTACCAATGGCGTTAATGTTTCCATTATTTAGAAATATCGCGTCCCGGCAAAGCTTTTGCACTGCGGCCATATTATGACTAACAAACAATACCGTCCGCCCTTCTCCTTTACTAACATCGCCCATTTTGCCAAGGCATTTTCTCTGGAATTCTGCATCGCCAACTGCCAGCACTTCATCCACAATCATGATCTCGCTTTCCAAGTGGGCAGCGACAGCAAAAGCCAACCGGACATACATGCCTGATGAATACCGCTTTACTGGTGTGTCTATGTATCGTTCGACACCGGAAAAATCGACGATTTCATCAAATTTTCGTTTGATCTCTGCTTTACGCATCCCTAAAATTGCTCCGTTCAGATAAATATTTTCCCTTCCTGTGAGATCTGGGTGAAAGCCTGTGCCGACCTCAAGTAAACTTGCTATGCGTCCTTTTATTTTTATTGAGCCTGTAGTGGGTGCAGTTACACGACTAAGTATTTTTAGTAACGTACTTTTACCTGCGCCGTTACGCCCGATGATGCCAACGGTGTCTCCTTGTTCAATTTCAAAGTTTATATCTTTTAAACTCCAGACTACCCCAGTTTGTCCTTTTGAGGCGCGATTGTTTTCTTCGCCTATTTTCAAAAAGGGATCTTCCTTGCCCCGCACTTTTGCGATGAATCGCTCGATGTCCCTTGAAATGGTTCCTGTGCCGATTTCGCCTAGCTGGTAGGCTTTAGAAAGGTTATTAACTTGAATGGCTTTCGACATCGCTATACAGTATCGATAAAATTGCGTTCTACTTTATTAAAGATAAAGATTCCGACTAAAAGGATTAATAATGTAGTACCGGTTGTAACAGCAAGGGACGAGAAGATAATTGTTCCCTGGCCGAGAAACCCATACCGAAATGCCTCGATTATCGAGGTCATCGGGTTGAATTCAACCAACCATGCGAAAGATGGGTATCTGCTCCGAACGACGGACAACGGATAAATAACTGTGGTCAGGTACATCATTAACTGAACCCCAAAGGCCACCAAAAAACTAAGGTCCCGGTACTTGGTCGTCATTGCAGATATGATCAATCCTAATCCCAAGCCCAGGAGAGCCATCAACGAGATCAAAATCGGAAAAGACAATAAATAAATTGTCGGATGAAAATGAGCGCCCTTTATCCAATAGATGATCATAATGATAAAAAACAACAACATCTGTATACCAAAACGGATCAGGTTTGATACAACGATGCTCAGCGGGAGGATAAGCCTGGGAAAATAAACCTTGCCAAATAGATTTGCATTGGCAGTGAAAACTGTTGAAGTTTTAACGAGACAATCGGCAAAATAATTCCATGCGGTGATACCAGCTAGATAAAACAAGGGCTGAGGCAAGCCGTCCGTTGGTATCGAGGCTAGATTGCCGAATACAAAAGTGTAAATGATGGTCGTGAACAAAGGTTGAACAAAAAACCACAAGGGCCCCAAAATTGTCTGTTTATAAAATGATACAAAGTCCCTGCGCACCAAAAGGAGAAGCAAGTCCCGGTAATGCCAAATATCTGCCAGTGGCAAATTGAAAAGACTACCTTTTGGGGTGATCTCAATATCCCATTCTTCTTCAGTTGCCGGAATCATTCGTTATCAGTTGAAGTATGTTTTTGTAATAGTCATTTTCGTTGAAGTAACGTAATGACCGGACTTGTAGATTTTCCCGTTCTTTTATTGTTAGCGGGTTCTCAAGCTGAGCGATAATTGTTGTTTCGAGTTGATCTTGGTCATCTACGTTAATGGCCGTTCCAAGTTCACCGCTTCTAATGGCATCAACGCTACCATCTGCGTTGCCGCAAACAACCGGCAGACCACAGCTCAGCGCTTCGATAAATACGATGCCAAAGCCCTCTTTTTTACTAGGTAGTACGAAAAGGTCTGCAAGGAGAAAGTAATCAGACAGTTCACTTTCTTTTATATAGCCGGTCATTATCACCTGCTGCTCGATATCAAGTCTTTTAATCAGATCTTTTATCCTTTTTTCTTCAAGTTTATCATAGGGGCCGCCGAGGATGTACTTAATATGCGGAAATTTGGTCTTCAAGGTACTTATCGCCTTTATAACTTGCTCATATCCTTTATACTGCTCCGAAGATGCCAGGCGGGTTAGCGTAAAAACGATCTGGTTCTGCTCAGACAGGCCGTATCTATTGAGTAGATAATCGGGTTTTTCGAACTCTTCCGGGTGTTTGATAAACGGATCGATGACATTGTTCAGAACGACACATTTTTCAGGTTTTACCTGATGCCAATAGGTCATCTGGTCTTTGGTAAAACTACTGACGCAAATAATTTTATCGGCGATTTTTTTTATAAGTATCTGCTTTGATATATTTAAAGGCCGCCAAACCTCTATTCCGTGCGCAATGAGCCATATCCGGCATTTGGGTTTTAGGACTTTTATGACAATGCCAAGCATCGCAAGATTAATGTGACTAAGTATAACGACATCTGCCTTTGTTCCTTTGGTGAGGGTATCCCAGCCCATCTTTATCTTATTCCTACCAAACCCCACAAAGTTTTCTGGTTCTACATAACGCTTCATTAGGTCATATCGCGAGTCGTAGAGCGACCAAAGCTTAAAGTCCCAGTTCTTCTGTTTTGAAATATTAGTTAGGGAATATCCAAGCGTTCGTGTCATCTTTTGGATTCCGCCTGTAGTACTGAAAGTTCGCAAAGTAAAAAGAATGATTTTTTTAGGCATGCATCTGAAGCTGGTACAGCGCAAATATTTTTGACCAGTGCATGGAATTATTTTTAAACTCCCTCACTATCGCTCGCGTTTTTTTTCCGCTATAGGCGTTTTCATTATTGATTTCACGATGCTCCCGCATCCATTGTTTTAGTGGAAATGTAAAACCCATCTTTGATCGGTCCCAGACTGGCTTTGGCAGCATGTTGGTGAAGCTGTCTATTAGCAATTTCTTTGGCTGGCTTTGATCAAACCTAATCGAAGGCATAATGCTCTCCGTGATCGCTTTAAAGTCTTCATCAAGAAAGGGTACCCTGACCTCAAGTCCATGAGCCATACCCATTATATCGGTATCATGCAATAACTGGTTTTGCATATATAAATTCAATTCAAACCAGGCGGCGTCAGCTTCATCATACCTGTTTAAGCGCGGCACTTGTCTGTTGTCGAATAAAATATCTTCGACGCTATTTAATCCGGTATCGAGGATCCGGGCAATTTCCATAGGAGCAAAATGCCCTCTCAATAGTAGATAATCTGCAAGTGGGTGATTATAGCCGAGAAAGGATACCTTTTTATAAGGGTCCGAACTATACATTTCTGCTGTGCGGAACAAAAACGCGGGTAACCTTCGTGCATTCTTAAGGTATTTAATACGGCGGAAAGATGGATAGCCGCCAAAGAGCTCATCTGCTCCTACGCCTGATAAGACAGCTTTTAATCCATCTTCGTGTGCATATTTGCTGATAAACCAGGTATTTATGCCATCGGTTGTCGGCATATCCATATCTTTCAATATCTCCGGTAAGAACTCTTCGAAATCTTTTTGCTTAACCAAGTGCGCAAACTTTTCCCCTTCAATCTTTTTCAGTATCAGGCTTTGATACATCCGTTCGTCATATTCTTTTTCATTGAAGAAAATGGATACCGTTTTTAACTGTGTGTGTTTTTGACCGTTAGCCAGAAGTGAAATGATGCTGGAGTCTGTCCCACCGCTCAAAAAAACACCAATCGGCGCATCAGCTATAAGCTGGCGCGTTACTGCTGAGCTGAGTGATGCTAGGATCGCTCCCTTCGCCTCGCCAATATCGGTTATTTCAAGCCTTTTTCCTGCAATGTGGTAGGAGTGAATTTCGTAAGTGTTCTTTTTGTGATACCAGCATAAAAATTCACCCTTTGGAAGACTGTATACATTTTTTAGAGTTGTATACGGCTCAGGAATATGCCCGAATGCTAAAAACCGGACTTTCCAGTTCTCATCAGTTATATTTGCTGTCTCTGATGCTTTTAATGCCCGGACTTCCGAAGCGAAGCTTAGGTTCCCGTCTTTGATATGGTAATATAAGGGTTTTATGCCGGAGCTATCACGAACCAGATAAGTCTGGCCTCTTTGCTTGTCATATAGGGCGAAAGCAAATAAACCTCTCAGCATGGAAAATGCGCCTATGCCCCAATTGATATAGGCGTGTATGATAACCTCGGTATCAGTGTTGGAATGGAATCGTGCTCCAAGATTCAACAGTTTTTCCTTTAACTCCAGGTAATTGTATATCTCTCCGTTGAAGGTTATCCAAATTTTTTGTTCTAAGTCAGCCATTGGCTGATGTCCATTCTTACTGAGGTCGATGATCGCTAATCTACGGTGCCCGAAAACTAAACCGTTTTCAGCGTCGCTATAAAGGCCTTCGTCATCGGGACCACCATGTTTTAACGAGCTGCACATGGCCATTACTTTTTCACGAGTCTCTGTCAAGGGACATTCCCTAGAAATTATTCCTGCAATTCTACACATCGGGGTATTTCATAGCTTCGCCGCGTAAGTCACATGTTTAAAATGTAACTCATTAATGTTCAGCATATTGATTGTAGCGTCAAAATGCTGATTATAAAAGTATAATGACATTAAATTAAATCAAAAATGCCACTAGCCTAATACGTAATTTATTCACATCTGGATGCAAAGTGTTAAAATCTGCTCACAAATGACGTAGCCATATGAATTACAATAGAGCAGCCCAGACTTTCCAAGCGTAACGCCAACTGCTTCTGCGACCGGTAAGAAATAACCTCTGCCGCCATTCCTTTCAATGGACCGCCCTTAATCATTATTTTTTCTCCTGGTGCCAGGTTCTCTTCTGTTATTTCCAGCTCAACGGAGCTGGCAAGCAGTAGCTTCAAGTCGTCAATTTGCCTTTCAGGCATAGATGCAACTTTACCTCCGAAATAGATAAAACGCAATACCCCTTTCGTCATGAGAACTTCAGTTTGTTCGTGCTCTCGAATCTTCACAAATAAATACGATTTGATAAAAGGCTCATCGACCCATTTTTTCCTGTCGCTCCATTGCTTTAGCTGGCGTCTGAGGGGCAGATAGGTTTCAATACCCTTACTTAACAGGGCAATGTGCGCTTTTTTTTCATTTCGAGGGAGTGTATAGACCGGATACCACTTCACATGCTCATTCGTCTGTCTACTAGTCATGCATTATTAAAGTATTTATTTCAGCCACCGCTTCACATCCCACCATTTATACTTTTTACCTTCAACATAATAATCGGATCCCTCATAAGCCCCATAATCTGAGTAATAATAGTAATGGGTACCATGATTTTCTCCTGTAAATTTGGTTGTGTAATATCTTGAATGAAGCAGATCTTCCTTATACGCATTCAATATTATAAAAGTATTGTCCAAATGGTACTCGTTGGCGATACGTTGGGGCACTGTAGCCGCGTAAAATTTTGATTTGCCAGAACGAATAACGAAGATATTAACGTCACTCATTCTGATCAAAGGAATGGAATCCGCAACCAGGCCGACGGGTGCCGTATCAATCATGACAATATCATACTTCGTTTTAAGGTCCTTGAGGAGCACCTCCATCCGTTTGCTATGAAGCAATTCGGACGGATTCGGTGGCACAGGTCCCGAAAGAATAATATCGAGGCCTGATTGATCGGTCGGACAGATGATATCATCTATTTCACATTGATGGGAAAGGTAAGTGCTTAACCCGATATCATTGGGTATATTAAAGGTCTTATGTAACTTGGAGCGGCGCAAGTCGGCAGCGATTAAAATTATTTTTTTATCAATTAGCGATAGGGTGCTGGATAAGTTGACAGCCATAAATGATTTGCCTTCACCTGCTATTTCTGAAGTGATACAAACTATTTTGTTTGATTTTTCGGCGGCTATAAAATTTAAGTTAGTGCGAACCGACCTGACGGATTCTGCAAACATTGATTTTGGTCTGCTTACTGCAAGCACCTGCGAGTTGTTCTCGTCGACCGTCTCAGGAAATTTTCGGATTACACCAATGATTGGGATAGTTGTCAGACTTTCTATCGTTTCCTTGTCGTAGATATACGGGTTCAAGATCCTGATCAAAACGACCAGGCCGAAACCAACGGCCAATCCAAAAATGACTGCTGACCGCTTAATGCCGTTTTCGTCCGGCGCTACCGGGCTGAAATTAGGCTGAGCTAAGTCTACTATGGAAGCCCCTGGAAGGATTCCTGAACGGCTGATCTGAGCGTTTAATTTCTTTTCCGACAAAAAATCATATACCTTCTCGTTGATACTGAAGTTTCGCTGCAGTCCCGCCATATCGTTTTCAGCGACTGGAAACTGCGTGATCTTCTGATTAACCTGGCCCAACTGGTCGTTCAGGTATTTTAAACGATTCTCTACCAATCCCCTGGCAATATTGATATTGTTAATCGCCGAACTCTTGATCGCCAGGATTTGCTGATCAATATCTTTAATAGGTTGGGAATTTGTGTTATAGGTTTTTAATAACGAATTTCTTGAATAGATTAAATTGTCAAGTTTTTCGATTGCCGCTTGTAGCTGGGGGTCAGTTACCCCTTCCATGTTAAAATTGAGGGTTACATTGTCCTTACCCTTAACGATATCAGCTTTGAGCTGGTCGATAGCGATTAACTGGATATTTAACAGCGACCGTTGGCTTTCAAGATCATTCGCCTTCGTTATGGCCGCGCCCGCAGCAGAGGAAACATCCATGATCTTCATGCTCTGCTTATATCTTTCCATTGATTTCTCATTAGCTGCAAGCTCCCTGGACAGGAACATCATCTGAGTGTCGATGAAACTAATCATTTGGGTTGCCGATTGCATCTTCTGATCACGGTCATACCTTAAGTATTCTCTCATTATCCCGTTTAAAACATCGGCTGCAAACTGGGGATTGGAATCAGTCTCCTGAAGCGAAATAATATTTGAATTTTTCGCTGTTTCAGAGATGCGAAGCCCTCCGCGGATACGGCCAATAAAATCTTCAGGTGCATTCAGCTTAAACAAGTACGTTGTCGTTTTTGAGATAGCGGCTGGAGATTTGATATTAAATCCTGTTGGCCCGATTAAAAAAGGGACGTTGTATTGGTAAGTTTTAGTGATCTCTTTCCCATTAATTTTATAGTTTAATGTGAAATGCCTATCGTTAATAGGCTTATAGGTGATTAAATCATGGTAGAAATTCAGGCTATCAAACTTAATCAGTTCAACATCCAATGGCTTTGAAGGGTATAGTTCGTTCGTTCGGTTAAGTACGCGACCAATAATATAAAAGCTCATCCGGTAATCTAGTTGCCTTACTACATTTAAAAGTAGCGCATTACTTTGCAAAACGATCGCTTCGCTTTGAACCCTGGAAGTAGAGGGTCTCTCATTGGTTGGGATGGCCCCAGCAAGGTCAGGTAACTCGGACTTCTTCTCCTCCAGTTTTAAAGTGCCGCCTGTCGCATAGGTTTTGGGAGTGTACCATAGATATAACCTGGCAATAAGGCTGCAAACAATGACCGCACCTACGATCCAATACCACCTGCTGAATAGTATTTTGACGATCTTATAATAATCGATCTCCTGATCAGGAAGCTTTCGGTGTAGAGTCTTGGTCGTTTCTTCCATCAATTTATCTGTGACTAAAAGTGTAAACGACTGCTGCGACACTGAATAATAATAACAAAGGTTGAACGATCTGGGTAAGATTGCCTAACTTTTCGTTCCGCACGGCGCGCCGGTTTTTTTCAACATAAACGATATCGCCGCTTTGCAGAATAGTTCTGGGATCATTGATCGATTTGATATTGCTCAGATCTACCTGAATCACCTGCGGGTTATCGTGATTACCCCTTATTATCTTGATATTTTTTTCGTTAGCATTTTCGGTTAGCCCCCCGGCAACGCCAAGCATCTGAACCAAAGTGGTTCTGTCTTTTATCAACGGCAAGTTACCCGATGTTTTGACCTCTCCGAATAAGGTCACGGTAAGGTTAGCAACTTTGACCTCTATGATCGGATCTTTCAGTAAGACTTTATGATAAAGTCCTTCGATCATTTTTTCCGCTTCGACTCTGGTAAGGCCGGCAACTTGGATACGGCCGAGACCAGTTAATGCAATTGTACCGTCGTCTTCAACGAGGTGCCCATTATGGACCTGGGTTATTGATACCTGGGTTATAGGAGATCCCGTCACTGAAGGATTAAGGTCCACTATATCTTTGTCATTTTGGAGATTTCTGATCTCCAGGATATCCTGTGGTTTTATCCGGTAATGATTCTGAACGGAAGTGAAGTTATGCGTAGCAGTGTCTGCATCAACACCTTTTTGTTGAAATAAATTTTGATATTGTTTATTTGAACAGGATGAAAAAAAGTATGTTAGAATACTAAAGAGAAAAAGACGAATTAGTTTGCGCATACTTGGCCTGCTTCGATGAATAAATTGTGATTTCCTAATTCCAAATGTAAGTAATTCAATGGCTTTTTTAATTTCATTTAAAGTTTTTTGGCGAATTAAAAGCCCTGATGTGCGGGAATCCAAATCCAATTTTTCTATGCCTATTTTCATATAGTAAGATCAATACCCAATTGGTTTTTGTGGAGTTTTTACGATAAGGATGGATAAAGGTTGTCTAGCATTTTTGACAGTTAAGTTCAAAAAGCCCATGTTAGTGTAAATGTATCAAGACTAACCTATTGCTGGCTGTAGTGATTCTTGATATTTGATTTTCTTAGATTGCCCAAAGAAAGGTTTTTCGATCAGTGTATAAAACAAATAGGCAAATCCAACACTTAACAAAATTCCGCTCAGGAATTCGAAACCTTTGAACGCTATCGTTTTAGGAAGTAGCGAGCCAAGGCTAACGACATATGTGCTGCCGATAATATCATGTGTTAGATATAGCGAGAACGATATCTTCGAGAAAAATGTCACAACCTTATTTGATTTCAATGGCAGCATTAAAATGCAAAGTGCCGCCAACGCGGCAGTTGTTTGAATCCATCCTTGAATCATTAAACTTAATCCAACAAGAGCAGCCAAAGCCAGCCCTGATTTATAATTAAAAGAATTTCTTTTAATTAAATAATAACACATTCCGATGCCAAATCCCGGGAAAAAGCCAAATAAGCCTATAGCTGGAATATTCATAAATAATGGGACTGTTGCAATTGCCAAAATAAGGAGTATTCCGAATTTTTTAACGATCAATGGGAATATAAAAGCGATCAGTAAGTAGAATTGAAACTCTATGCCGAGAGTCCAATAAACTGGGTTAAGATAAGGCTCATTGAAAAAGCTATTAAGGTAAGCAAAATGAAAAACAACGTTCTTCCAGTCGGGATGAAAATTCGCGATGGAAATATATTGTACAATCAATAAAAGAACGATGGAGAGAATGTAAGGGGGCTCAATCCGGATCAGGCGTTTTGTCAGGAAAGTTTTAGCCATTTTTAGATCGTAATTTTCAGGCATCGACCAGCATATTATGAAGCCAGACAATAAAAAAAATAGTTGAACACCTAACCACCCATATTTTAAAACCGGTAGAACTTTACCACCGAGGTGGTATAATGCGACAGACAAGGAAGCGATTGCTCGTATATAGTCAACCTGGACTATATACTCACTGTTAGACTGTGATTTGTTAGGCATTTTTTGAAAAGTAAAAGGCTAGAATACAGTATTATTTTCAAAAAGCCAAACTTATCATTGATGATCCTTTGCTGCATAGCAGAACTTATTCTCATTTAATGTTTGATTATTACGCCAGTTGTGCCAGATATAACCCGGTAAATAAAAATATTGGTTCTACGGCCACCACTTGTCTCAGGGGTATATGGCTACCTGCGTCTTCCGCCATATTTATTGGGTAGGTTCCCTTGTCATCAATCCTTAAACTGCCGCCATAGAGCGCCGCCGGCTCATAATTACGTGTCCGGTTGATGATTCTTATAGCATGCAGTTTTGAAGAAATGGCGGAAAGAAAAAGCTTCCCTTCAGTTAGTGTACCTGCGATTGTCATCAGCGGTCAGGTTTCGGGCGAAACCGCAAAAGCCTTATCGGAAAGTTTTGGCAAGATCATGTAGGGCAGACAAAGCACCTCAGTGAACAGCGGCGATACCTCAGTCAGTTATTCTAGGCAATTGGATGAGGCAATACCCGTATCTACCATTGCTTCGCTTTCATCGGGTAAGTTTGTTGGTATGGTTGCTGATAACCCAGATCAAAAAATCACATTGAAGGCATTTCATGCAGAGATCATTAACGACGATGAAGCCATCCGGAAAGAAGAAGAAAGGTATAAGCCGTTCCCGATAATAAGGACGGTAACGCCAGAATTGGTCAGGAATAATTATTTAAAGATCAAAATAGATATTGAGGCATTGGTTTTATACGAATTAAAGAATATTTAAATCCGTGGGCCCAGACTCCATTAGCTCCTTTTCGCAAAAGGTCCTTAGAGCCCGCGCCTACCAACTTTAATTTAGAATGTCTTAATTCAATCATAAATCTTTTTATGGAAGGGTCTGGCTAAAGTCTGCAAGTTTTGACAGCAATGGTTCGGAAAAGTTCCCATGAGCGTCGATGTAAGCTGAGAACTCTATGGTTCAATTCCGAACCCCTTCTATTGAAGATTCAAGAAAAATTGCAAAATTAAGAGTAGTTTACAATCCTCTTGTTAAGCCACAATTACCGGTGTTTCGGCGGTAAAGGCCACTGCTAGATAAACTACTGCGGCGTTTATCCAATAATAGGCGGCATCTAAACCAGTAAAGCCAAAAATAAAAGGTATTGCGATGAATCCCGTTGCAACCGTAAGGTCAATGGCAAGGTGCCCGCTAAATGGGATTAACTTTAGAAGACCGTAACGGTAATCGGTAATTCCGCTTACCAGGATCACGGCAAAGCCGGTGATCACGGATAACCATATTGCTACCGGCGAGGAACTGCCCAATTTGAGCAGAAACGGCAAAGTAATTAATGCTACGGCAGCAGCGTAATCGATCAGTCCGTGGTATGTTGGTGAAATGAATCTCAGTTTCATGGTGTTACTCCTTTCTGTTAACCTTTAAAATATTGCTCATGGGCAATTTCCCCATTTTCCCAGACCGTACGAAGTATTTCGTGCCAGTATACCCTACTTCCGTCCTGCATGTCGAAATCAAACGTAAACTCAGCAAAAGAAACGTTGCCATTGAGCGCGGCGTTATGCAGCGTGATACCGTTCACTTTTGCAATGGAGCCGGCAAAGTTCTGCATCTTACCTACGATTTCGGCTTTATTGTTCGTTACTGCGCCATCAAAATCAACAGTTATCGCGTCTTGTGCAAAATATTTTTGCGATGCTTCTACTACTTGTCCATTTTTAACCATCTCATTTTTTGCAGAGAATATCTCATTTAAATCAGTTTTCATTTTTTTTAGTTTTTATCAGCATTGAATAATTTGTTTTATTTGGTAAGACAAAATTACCCAGGCGAGCCGGCCCATCTGCTACAAAAAAGTCCCAAAAGAATGTACTTTTTAAAAATCGATTAAATATTCGGTGGGTGTCTTGCCGGTGCTGGCTTTAAAAAAGGTTGAAAAATGGTTCGGTTCTGCAAAACCCAGTTCTCTGGATATTTCATTCACCGGGATTTGCAGCTGAAGCAGGTAGAACGCTTCCCGGAGTTTACGTGCTTTATTAAACGGTTTAAAGTAGTGCCTAACTTTCCGGCTATCTTTCTGGATAACGCTTTTTCGGTTATCGAAAGCCTCGCAGCATAGAATTCAGAGAAATGATAGACTTTATAATGTTTCTCGATTAGGTCGAACAAATCATTTAATATCGGGTCGGCAGTTTCGTAATTAAATTGCTTCCGGAGTTCTGAAGGGGTCTTCTGAGTGTTGAGTTTAAAATAACGGTTAAAATAGGCCGGATCTTTAAAACCGAGGTCATAGGCGATCTCTTTCGTGGAGAAATCAGTAAAGACAACTTTTCGTTGTGCTTCGAGCAACAGCCTTTTATTTGCGAGAAAATTTACGGTAACGTTTAGTTTTTCTTTGGTGATATGTTGTACCCTATATGGCTTTTCATTTAGGGCTTTTATATAATCTGGTAGCGAGACAGGTTCACGGTAACGCTCATCAATAATATCTTTAATATCAAATAGTAGGTTTATTTCCTGTTCCGATGCTCGAAATGGATCTTGTAATTTCCAGTCGTCAATAGCCGACGTCAATATTGTCGCCATGTTTTCGGGCGTGCTTGCATACTGAGGTTGATTTAGGCGGAATTGCATCGGCAACACCAAGTCAACATGAGCCACGCTGACCAGGTGTTTAAAAAGGAATCTCGAGTTTTCCAACTGCCTGATGTTGTCATTGGAAAACTCGTATAATGTAATATCGAAACTGCCGGATGTCAGCCGAAAATATTGACCGGGCGACAGAAATATAACTTTACCGGCGGTAAATTCATAATTTCTGAAATCCACCTGGAATGAGCCCGCTCCACTGTTAATGAATAAGACACTATGCCTTTCAAAAATGTAGATTTTATTAAGCTCGGGATTGAAATCATTTTTCATACTAACTCATCCTTGAAGAAACCTCCGCCAACTTATCCTTTGAAATGTTAGTTAAAATATCACCACGAATGCCACCTGAAAAACAAGTTCGCCAGCGTCCTGTTTTTCAGGTGGCACGCCCTCAAACACCTTGCAAGAGGGCGATGCGACCGGATAAAAGTCAGATCGTGCCAGCTGGTGTAACGGCCGGAAAGTCCTGCTCGGGCTCGAACACGTTATTGAGAAAATTTGTAAGAGAGTACATCGCAACCAAAGCGATGATCTCCATAACATTCGCATTTGTGTACCCGGCATCGCGGACCGCAGCCAAATCGGCTTCAGCGACGTTACCCCGTGTCACGATTACTTTGCGCGCGAACTGCACGGCAGCGTCCCGTTTCGGGTCGCTGGCATGGCCCTTACGCGCGAGAATAATTTCATCCTCAGGGAGCTTAGCCAGATGCTGAGCCGTAAAGCTGTGAATTGTTATGCAGTAGTTGCAGCCATTTACTTCCGAGACAGCAAGCCCGATACTGTCACGCGTCTTCACGTCAAGCGCCTTACTCATAGAGCCCAGCAGTGCAGCCCAAGCATTGAACGCGATGGGGCTCTGGGCAAAGGTCGCCATCATATTTGGAGTGAATCCGATGTTCTTGGTGAACATATCGAGAGTTGGCTTCGATTCGGCCGGGATGTGTTCCGGTTTTAGAGCAATAGTTCTTGGCATGGTAATTCCCTTAATTTATTTATCTGTCTAATAATTATACAAAATCCAGTACCTCGGCTATCGGACGACGCGGCTTCTGCTTCCAGTTTCCGGGGCGCTCAGGGCCTACGGACAATAGCAACACCGGCACTTCATTTTCGGCAAGTCCGAACTCGCGCGCCACAGCTTCTGCGTCAAAACCGATCATCGGTGTCGAGCCCAGACCCAGCGAGCGGGCCGCATAAATCATTGCAGCCGCGCCGAAGGTCGCGGTGCGTACTGCTTCGTCGCGTTGGCGTTGCGGATACTCCTTGTACAGATCGCGTGCGGGAATTTCCCAGTCTGGCACCATTGATGCCGGCATGATACCCGATTCCACGAGTGGCGCCAGGCGTTCCGGGATAACACTGGAATCCGCTAACTGGCCGCACACAATGAAAGTGACGGCTGCCTCGGTAATTGCAGGTTGATGCCAGGCAATCGGACTTAACCGAGCCTTGGCTTCTTTTGTGCGCACCGCTATGAAGCGCCAGTTTTGCAGGTGGAACGATGTCGGCGCAGTGGTGCCAATGCGCACCAGTTCGCTGATTTGATCGTCAGTCAAGATAGCAGTAGGGTCGTAATACTTGGCAGCGCTGCGGCTCATGATTGTTTCGATTACTGCGTTGTTCATAATTTTAATATTTATAGCCATATGATGATTTGTTTAACATCAGGACAAAACTATTTTTAAGTTTGGACACCCTAGTGGGCCAGTTTGAGAATACACGTGGGGCCAGTTATGATTCAAAAATTTCATTCCATTTCGTTGAAAACGACGACGCACATGGCCGTTCATGCCGGGATTCGAATGGGGAATTATTCGATTATTTTTGTCAGCGTATGCCTCGAGGAATATCAGTGTGTATAAAGAGCCGCACACTTGCAATTCTAATAGAAACGCCTCTTAGATTATCTCTAAAAGGCGTTTCTATTAAATTACAGGCCAAATCGGGCGAAACCCGAATCGTGATTATGTTAAAATTTAGGTAGACGCGCTGACAAGTTCATTGAGAATATCAGGATGACTATTATTAGTCATAAAATAGGCAGTGGTATCGCCGGTTTTCAGTGCCTCAAGGACATCTTTAGCATTTTGAACAAGATATTTTAAAAGTCCCGGACCGAGCGAAACGCGCGCAACCCCGCAATTTTTTAGCTCAGCAATGTTGCCAATAGATGGTGTCAGTAGAACATTGACCGGCATATCCAAAACGGAGGTCAATTTTTCGATCTGCAAATAATTGTCAATCAGGATAGGATAGAAGCAATCAGCTCCAGCGTCACGATATGCTTTACCTCTGGTTAATAGAGCTTCATAAGCTGATTTTGTTCCGTCGTGAAGCAATACATCAGTACGGGCATTGATAAAAAAATCGACGCCGCATTCTTCGGCAGCTTTCCTTGCGGCAGTGATGCGGCCGCATTGTTCCTTCAACGTCAGTAAACCAGATGATCCGGGTAATGCATCCTCGATATTTACGCCGATTGCTCCAGCATGGATCAATTGCCTAACATTATCTTTTAAAATTGAAATATCCGAACCATATCCGCTTTCCATATCTACAGTTATCGGACGATTAACTACCGAGTCAATACGGCGAACCACATCGGTCAGTACATTAAACGGTATTCGCTCGCCATCTGGATAATTATTGACCGCAGCAACTGCGATGCTCGCGGTTCCAATCGCTGGAAACCCCGCTACCGCGACAAGTTTGGCGCTAAAAGGATCCCATACATTTGGTAATAAAAATGGTTCCCCGGCATGGTGGAGTTGCCGGAACGCTTTCGTTAGATGATTTTTGTTATTCATAATTTGCTTGTTTGAAGGTGGTTTTTAGTATCAGGTTCCAGGCAGTTATGGCAGCGTCGACAATAGTCGGCTTTAATCGTATTTGTTCTTTACTCTATCCTATGAAATGTCGCTTTTCTACAACTTGGCCGTTTCCCATAATGAGCGGATTACCTCATGCAAATAGTATTCTGAAAAAGAGGCATAACCATCATCCCACAGATCGGCGAAGCTCTATTTAAGCGGAGTTAAAAAGATAAAACACGCTCTGTCCGATTGCTCAAATCATCTGGGCATAAGCGACAGGTGTAGCAGTAGGTATCACGGTATGATCTTTCTAGGCACTCATAGTTGCAAAAAGTAATTTTTAGTTGCCTGGGTAGATTCTTCGTCTGATGGTGGATAATCGCCTGAACCCGCTCGTACAGCGGCATCGTCGGATAGATGAGTGTCTATTAGGATCTCGCCTTGTAATAACTTAGCAACCGGGCAATTCTTTGCTACCCAAAGCAGTCTTTCCTTTTGCTCATCCGTCACCGGCTGACCAAATGAGACTGTTCTGAAGATCGTGGTCCTGAATGGTTCAGCCTCTTGCAATATGTTTACCGAACAATGTATGTCCGTAATGTCCCATCCTTTTCTATGGATATACATACGTAAGGTGGTCAGCGTACACCCGATCAATCCTGAAAGTACAGTTGTAAACGGATCCGGGCCAATATCTTTTCCGCCGTTGAATGACGGCTCGTCCAGCACAAGTTGTCCAGCTCTCCAGTTGATTATGACGTCCTGACGGCCCTTTACCAGGTCTCCTGTAATATCTTTTGCGAAGAGCCGCACAGTTTGCTTTTTACGTATCATGATATTTTTATTAGCCTTTAAAGCCATTGTCGAAGCTCCAATAATATGCAGGAACAAATGCCAGTAATAGGCTAGCAGCGCTATCTGAAAATACGGAGTAATTAAAGGGCGACTTTACACCTATAAACACGGCCATGCATATCGCAAAAGTGAGTGTTAGCAAAAAGCCACCGTAGGCGGCTACCCTTGTTTTGAAACCGACAATAAGGCATGTGCCGATCAGTATTTCAGCAATCGTGGCAAGCAACGCCATGACACTTGCCATTTGGCGGCCAAGAAAAGGTAAAAGCATATTAGTATAGGCTGCGAAGTTTTCCCAATTACCCCAGCTTATTCCTTTTTCCCCAGCCGCGCCGAGCCAGCCAAAGCGATCGGCAACAGGTATCAAAAACCCCAAACCGAGTGCTAACCGAAGATATAATTGCGGAATCCGAAATGTACCTGTCATATTATGATCGTATTTACTAATAACTAACTATTGTATTCCCGTCCTTTATTTACCGGAATGATCTTCACTCAATTTCGGTATTTCACTAATCCCGCGGCAGTGTTATGGTGCTATGCAGGAATAAAATTGACCTGCTATAAGCCAACTACCATCAATAAGGTGATTGCCACATAGCTCAAGGTTTTCGCAACCAGGTAGAATATAAACTTCAATAGGTTCTCCAACCAGGCATAACTAACAGCAGGTACGATGTCTATTGGGTTTAATCGGTGAAAGCCGCTACATAAAATCTTTGAGGTTATCGCCTGATTTATTCGCTAAGCAAAACTGGGGAGGCCGCAACCGCTGGGAACTCCCTTTGTCTTTACGGGCGAACGCGAATGATCGTCTTGCCAGTGACCCTATTACCCGGACTGAAGGCGGAAGCTGCTTCGTCGAGGGTAATGATCTTGCCGATGTTCGTCCTCAGACGTCCCTCCCGGAACCGCTTGACGATCTCACTCAATTGGGCGCGATCGGGCTCGACGACAAAATCAATAGTCAGACCGTTACCCGTCCGTGCCTCGGTAGGGCCAGTGACTGTTACAAATGTCCCTCCGGTACGGACCGCGTGCGCAGATCGCACCGCGATGTCGCCGCCGAGAACATCAAAAACCAAATCGACCCCACCGATATCTTCTAAGGCATCACTATCAAGGTCGACGAATTCCTGTGCGCCGAAGTCGAGTGCCGTCTGACGGTGGGCTGCTCGGCCAGTACCGATAACATACGCACCGGCCTCACGCGCGAGCTGAGATGCCATCGAACCAACTATGCCGGCCGCTCCATGCACGAGAACGGTCTGTCCGGCCCGAAGGCGGCCGTGGTCGAACAGGCCCTGCCACGCCGTCAGGCCTGGCATCACGAGGGCCGCGCCCTCCGTGAAATCAACGTCGCCCGGCAGCGGCGCAAGGTTGCGCGCCTCAACCGCGACATACTCAGCCAAGGTGCCGTCGCGATACCAGTCCGTAAGCCCAAACACCCGCTGTCCTACCGACAGCCCTGTCGTGCCATAGCCGAGCGCGGTCACCACTCCGGCCAGTTCGTGACCTGGAGTCGACGGCGTCCGGTCACGGTCGGCGCGATCGGTCCATGTCGATGGCCAAGACAGTTCGTCCCCGGTGAAACTTGAGGCATAAACTTGAACGACGACGTCGTTTATTGCTGCCTGCGGCTCTCTACGTTCCACCAGTTTCACACCGGCTGTCCCCGCAGATTGATCTGTTACTACTATCGCTTTCATATCATACCTCCATTGTTACTTGTCAGCAAACATTTATTTAATGGCCTGATATTGTGGTACATCATTAAATACAATTTCGCTTTTAACATGTTTAATTATTAAAAATTGTCTCTGATCCTTTTAATCCTAGGCAAAATTAATTTTTAATTTACGTACCTTGGTGGGCCAGTTTGAGAATAGGTGTGGGGCCAGCTATGATTCAAAAATTTCTTGAGATTTCGTTTAAAAAAGATGGTGGGCATGGCCCTTTATACCGGCAATTAGAATCGGAAATTATTCAATTGATTTGCCGGGGCATCTTGAAGCCGGAGGAGGCACTTCCATCTTCTCGTGAATTGGCGCGAGCCCTGAGGGTCAATCGCAAAACAGTGGTGGCAACCTATGAGCAATTAGATGCGCAAGGTTGGGTGGAAACAAGGGAAAGAAGCGGTGTTTATATTTCCAGCAACCTGCCCGATACGCCGGATCGTGCAATTGATCAAAATAACAAAAAATTAATTCGAAGTTCGCAACCGGCTTATCCATTGATAAAAGAATTGCGTGCTGATGAACAAATCCCGACAAATCCAAATATAGAAACTGGGGCCCCGGGAGCGCTGCCTTGTTTGTATAAAATCGATGACGGATTCCCTGATCCCAGGATTGCACCTATCGAGGAATTGGTGCGGGAATACAGAAGATTGGGGAAGCGTCATTTTACAAATCGGCTTCTCATGTATGGTCCGGAGCAAGGTTCTTATCGACTGAGGGTCGAACTTGCTACTTTTTTAAATCAGACCAGAGGCATGCAGGTTACCGAAAATGAAATACTGATAACCAAAGGGACACAGATGGCGATCTATTTAACTACTCAGCTAGTCATCAGTCCTGGGGACACTGTATTTGTACCGGAACCAGGGTTTATGAATGCAAATCAAACATTTGAATTGGCGGGAGCCAATTTGGTGTATATACCAGTAGATAAAGACGGGATGGATGTGGACATGATTGAGCAGTTGTGCAAAAGGAAAGTACCTAAGATGATCTATATCATCCCGCATCATCACAGGCCTACCACGGTTACCCTGAGTGCAGAGCGACGCATGAGGCTATTAAACCTGGCCACCAAGTACGGGTTTGCATTGCTTGAAGATGATTACGATTTTGATTATCACTTTACAAGCGATCCACTTTTGCCTTTGGCAAGCCTGGACACACAGGGACACATTATTTACGTAGGTTCCTTTTGCAAAACTATTGCCCCAGGTATCCGAATCGGGTTTATGGTGGCTCCGGAAAAGGTAATCAGCCAGGCTGCAGCAATTCGAAAATTAATAGACCGGCAAGGCGAACAGTTGCTGGAAGAAGCGATTGCTGAACTCTTGAGCACCGGTGAAATTTCCCGGCATTTAAAAAAGTCGCGCAAGGTTTATGGGGACCGGTTGGATAATACCTGCCGATTGCTTCGTGAACGGCTGGGCGAGTATTTAACGTTTGACCGACCGAACGGTGGATTAGCAATCTGGGCTACTTACAGAAAGGATATAAGTGCCAAAGCGGTTGCGGTAAATGCAGGAAAGTTGGGGTTAAAGATCAATGATGGCAGTACTTATTTTTATCAACCAAATACTTTCAGGGCAAACGACTTCATACGCATTGGTTATTGTTCATTAGATGAAACAGAAATGACCGGTGCAATTGATATATTGAAACAAGCCCTTACTCCGTTTGCTGCGAAATAGGCTAAAATCCCATCTGCTTAATCTCCGAGCCAGATAGCAAAGGTATGTAGCTGTCAATAAAGATGGCTGACGATTCGATCGCGTATAAATTCCACTGCCTGCAGGACGTCCCAAAAATTCCTTTCAACGGCATCAACGGTTAACGCCAAAGAAGCCTTCGACTCGCCTAAGCGCCCGCAGATTCATTATTAATTAGGCGTTGTCATTTGGTTAACTGGACCCCTATGTATTTTCAAACTGGCCCACCAAGTTAACTAAATTAAAAATTAGTTTAACCTGAAATGAAGAGGCTTATATAGATTTTCAAATATTTAAAGCTTGTTGAAAACAGAATTAAAAACAATGATGAATAGCAATGGCTATTTCTCTTTTTTCAATGAACCTAGCGATTTTCGGCAATATAATGCACTTACCTAAACCTTGAGCAGTTATGAAAGACAAAGAACAAACCAAAAGAAAGCTGATTCAGGCTGTTGGTGAAATCATAAAAACCGAAGGATTCTCAAATCTGAAAATCAGCAAAATTGCAAAAAAGGCTGAGGTAGACAGAAAATTAATTTACCGGTATTTCGGTAATTTGAATTATTTGATTGAAGCCTATGTAGTAGAAAATGATTACTGGATGGTCTTTGCCGATCAAATGAAAGAAACGCTTCGTCAGCATAATCATGCCGGCAGCCAGGAATTAATAACCACGGTTTTAAAGGATCAGTTCAAGTTCTTTGTATCCCAAAAAGAGATGCAAAGATTAATTCTTTGGGAACTTTCGGTAGATAGCCCTTTGATGAGAAGTATTCATAATGCGAGAGAATGTTTAGGACAGGATTTTCTTGATTTAGCGGCTGAGCACTTTAGAAAAAGTAAGGTTAACTTTAACGCAGTCGCAGCACTATTAGTTGGCGGTATTTATTATACTGTTCTGCATACCGTTTATAACGGAGGCACTTTCGCAGGTTTGGATCTTAATTCTGTAGAGGGAAATGACGCGATCCAGAAAGCGATAGGGCAAATCATTGAATGGGCTTACCGGGAGGCGGAGAAATCATAATAAATTTCATATCGGCTTCATTTAAGTTTAAATGGAGGGTGTAAAATAAATCTTTACTTCATTTTATTAAAATCCAATAATTCATCTACTGTCACCTCTAATGCATTCGCAATTTGAACCAATATGTATGCTGTTGGGTTAGCTCCTTGCTTTTCATAGCGATTGATAAACTGCTTGTCTTTGCCATTAATTATTGCTGCAAGCCCCGTTTGATCTAGCCCCCTAATTTTTCTTAACTGTTCAATTCTTTTACCCAACTTTATTCTAAAGTTAATAACATCCTGATCCATCAACCCAAACTCAATCATTTTTTAAATTAATGGTCAACAAATTTGTTTACTCTGTTTCTTTTATTATATTTGAATTAATTAAATAGTATAAATAAGAGTCTTGCAACTCCAAATTCTCACGCCGTTGAAGCAAGACAGCAGATTTATACCCATTTCTTATTTTGATGAGCTATCTTAGCACGTCAAATAAGGGTGGGTTCTGCTGTAAATCCGTTTCAACGTAAGGCGTGAGAACCCAATGGAGTTACGGTTTGCAGAACCCACCTTTGTAATGTGCTGTGAATCCTCAAGACTCGTATTCGATACGAGCATGGCCACAATAGACTTAGCATTATTAGAAAGTAATTCCTCACATACGATTTATGTGTTGATTGATTTTCCGTTTACTCCGGTCTTTGCTTTTTTTTCTTCCAAAATCCTTTTCAAAAACATCATCAAATCTCCCGAATGATAATTCGGAAAGGCAGCCTGAGATCAGTTTTCTAGTTAATTACCATTCCTAGGCTGCCTTTTCTTTTTCATTTTTCCATTAACTATCAATTAAACCTTTCTAATATATGAGGCTAAAATTTGGCTTCCGTGGATTGCTATTGCCTGTTCGGAAGCGACTTCTTATAAAAAAATTCCGATCACATTTTGCTAAGGACCCCGAGTTGTATTACGCCATGACCCTGGTCATTATCTGGCTGATCGTATTCATCATCATACATATAAAACTTTAAATGTTCTCAAATGAAAAAATACTTATTCTTCTTTCTGCTCGTCTCGGGCGCTACAGTTTTAAAAGCGCAGAACGTAATACACGGGAAAGTGATCGATAATGATTCCGGCACCCCGCTTTATGGGGCGACGGTCAAAGTCAAATCTACCGGGTTGTCAACCTCAACCAATGAAAATGGGGAATTTTCACTGACCACAACAGAAGTCAGTGGTATCCTCACGGTTAGCTTTGTTGGGTATAAAACGGTTGAAGCCGGTTTTAGTGGCACTAATAGGGGGCCCTTTAAGTTCAATCTTAGAGAAGACCACAGCACGCTAAAGGAAATTATTGTTTCAACTGGCTATCAGGTCTTGCCAAAGGAACGGGCAACCGGCAGCTTTGCGCTATTAGATAGTGCACTAATAAACAGGCGGGTGAGTACCAATATCCTCGACCGGCTCGATGGCGTGACCAGCGGGCTGATCTTCAACCGGAATAAACTGGACCCGAACAGTTCGGATATTTCAATACGGGGGCGTAGTACGCTGTTCGCTAATGATCAGCCGTTAATTGTGCTCGATAACTTCCCCTATGAAGGTAATTTGGGGAATATCAATCCGAATGACGTTGCAAGTATAACGGTTTTAAAGGATGCCGCAGCGGCCAGCATATGGGGCGTTAGAGCGGGCAACGGGGTGATTATTATCACCACCAAGAAAGGAAAGCAAAATACCGCCCAGCAGGTTAGCTTAAATGCTAATGTAACGATCGGCGCGCGCCCCAACCTTTATTATACACCGCAGTTGACCTCCGCTGAATACATCGGCATCGAGAAATTTTTATCTAACCAGGGGTACTATTACAATATCAGTGATGGTTACAGTGCCATTTCTCCGGTAGTTGATATCCTGCAACAAAATCAAAATGGACAACTTAGCGATACACAGGTAAATGCGAACTTAAATGCACTTGGGAAAAACGATGTGCGTTCGGACCTGGACAAATACGTTTACCGCAGACCCGTAAACCAGCAGTATCAGCTTGGTGTTACAGGCGGTGGCGCTGCTGATCGATATTATATTTCTGCCGGGTGGGACAATAATTTGCAGAACCTGGTATCGGGCAGCTATAACCGGGTTACCCTAAATGCAAATAATACTTATTCCCTTTTAAATAACAGGCTGGAATGGACTACCGGGCTACTCTTTACTCAAAGTAATACCAAGCAAAACAGCAATGGCTTTGTACCTGGTACTCCTTACGAGATGCTGAAGGATGCTGCCGGTAACAACCTGCCGGTGGTAAAAGATTTGCGAAGGTCCTACATTGATACCGCTGGAGGAGGCAAACTACTGGACTGGCATTATGTTCCGCTGAACGATAACTACCCGAACCAGACCACTACATTAACGGATTACCGCTTCAACAACGAGCTATCGTTAAAAATAGTGGCCGGTTTAAAATTATCGGCCTATTACCTTTACGAGAAAGGCATAACCGATCTCAACCAGGATAATGCGGCAAATTCCTACTACACCCGGAATTTGGTTAATACCTATTCTCAGATTGACCCGGCTAGCGGGGCACTTACCCGAATCATTCCGCCCGGGGATATCGTTGATAAAAACTACAGTAATTACAGGCTGACTTCAGGGCGCCTACAACTGAATTTCGACCGGCAATTTGGGACGGATCACCGGCTCAGCGCCCTGGCGGGATACGAAGTAAGTGATTATAACAGTTTTGAAGATGGCTTTACGCTCTACGGATATAATCAGGGTACGGCCACCAACGCTAATCAATCTATCAACTACGCTGATTACTATCCGCAATATTATGGGTACAATACCGGACAAATCCCGACAGGGATTATCAGTCAGGGTACCGTTGACCGTAACCGCTCCTATTACGCAAATGCTTCCTATAGTTATAAACAAAGGTATATCATCACAGTAAGTGCACGTAGGGACGAATCCAATCTGTTTGGAGTCAGCACAAACCAAAAGGGCGTACCGCTGTGGTCATCCGGTCTGAACTGGAAGATCAGCCAGGAACCCTTCTATAAATGGGATTTTATGCCTTTATTATCCTTCCGCGCGACTTACGGATTAAATGGCAATACAGATAAATCAACAACCGCTTATCTGACTACGCTTTCTGTACCAGGGGCGGTAAACTTTTTCAATGCGCCCTATCTGTATATCACCAATCCACCCAACCCCTCGTTGCGCTGGGAAAAAGTCGGCGTTGCCAATTTGGGACTGGATTTTGGATTCAAAGGTGATTTCCTGACCGGGTCTGTTGAATACTATATCAAGAACGCGACAGACCTGATAGCCAACAGCCCCGTAGCGCCCCAGTCCGGAGTGACGCAGTTTAGGGGAAATGCTGCGGATATGCGTACCGGCGGAATTGATGTGTTGCTGAACTTCAGATTACTGCGATCACCGGTTCAATGGAATACATTCGTTCTTTTCAATTATGTAACGAATAAGGTAACGCATTACTTGCTGAATCCCGGTTCCGACCAAAATATTGTTCAAGGTAATTATCTTAACCCTTTGGTCGGCTATCCTCTTTATTCAATTTTCAGCTTTCCGTCGACCAGGCTCGATGCCCAGGGAAACCCAAGGGGTTATTTGAAGGGGCAGGTTAGCGAAGATTATGCTTCCATCGTCAATTCAACGAATCCTTCAAGTCTTAGTTATAACGGTTCGGCTACACCTTTATATTTTGGCAGTATCATTAATAATTTCAGATATCATAATTTTGACCTGTCGGTTGGCATTGGTTATAAACTGGATTATTACTTCCGCCGGACCTCGCTCAACTACGGCAATCTTTTCGGGGGAAACTACCACCAGGCTGACTTCAGTAAACGCTGGCAAAATCCGGGCGATGAAAATCATACCTACGTGCCGTCGATGATCTACCCAGCTGACCCGAACCGCGATGAATTTTATAGCTATTCCAATACGCTGGTCGACCGGGCCGATAATATCCGGCTGCAGGACCTGAAATTTAGCTATACGCTGGATAAACGGTCAATACCAGGATTGCCATTTAATACCTTACAGCTATATGTATATGCGAATAACCTGGCCATCCTTTGGCGGGCCAACCATGATCGCCTGGACCCCGATTCGCCCTATGCTCCTCCGGTAACCAGGTCGTTGTCATTGGGGTTAAGAGCTTCTTTCTAACTAAAACCCTCAGAAAATGAAAAGCTTAAAATTATATCAACTCCTGATTATCAGTTTTATGCTGATAACCGTTGTCCTGTTTAGTAGCTGCCGAAAAGATTTCCTGGACGCTAAACCGAGTACCTCCATCGTAGTTCCTGCTACGCTTTCGGATTTCCAGCTGCTCCTGGACGGAGGGACACAAAACCGGACATCTTCTTTGCCACAGCTTTCCTGTGATGACTATTACATAGCAAGCTACGCAGACTGGCAGGCCGGACAGCCGACAGAAAGAAATGCTTACGTGTGGAACAAGGACATATTTGGCGGGCAAATAGCGCGTGCAGACTGGAATGCGCCCTATACCTCCGTTTTTTATGCCAACAGCGCGATTAGCGGCATGAACTCTTTGAAAGTAAGCCCAGCCGACCAGTCACAATATGACAATATCAAGGGGCAGGCCTATTTTATAAGGGCATTCGCTTTTTTTGACCTGGTTAAGAACTTCTCGCCGCCGTTTGACCCGTCAACTGCGAGGGCTGATTTGGGTATTCCCTTAAAATTATCGCCGAATATTGACCAGCGGCAGCCGCGCGCCAGTGTACAGCAAACGTATGATCAAATCATATCCGATTTGCATACTGCCTGCGGCCTGCTTAATTCTGAAGTGCCTGTTCAGTACCGGAACCGTGCGAGCAAGCCTGCCGCCTATGCCTTGTTTGCAAGGCTGTACTTAAGTATGCGGGATTATACCAAAGCCGAATTATATGCAGATAGCTGTTTGACCTTATATTCGAAGCTGATCGATTATAACACGGTTAACAAAAGTTCCAATACCCCATTTAAAAAAGACAATGATGAAAATATTTTGTGGGCTTTGGAGTCGGGTGGCGGCTACAGCAACGTAACGTACAATTCCCCTTCCAATATCAGTATCGATACCACCCTTTTGGCTTCTTATGCACCAAATGATCTGCGGAGGTCTATTTATTTTATCACCAATCCGTCTACAGGACTTACCAAAGCAAGGAAGGGCTATTCCGCAAATTTTGCTCCTTTCGTCGGGATGGCAACGGATGAAGTATATCTGATAAAAGCGGAATGCGCCGCAAGGCACGGGGATGGACAGGCCGCGCTGAATTACCTCAATGCCTTACTGGTCAATCGTTTTGTTACCGGGACCTACGTGCCCTATGCAGGCCTTTCGCCGTCAGATGCTTTAACGATTATCTTACAGGAAAGACGGAAGGAGCTAGTATGGCGCGGTGATCTTCGCTGGGACGACCTGCGGCGCTTAAATAAAGAGGGAGCAAACATTACCCTTCACCGCCTGCTGAACGGCGTCACCTATTCACTGCCACCAAATTCGCCGCTTTATGTATTTCCTATCCCGGACGATGAGATCGCGCTGAGTGGAATAATTCAAAATAACAGATAATATAAACGCTAAAAATTTAAAATAATGAAATCAAAAAGTTATAAGTCCATTATGTTCGCCTGGATTTTTCTTGGCCCGCTTCTTTGCATGGCTAAGCCAGACAGTCTATTTCTTCAGGGCAGTTTTGCTGATACGACAGGAAAAAGTGGGGAAATTATCGTATGTAAAATTCTGAGGCAAAACACGCCGCTTGACCGTCAGATCATATTTACGCAAATCATCCGCGCAAAAACTTCTAATGGCAAATTTGCCTTTTCCCTACCTATAACGTCGGACCGGTTGGAAGTTACTTTTTCGCGCATCAATAGGGAAGGAAAAGCCATCATGATCAATTGCGGCAACAATATGCCGGCTGTTTATACCTTTTATAAGGATGACCGGCCGGTTCTGCTGATCAGGGAGGGAAACGACATCACTTTTTCAGGCAGGGGAAGCGCAAGGTTAAACTGTCAGACACAGCTTTACGGGCTGACTTATTTGCCTCAGGCTGCGCTTGAAAGGGTCAACGAATTAGTTAACAATGGGAACTACCTCACAGCTTATCGTACTTACCTTTTGTTTTTAAGACAACAGCTGACATTTAAGCACGCCATCCTTGAAACTTATCGGGATAGCCTGCCTAAAGAAGCGTTCTACCAGATCTGGGATGATCAGAAGGGCCTTACCTATGACGCATTTTATTATGGTCTTTATCTCAGCACCGGAAGATATGGGTCCAAAGGGACGACAGATACCAAGATATTCCTGAATGAAATTGAGAACGAACATTCAAGCCCCGATACCAGCGAGGCTGCACTTTTATCACCTTACTATACCAGCAGCTTACTGCTTAAGGAAGTAGTCAGGGTTCGCAACGAACCGGGAGGAGACACAACCGTCAAGCTGGATTTTGGAAAACTATATCATTCGATTTGCAGTCATTACCGTGGTAGTTTAAAGGATAGGTTGGTTCTCCTTGCCTTCCTGGAGTTTTCAACGATAAAGGGCAACTCTCTTAATTATTTGGATGAAGCTATGGCCGGAATGGGCGATAATGAAAGTAAAAAACTATTGATGGAATGGCGGGCGCAGGTATCAGCCGGAAGTCCCGCATTCCCGTTTGAGCTTCCTGACGAATCTGGCAAGACGGTTAAACTCCGGGATTTTCATGGCAAGATCATTGTTTGTGATTTTTGGTTTACCGGCTGTGAAAACTGCCTTCAGATCCCTTCAGCAATGACTGCGGTATGTAAAAAATACGCAGGCAACAGCAAGGTGGTTTTTTTGAGTATTAATGTTGACAGGCAAAAAAAATGGTGGGATTTCGGCCTGAAGCAAGGCACTTACAGTATTCCCGGGTCAATTCATCTGTCCACTTTTGGAGAAGGAGTCGATCATCCGTTTTTAAAATATTATAATTACACAGCTTGCCCTCAGCTATTGGTGATTGGAAGGGATGGAAAAACGGTGTCCGCCTTCCCGCCTGATCCCCGGATCGAGCAGGGAAAACCCTTAATCGAAATGATTGATGGTTTGTTAAAGAATTAAAAAGCAGAAAGCCGGAAACATTTCCGGCTTTCTGCTTTTTATTACCATTCCTTCACTGGTAGACGGAATCTACCGATCCCGGATAAGCAGTGATTGAATAATGACTTGGATTATTGATCGGAAAGGTGTTCGGTATGCTCGTATCGGTAGATTCTACCGCACATTCAGCGGTAGACGATATGCCGCTGCAATGATCTGCCGGATCAGGCACACCGCTTGTCAATAGCTGGTAATTTGTCCCGTCATTGGTCCAATACCGGGTGGTAAAGTTGGTTTTTTCCGGTGCATTTACAAAGGCACTGAATCCGATTGCCATGGCACCTACCAATAGGGCCAGGACTACTTTTTTAATGTTGTTCATTTTTTTAATTTTTAAAACTTGTTTTTAATTTACTGAGCCACAACGCGAATACGGCAAGGGCAATAAATGCCAGGTTGAACCATATGTGCTGGGTCCAGCTTAACTTTTCGATAACACCTCCGCAATGACAGGGTAACCTTTTTGCCCATAATACTATACTTAAGATATAGCCCGTGAATAGTATCATAAGACACGTGAATCCGTAAAGGCCCCACCTGTAAGTATTGGGTATGCTAAGCAAAACAGAAATCGAAATTTCAGCTGCGGGCACGAGCCAGGATATGTATAAGGCTGAACCGCCTATTACCGCGACTTTGGACAGGCCTTTAAAAAATCGATGGTGATCGATGATTTTGCTATAGGCCGTATATACAAACAATGATATACAGACCAGGGATATCAAAAATACCAGCCGGTCCTTGAGCCGTGTTGAAAACTGAAACTTTGCATTTCTGAGAATGGTATCCATTTGTTTGTCATTTTGGTGATGTAATATATGGGTGACGTCCGTCACCTGCTGGTGCGTAACCGGCAAAACGGTGAATCTTTTTTCTTTGTCACATGCCTCCTTTCTTCTTTGTATTACCATCGCGGCGAGGGTAAGGAGGTAAGCAGATTGGATTGGTATTTTTCATAAAGGCCAGATAACGCGGTAAAAGTAGCTACCGGTTCTTTCCTTTCCGTGTGATACAAATTGCTATTTTCAGACAGAGTTGCCGCAGTTTCGAATGAAATAGTTGCAGGTAATTGTGATTCAAATCATCTCGAGTGATTTGAATTATACATTAATGTTTGCCAATATATCTCGTTACTGTTTCCCTGGTCAAATGCAGGTAAGAGGCAATGATCCGCGCAGGCGCTTTTTGAAATAATGAAGGCTGGGTCTTTTTCAACAATTGGAAGCGTTCTTGTGCCGGCAATGCAATAAGTTGTTGCTTTTGGTATTCTTCCCGTTGGTACTTCAGCAACATCGTTTTGATAAGCACCTGCATTTCGGGAAAAGTTTCGTCCAGTTCATGGACATTGGCGTAGCTAAGCGTAGTCATCCGAGTCTCTTCCAAAATCTCCGTATAGAAGTAAGAGGAAACTTTATAATAACCTTCATAAGAAAACAGGATGTCACCGCTCTGCCAGAACCTGACGGTATGTTCATTTCCATGATGATCGTAATAGTAATTTCTTGCAAATCCGCTATCAAGAAAATATACCCGGTTCTCCATATGACCAGCGGCATGGAGGATCTGATGCGCTTTGTAAATCTCAGGTTTCAGATTTGCTTCCAAAGCAAGTTTGAACTTGTCAGATAAATCGGTTATCCCGGCTAAAAATTCGATCACTCGCTCAGTATTCATTCTCAGAAATTTCAATAGGACGCAATGGTTTTTTCCTTCCCTGCGAGATTAATTTGAAAGCCTTTCATCAACGGCAAGGTTTTGCAAATTTAAATGGACAGTTTTTCAAATTATGTGACATGGCTGATTATTTCTAAATGATTAAGAACATGTTAAATAATTAATTACATGTCCCAACTTTTATTTTTTTAGTGACATAATTTAGGTGCACTTAATTTAATTACCCCATGAAAATAGACTTTGAAAAAGCCAGCTTTAAGGATTTTGAAAACATGGAAGGTCAGGATATTTATGCAACGGCCTCCCAATTTGAAAAGTACCTGAACTTCCTTCGGGCCAATGACCATTTAAACTACAGAATTGAATCCTTATCGCCTGTAGGACCTGAAATGAATTTAATATTACCCGGTGAGAATCAACCCGCATGGTGCGTGTGTTTGGTCTCCAACGATTATCTCGGATTTAGCCAACACGCTAAGGTCAAAGCTGCCGTTATTAAAGGCGCCGAAATGTTTGGGGCAGGTTCGGGCGCTTCGCCTGCCATTGGTGGTTATTTTATTTACCACCGGCAATTAGAAAAGAAAATTGCCGAATTCTATAAAAGAAAAGACGCCATTTTATATACAACCGGGTACACCGCTAATAGCGCGACCCTACAATGCCTCCTCCATAAAGAGGACCTGGCGATACTCGATATGGGTGTTCATGCCAGTGTGTATGAGGGGTGTCTCGCCACAAACGTTAAGACCTTTTTGCATAACAACCTCGAAATGCTGGAGCTGATCCTTAAAAATGCGCAGACCCGGTATCGGACAAAAATGGTCGTCGTTGACGGGGTTTACAGCCAGGATGGGGACCTCGCACATTTGGACCGCATTGCGGAACTGGCCCATCGCTATGGGGCCTGCCTCGCAGTGGATGACGCACATGGGATAGGTGTTGTTGGCGATACCGGGCGGGGGGTAATTGAAATGTATGATTTATTCGACCAGGTCGATATTATTACCGGCACATTTAGCAAGGCGTTGGGCAATATAGGCGGTTATGTTATCGCAAAATCGGAAATCATCAATTACCTCAAGTTCCAATCGAAGCAGCATCTTTTTTCTACCACAGCCACACCCGCCATTATGGGCGTACTTAAAGCTATCGATCTGATTGATGAGGAACCGGAATGGAGAGCAAAACTTTGGGAGAATATAAATTATTTAAAGAGTGGCCTTACGGGTTTAGGGTTGAATGTCGGTCCAACAGCATCCGCAGTAATCCCGGTTAAAGTCGGGGATATTCCCCAAACGTTGGAAGCCGGGCGGTTGTTGTTGAAGTCCGCGGTTTATACAAATCCGATAATGTATCCTGCCGTTTCAAAAAAGAATGCGAGGATCAGGATGAACGTGATGGCGACCCATACTAAAGAACATCTTGATAAAGTATTAAACGCATTCGAAGCTGTGGACAAGAAACTGCATATTTCCGGCAGATACCTATAGTTAATTTAGCAACATATTGAATTGCAACTCTGACTGTTTTTAACAGTTATTTATAGTCAGGCAAAGTTGCGGTAAATCTTTCTTCAAGACGCCGCTTGCTGCCTTGAGCAAGACCGTTTCAAAGTGTCTGCCACAGGTAGCTCCGCAGCAGACGGAAGCTATCTCCTAAATTTTCCCCCGGTTATTTAAATTCTTAATGCGGCTGGTGTTGCCCCTTGGGCTGGCTGGCTATTAACCTACAGTTTGATTCTTTTCACTGGTACACCGTTTAAAAAGCCTAACCGGTTTTTTACGGCAGTGCCCGCTAACTAAACATCTATGTGGGAATGCGACATACAACAGCAGGAATACGCTTTTGCTCAATTGGACGAGCTTGTTGAAGTGCGGTTGAACCCGTTATTGGGTGGGCGGACCCAAGACATATCTGAAGAAGATTTGGTTGAGATCAGCGACCTTTTTGTCCGCGAATGCAGCCGCATATGGACCAATCTTAAAATCCTAGTTTTTAGCTTGCTTAGTGAAGAAAAGATCAAAGTTGTTATTGGTCAGCACTTGCTGATTATTACCCATCTTAAAAACGAAATCCGCGAGAACCTTTCGGAGTTAGACACCATCCCTCGCGCGGGTTTGGACCGCGCATTTCTGACCGATCAGCTCGACCGGCTTGAATCCCTGATACGGGTCCGTTATGCGGCATATTGCGGGACTGCCACTCCTGAAATCCGCTACAAGATACTTTGTGCGCTCAGCGTTGACCAGATCGGCCTAATACTCAGGGCCGCTGATGATACCGGGCTCCTACAGGCCAAATCCCTCAACCATGTATTCAAATCCATCGTGCCTTATCTCTCTACCGCAATTAAAACGAATATTTCTTTTGACAGCATGCGTTCCAGTACTTATCACCCTGAAGCACCGGACAAAGAAAAGGCCATCGCTGCACTCGAAAGGATGATTGCTAAAATTAACAATTACCGTTGAGGATTATCTAGGCGCTTCATCATCGTCTGCGCATACCTCTCAGCTTGTTTCCCTTTTTTCGCTGGTATTAATCTGACTGCAATAGTTCGATTTTTTTTGCGCTGATATTCAGGCGATTACAGGGGTCCAAGTCGGGTCCAATTTCAATTTGGACTTTTGGAATGTCTCCACTTGCCCTTGCTTTGTATCAGAGGGCCGGCAACAAATGCCGGAGCAACCATTAAAAACTTTAGGTTATGAATCATCTATTTCAAAACATTACCTGGCTTAGGTACACCGAACTCCTCGTCTTCGCACTAGTGATCTATTATTTATATGTAGGACTACGCTGGTACCGCACGGATATCGCCAATATTTTTCGGACGGACAGGTCCTCTTCGATGCTCCAGCAAGACCAGCAGCATCTGCGGGTCTGCGACGTAGAGGGTTCTGATGCAACTACCGGCAGCGCGTATGCCCGAACGACGGAGCGGCCCCAAGACCCGTCAGAGGCCGAAATGCTGAGCACTGCGCTCCTTGCATCGATCGCTGAAAGCAGTGGCGAGGCTTATGAGCCAGCGGCCACAACACAAAAGCTGAAAGCGATTCTCCGGCGCTACACCCAGTTTCGAAATTCCCCGCACCGTGCTGCGATCAATAGCCTGATCGTGGCGGAGTGCGAAAAGGCCGGCATCGCCCAGCTATCAGAACAGGAA
>Ga0207695_10001235_pt1 | contig 43771 bp, 41 predicted proteins | sample KBSC54metaG_FD_184354 | JGI IMG/M metagenome (GOLD analysis project Ga0207695, IMG submission 184354) | Corn rhizosphere microbial communities from Kellogg Biological Station, Michigan, USA - KBS C5-4 metaG (SPAdes) (version 2) | ecosystem: Host-associated > Plants > Roots > Rhizosphere > Soil...
GCCGGCGGGGCCTTCGGCGAAGGCTCGGGCCTGCACGGCATCGAGGTGACCCCCAACGGCCTGCGGGGCGGCGCGGACCCCCGGCGCGAGGGCGTGGCGAAGGGCTACTAGACCCTCTCCCGTCTTGATTGATTCAATCAAGAACGGGAAGAACAGGGTCGTCGCCTAAACTTGCGAACACGATTCAGGGTTTTGATGGTTCCATCAAAACCCACCGTGCTCTAGCGCGCGGGCGTCCTGGCGGCGCGCCGGCGAACGGGAACCGCGACGGCCGGCGGCGGGACGCCCGGCAGGCGCAGCTCGAAGGTCGATCCCTTCGGCCCGGTCTGGGTCAGCGTCAGGTCGCCGCCGTGCGCCTGGGCCAGCTCCTTGGCGATGGCCAGGCCCAGGCCCGCGCTGTCCGGCCGCCCGGACCCGGCGAAGGGCTGGAACAGCCGCTCGCGCAGCCGGTCCGGCACGCCCGGCCCATTGTCGGCCACCCGCACGACGCTGGCTTCGCGGCCCTTCACCAATCCCACCGCGATACGCCCCTTCGCGCGCCGGCCATCCTGGTGCTCGATCGCCTCGCGGGCGTTGCGCAGGAGGTTGGCGAGGATGCGGTGCAGCTGGTCGGGGTCGGCGCTGACCTGGTCGGCCGCGGCGATGGTGCTGGAAAGCGCGATGCCGTGCTCGGCCAGCCGCGCCTCCTCGGCGGCGGCCTCCACCGCGGCGGCCAGTGGCACCGGCCTGGGCTCCGGCGCGGCTTCCTGGGTCTTGCCGTAGGCCAGCACCCCCGAGGCGAGCTTCACCGCCCGGTCCAGCGCCCGCTCGAGCCGGGGCAGCGCCTGGCTGACCTTGGGGTCCTTCAGCGCCGCCAGCCGCTCCGAGGCGATCTGGGCGCTGGTCAGCATGTTCTTCAGGTCGTGGTTGATCTTGGCCACCGCCTCGCCCAGCGCCGCCAGCCGGGCCCGCGAATTCAGCGCCACCCGCAGGTCGGCCTGCATGCGGTCGAGCTCGGCCTCGGCGCGGCCGATCTCGTCCTGGCGGCCCGAGAGTTGCACGCGGGCGGCCTCGTCCTCGGGGTCGGCCCGGAACCGCTCCATGGCGTTGGTGATCCGCTGCATCGGCCGGACCAGGAAGAGGTTCAGCGACAGGTAGACGAGCGCGCCCACGCCGGTGGTCAGGAACACCGCCACCAGCAGCAGCTTCCAGAGATAGGACGCCAGCTCGCGCTTCAACTCGGCGTCGGGAGCGACGATCTCCACGAAGTCGGCGGTGCGGTAGATGCCCGGCTTGGCCACCACCCGCACATAGCCGCCGGCGCCGCCGAACAGGGTCTGGAAGGGCGCCGCCAGCCAGGACAGCTGGTCCTGGGCGCGCAGGTCGACGACGTAGGGCTGGCGCTTCAGCATCGGCCCGCCCAGCACCAACCGGCGCATGCCTTCGGTCTGGATCGCCACCCGGACGACGCCGGCGCCTTCGAGGAGTTGGGCCGCCACCTGTTGCGAGACCTTGCGGTCGGGCGCGACGTCGGGCGCCATGGCGGCGAGCTCGCCCGCCCGGGTGCGGTCGAGCAGCCACTTGGCCTCGAAGGAGGCCAGGGCCGGCGGCACGGCGAAGGCCATGGCCAGCGCCGCGAACAGGATGGTGAGCGTCAAGAGGCGCGCGGAAAGACCGCCCGGCCAGAAGAAGCGGGGCCTCTGGGGCCTTGTCTGCTCCTGCGGCGTGGGGGCGGTGTCCGCCATGATCACCCTGAGTTAATCCAGCACAGCCGCTTCGGCAACGCGACCCGTTCGCGCCCGCGGACGCCTGCCCTTGCAAGCCTTAGGCCTGCGAGCCTTGGCCTGCGGCGGGACTAGCGAGCCCCCACAGCCGCGCCCACTGACGCAAAGCCATCGGCCCTCAGCCGGTCGGCCAGGTCGCGCTTGATGCGCGCGACGAGGTCCGGCCCCTCGAAAACCAGGGCCGAATAGAGCTGCACCGCGCTGGCGCCGGCGCGGATCTTCGCATAGGCGTCCCCGCCCGACCCGATCCCGCCGACGCCCACCAGCGCGAGCCGTCCGGCGGCGGCCTGCGCGAACTCCCCCAGCATACGGGTGGAGAGCGCCATCAAGGGCGCGCCGGAAAGGCCGCCTGGCTCCTCGCGGAACGCCGAGGCCAGCGCCGGTCGGCTCACCGTGGTGTTGGAGACCATGATCCCGGCCAGGCCCTGCGCCACGCAGGTCTCGACGATCGCCTCCACCTCGCCGGTCTCCAGGTCCGGGGCGACCTTCAAGAAGAGGGGCGCGCGGTGGGCGGCTGGCAGGGTGGCCCGGGCTTGCGCCAGGCGGCCCAGCAGGTCCTCAAGCGCGGAGCGGGTCTGCAGGGCGCGGAGGCCGGGTGTGTTGGGCGAGGAGACGTTGACGGTGACATAGGATGCCAGGCCCGCGACCCGCTTCAGCCCTGCCACATAGTCGGCGATCCGGTCCTCTGAGTCCTTGTTGGCGCCGATATTGGCGCCCACGACGCCGGCGCCGCGCCGCGCCAGGCGGCCCGCGAAGGCCTCCAGCCCGCGGTTGTTGAATCCCATGCGGTTGATCACCGCCCGGTCCTCGCTGAGCCGGAAGAGCCTGGGCCGCGGGTTGCCCCCCTGCGGCCGGGGGGTCACCGTCCCGCACTCCACGAAGCCGAAGCCGGCCTTCAGCATGGGGTCGAAAACCTCGGCGTCCTTATCGAACCCGGGGGCGAGCCCCACGGCGTTGGGCAGGGCGAGGCCGGCCAGCGACGTCGCCAGGATCGGATCGTCGGGTCCGCCGCGGGGTCCCAGGCCCAACCGCAGGCCCAGGAGCGCCAGCCGGTGGGCGTCCTCCGGGTCCAGGCCGCGAAGCACGCGGGTGGCGGCGCCGTGCAGGCTCACACGAGTGGCCCCAGCGCCGGCGCGCCGGCCTCGTCCAGGGGCGCCTCCGTCACCGCCCGGACCAGCCCGACCTCCAGGTCGCCGTAGAGGTGCGGGAAGAGGTCTCCCCCGCGGGAGGCCTCCCAGCGCAGCGCTGGCCCCAGATCGTCCGCCTCCACCGCCAGCACCACCAGGTCGTCCTGGCCGGCGAAATGGCGCCGCGCCGTCTCCTGCGCCTGGGCGCCGCTGGAGAAGTGGATGAAGCCGTCGGTCCGGTCGAGGGCCGAGCCCCGGTAGCGACCGGAGGCTTTCGCGGCCATCCAGTCGGCGCGGGAGAGGATCTTGTAGATCCGGCTCAATCGCCTCGTTCCGGCACGAACAGGCCATCGAAGGCGGTGCGCCCGTTGTTGTCGAACAGGAAGGCTGCGGCCGCCGCGGTGGGAAACTGGCGCCGAGTGCGGGAGATCAGCGAGGATGGCGCGGAACCCTCGGTGAGGAGCCGCACGGTCAGCTCCTGCAAGCCCGGATTGTGGCCGATCACCATCACCGTCCCCAGCAGCGACCCGGCGCGGGCCGCGGCCTGACGCACGGCGTGGGAGTCGGCCTCGTACAGTCCTCGCTCGAAGCTGACCGCCGCCGCCGGGAAATGCGGCTCGGCCGCCGTCCAGGTGTCCCGCGCCCGCGCGGCCGTGGACACCAGCACGAGATCGGGCAGGAAGCCGATGTCGGCCAGCCGCGCCGCGGTCTCGGCCGACTCCTGATGGCCGCTCGGCGCCAGGCGGCGGTCGAAATCGTCGCCACTGGGGGACTCCGGCTCGGCCTTGCCGTGCCGGAAAAGGATCAGCCGGTCCATCGACGCTCCATCGCCATGGAGCCTGTCATAGCCGCGCCCGCGCCCCCTGCGAAGCCGTGGAGCGGCCATTGACAGCGAAAGGCCTTGGCGGTCCAAGGCCCGCATGGACGCCAAGGCCAAGGCCAGCCCTGGAGACGAGACGGACGGCGGCGGCGTGTGGCGCTTTCCGGCGGCCACGGCGCTGCGCCTGGACTCGGGCGCGAAGCTCGCGCCGCTGGAGGTCGCCTACAAGACCTATGGCCGGCTGAACGAGACGAAGACCAACGCCATCCTGGTCTGCCATGCGCTCACCGGCGACCAGCACGCCGCCTCGGTCAATCCCATGACCGGCCGCCCCGGCTGGTGGGACCGCGTGATCGGCCCGGGACTGCCGCTCGATCCGGGCCGCTATTTCATCATCGCCACCAACGTGATCGGCGGCTGCATGGGGTCCACGGGGCCGGCCTCCATCAACCCCAAGACCGGCGCGCCCTACGGCCTTTCCTTCCCGGTGATCACCATCGCCGACATGGTGCGCGCCCAGGCCATGCTGGTCGAGGCGCTCGGCATCGAGACGCTGCTCGCCGTGGTGGGCGGCTCCATGGGCGGCATGCAGGTGCTGCAGTGGGCGGCGGACTACCCGGAGAAGCTGTTCAGCGCCGTCTGCGTCGCCGCCGCGCCCCGCCACTCGGCCCAGAACATCGCCTTCCACGAGGTCGGCCGCCAGGCGATCATGGCCGACCCCGACTGGCGCGGCGGCGCCTATGACGCCGCGGGCGTTCGCCCGGAGAAGGGCCTGGCGGTCGCCCGCATGGCCGCCCACATCACCTACCTCTCCGAGACCGCCCTGCAGCGGAAGTTCGGCCGCGAGCTGCAGCGCGACGGCCTTTCCTGGGGCTTCGACGCCGACTTCCAGGTGGAGAGCTACCTGCGCCACCAGGGGACCAGTTTCGTCGACCGCTTCGACGCCAACTCCTACCTCTACATCACCCGCGCCCTCGACTACTTCGACCTGGCCGCCCAGCGGGACGGGGTGCTGGCCAGCGCCTTCCTGAAGGCGCGCGGCGTGCGGTTCTGCGTCCTCTCCTTCTCCTCGGACTGGCTCTATCCCACCGCCGAGAGCCGCGACATCGTCCGTGCGCTGAACGCCGCCGGCTGCCGAGCCTCTTTCGCCGAGATCGAGACCGACAAGGGCCACGACGCCTTCTTCCTCGACGAACCGCAGTTCGACCGGGCGCTGCGCGGGTTCTTCGCCGCCACCGCGCAGGCGCGGGGTCTCTAGTGGCGACAGGAAGCAAGAATGGCCGCGAGGACTTCGCCGAGATCCTCCGGCTCGTACGCCCCGGCGCGCGCGTGCTCGACGTGGGCTGCGAGGATGGCGAGCTCCTGGAGTTGCTCACCCGCGAGAAGCGCATCGACGGCCAGGGCCTTGAGATCAGTCCCGCCGGCGTCTCGGCCTGCCTCGCCCGCGGCCTGGCGGTGGTGCAGGGCGACGGCGATCGCGACCTCGACCACTTCCCGGCCCGGGCTTTCGACTACGCGATCCTGTCGAAGACCCTGCAGCAGATGCGCGAGCCGCGGCACGTGCTCTCCGAACTGCTGCGGATCGCCGACCAGGCCATCGTCTCGGTGCCGAACTTCGGCCACTGGCGGATGCGCGTCTCCCTGATGACCCGGGGTCGGATGCCGGAAACCCGCGCCCTGCCCGACCCCTGGTGGTCCACGCCCAATATCCACCTCTGCACGCTGGCCGACTTCACCGACCTCTGCCGCGAGTTGGACCTGCGGGTCGACGCCTGCGTGGCGCTGTCCGGCGGCAAGCCAGCACGGCCGATCCGGCCGGACGGCCTCTTGGAGAACTGGCGCTCCGAAACCGCCCTCTTCCTGCTCAGCCGCCGCGACGAGCAGCGCCCCGGAGCGACGCCCACCGACCTCTTCGGAGCTGTGGCGGTGGAAGAGCCAGACGCTCCCACGTCACCCAAGGCCAAGGCGCCACGCCGCCGCGCCAGGCGTTAGGCGTCCTGCTCCAGGGCGGTCTTGATCGCCGCCAACGCGGCGCGCATCAGCTCGGCATAGGGTCCGTCGACGAACCTCTTCTGCATCAGCCAGCGGCCGAGCCCGCCCAGACTGCCGGGAAAGACGTCGCCGCGCAGGCGGAACGCATAGGTCCAGGCGATCTCCGTCCGCCCGCCGTCCAGCGCTGCGAAGCGGAAGTCGCCCAGGGCATAGGCGATGGGCTTCGCCGCGGCGGTGGAATAGTCCCAGACCTCGTAGCGGAAGCGTTCGCCCGGAATGGCCTCCAGCACCTGCTCGGTGGTCTGCGAGCCGTCGCTGAGGTGCACGTGCCGGCGCCCGCCCACAGCGCCCCAGGCGCCGGGCGTGAGCGGGGTGACGCCGGTGACGCCCGGCAATCGACGGGTCTGTGGGATCATCGCCTCCAGCGGACCGCCGACCACGTAGGCGAACGCCGCGGCGGCCGGCCGGTCGACGACGACCCGCTCCGTGCGCGCGATCATAGGGGCGGCGGGATCGACCGGCGGCGGGGGAGCGAGCTCCGCCATGTCAGCCGGCGATGGCCGCGGCGTCGCGGTCGCCGGTGCGGATGCGAAGCGCCTGCTCCAGGTCCAAGACGAAGACCTTGCCGTCGCCGATCTTGCCGGTATTGGCGGTGCGCGCCACGGCCTCCACCACCGCCTCGACGATGTCGGTAGGAACGGCGATCTCCAGCTTCACCTTGGGCAAGAGCTTCACCTCGTATTCCGCGCCCCGGTAGACCTCGGTCTTGCCGCGCTGGCGGCCATAGCCGCGCACCTCGGTGACCGTCAGGCCCGAAGCCCCCGCCTCGGTGACCGCGTCGAGCACCGCGTCCAGGCGGCTCGGCTTGATCACCGCGACGATCATCTTCATGGCGCGAGCCTTCCCGTTGGTCCGCCGCCGAGGCTAAGGCCATCGCCGTTCGCAACCAAGGGCCCGCGGCGGTCTGAAAGGCCCCGCGTTCGCGAAACGGGCGCCGGAGCCGGCGCCAGCAGGGGGCGCGGGCGGCGCACCCGCGCCGCGTGGCCCTTCGGCTTCACCGCGAAGGTCTGTTTCACCGCCTCCATCAGCAGCAGGCCCGCGAACCCGGGCCACAGGCGCGAGCCCGTCTGCTCGAAACCTTCCGCCCAGCCGGCCATCCAGTTCAGCGGCGGCACATAGAGCGCCCGCGTCCAGCCGGACGGCTCCAGCTCCGCCTCGCGCAGCAGCTCGGCCAGCTGGCCGCGGCTGTAGGGCCGGCCATGCCCGAAAGGGGTCTTCTCGGAATTGGCCCAGAGGCCGTTGCGCGCCGCGACGGCCACCACAACCCGCCCCGAGGGCGCGAGCACCCGCCAGACCTCGCGCAACAGGCCGATGGCGTCGGGGCTTTCCTCGATGCCATGCACCACCAGGATGCGGTCGAAGAGAGCGTTCGCGAACGGCAGGCTGTCCTCGCCCACCAGGGTGGTGAGGTTGCGCTCGCCCGCCGGCCAGATCTCCACGCCCTGCTGGGCGGGCATGGCGCCCACCACGCGCCTGGCGGCCTGGCGGGCGGTGGCCACGAAGGGGGTCGCATAGCCCAGCGCCAGCACGTCCAGCCCATGGGCGTCGCCCCAGGCCTCCAGCACCTTGCGTCCGACCATGGCGCGGGCGGCCCGGCCCAGGTCGGAGGCGTAGAATTGCCGAAGTTCCAGGACGTCGCGGCGCATGGGGCGATGGCTATGCTCGACTAAGGCCTTGCGCCAACCTAAATCGCATTCGCCCTGTATGTCGCCTTAACGGCCGGAGCCCAGCCATGCCGCTCACCGTCCACCAGTTCCCCTGCCTTTCGGACAACTATGGCTTCCTCGCGCGTGACGAGGCCACGGGCCTGGCCGCCTGCATCGACACGCCGGAGGCCGGCGCGATCCTTAGGGAGCTGGACAAGCTGGGCTGGCGGCTCGCCCTGATCCTCAACACCCACTGGCATCCCGACCACGCCGGCGGCAACGCCGACATCGTGGCGGCCACCGGAGCCACCGTGGTGGGACCCGCGGAGGTCACCCGGCTGACCCCCATCGACCGCGAAGTGCGCGGCGGCGACGCGGTGATGCTGGGCGAGACCCGCTTCGAGGTGATCGAGAGCGGCGGCCACACCCTGGGCCACATCGCCTACTTCGACGCAGCCGACCACATCGCCTTCGTCGGCGACACCCTTTTCGCGCTCGGCTGCGGGCGGCTCTTCGAGGGCACGGCGGAACAGATGTGGAGCAGCCTGCAACGGCTCGCGGCCCTGCCGGACGACACCACCGTCTACTGCGCCCACGAATACACCGCCTCGAACGCCCGTTTCGCGCTCTCGGTGGACGACGCCCCGGCCCTGAAGGCCCGCGCGGCCGAGGTGTTCGCCAGGCGTGAGCGGGGCGAGCCCACGGTGCCCACCACCATCGGGCTGGAAAAGGCGACCAATCCCTTCCTGCGCGCGCCGCAACTGGCCGGGCGGGTCGGGGCGGCGGGCGAGCCAGACCACAAGGCCTTCGGCGCCGTGCGGGCGGCCAAGGACGTCTTCAAGGGTTGAGCGGCCGGCGGACTAGTTCCGACCACTGACGAAGGCCTGGCCGACCTGGTGCAGGATACGGTCGGAGGACGGCCGGCCGGCCTGCCCCTGCGGCGGCGACACCGTCACCTGCAGCACCCCGTCGCCGCCGAGGTCGCAGTCGGCCCTCTGGCCCTCCACCAGCTTGACCTTCAGGATGTGGTCGAGGAAGCGGCGCGAGGCCGAGCGCTTGGACATCCGCACCATGGCCTCGCTGGTCACCAGGGCCGCGTCGGCGATCAGGGCGGAGGAGGCCGGCGTCGCCTCGGCCTCGAAGGGGATCAGCCGGCGCACCGCATGGCTGGCCCGAAAGCTCGCCTGCGCCAGGCGCTCGAACAGCGCCTGCGGCCCCATGATCGCCAGGCGCAGGGGCGTGCCGGGCCCGGCGAACGCGGCGGCCTCGCCGTCCGGCCGATGGTCGGTGAAGACGGTCACTCCGCCCAGGCGCGTGGCGCGCAGCACCGGCTCGCCCAGGTCGTTCTTGTAGATGGTGTCTCCGCGCGGCCCCTGTTGCGGCTGCAGGGCCCAGACCTCGAAGCTGCTTTCGAACTTCAGCAGCGGCTTGGGCCCGGTGCGGTCCAGGGTGAAGACGTCGCCGTCCTCGGAGACGTAGCGGGCGATGGGCGGGGCGGCGCTTTCGCGGCCGTCCCGCGGGTGGCCGCCGAACAGGTTGCCGAGCGGACCGGCCATCGCCGGAAAGGCGGCGCAGACGCACAGAGCGGCCGCTAGGGCCGCCACTGAACTCGTCCTTGCAGAAGCTCGTGGCTCGCCCGTCATGACACCGGATGGGATGCCGAGGCGGTGTGGCGCTTTTTGGACGGGGGCGCGGCCTTCACGGGTCGGAACCGTGTTATCCGACCAGGTATTGGCCACCATTCAGGGATAGTGTCGTTCCGGTCACATATCCGGCCCGCTCGCCGGCCAGGAAGGCCACCATGTCGGCGATCTCGTCGCCGCGGCCCAGCCGCCCCACCGGGATCTGCGCGACGATGCCTGCCAGCACTTTTTCCGGCACCGCCTGCACCATCTCGGTGTCGATGTAGCCGGGCGCGATGACGTTCACCGTGACGCCCTTCTTGGCGTTCTCCAGCGCCAGCGCCTTGGAGAAGCCGATCATCCCGGCCTTGGCGGCGGAATAGTTGGTCTGTCCCACCTGGCCCTTCTGGCCGTTGATCGAGGAGATGTTGATGATCCGGCCCCACTCGCGCTCGCGCATGCCCTCGATCACCTGCCGGGTCATGTTGAACAGGCTGTCCATGTTGACCCGGATCACCTCGCTCCACTGGTCCGGCGTCATGCGGTGGAAGACCCCGTCGCGGGTGATGCCGGCGTTGTTCACCAGGATGTCGATGGGGCCGAGTTCGGCCTCCACCGCCTTCACCGCCCGCTGGCAGTCCTCGATGTGGCCGACGTTGCCCTTGATGACCATGGCGCCGGTGTCGCGCTTCAGCGCCTCGGCGGCGGCGTCGTTGCCGGAATAGCCAGCCGCCACCTTGATCCCGTCGGCGGTGAGCCGCTCGACGATCGCCCGTCCGATGCCACGGGTCCCGCCCGTGACCAGCGCCACCCTGGCCATCTCGCTTCGTCTCCCTGTCGGCGTCGCCGGTTGTCCCGGCTTCTTCAACGCGATTCAGATCACAGTTTCTCGACGCACATGGCCACGCCCATGCCGCCCCCGACGCAAAGCGTCGCCAGGCCCTTGGTCGCCTCGGTGCGGTTCATCTCGTGCAGCAGGGTGGTGAGGATCCGCGCGCCCGACGCCCCGATCGGGTGGCCGATCGCGATGGCCCCGCCGTTGACGTTCACCTTGGCCGGGTCCAGCCCCAGGTCGCGGACCACGCAGATCGACTGCGCCGCGAAGGCCTCGTTGGATTCGATCAGGTCGAGATCGGCGACCGCCCAGCCGGCCCGCTCCAGGGCCTTGCGGCTGGCGGGGATCGGGCCGGTGCCCATGATCTGCGGGTCGACCCCGGCGTTGGCCCAGGACGCGATGCGCGCCAAGGGTTTCAGGCCCCGCTTCTTGGCCTCCTCGGCGCTCATCAGCACCATGGCCGCGGCGCCGTCGTTCAGACCTGAGGCGTTGGCGGCCGTCACCGAGCCTTCCTTGTTGAAGGCCGGCCGAAGCGCGGCCATCGCCTCCAGCGTCGCCCCGTGGCGGATGTACTCGTCCTGGTCGACCACGGTGTCGCCCTTGCGGCCCTTGATGGTGACCGGCGCGATCTCGCCGGCGAACTTGCCGGCCTTCTGGGCGGCCTCGGCCTTGTTCTGGGAGGCGACGGCGAACCTGTCCTGGTCCTCGCGGGTGATCTGCCAGCGCGCCGCGATGTTCTCGGCCGTCTGGCCCATGTGGTAGCCGTGGAAGGCGTCCCACAGGCCGTCCTTGATCATGGTGTCCACCAAGGCGAGGTCGCCCATCTTCTGCCCGCCGCGCAGGTTCTGGGCGTGCGGCGACTGGCTCATGCTCTCCTGGCCGCCAGCGATGACGATGTCGGCCGAGCCGTCCCGGATCTGCTGGGCGCCGAGCGCGATGGCCCGCAGGCCCGAGCCGCAGAGCTGGTTGAGGCTCCAGGCCGGGCTCTCCACCGGGATGCCGGCGTTGACGCTGGCCTGGCGGGCAGGGCCCTGGCCGGCGCCGGCCTGCAGCACCTGGCCCATGATCACCTCGTCGACGTCGGCGGCCTGGATGCCGGCGCGCTCGATGGCCGCCTGGATGGCGACCTTGCCCAGTTCATGGGCGGGCAGGCTGGAGAGCGCCCCATTGAACGAACCCACCGGCGTGCGGGCGGCGGAAACGATGACGATGTCGGTCACGGCGGGGACTCCTGCGATCTGAAGGGACGGCCCTGCCCCCATCTATCGGGATCGCGCACGAATTCCGCAACCCCGCGCGGGATCCAGGGCCGATTGCCATTCTGCTCGCATGCGCGATACTGCAGTGCGGAAACCACGGGTTCGCCCAAGCTCCTGTTCAAGGAGTGGCGGCCCGGCAACAAGGATTTGGGATGGCCGACAGCCAGGAAAACCCCGCCCCGGGCGAGCGCGTCGTCATCAAGAAGTACGCCAACCGGCGGCTCTACAACACCGCCTCGTCCAGCTACGTGACCCTCGAACACCTCTCGGAGATGGTGAAGCAGAACATCGATTTCGTGGTCTATGACGCCAAGACCAACGAAGACATCACCCGCTCGGTCCTGACGCAGATCATCTTCGAGGAAGAGAGCCAGCAGGGGCAGAGCCTGCTGCCGATCCAGTTCCTGCGCCAGCTCATCGGCTTCTACGGCAACTCCATGCAGGCCTTCCTGCCGAGCTACCTTGAGCTGTCGCTGGCGAGCTTCACCCAGCAGCAGGAGCGCATGCGCAGCCAGTTCCAGGCGCTGGGCCACACGCCGGGCGCCGGGGTCTTCGACGAACAGGTGCGCCAGAACCTGGCGCTCTTCGACCGGGCGATGAAGATGTTCTCGCCCTTCGCCTATGCCGCCAAGCCCGAGGAGCCGGCGCCGAAGGCCGCGCCGGCGCCGGCCTCCAGCGCTTCCGACGAGGCCCTTGTCGCGCTCCGCAAGCAGATGGCGGAGATGCAGGCGCAGATCGAGAAACTGGCCAGCAAGAGCTGAGAATCCGCTAGGCTTGGCCCGCGTCCTGCAAGGCTGCCATCTGATGAGCTCGATTGACCCCATTCGCGGTGCGCCCCGGGCGCGCGGACCCCGCAAGCCGGCGGCCGAGATCGTCGACGCCTTGGAAGGCAAGGCGGAGGCCGAGGCGGCGGGCCTGCCCGTGCCGGTCAGTCCTTCGCGTACCATTGCGTCCAAGAGGCCGGCGTCCAAGGCCGCCCAGATCGAGGCCCAGCTGATCGGAGAGCGCCGCGGGCTGAAGGCCGGCGCCGCGGTGATCGATCAGGCCAAGACCAGCTACAACCGCACAGAATGGTCCGGCTCGAAGGACCGCCGCGCGCCGAAGGGCAAGGCCGCGAAGACCGAGATCTAACGGCCCCCCGCTCATCCCGGCGAAGGCCGGGACAGCCGCGCCACCTCCGCCTCCAGCGCCGCCACCCGCCGCTCCAGGGCCGCGATCCGCTGCGCCGTGTCTGGCGCCCCAGGCGTCGGCGTCGACACCCCGGCCCGCCAGGCCACTTCGGCGGCCGAAGCGCCCAGGAGCTCGGCAAAGATCGCCACCTGCCCGGCGGAAAGCTCCTGCTGGTCCTTGAAGACCAGGGCCAGGTCGGCCTCGCTCAATCCTGCCGCGGCGGCCAGCACGCCGCGCGAAAGCCCCCGCTCGCCCAGGCGCGCGTCGAACCAGTCGGCGTCGAAGAAGAGGGCCATTCGGTCGCTCCGGGGCTGGCGCCGGTCTTGCTTAACCAAGCCCGATCCTTCGGTCACGGGGCTGCGTCATGCTGCAAGTCGTCTTTCGCGTCGTCGACGTCGCCGTCGTGGCCCTGATCCTCTCGGCCCTTACCTGAGGCTTAGACTTCGTCCACGCCGCCGGGATTGCGCGCTCTGGATTGCAGCCAGATCACCCCGAACAGGTCCGAGAGCGAGGCCCAGAGGCGCCCCAGGTTGGTGTATTTCGAAGCCCCGGTCTGGCGGTGACGATGGTTCACCGGCCGGAAAGCCGTCAGATATCCTTCCCGCTGCATCAGCGCCGGCAGGTAGCGGTGGATGTGGTCGAAGTAGGGGAGCCGCAGGAACGCCTCGCGGCGGAAGGCCTTCAGCCCGCAGCCGGTGTCGTTGGCGGTGTCGTTGAGGAGCCGCCTCCGGACCCCGTTGCCGATCCGGCTGGCGACCTTCTTGGCGGCGCTGTCCTGCCGTTTCACCCGCTCGCCGCCCACGAGGGCCAGCTCGGCCGGTCCGGCCGCCAGGGCGTCGACCAGGGCGGGGCCGTCTGCGGGGTCATTCTGGCCGTCGCCGTCCAGGGTGACGATCACCGCCCCCCGGGCCGCCAGGATGCCCGAGCGCAGGGCGCGGCTCTGGCCGGAATTCCTGCGGTGCGCCAGCACGCGCAGCTGCGGGATCTCGGCCGAAAGCGCCTTCAGGGCCGCGCGGGTGCCGTCGCGGCTGGCGTCGTCGACGAAGATCATCTCGTAGTTGCGGCCCTGGAAGGCGGCGGCGATCTCGCGGGCGAGGGCCGGCGCGGCGCCCTCCTCGTCGAACACGGGGACGACCACCGAGATGTCGGGCGTCTGGGAAGCGGTCTGGCGGGCCATGGCGCTCCCATAGCGGAAAAGCTGGGCTTGGGAAGGATCGTGCTATCACCGCGCGGTCATGACGCTCGACGGTGAATTGGCGCGGCTGAGCCGCGGGTGGCGGGGGCCGGCCTTGGCGGCCTTCATCGCCTTCCTGGCCGGCCTACCCGGGCTCATGGCCGTGCCGCCCCTCGACCGCGACGAGTCGCGCTTCGCCCAGGCCACCGCCCAGATGCTGGAGAGCGGCGACTTCGTGGTGATCCGCTACCAGGACCAGCCGCGGTTCAAAAAGCCGGTGGGCATCCACTGGCTGCAGGCGGCCAGCGTCTCCCTGCTCTCCAGCCCCGAGGACCGGGAGATCTGGGCCTACCGCATCCCGAGCCTCCTGGGCGCCATGCTGGCCGCCGCCGCCTGCGCCTGGGGGGCCGCGGCCTTCTTCGGCCAGCCCGGCGGCCTCCTGGCGGGCGCGCTGCTGGGCACGACCTTTCTGCTCTCCACCGAAGCCCTGATCGCCAAGACCGACGCGGCGCTCTGCGGGATGACCACCCTGGCGCTGGCGGCGCTGGGCCGGATCTACGCCGAGGCCAACGGCGGCCCGCCGGCCGGCAAGCGCGCCTGGCTGCTGTTCTGGATCGGGATCTCCGTGGGGACCCTGGTGAAGGGGCCGGTGACGCCCATGGTGGCGGGGCTCGCCATTCTCGCCCTGGTGATCCTCGACCGCAGGGGCGGGTGGCTGGGGCGGCTCAACTGGATCTGGGGGTTGATCCTCACGGCCGCCGTGGTCGGGCCGTGGGCCGGGGCGGTGACCGTGGCCACCGACGGCGGGTTCTGGAGCGCGGCGCTGGCCGGCGACCTCGCGCCCAAGCTGGCCGGCGGCCAGGAGACCCACGGCGCCCCGCCCGGCTACCACACCCTGCTGGCGCCCCTGCTGATGTTCCCGATGACGCTGTTGCTGCCGGCCGCCGCCGTCGCCGCCTGGACCCGTTGGCGCGAGCCCGGCGTGCGGTTCGCGCTCGCCTGGCTTGTCCCCACCTGGCTCGTCTTCGAGGCGCTGCCCACCAAGCTCGTGCACTACACCCTGCCCACCTATGGCGCGGTCGCCTGGCTCGCCGCCGCGGCGCTCACGGCGCCCATCGGCGCCAGGACCCGCTGGACCGGAGCCGCGCTCGCCAGCCTCTTCGGCGTTCTGCTGGCCGCCGGCGCCTTCTACCTCGTCAAGCTCTATGGCGACGCCAGCGACCTCGTGGCGGCCGTTCCCAGCGCCCTCTTGCTGGCGGCCGCCGGCCTGGGCGGAGGCTACCTGCTGGTCCGCCGCGCGCCCGCGCAGGCGGTGGCCGCCGCCGTGGGCTTCGGCCTTGCCGGCCACGCCGCGCTCGCCGCCGGCCTGGCGCCGCGCCTGCAGCCGCTGTGGCTCTCCGCCCGCGTGGAGAAGGCCATGGCCAAGGCCCAGCTCCTGCCCGACCAGGGGATCGCCGACGCCCCGGTGACCGTGGCGGGCTACGCCGAGCCCAGCCTGGTCTTCGCCATCGGCACCACCACCGAGCTCGCCGGAGCCCAGGACGCCGCCCAGGCGATCTACGAGCACCGCCCCGCCGTGGTCGAGCAGCGCCAGGAGGCGGAATTCGAGAAGGCCCTTTCCGTCTACCGGGCGAAGGCCCATCTGGTGGCCACGGTGAAGGGCCTCGATTATTCGGATGGCAAGAAGATGATCCTGCGCATCTACGACGCGGCCCAGGGCTCGCCCCAGGCGCCCGACCAATGAGCGGCCGATCAATGAGCGGCCCATCAGCGAGTGTCCGGCGATGACCCGGCGCATCGAGATCGTCGAGGTCGGTCCCCGCGACGGCCTGCAGAACGAGAAGGCCCTGCTGGAGGTCGACCAGAAGCTCGACTTCATCGCCAGGCTCGAGGCCGCCGGCGCGCGGCGGGTCGAGACCGTCTCCTTCGTCAATCCGCGCCGGGTGCCGCAGATGGCCGGCGCCGAAGAGATTTCCGCCGCCCTGGCCCACGCCGCGGGCCGCTCGCGCATCGGGCTGGTGCTGAACGAGAAGGGCTGGGACCGTTGCGTCGCCGCCGGCTGCGACGAGGCCAATGTGGTGGTCTGCGCCACCGATGGCTTCGGCATCCGCAACCAGGGCGCCTCCGCCGCGGAGCAGACCGCCGCCATGCAGGCCATCGCCGCCCGCCAGAAGGCAGAAGGAGGCCCGCCGATCACAGTGACCATCTCCGTCGCCTTCGGCTGCCCCTTCGACGGCGAGGTCTCCGAGGCGCAGGTGATGCGCATCGTCCGCGCGGCGGGCGAAGCCGGCGTCGCCGAGATCGCCTTGGCCGACACCATCGGCGTCGCCGACCCCTGGCTGGTCCGCCAGCGTGTGGAGGCCGCCCGCAAGGCCGCGCCGGACCAGCGCCTGCGGATGCATTTCCACGACACCCGCAATACCGGCCTGGCCAACGCCTACGCCAGCGTCGAGGCCGGCGTCGACGTGCTGGACGCCTCCTGCGGCGGCCTGGGCGGCTGCCCCTTCGCCCCCGACGCCACCGGCAACATCGGCACCGAGGACCTGGTCTACATGCTGGAGCGCGCCGGCTTCGAGACCGGCTACGATCTCGACGGCCTGATCGACACCGCCAAGTGGATGGCCGGCATTCTCGGCAAGCCCCCCGCCGCCTCGGTGAGCCGGGCGGGGGTGTTCCCGCTTCGGGGTTAGCTCTTCACCGCCACGATGAGGTCCTGGCCGCCGTCGTAGTCGGCGCCGGGCGCCCAGTGGCCCCTCAGGTGACCGACGAGCGTCAGGCCGGCGTCGGCGACCGCGGCCTCCAGCACCTCGCGCCGGTGGCCGATGGCGCGCTCGGGGACCCGCGGGTCGATCACCGCCGAGGTGGCGTCGAAGGGCTGGAATCCGAAAGTCTCCGACCGCTCGCGACCGGGCTCCAGGGCGAAGCCGGTGAAGGCGAGGCGTCCGCCCGGCCTCAGCACCCGCGCGCTCTCGGCGAGGTAGCGGCGGACCGCCGGGAACCGCATGTGGGTGAAGACCGAGGTGGCGAAGGCGAGGTCGAAGCTCGCGCCACTCGCCGGAAACACCGCCTCGAGCTCGGCCACCTTGCCGGCGGTGTTGTATTCGCCGTTCCAGACGTCGAGGTGCTCGAAGGCCATGTGCGGCCGCCCGGCGAAGCGCCGCCGGCAGGCTTGGATCGCCGGGCGCGAAATGTCGAAGCCCAGGTAGCCGCCGCCGTCCGCCAGGAGCGGGGCCAACGGCTCTGCCACCCGGCCGTTGCCGCAGCCGATGTCGAGCACCTGGTCGCGAGGCGCAAGCCCGGCATGGTCCTGAAGGCTCCGCACGATCTGCGTCCCCACGGCCACGAAATCGCCGTCGCCGACATTGTGCATGAAGGCCCAGGGCTCTCCCCGCCGCCTCGGGTCGGCGATCCGCGCTGGAAGGCTCGAAAGATCGATCAGCGCGCCGGCCACCGCCCGGCGCAGGGCTGGCCGGGCGAACCCAGCAAGGTTGCGGACGATGCGTGACGCCATCAACGCCCCCCGGCGTCAGGGGTGGCGGTTGAGCTAGCCGGCGCGGCCCCGGAAACGCCACATCAGCGGGCGGACGATGGCGGCGAGGACGACAACGGGCGAGAGCAGCCAGGCCGCGACGCGCTGACCGACACCGACCGCGCGCTTGCGGAAGTAGCGCGCCAGGCCCACGCCCTTGTGGAACTCGACGCGGATTGGGCTTGTCTGGCTGGTGTGGCCCAGGTGGACGACCTCGGCTTTGGGATGGAACAGCACCAGGCCGCCCGCCCGGCGCACACGCCAGCAGAGGTCGACGTCCTCCACGTGCAGGAAGTACTTCTCGTCGAACCCCTTCACGCAGTCGAAATCCTCCCGGCGCATGCAGAAGCAGGCGCCGGAGATGGTGGGAACCGGCGCCGCGCGATCCGGAGAGACCTCGCCCTCCCAGTGGACTTCGTAGCGCCGCCAGGCCGGCACGCGCTCGGCGAGCCGGCTGAGGGACATAAGCGCGCTCATCGGGGTGATTTCGCCGCGCCGGGCACCGCGCTGTTCGGTGCGGTCGGCGTTCAGCACCCGGCCGCCGACGACGCAGGGCACCCGTTGGCCGACGATCTCCCGGGCCAGCTGGCCGATACAGCCCGGCTGCAGGAAGGCGTCAGGATTGAGGAACACCAGCAACTCGCCCTTGGCGGCGCGGGCCCCCAGGTTGGCGCCGCGCGCAAAGCCGATGTTGCCGTGGCCGGCCAGCAGGGAGACCCGCGGATCGCGCGCCGCCAGGGCGCGCAGCATCTCGGCGTCCTCGGGCGTGGAACCGTTGTCGACGATGACCAGCTCGTCCACCAGCGGATCGCGCAGGACGCAGGTCACGCTCTCGCCGAGCGCCGCGCCGGTCATGTAGACCACCATGACCACCGAGACGCCGCTGTCAGCCGGCCCGAATCCCGGGAGTTCGGCGGCTTCCACAGCCACGATCGGTGCGGCGATGCCGTTCATCCAGCCTTCCTTACCGACCGGCCGCAGGCGCCGATTCAGCGCCCCCAGCGCTGGTTGCAACATCGGGCGGACTCGCCTGTAAGGCAAGAAGGTTTACCGCCTCTTCCAGCCCCAGGATCTGCTGTCCGTCGGAGCCCAGCCGGCGCAGCGCGACCTTGCCTTCCTCGGCCTCGCGGCGCCCGACAACGGCGATCACGGGAACCTTGGCGAGGCTGTGCTCGCGCACCTTCAGGTTGATCTTCTCGTTCCTGAGGTCGGTTTCCACCCGCAGCCCCTTCGCCCGCAACGCACGGGCGGCCTCCAGCGCGAATCCGTCCGCGTCGGACGTGATGGTGGCCACCGTCACCTGAACGGGAGCTAACCAGAGCGGGAAGGCCCCGGCGTAGTTCTCAATCATCACCCCCAGGAACCGTTCCACCGAGCCGCAGATCGCCCGGTGCAGCATCACCGGCCGCTGCTTCGAGCCGTCCTCGGCGACGTATTCGGCGTCCAGCCGCTCAGGCAGGACATAGTCGAGCTGCAGGGTGCCGCACTGCCAGGTGCGGCCGATGGCGTCACGCAGGTGGAATTCCAGCTTCGGGCCGTAGAACGCGCCCTCGCCGGGCAGCAGCTCCACCTCGGCGATGCCGGCCGCCTTGGCGGCCCGTTCCAGCTTCTGCTCGGCCACGTCCCAGACCTCGTCGGTGCCGAAGCGCAGCTCAGGCCTGAGCGCCAGCTTCACCGCGTGCAGTTCCAGCCCGCAGTCGCGGTAGACGCTCTCCAGCAGGCGCACGAACTTCGTGGACTCCTCTTCGATCTGGTCCTCGCGGCAGAAGATGTGCGCGTCGTCCTGGGTGAAGGCCCGCACCCGGAAGATGCCGTGCAGGGCGCCGGAGGGCTCATAGCGATGGCAGGCCCCGAACTCGGCCATGCGCAGCGGCAGGTCGCGGTAGGACTTCTGGCCGTGGTTGAAGATCTGCACGTGGCCCGGGCAGTTCATCGGCTTGACCGCCAGGACCTCGCCCTCGGCCGTCTCGCAGGTGAACATGGCGTGACCGAACTTCTGCCAGTGGCCGGACTTCTCCCACAGCTCGCGGTCCATGAGTTGGGGGGCCTTGACCTCCACATAGCCGTCGGCGTCCAGCCGCCGGCGCATGTAGGCCTCCACCGTGCGGTAGAGCGTCCAGCCCTTGGGGTGCCAGAAGATCATACCCTTGGCCTCTTCCTGCAGGTGGAAGAGGTCCATGGCCTTGCCGATCTTGCGGTGGTCGCGCTTCTCCGCCTCCTCGATGCGGTGCAGGTAGGCTTCGAGGTCCGCCTCCGAGGCCCAGGCCGTGCCGTAGATCCGCTGCAGCTGGGCGTTGCGGTGGTCGCCCCGCCAGTAGGCGCCGGCCAGCTTGGTCAGCTTGAACGCCTTGCCGACGAACTTCGTCGATGGAAAGTGCGGCCCGCGGCAGAGGTCCTTCCAGTCGCCCTGACGGTAGACCGTTACGTCCTCGCCGGCGGGGATGCCCCCGACGATCTCGGCCTTGTAGACCTCTCCGATCGACTTGAAGTGGCTCACCGCCTCGTCGCGGTTCCAGACTTCGCGTGCGATCGGCTCGTCCCGGTCGACGATCTCCTTCATGCGCTGCTCGATCGTCGCCAGGTCGTCCAGGCTGAAGGGCTCGTCGCGGGCGAAGTCGTAGTAGAAGCCGTCCTCGATGGAGGGGCCGATGGTCACCTGCGTGCCGGGGAACAGCTCCTGCACCGCCTGGGCCATCACGTGGCTGGCGTCGTGGCGCAGGGTCTCCAGGGCCTCCAGGCTGTCGCGGGAGAGGATCTCGAACTTGCCGCCGTGCGGCAGGGGCCGATCGACGTCGAAGAGCTCGCCGTCGAGCTTGATCAGCGCCGCGCGCTTGGCGAGCGAGGGGGCGATGGAGGCGGCCACCGCCTTGCCCGTCGCGCCGTCCTCGTACTGGCGTTTGGAGCCGTCGGGGAAAACCAGGTCGATCATGTTTCACAGGTCCACTTGCGCGTCTTGCGACGCGGGGGCGGGACCGGGTCGTAGCCCGAACCGCCGCCCCAGGGATGACAACGGCACAGCCGCTTGGCGGCGAGGGTCGCCCCGCGCCAGGGGCCGTGGCCGATCAGGGCGTCGGCGGCGTATTCCGAGCAGGTCGGAACGAACCGGCATTGCCGCCCGATCAGCGGCGAAAGCGTCAGCTTGTAGGCGCGGAGCGCGCCCCTGACGCAGCGTTCGTAGAGGTTCATGCCGGCGGCTGGGATCTTTGGAGGTCGGCCCAGCGCTTACGCTGCGCCTAGCGGCGGATCAAGCCGCGCCGGCGGGGCTAGTTCGCGCCACGACGGTGCGGACAGCCTCGGTCACCGCCTCGAACGCGAGCAGCGTCGAGGCGTGGCGGGCGGGGTAGTCCTTCACAGGCGCGAGCATGGCCAGGTCCGAAAAGCGTCCGTCGGGCGCAGGGGCGCCCGTCTTCAACATAGCCCGGAACTGCTCGCGGGCCAATTCCAGCTCTCCGAGGCTGGCCCCGATCACCTGGGCGCCCAGCACTGAAGCCGCGGCCTGGCCGAGTGCGCAGGCCTTCACGTCCTGGGCGAAGTCGGCCACCCGGCCCTCGGCCACGACCACGTCGACGACCACCCGGCTGCCGCACAGCTTGGCGACCTTCTCGACGCTGGCGTCGGGGGCGGCCAGCCGGCCGACGCGGGGCATGTTGGCGGCCAGCGCCAGCAGCTTCGCCGAATAGAGGTCGTCGATCATGGCCTCTAGATCGGGGCCCTGGCCGTCTGTGTCAAATCGCCCGACGACTCGACTGTTGCAGACTGAAACCGCGCCACCTCTTTGTGGCCATAAGGCCGCGCGAAAGCCATTTGAGCAGTTGGATGATATAATATAACAACGCCCTTCCTGCAGGGCGGGTGGGATCATGACAAAAGCCGTCAACGGCCTGGCGCCGTCAGCCTAGGTGCGCGCCAGCCTGAACGCCTGTTCCGAGAGAAGACCGGGCCGCCGCGCAGGACGCGCGCGCGCGTCCGCCGGGGTGCTGGCGGCCCTGCTGTTGGGCGCCTGCGCGGTCGGGCCGAACTTCAAGACGCCGGCGCCGCCGACGATCAGCGCCTACGCCGCCAGGCCGCCCGCGCCCACCGCCGCGGTCCCGGCGATCGCCGGCGGCGGCGCCCAGAGGTTCGACGCCGCGGACCTGCCCGGCGACTGGTGGACCCTCTTCCATTCCCAGCCGCTCAATGCGCTGATCGCCCAGGCGCTGAGGGCCAACCCCGACCTGAAGGCCGCGCAGGCCGCCCTGCTGCAGGCGCACGAGACCATGCTCGCGCAACGCGGCGCCTTCTTCCCCAGCGTTTCGGCGAGCTTTTCGGCCACCCGCACGCGGCAGTCCGGCGACCTCGCGCCGACCCCGGCCAACAACTCCAACCTGTTCAGCCTCTTCACGCCGCAGGTCAGCGTCGCCTATTCCCCGGACGTCTTCGGCCTGGTCCGGCGAACGGTGGAGGGCGCCCGGGCGCAGGAGGAGGCGAGCCGCTTCCAGATGCTGGCGGCGGACCTGACGCTGACCACCAACGTGGCCAACGCCGCCATCCAGGACGCTTCGATCGACGCCCAGATCGACGCCACGCGCCAGCTGATCGACATCGAGGCCAAGTCGGTCGAAATCCTGCAGCTGCAGGTCTCGAAGGGCTATGCCGGCGGCCTCGACCTCGCCGCCCAGCAGAGCCAGCTCGCCCAGGCCAAGGCCGCGCTGCCGCCGCTCTTGAAACAGGCCGCCCAGCAGCACGACCTGCTGGCCGTGCTGACCGGCCGCTTCCCGGTGGAGGCGCCGGAGACGCGCTTCACGCTCGAGAGCCTCACGCTGCCGACCGACCTGCCGCTCAGCCTGCCCTCGACGCTGGTGACCCAGCGGCCGGACGTGCGGCAGGCCCAGGCCAATCTGCACGCCGCCAGCGCGGCCATCGGCGTCGCCGAGGCCAACCGCCTGCCGAACTTCCAGCTCACCGGCGACGTGGGCTCCTCGACGCTGGCGATCAGCCGGGTGTTCCACGCGGGCACGGGGTTCTGGGACCTGGGCGCGGCGGCCACCGCGCCGATCTTCCAGGGCGGCGCCCTGCTGCACCAGGAACGCGCCGCCAAGGCGGCCTACCAGCAGTCGGCGCAGCAGTACCGCTCGACGGTGCTGACCGCCGTGCAGAACGTCGCCGACACCCTGGCGGCCATCGAGCAGGACGCCGAGGGCCTGAAGGCCACCGCCGCCGCCGCCGACGCCGCCAAGACCACCTTGGACCTCTCGGAGCGGCAGTACCGCGCCGGCTACGCCAGCTACCTGTCGCTGCTGAACGCCGAGCAGGCCTACCAGCAGGCCCGCGTCGGCCTCGTGCAGGCCCAGGCCGCCCGCTTCGCCGACACCGTCGCCCTCTACCAGGCGCTGGGCGGCGGATGGTGGCGACGCGCGGATCTCGCCAAGGCCGAATTCAGCAAGGACGCCCATGCAAACTAGATCGCCCTTGCGAGCCGTGGCGATCTGCGCCCTGGCGGCGGCGCTGGTGGCCCTGAGCGCCTGCGGCTCCAAGCCGGACGCCGCGGCCCAGGCCGCCGCCACGCCGCAGAACGTCACCCTGACTTCCGCGCAGTTGCAGCATATCCGGCTGGTGACGGTGGCCGAGGCCGATTTCCACAAGACCATCGAGGCGGCCGGGGTCGTCGATTTCGACAACGACCAGTCGACCAGCGTGACCTCGCCGATCTCCGGCCTGGTGACCCGCCTGCTGGTGGCGCCGGGCCAGCCGGTGGCGGCGGGCCAGGCCCTGGCCATGGTCGATTCCTCCGACTTCGCGGCGGCCACCAGCGCCTACGCCAAGGCCCTGGCCACCGCGCGCACCACCCGCCAACTCGCCGACGCCGACAAGGCGCTGGCGGCGCACAACGGCATCTCGGCCCGCGAGGCGCAGCAGGCCGAGACCGAGGCCGTCAACGCCGCCGCCGACCGCGACGCCGCGCTACAGGCCCTGCAGGCCCTCAAGCTCGATCCCAAGGCGATCAGGGACATTCAGGCCGGCCGTCCGATAAGCCACATCGAAGGCGCCATCCGTGCGCCGATCGCCGGCACCGTTGTCGAAAAGCTGATCACGCCCGGCCAGCTGCTGCAGGCCGGGACGACGCCCGCCTTCACCGTCGCCAATCTCTCGAAAGTCTGGGTGATGGCCCAGGTCTCCGGACCTGACCTCGCCATGGTCCGGGCCGGCGACATGGCCGAGATCGAAACCGGCGTCGGGTCCGCCGACCTGACCGGCGTGGTCGACAACGTGGGCGCCCTGGTGAACCCGGACACCCGCGCGGTGATCGCGCGCGTGGTGGCGCCCAACCCCGGCGGCGTCCTGAAGAAATCCATGTACGTGCGGGTGCGCATCCGCTCGCAAGAGGACAGCCGCGGCCTGTTGGCGCCGGTGTCGTCGATCCTGCGGGACGACGAGAACCTGCCCTTCGTCTACGTCGCCCAGCCCAACGGAGGCTTCGCCCGGCGGCGGGTGACGCTCGGCTACCGCACCGGCGACCAGTTCGAGATTCCCAGCGGCCTTGCGGCGGGCGACCGCGTCGTCGGCGACGGCGGGATCTTCGTCCAGTTCATGCAGAGCCAGTGAGCGAGACACCGCCCGCCTCCGCCACGGCGCTCCCGGAGCCGCCGCGCGCGCCCTCGATGATGAACCGGGTGGTGCAGGCGGGCCTGCGCCAGCCGTGGCTGGTGGCGCTGATGACGGTGATCCTTATCGGGGTCGGCGTCTGGTCGCTGCAACGGCTGCCGGTGGACGCCTACCCCGACCTCTCGCCGCCGATGGTCGAACTGATCACCCAGTGGCCAGGCCACACCTCCGAGGAGGTCGAGCGGCTGATCACCGTGCCGTCCGAGGTCGAGATGAACGGCCTGCCCGGCGCCAAGGTGATGCGGTCGATCTCGCTCTACGGCCTTTCCGACCTGGTGATCACCTACGCGGACGGGACCGACCGGACCGCTGCGCGGCAGGAGGTGTTCAACCGGCTGAGCGACCTTTCCCTGCCCGATGGAGTGAAGCCCTCGGTCTCGCCCTTCTCGTCGCCCTCAGGCCTGATCTACCGCTACGTGCTGCAGAGTTCCGACCGCTCGCCCATGGAGCTGAAAACCTTCGAGGACTGGGTGGTGGAGCCCGCCTTCAAGTCCGTCCCGGGGGTCGCCGACGACAGCGGCTTCGGCGGCGGCGAGATGCAGTACCAGGTGCTCTTCGACCCCGACAAGCTGGCCGGCGTGGGCCTCTCCATCAACCAGGCGGAGACCGCGCTGGGCGCCAACAACGCCAACGCCGGCGGGGGCTTCTATTCGCAAGGCGGGCAGTTCTATTACGTCCGCGGCGTCGGGCGCCTGGAGAGCCTGGAGGATATCGGCAACGTCGTCCTGGCGGTGCACAACGGCGTGCCGGTGCTGGTCAAGGACGTCGGGCGGGTGGTGATCGGAATCGCCCCGCGCCTGGGTGAGTTCGGCTTCGAGAACCAGGACGACGCCGTCGAGGGCGTGATCCTGTTGCGCACCGGCGACAAGACGCAGGACGTGCTGAGGCGCGTCGAGGCCAAGACGCGCGACCTCAACGAACACGTGCTGCCCAAGGACGTGAAGGTCGTCCCGTTCTACGACCGCATCGACCTGATCAAGTTCACCACCGGCGTGGTGGAGGCCAATCTGCTGCGCGGCATGATCCTCGTGGTCGTGATGCTGATCTTCTTCCTCTACGATTTTCGCGCCGGGCTGATCGTGGCGGTGACGATTCCCCTCTCACTGTTCTTCGCCTTCACCTGTCTCAACATCCAGAAGGCCTCGGCCAATCTGCTTTCCATCGGGGCGATCGACTTCGGTATCCTCGTGGATGGCGCGATCTTCATGGTCGAGAACATCTTCCGCCAGATCGCCCTGCGCAAAGGCACGCCCGCGACCATCCTTGAGATCATCCGCGACGCCGCGGCAGAGGTCGACCGCCCCCTGGTCTATGCGGTGGCGGTGATCGTGGTCAGCTTCCTGCCGATCTACGTCCTCTCGGGCCCGTCCGGGGCCCTCTTCCGGCCGATGGCCGACACCATGATCTTCGGCCTGATCGGGGCGCTGCTGGTGACGCTGCTGCTCTTGCCCGTTCTCTGCGCCTGGCTGATGCGCAACAATGTGCACGAGCGGACCAACCGTCCCTTCGAGTGGATGAAGGCGCGCTACGCCAGGGGCCTCGACTTCTGCCTGAAGCACCGCTGGGGGACCATCTGGGCGGCTGCCGCCATCCTGGCCGCGACCCTCTTGGTCGCGCCCTTCGTGGGCGCCGAGTTCATGCCCCAGCTGGACGAGGGCGCGCTCTGGGTCCGCGCCACCATGCCCTACACCATCTCCTTCGACGAAAGCGCCAAGGTGGCGCCCAAGGTGCGGGCGATCCTGAAGAGCTTCCCGCAGGTGACGACGGTCTCCTCCGAGCTCGGCCGGCCGGACGACGGCACCGATCCCACCGGCTTCTTCAACGTCGAGTTCTTCGTGGGCCTGAAGCCCTATTCGCAGTGGACGGGCCCCTACCGCGACAAGGCCCAGCTGATCGCGGCGATCAACAAGAAGCTGGAGGCCTTCCCGGGCATCACCTTCAACTACACCCAGCCGGCGCAGGACGCCGTCGACGAGGCGGAGACGGGCCTGAAGAGCGCGCTCGCCGTGAAGATCTTCGGCCCCGACCTCAAGACGCTGGAGACCAAGGGCAAGGCGATCAAGCAGGTCCTGCAGCAAGTGCGCGGCATCAAGGACGTGACCCTGGTGCAGGAGCTGGGCCAGCCCAGCCTGACCATCAAGATCGACCGGGCCAAGATCGCCCGCTACGGCCTGAATGTCTCCGACATCAACGGCCTGATCCAGACCGCCGTCGGCGGCGACGTCGCCACCCAGGTGGTGCAGCAGGAAAAGCAGTTCGACCTCGTCGTGAGGCTCGAGGAGCAGTACCGCGACAACCCCGAGAAGATCGGCAACATCCTGGTCGCCACCCCAGGCGGCCAGCAGATCCCGCTCAAGGAATTCGCCGACATCCGGGTGACCAGCGGGGCGGCCTTCATCTACCGCGAGAACAACTCCCGCTACATCGGCGTCCAGTTCTCCGTCGAGGGCCGCAGCCTGGCGGCGGCGGTGGAAGACGCCATCAAGCAGGTGAACCAGAAGGTCGCCCTGCCCCGCGGCTACCGCGCCGACTGGGGCGGCGACTACACCGAGTACACCGCCTCGCGGGACCAGTTGAAGCTCATCCTGCCTCTGACGCTCCTGCTGATCTTCCTCCTGCTCTTCACCCTCTATTCGAACTTCAAGTTCCCGTTCATCACGCTCGCCGGGGTCATCCTGTCGGCGCCGGTGGGCGGCATCCTGGCGCTCTGGCTCACCGGCACGCCGTTCTCCGTCTCCTCCGGCATCGGGTTCCTGGCCCTGTTCGGCGTCTCGGTGCAGACGGCGGTGGTCTACATCTCCTACGTCAACGAGCTCAGGCGCGATGGCGTCCCGATGGACGAGGCCATCCGCGAAGGCGCCATCCTGCGGCTGCGCCCGATCATGATGACCGCCTTGGTGGCGGCGGTGGGCCTGCTCCCGGCCGCGCTGGCCACGGGCGTCGGCACGGATTCCCAGCGGCCGTTCGCCCTGGTCATCGTGGCGGGACTGTTCACGCGGCTGGTCATCAGCATCTTCCTGATGCCCGCGCTTTACGCCATCGTCGCCCGGCCGGACGACCGGCTGGAGGTCTGAGGCCGCCGCCTGGAGCACGCTGGGTTTTTATGGAACCATCAAAACCTTGAATCGTGCTCGCAAACCTATGCGACGACCCTGTTCTTCCCGTCTTGATTGGTTCAATCAAAACGGGACAGGGTCTGGGATCAGGGCTCCAGGCCGGCGCGCAGCGCCGCGAGCGCCAGCCGGTCGCGCCGCTCCGCATCAACGCCCTCCAAGGTCGGAGCCGGCGCCTCGCCCGCGACGATCCTGCCGCCGCGCATATAGATCACCCGGTCGGCCAGCCGCGCGATCTCGCCGGCGTCATGGCTGATGTAGAGTGCCGGGATGGCCAGCGCTCGATGCAGCCGTTCCAGATAGGGCAGGATTTCGGCCTTGCTGCCGGCGTCGAGGCTGGAAAGCGGCTCGTCCATCAGCAGCAGCCGGGGTTGCGACAGGAGCGCCCGGCCCAGCGCCACCCGCTGCCGCTCCCCGCCGGAGAGGTTGCCCGGAGCGCGGTCCAGCAGCGGCGCGAGCCCCAGCAGGGCGACGGTGTCGTCCAGGCCCACCTGCGCGCGGGCCGGCGTGCGCCTCGCGCCGTACATCAGGTTGCCGCGCACCGACAGATGGGCGAGCAGGCTCGCCTCCTGGAAGACCACACCCACCGGGCGTCGGTGGGGCGGGACAAAGGTCCGGTCGTCCTGCCAGACCTCGCCGCCCACATGGAGTTGGCCCGGCAGGCGCGCGAGCCCGGCGATGCAGCGCAGCAGGCTGGTCTTCCCCGAGCCCGACGGGCCGCTGAGCGCGGTGATCCCGCTGGACGCCAGCGTGAAGTCGGCGTCGAGCCGAAAGCCCCCCAGCGGGCCCACGAATCGGCCCTCGACCCCGGGGTTGGCGGCGCGCTCGCTCACCGCACCGCCTCGTCGGTTCGCCGGTCCACCAGCAGAAGCGCCAGCAGGGCGGCGAAGGCGAACGCCACGACGCCGGCGGCCAGCCGATGCGCCTCGCCGTACTGCAGGCTCTCCACGAGCTGATAGATGCGCACCGAGATCACCTCGGTCTTGCCCGGGATGGCGCCGCCGATCATCAGCACCACCCCGAACTCACCGACGGTATGGGCGAACACCAGGATGGCGGCGGTGATGAAGCCCCGCCGGCTGAGCGGCAGGGCCACGGTGAAGAAGGCGTCCAGCGGCGAGGCGCGGAGCGTCGCGGCCACCTCCATGGGCCTTGGCCCCATGGCCTCGAAGGCGCCGCGGATCGGCTGCACCGCGAACGGCAGGGAATAGACCATGGAGCCGACCACCAGCCCCTCGAAGGTGAAGGCCAGGGTGCGGACGCCGAAGGCGTGCAGCGGCGCCATCAGCGGGCTCGCGGGCGCGATGGCGATCAGGAGGTAGAAGCCCAGCACCGACGGGGGCAGGATGATCGGCAGGGTGGTCACCGCCGCCACCACCTCCTTCCACCAGGCGCGGCGCCTGGCCAGCCACCAGGCGATCGGCGTCGCCAGGATCAGCAACAGGACCGTGGTCAGGCCCGCCAGCCTCAGCGTCGTCCAGATGACCTCGCCCACAGCCCTATTTCACCTCGTAGCCGTAGGTCCGGATGATCGCCTTCGCCGCCGGCCCCTTCAGGAAGGCGAGGAAGGCCTTGGCCGCGGCGCTGTCGCGGCCGGGCTGGAGCAGGATCGCCTGCTGGACGATCGGCGCGTGGTCGGCGGCCGGGACCATCCAGCGGGAGCCGCCCGACACATGGATCACCTGGGAATAGGCGACGAACCCCAGCTCCGCCGCCCCGGTCTCCACGAACTGGTAGGCCTGGGTGATGGAGCTTCCCCTGACGATCTTCGGCTTCAGGGCGGTGTAGACGCCGAGCTTATGCAGGGTCTGCACCGCGGCCAGGCCATAGGGCGCGGCGTCAGGGTCGGCGATGGCCAGCTTGTCGAACCGCCCGCGCTGCAGCACCGCGCCGGCGCCGTCCACCAGGCCAGGCGTCGTGGAATAGAGCACCAAGCGCCCGATGGCGTAGGTGAACCGCGTGCCGGCGACGCCCAGGCCGTCCTGCTCGGCCTTCTTCGGCCGGGCGGCGTCCGCGGACAGGAACACCTCGAACGGCGCCCCGTGCGCGATCTGGGCGTAGAACTGGCCCGACGAGCCGAAGCTCAGCTGCGCGGTGTGGCCCGTGGCGGCCCTGAACGCGGCGGCGATCGCCTTGGCCGGCTCGGTGAAGTTGGAGGCGACCGCAACCTCGGTCTCGGCGGCCGACGCGGGCAGGCCGATCGCCAGGACCGCGCCCGCCAGGGCCAGGCCGAAGAGCCGTCGTGGGATCATGGCGGCCCTCCCGGCTCCGGCTAGAAGGCGAACTGGGAGCGGAACGAGACGGCATGGTAGTGCTGCCCCACCTGCACGCCGGTGGGCGTCAGGAAGGTCGCCGCCGAGGGCGACAGCCGGTCGATCCGGACGTCCTGGTAGTCGAGCATGAAACGCACGACGCCGTTCGGGTACCAGTTGAGCCCGCCCGCCCAGATGCGCTGCTCGCCGCCCCGCACGGCGTCGGCCGCCGGCGAGGTCCCGAGCGCGCCCGCGCGATAGTTCAGGTCCATGTCGGAGTAGCGCCCCGCCAGTTCCCAGGCGCCCCAGGTCCCGTCGGCCAGGCTGAACGGGTGGCTGACGGCCGGCCCATCGAAGGCCCAGCTGGCGGCGTTGAAGCGCCGCTTGTCGCCGGTCAGGCTGTAGGCGCCTTCCACATAGTAGCCGCTGAAATCCGGGTCGGAGAGGCCCACGGCGCCGTCGCGGCGCTCGATGCGGAATTTCTCGTACTCGCTCTGCAGGAAGAAGGGCCCGTACTGGGCCGCGGCTTCGAGTCCGGCGCTGCTGGCGTGGCGGGCGTCGATGGCGCCGGTGGAGATCAGGCGCGTGCCGTCGACCCTGAGCTCCGGGCGCTCCTGCAGCGCGATGGCGTAGCGCGCGGCGCCCGCGGCCGTGTCGGGGCCACCGGCGTCGGCGGGCCGGGCCACGTAGGAGCCGTGGAGCCCCACCGCCAGCATGCCGTCATCGGTCCGGATCGGCGCGAAGGCCAGGCGGCCGACGAAGCCGAGCTGGCTGTCGAAGGGCTGGGCGACGCCGGTCGCCTGTGAGTTCACCACTCCCACCAGCCGGCCGGTCACCGCGGCGTTGACATACCACCAGTCGCCGTTGGCCCAGAGCTCCGCCCCCTCGCGGAAGTCGCCCGCCGCCAGGCCGCGGGCGATGTCGGCCGACGCCGGGCGCTCGAGGAACAGCATGCCGTTGGTGGAGCCTTGGTCCTCCAGACCGATGGACGGCGGGAAGGCGCCCACCCGCAGGTGGAACGGCTTCAGGCCGGAATACTGGACCCAGAGCTCCTGGATGTGGGCCGCGTCCTCCTCGCCCGCCCCGCCGAAATCGAGCAGGGCGTTGTACTCCCAGTCGCCGAAGGCCTTGCCATCGATGCCCAGCCGGGCGCGGCGGAAGTTGCTGCCGGAGGAAAGGTCGCGGGCGTGCGCCGTGTCGCCGGGCGCGGCGCCGCGCCTGAAGTCGGCGCTGATCGGCCCGGGCGTCGCCTGCAAGTAGTCGGCGGCGTCGAACTGCATCACCGCATGCAGGTTGGCGACGAAGCGGCCGTCGGCGCTCTGGATCGACGGCTTGCCGCCGGCGATGCTTGCCACCGCCGTCGCGGGCGCCGCGGCTGGCGCCGGTGCGGCCGGCGTCTGGATCACCGCCACGGGCGCGGGGGGCGGGGGCGGCTGCGGTGGCGCGGGGGGCGGCGCGGCGTCGGCCCGGGCCTGCAGGCTGTCGACCTTGGCGGCGAGGGCTGCGACCTGATCCTTCAGCGCCTGGATCTCGGCGTCCCGCGGGTCCGGGACCTTCGCCGCCACATGCCGCGCCCGGGCGTCCGCCGCCGACCAGAGGAGGCTCAAGCCCAGCGTCGCCATCAGCACGCGACGCACCGTCATCCCTGAACCGATCATCGCCAATCACCTCGACCCTATGCGCGATATGTAGCTCAACTACATATCGCCATGCCAGCGCCCGGCGCGCCGTTTCAAATCCTAGTCATTCGGTGGAATTTGGGCGCACGGCTTTTCTGCAAGCGCCGCCAGATCGGCTATGCTGCGGGAAAGCAAATCCTCGTGGGGGCACCATGACCGGCGCGCCGGGCGATCGCAGGCAGTTCCTGCAATGGGCGGCGGGCGCGGCCCTGGGGGCGACGGCGCTGCCGCCGGGCGTCGCCGAGGCCCTGGCCCTGCCGGCCAACCGCGCCACAGGCACCCTGCGCGACGTGGAGCACGTGGTCATCCTGATGCAGGAGAACCGCGGCTTCGACCACTATTTCGGGACGATGCGCGGCGTGCGGGGCTTCGGCGACCCGCGCCCCATCGCCCTGCCCAGCGGCCAGCCGGTCTGGAAGCAGCCGGCCAAGGACGGCGTCTCCACGGTCAGCCCGTTCCACCTGGACACCGCCTCCACCCGCGCCGAGAGCATCTTCAGCCTCGACCACAGCTGGAAAGGCAGCCACGCGCGCTGGATGCGCCATGACGCCTGGGTGCCCGCGAAGGGCGCGCTGACCATGGGCTACTTCACCCGCGCCGACATACCCTTCTACTACGCGCTGGCCGACGCCTTCACGGTCTGCGACGCCTACCACTGCTCGATCTTCTCGCAGACCACGCCGAACCGGCTGTTCCTGTTCACCGGCACCAGCGGCCTGGCGGCCGGCGACGACAGCAAGATCGTGATCGCGAACCCGCCGGAGGAGACCAACGAAACGGCGGATCCTGCCCATGACGGTCCGGGCTTCAAGGGGCTGACATGGCCGACCTACGCGGAGCGGCTGCAGGCCGCCGGGGTCTCCTGGCGCATCTACCAGGAATACGACAACTACGGCGACAACGGGCTCGCCTACTTCGCCAACTTCCGGGGCGTGGGGCCGGAGTCGCCCCTCTACCAGCGCGGCCGCGCCTGGGTCCCCGGCGCCAGCGCGGCCAACGCCAAGACCTCGCAGGGCGAGCACCTGGTGGCCGCCTTCGCCGCCGACGTGGCCGCCGACCGCCTGCCGCAGGTCTCCTGGATCGTGCCCTCCTATCACCTCTGCGAGCACCCCACCGCCACGCCCTCCGACGGCGCCTTCCTGACCGCCCGGCTGATCGCCGCCCTGGCGGCCAATCCCAAGGTCTGGGCCAAGACCGTCTTCATCCTCAACTACGACGAGAACGACGGCTTCTTCGACCACGTCCCGCCACCGATCCCGCCGGTGGGAACCGCCGCCGGCAAATCGACCGTGGCCACCACCTATGAGGACTACCACGGCGAGCCCGTGGGCCTGGGGCCGCGGGTGCCGATGATCGTGGTCTCCCCCTGGACGAAGGGGGGCTTCGTCAACTCCGAGCTCTTCGACCACACCTCGGTGATCCGCTTCCTGGAGGCGCGTTTCGGGGTGATGGAGCCGCAGATCAGCCCCTGGCGCCGCGCGGTCTGCGGCGACCTCACCAGCGTCTTCGATTTCAAGACCCCGAACGGCCCGGCCCGGGGCCTGCCGGACGTCTCGGCCCTGCCGGCCCGCGCCGCCAGGGCCAGGGCCCTGCCGCTCCCCAGGCCGCCGGCCTCGCCCGAGCCCCAGCCGCGCCAGGAGCCCGGCCAGCGGCCCGCGCGCGCCTTGCCCTACCAGGTCGAGGCCGCCGGTCACTTAGGCGACGACGGCTTCGCCCTCGCCATCGAAAACAGCGGCGCGGCCGGCGCGGCGTTCGCCCTGTTCCCGGCGGGCCCTGGAGAACCGCGGTTCTACACGGTGGACGCCGGCCGCCGGCTCGAGGACCTGATCCCGGTCGAGGGCGGCGCCTATGACTTCACCTTGCACGGCCCGAACGGCTTCCTGCGGGGCTTCAAGGGGCAGCCCACCAAGTCGTCGAGGCCGTTCGCCAGCGGCCGGTTCGAGCCCGAAACCGGGCGGCTGCTGGTGACGCTGGAGAATCACGGCGCGCAGCCCGTCACCCTGGAGATCGCGACTGCCGCCTACCTGGCTGGCCCGCCCCGGCGGCGCCGGCTGGAGCCCCACGCCAAGGTCACCGAGGCCTGGGACCTGAAGGCCAGTCACAACTGGTATGACCTGATCGTCACCTGCGTCGAGGCGCCCGGCTTCCAGCGCCGCTTCGCCGGCCACGGCGAGGACGGCAAGCCCAGCGTCAGCGATCCGCTGCTGGGGCGCCAGGCGTAGTTTCCCCTCCTCCGAAGTCTTCGCTTCAGGGGAGGCGCGTGATCACCAGATGTGCACCCGCTTCTCCGGCGGCAGGTAGAGCCTGTCGCCGGGCTGGACGTTGAAGGCCGCGTACCAGGCGTCGACGTTGCGGACGATGCCGTTCACCCGGTACTCAGCCGGGCTGTGCGGATCGGTCAGCAGTTGCTGGCGAAGCGTCCCCTCGCGGACCTTGTCCTGCCAGGACTGGGCGTAGGCGATGAAGAACCGCTGGTCGCCGGTCAGGCCGTCGATCACCGGCGGCTCGCCGTGCTTGGCCACATAGCGCCGCCACGCGGCGTAAGCCGCCTCCAGCCCGCCCAGGTCGCCGATGTTCTCGCCCATGGTCAGCTTGCCGTTGATGTGCACGCCCGGCACCGGCTCGTAAGCGTCGAACTGGGCGCCCAGCACCGCGGCCCGCGCGCCGAACGCCTTGGCGGTGTCGGCGCTCCACCAGTCGCGCAGCTTGCCGGTCTCGTCGTAGTGGCGGCCCTGATCGTCGAAGCCGTGGCCCATCTCGTGGCCGATCACCGCGCCCTCGCCGCCATAGTTGGCGGCCGGGTCGGCGCCCGGATCGAAGTAGGGCGGCTGCAGGATCGCGGCCGGGAAGGTGATCTGGTTGGTCAGCGCGCTGTAGTAGGCGTTCACCTCCTGCGGGACCATGTTCCAGAGGCTGCGGTCCACCGGCTTCGGATAGCGCGAGAGCTGCAGGTTCCATTCGAACTTCTGGGCCCGCACCGCGTCGCCCAGGAGGTCGTGGCGGTCGATCTTCAGGCTGGAGTAGTCGATGTATTTCTTCGGGTGGCCGAGCCTGGGGTCGAAGGTGGAGAGCTTGACGAGGGCGGCCTTGCGGGTGGCCTCGTCCATCCATTGCGCCTTGGCGAAGCGATCGGCGTAGGCGGCGGTGAGATCTGAGACCAGCTCGGCGGTCTGCTTTTCGGCCTCCGGCGGGAAGTGCTCGGCCACGTAGATGCGCCCGACCTCTTCGCCCAGCGCGCCGTTCACCAGCTCGACGCCGCGCTTCCAGCGCGCCCGCTGCTGCGGCACGTCGCGCAGGGTGCGGGAGAAGAAGGCGAAGTTCGCCTCGTCGAAGGCCTTGGGCAGGAACTGCGCGTGCGTGCGCACGAAGTGATAGGCGAGGTAGTCCTTCCAGACCGAGAGCGGCGTCGAGGCCAGCAGGTCGCCCGCCGCCGTCGCTTCCGACGGTTGCCGCACGCGGATCTTGGCGGGTGCGCCCAGGCCCCTCCGGGCCATCATCGCGGCCCAGGGGAACTGCGGCGCCGTCGCCTGCAGCTTGGCGAGGTCCATGGAATTGTTGGTCTGCTCCACGTCGCGGGAGCGTTCCGGCGTCCAGTGCGCCTGGGCGATCTTCGTCTCCAGCGCGATGATCGCATCGGCCTTGGCCGCGGCGTCAGGGATGCCGGCCAGGGTCTGGACCTTGATCACATAGTCCCGGTAGGCCTTGCGGAAGCCGTCGAACTTCGCGCCCTCGCGCAGATAGTAGTCGCGGTTGGGCATGCCCAGGCCGCCCTGGCCAACCGTGGCCACATAGCGGGTCGGGTTGTCGAGGTCGGGGATGATGCCGACGTTGACCGGCGAGGTGTAGCCCACCTCGGCGAACAGGCCGGCGACGTCGGCCTTGGTCTTCGCCGCGGCGATCCTCGCCAGATAGGGCTTGAGCGGCGCGACGCCCCTGGCCTCGACGCCGGCCTCGTCCATCCAGGCGGCGTAGAGGTCGCCCACCCGCTGGCCCCCGGGGCCGGCCTTGGCCGAATCCCTGGCCAGCCGCTCGACGATGTCGCGCACCTGCTGCTCGGCCTCGTCGGTCAGCACCACGTCGACGCCGGCGCTGCCGCGGTCGGCGGCGATCTGCGCCCGCTTGGCCCAGCCGCCGTTGACGTAGGCGAAGAAGTCGTCGCCCGGCTTCACCGAGGCGTCCATGGCGCTGGCGTCATAGCCCCAGGTCCCGAACTTGGCCTTGCCCGGGCTGGCGGCGCCGACCGGTTGCGCGAGGCCCACGATCGCCGCCGCCGCCGCGCTCGCCAGGATGATGGTCTTCAGCTTCAAGGGTCGCCCTCCGTGAGAGGAGGCGACACTACACGCCCCGCGTGCACAGGCAACGCGGCGTCCGGTCCCGCCCAAAAACCTCCCCGTAGCGGCAGCGTGCGGGGGAGATCTTGAGGGCAGGCTCAGTCGCTGCGCGCGATCCACAGCGCCTCGGCGCGGGCCTTGAGCGCATCGTTCATGTCCGAGAACGCCCGGTAGATGGTCCGCGCCATGCGCTTGCCGAGCCTCGGGCCCATCAGCCCGCCGACGATCTCGCCGTTGGAGACGATACAGCTGGCCTCCGCCAGGGATTCGATCTCGAAATAGCGGATGGTCTTCACCAGCCCACCCAGCATGGTGAGCCGCCAGTGCAGCTGCTCGTTGGGCACCCATTCCAGCACCGTGGGCTTGATCTGCTGCGGCGCCTGGCCCGGCAGCGCGAGGGTGATGTCGAGCACCGAACCGATGCGGATCTCGCCGGCGGCCTTCGGGTAGAGCGCGCACCACTTTTCCCAGGAGCGGAGGTCGGAGATCGCCTCCCAGATCACCTCGGCAGGCGCCTGGACCCCGATGCGGTGCTCGATGCGCAGGCCCGAGGGCGCCTTGGGGGGCGGCAGCTTGGTGTCGGTGGGCTGTGGCCCCAGGCGCGGGCCGCCGCGGGTCCCGAAGGGGCCGGCCTTGAGCTGCAGCGGCGGCGGTATCGGCATCAGGCCTGCTCCCCATTCTTGGAGGCGAGAGGGATGCGCCAGGTGGCGCCGGCGGGTCCGTCCATCACCTCAACATTTAGCGCGGTCAGCTCGGCGCGGATACGGTCGGCCGCGGGCCAGTCCTTGGCGGCGCGCGCGGCGTCACGGGCGGCTACCAGGCCATCGATCCTGGCCCTCAGCGTCTCGTCCGCGCCGCCCTGGAACCAGGCCTGCGGTTCGGCCTGCAGCACGCCCATGACCTCCGCCAGGGCCATCAGGTCCTGCTTCAGCGCCGGGGCGGCGGCGTCCGCCTTGCGCAGCGCGGCGTCGAGGTCGGTGGCGAGCTTCTTCAGCCGGGCCATGGCGGCTGGCGTATTGAGGTCGTCCAGCAAGGGCTCGAGCTGTTCCTCCGCCAGCGCGCCACCGCCGCCCGCCTCGATGTGCCGCGCCCGGCCCAGCACGCCATAGAGATGGTCGAGAGAGTTGCGCGCCTGGGCCAGCGCCTCGTCGGTCCAGGCGAGCGGCTGGCGATAGTGGGCGGCCAGGAGCGCCCAGCGGATCACCTCGCCCGGCTGCTGCTTCAGGAGGTCATGCGCCAGGGCGACGTTTCCGATGGACTTCGACATCTTCTCGTCGGCCATGTTCAGGAAGCCGTTGTGCAGCCAGAAGCGGGCGTAGGCGTCGTGGGCGTGGCCGTCGCACATGCCCTGGGCCATCTCGTTCTCGTGGTGCGGGAAGACCAGGTCGATGCCGCCGCCGTGGATGTCGATGGGCAGGCCCAGCTCCTGCTCGATCATCGCCGAGCACTCGATGTGCCAGCCGGGACGGCCGGGTCCCCAGGGGCTATCCCACACCGGCTCGCCGGGCTTCGACGGCTTCCAGAGCACGAAGTCGGCCGGATGCTGCTTGTAGGGGGCGACCTCCACCCGCGCCCCGGCGATCATCTCGTCCAGCGGCCGGCCGGAGAGCTTCCCGTAGTCGGAATAGGCCTGGGTGTTGAACAGCACATGCCCCTCGGCGGCGTAGGCTGCGTTGGCGTGCACCAACCGGCCGATCATGGCGATGATCGCGTCCATGGTCTCGGTGGCCCGGGGCTGGGCGGTGGGCCTAAGCGCGCCCAGCGCCGCGGCGTCGCCGTTGTAGGCCGCCAGATAACGGGCGGTGATCGCCGCGATCGGCACGCCCTCCTCAGCGGCCTTGGCGTTGATCTTGTCGTCCACGTCGGTGACGTTGGCGGCATAGAGCACCGCGCCCTCGCCATAGAGCCGGCGCAGCAGCCGGAACAGCACGTCGAACACCACGACGGGCCGGAAATTGCCGATGTGGCTGTAGTTGTAGACCGTCGGCCCGCAGACATACATCGTCACCCGCCTGGGATCGCGCGGGACGAAGGGCCGCTTCTGGCGGGCCATGGTGTCGTAGAGGGTAAGCGCCATGGGTCCTGACTGACTTCAGCGTGACAGTTGCCCGATCGGGGCCAGCGCCCATATACAGATGCGAGGATAGGGAAGCCACGGGAACCCTTGGAGGAACCTTCCGGCGTCTTTCCCATCCAACGAAGGGTGGCCACGCGTCATTTCCGGGACCTTCGTCCCGGCGCAACTCAGCCCCGGAAAGAACCCCTGACCCATGGATGCCGTTCGCGACCGAACCCTGGTCGGATCTGACGACCTTGATCTTGAAGCCGTGAAGCGCCCCTCCCGCGAGGAAGCGATGGACGCGGTGCGCACCCTGATCGCCTGGGCCGGGGACGACCCTCGCCGCGAAGGGGTGCTCGACACCCCCAAGCGGGTGGTGGACGCCTACGCCGAATGGTTCGAGGGCTATGACGCCGATCCGGCCAAGGAGCTTTCCCGCACCTTCGAGGACGTGCAGGGCTACGACGACATCGTCATGCTGCGCGAGATCGAGGTGGAGAGCCACTGCGAGCATCACATGGCGCCGTTCCTGGGCAAGGCCTTCGTGGCCTACATGCCCACCAACCGCGTGGTGGGCATCTCCAAGATCGCCCGCGTGGTGGAGATCTTCGCCAAGCGTCTCCAGACCCAGGAGACCATGACCCAGCAGATCGCCGACGCCATCACCGACAGCCTGCGCCCGGCGGGCGTGGCGGTGCTGATCGACGCCAACCACCAGTGCATGTCGACCCGGGGCGTCCACCATCGCCACGTCTCGACCATCACCACCCAGTTCACCGGCGTCTTCAAGACCGACCCGACGCTGCGCCAGCGCTTCCTGGACTTCGCGAACAGGAAATAGGCGCGGCGGCCGGCGCCGCTATCGGATGCCCGCCTTTCACCACCGGTCCCCATGTGCTAAGTGACATAGCAGTTATGGCGGAGCTGAGGTGGAGGATTGGATGAGAATGTTTTCGCCGGCGCTCGCAGCCAGCCTGGCCCTGGCGAGCCTGGTGGCCGGAGCCGCCGCCGCAGCTCCGGGCGACCTGATCTACGCCCGTCCGGGAAAGCTGGTCGCCACCGAGGACGGGGCGAAGCTCAACCTCTACTGCATGGGCAAGGGTTCGCCGGCCGTGGTCTTCGACTCCGGTTGGGAGGACTGGGCGCCGGCCTGGGCGATCGTGCAGCCGCGGGTCGCGAAGTTCACACGGGCGTGCGCCTACGACCGGGGCGGCGCCGGCTTCAGCGAGCCCGGCCCGACGCCGCGCACCAGCGTGCGGATCGCCGGCGAACTGCGCGACGCCTTGCACCGGGCTGGCGTCAAGGGCCCCTACATCCTGGTGGGCCACGCGTTCGGCTCGGATAACGTCCGCACCTTCGCCGAGCTCTACATGCCGGAGGTGGCCGGCGTCGTGCTGGTGGAGGGCGACGTCATGGATCTCGAGCCCGAGGACCTGCAGGAGCGGGACCATGAGGGTGAGGTCGGCATCATCGCCCAGCTTCGCGCCTGCCGGGACCTGGTGGCCTCCGGCCAGCCGTTGCCGGCGAAGGCGCCGCGGTCAGGGGGTGCGCCGCGCACCTGCGCCCAGCAGTTCTTCCGCGGCCTGCCCGAGACGGCGTGGTCGCCGGAGCTGAACGCCTCGCTGCTGAAGCTCGTCGAGACCAAGGTCGCGATGTACGACGCCTACGCCTCGGAAATGGAGCAGATGCCGGCCGACGAAGCCTATCTGCAGCAGCATCGGCGGCCCTATGGCGCGCGACCCCTGCGCGCGGTCGTGACCGGAGCGCATGGCGTCCACGAATTGAGCGCTCAGGCGCCGATGACCGCCGCCTCGCGCCGGTACCGGGACGAGGCCACCAAGGCCCAGGAGCAGTGGCTGAAACGGTCCTCCAACGCCAGGACGGTCGTGGCGGACCATAGCTCCGAATATGTCCCGTTCGACCGGCCGGAGGTCGTGGTGGCCACCATCCGCGAGGTCTACGACCAGTCCCGGCGGCCTGCGAAATAGGGGCTTATGGGTTGGTCAACGGGTTCGTCGGCTCCCCTTCGCCCGGCGCCTGCGGCGGATGCACGATCGTCACCAGGACGAAGCTCAGGAGGATGAGCAGGTACCAGGCGCCCAGCTTGCCGATGGGCACCGGCGACCAGCCCGCCCGCTGGCTGGGATAGATCCAGGCCGCGGTGAAGGTGCCGATGTTCTCGGCGAACCAGATGAACAGCGCCACCAGGACGAGGCCCAGGAGCACCGGCATCCGCCGCGCCTTGCGGTCCGGCGTGAAGGTGAACCAGGAGCGCCAGAACATCGCCACGGAGGCCGCATAGAGCCCCCAGCGGATGTCCAGCACATAGTGGTGGGTGAAGAAGTTCACGTAGCTCGCCACCGCCAGCGCCCACGGCTGCCAGTGCGGCGGCCAGCGGATGAAGCGGATCTCGAAGAGCCGCATGATGCGCGCGATGTAGGAGCCGATCGCCCCGTACATGAAGCCCGAGAACAGCGGCACGCCGCCCAGCCGCAGCAGATTGGGCTCCGGATAGATCCAGGAGCCGTGGGCGGTCTTGAAGATCTCCATGATGGTCCCGACGACGTGGAAGATCAGGATCACCGCCGCCTCGTCCCAGCGCTCCAGGCGGGTGGCCAGCAGGAGGGCCTGGATGGCCACAGCGCCCAGCACCAGGAAATCGTAGCGGGCCAGCGGCGCGCCGCGCGGCCAGAAGAAGTGCGTGCCGATGATCATCGCCAGCATGGCCGCGCCGAACAGGCACGCCCAGGCCTGCTTGAGGCCGAACAGCAGGAATTCATAGGCGAAGGCCCGCGACCGCGAGCGCGCCGCCCAGGGCCGCGCGGCCAGGTCCATGGCCATGACCTGGCCCTTGATGCGGTCCTTCAGACTCATCGCGCCCTGAGGCTAGCGCGGCGGCCCTTCAGTGGAAAATCAGGTCGCCCGCGGTGAAGCTCCCAGGCGTGACGTGGTCGAGGGTGGCCACGAAGGTCCCCCATTGGTCGGCAGTCCCTCGCCCGTCGGTGTCGAAGTAGAGCCAGGTGTCGCCATGGCCGTCGTCGATGAGCTTCACGTAGCCGTCGGCGACGGGATCGGAGCCCGCATAGTGGGACTGCGACAGGAGGCCGGAGAGGTCCAGCTTGTCGGTCCCGGGCGTGAAGTCGGTGATCTGTCCCGGCTGCCAGGGCAGCTCGCCGAAGACGAAGCGGTCCGCCCCGCCGGCGCCGGTGAGCGTGTCCGGCCCGTGGGCGGCGATCAGGGTGTCGGCGCCCGTGCCGCCCACCAGGTTCGAGCCGCCGTCCTGGGCGCGCAGCACCTGTCCGTCGCCGGCGGGCGGCGGCGGCGGTGGCGGAGGTGAGACCGGAGGAGGAGGAGGAGGCGGCGGCGGCGGCGGCGGTGGCGAGACGGGCGGTGGCGGCGGCGAGGCGCCCGCCGGCGCTCCGCCGCCGGTCCAGGTGTCATAGAGCTGGAAGAACCGGTCGCCGACCCGCTCCAGCCCCGCCGTCGAATAGTGCAGGGAATCCGCCTGGAACGGATAGTCCGTGGTCTCGAAGCTCGCCGCGCGCATGTCGGCCTGGTCGACCTGCAACTCGCCGGCCTGCACCTGGCTCGCATAGGTGGGCGACGAGCCGATCCGGAAATAGCCGATGTCGCCGTCGGCGTTGTGCAGCCACTGGCTGCGCGCGGCCGCGAACAGGCCGCTGAGGTTCTGGCCGTAGGCGGAAGCCGCGGCCTGCGTGTTGGCGTCCTCCTCGCCCTGGCCCCAGAAGAGGACGCTGGGCAGGGCCCCGCCGGCCGCCGCGCTCGCCTGCTGGATCTCCGCCGTGGTCTGGTCGAAGAGCTCGCCAGGGCTCTGCGGCGACCAGTCCATGGCCCCGGGATTGGCCGCCAGGCCCGTGCCGCCGGCCGCCGACTTGACGATCCTCAGCGTCGCCTCCGGGTGGGCCGCGTGGAAGTCGATGGCGAACTGCACTTCCGGCCCCCAGGCGCCCGGGAAGCCCGCGTAGCCGGTGTTGCTCCCCGGCTGCATCGCCTCCCAGTGGCCGGACTGCGCGTTCCAGATCTGGATCAGCGGGCTCACCTGCCAGGACGCCGGCAGGGTCGCGGCGCTCTGCCCCACGCCGCCGATGTTCGACTGGCCGGCGAACACCACGAAGGCATCGTTGCTGGCGGTGCGCGGCGCACCGGTCCCCAGGTCGCTGGCGTGGATGGCGCTGGGCGCCACATGGTCGATGACGCCGATGAACGACCCCCACTGGTCGGCGCTTCCGTGGCCGTCGCTATCGAAATAGAGCCAGCTGCCGCCCTGGCCGTTGTCCAAGAGCTTGACGTAGCCATCGGCGATGGGGTCGGCGCCCGCATAGCCCGCGCCGTGCAGCAGGGCCGTGAGGTCGAGCTTGTCGGTCCCCGGCGTGAAGTCGGTGATCTCGCCGGCGTTCCAGGGGACGGCGCCGTAGCGGAACACGTCCGCGCCGCCGCCGCCGGTGAGCGTGTCAGGGCCGTGCTCGGCCACCAGGGTGTCGTTTCCCGCTCCGCCGGTCAGGCTGCCGCCGCCGTCCGCGCCGATCAGCACCTCCCCCTGCGATCCGGCCGGCGGCGGAGGGGCTGGCGGTGGCGACACGGGCGGCGGCGGGGACACCGGCGGCGGCGGCGGTGGTGAAACCGGTGGAGGCGGCGACGAGGGGCCGCCGGTCAGGTCGCTCACATGCACCGATCCCGGCGCCACGTGCTCCAGCGTGCCCAGGAACGTCCCCCATTGGTCCGCCGTCCCGCGCCCGTCGCTGTCGAAATAGAGCCAGGTGTCGCCCTGGCCGTCGTCGATCAGCTTGACGTAGCCGTCGGCGATGGGGTCCGCGCCGCCATAGCCGGCCGCGGAGAGCAACGCTGAGACGTCCAGCTTGTCCGTCCCCGGGGTGAAATCGTCGATCCGCGCCGGCTGCCAGGGCAGCTCGTCGAACACGAAATGGTCCGCGCCGGCGCCGCCGGCAAGCGTGTCCGGCCCGTGGGCGGCGATCAGGGTGTCGTCACCCGCGCCGCCCGCCAGGCTGGAGCCGCCGTCCTGCGCCCGCAGGACCTGACCATCGTTGCTCGCCATGCCGCAAAGCCCGTCGGATGCTGAACCGGAGCGACAACCGGCCGCGCTTGTCCGGGGTTCCGGCGCGCCATTCCGGGGGAACTCCCCGCCCCGGCGCCCGGTTGTCCGGCCGGGAGGGCAAGCCCGAACCCAGCAAACAGGAGATCGTCATGAAGGTAGGCGAGTGCATGACCCGCGACGTGCGGATCGCAAGGCCGGACCAGACCATCCGCGAGGCCGCCAGGATCATGGGTGAGATCGACGCCGGCGCCCTGCCGGTGGGCGATGACGACCGGCTGATGGGCATGCTCACCGACCGCGACATCGCCGTGCGCGCCGTCGCCCAGGGCAAGGGCCCCGACACCCCCGTCCGCGAGGCCATGAGCGCGGAGGTCAAATACTGCTTCGAGGACGAGGACTGCGACGAGGTCATCGCCAACATGGGCGAGATCAAGGTGCGTCGCCTGGCGGTGCTCGACCGCGACAAGCGCCTGGTGGGGATCATTTCGCTGGGCGACCTGGCGCGGGACACCGCGGGCGCGCGCACCGGCGCGGTGCTCGGCCAGATCTCGCAGCCGGGCGGCGAGCATTCGCAGACCATGCACTGACGGCGGCGGCGGGCTAGCACAAAGCCGGCGAGCCGGGCCATATGGTGGGCATGACCGCGAGCGCCTTTCCCACCGCGCCCTCCAAGGACGCCCTCGAGCACGGCGAGGTGCTGGCGCCCCGCTTCGACGCGAGCGGCCTGATCGGGGCCATCGCCACCCACGCGGACACCGGCGAGGTGCTGATGTTCGCCTGGATGAACGCCGAGGCTCTGGCCAAGACCCTGGCGACCGGCGAGGCGCACTACTTCAGCCGCTCGCGGGGCGAGCTCTGGCATAAGGGCGCCACCAGCGGCCAGATCCAGGCGGTGGCCGAGGTGCGCATCGACTGCGACCAGGACTGCGTCTGGCTGAAGGTGCGGCCGCAGGGCGACGGCGGCGCCTGCCACACCGGCGCGCGGTCGTGCTTCTACCGCGCCATCGAGGGCGGCAAGCTGGTGGACCGCCCGTGACTGTGGGCGAAGCGCTGGCGGCCTATGTCGTGGCCGCGGGCCTGCTCACCCTGGCGCCCGGCCTCGACACGGCGCTGGTCCTGCGCACGGCCGCGGTCGAGGGCCCGAAGCGCGCGGGCCTGGCGGCGGTGGGCATCGTCACCGGCTGCCTGGCGTGGGGCGCGGGCGTGGCGCTGGGCCTTGGCGCCCTGCTGGCCGCCTCGGCGTTGGCCTTCACGGTCCTGAAATGGGCCGGGACCGCCTATCTCGTGTGGCTGGGCCTTGGCCTGTTGCTGAAACCTCGGGACCGCTTCGAGCTGTCCGGCGAGGCGCCTCGCGCCGGGGGCGACTTCGCCTGGATGCGGCGCGGCCTGCTCACCAACCTGCTGAACCCCAAGGTGGGGGTGTTCTATATCTCCTTCCTGCCGCAGTTCCTGCCGGCGGGGGTGGCGCCGGCGCCCTTCATCTTCCTCCTGGCGGCGATCCATGCGGCCCTGGGTCTCGCCTGGTGCGCCGGCCTGATCGGCGCCACCCGGCCGATCGCCGGCGTGCTCAGGCGCCCGGCGGTGGTGCGCTGGCTCGACCGGACGACCGGCGCGGTCTTCATAG
>Ga0207695_10001237_pt1 | contig 43719 bp, 34 predicted proteins | sample KBSC54metaG_FD_184354 | JGI IMG/M metagenome (GOLD analysis project Ga0207695, IMG submission 184354) | Corn rhizosphere microbial communities from Kellogg Biological Station, Michigan, USA - KBS C5-4 metaG (SPAdes) (version 2) | ecosystem: Host-associated > Plants > Roots > Rhizosphere > Soil...
CGGCGGCGCCATAAGGCGAAGCCACCCGGAAGCCAACCGTGTAGACACCGCTGGTGGCCACCTGGACCGTGTAGTTGAACCACTGTCCGGCGTTCGTCCAGCCCATGTCGTAGGCACCGCCCGCGGTGCCGGTGCCCTGGGTGTCGGGTGTGTTCTCCAGATCCACGCCGTCGGCGCGGTAGCTGTTGGCCGTGCCGTTGGCGGAGGCCACGTTGTAAGCGACGCCCTGGCCGCCGGTGTCGTAGTTCGCGGCCTGGACCGACCCGGGCACCGGTGCGGGCGTCCCGCCGAACGGCTTGTCACCGCTGCCGCCACCGCCACCGCCGGAGGTGAGCGTGAAGGCCATGTTGTGGAAGTTCCAGCCGTTCGTGTCCTGCTTCACCGTCAGCGTCTGGGTGCCGGCCGGCAGCACCAGGCTCGCGGTGACCGTCGCCCAGGTCTCGTAGCCGCCGGTGTTCGGCACGGCGACCGAACCGGTCAGGTTCGCGCCGGACGAGTCCGCGATGTGCAGCGCGTCGGCGATCCCATACGGCGAGGCCAGGCGGAAGGCGACGCTGTAGGTGCCGGCCGTGGGGACGCTGACCGTGTAGTCGAACCATTGGCCGGGCGTCGTCCAGCCCAGGTCATAGGCGCCACCGGCCGGGCTGGTCCCCAGCGTGTCGGCCGTGGTCTCCAGATCGATGCCGTCGGCGCGGTAGCTGTTCGCCGAGCCGTTGCCGGCCGTCGCGTTGTAGGCGACGCCCTGGCCGCCGGTGTCGTAGTTGGCGGCCTCGACCAGGCCCGGCAAAGCGACCGGCGTCCCGCCGAACGGAGCGCTCGCGGCAGCGTGCGCCTGACTGGGCAAACCGGCCAGCGACGCGGCGAACAACGCCCCCGCCGCCAGCAAAGTGCGGAAAACCGGCCGTGACCGGCGCGACGGCGGTCGACCGCGCGCAGGTGTGAGGAGCCTCATTGCTGTCCCTTCAGTTCAGTCTTCTGATTTCAGGGAGGGCGCCCTCGTCCGGCTTGAATATTGCGCGCGGGTTAACCACTGTCAATGAGGAACCGGTTCCGGAACCGTTCCCGTAACCGCATCCGTTACCGGTTCCGGGTAGAGGCGGAGTTGCGCAACAGGAACCAGGCAGCGATCGCGGCGAGCGCAAGGATGCCGACGCCACTGCGGCATGCGAGGTGCAGCGCCTCGGCGAAGGACGTGTCGGCGCTGTCGCGCAACGCCGGCGGCAGCGAGCGGCCGGCGGTGATCCCTCCCGCGCCGCCGTTCGTCACCGCGGCCACGACCTGGTGCGTGTGGCCGGCGTCGACGCCGAGCGCGTGCAGCTTGAACGCCGAGGCCGTACAGCGACCGGCCGCCCAAGGCGATGGCGCACAGCGTCAGGCCGGTGACGAGCGCCGGGCGCGGGCCGAGGCGTCCGGTGACGACCACAGCGCGGCGGCCAAGCCCGGCGCCATCACCCGCGAAGCCCTGGCCGAGGCGGGCCCGGCGGTCCTCCGCCGCGAGGGCCTGGACGCCCTGTCGATGCGCAAAGTGGCCGCCGAGCTGGGCGTTCGCGCCGCCTCGCTGTACTACCACGTGCAGGACAAGGAGCAGCTCCTGGACCTGCTCGCCGACGGCCTGACCTGGGACACGCGCAAACTGACCGGCAGCGGCGGTGAGAAGTCCAGTGCGTCCGCCGATGTGTGCCGCGCGATCGCCGACACGTATCCGAACATCGCGGGGCTCATGACCATGATGGCGGGCGGCGACACGCACAAGCTGTTCGAATTCGGGGTCGAGCGGATCATCGACGGACTGCGGACGCGGCTGCCCGCAGAGCCTGAAAGCTGACGTGACTCAGGGAATTTCTGCGCCGCCGGCCCCCGACACACCCGAACGGCCCACCCGCGCCGCCATCACAGCGCCGGCGGCGCGACGCTAACAGGCATGACCGAGAACAAGACCGCGAACAAGTCCGAGCACAAGCGCTGGACCGTCACCGACTTCGACGAGCACACGATCCACCTCAAGGCCCCGTTCCGCATGCTCTTCAACGACAACATCTCCCTGTCGCGCGACGCCATCGCGACGGTCGAGGAGCGTCAGGGCCACGACGTGATCATCGTCTCGACGATGGACGGCCGCAGCTACGAGGTGCTGCGCGGCGTCGCCCACGCACAGCGCACGAAGACCAAGGAAGCATTCGGGCTCTGATTCCCGCGCGCCGACGGTTCCCCGCACCGGCTCCCGCGCCCGGCTGCGGGCCGGACGCGGGGAGCCGGTCGTATGCTTGCCGCTTCGGCTGGCGCTTTCAGCCGTTCGCCGCGATCAGCTGTGGTGCACCGTCAGCGCGTAGAAGGCGACCCGCGCCCCCTTCGTGGTGCTGTTCGACGAGGACTGGTTGTACGAACCGGCCTTGAAGTACATGTTGTACTGGTCGAACGACGACGGGATCGGGTACTTCGTCGTCTTCCCGTTCACCGTCAGCGCCACGGTGTTCCCGCCGGTGACGGCGATCGTGTAGCTGAACTGCTTGCCGACCGGCACGTTCGCGATCTGGTGCGTCGTCTGGCCGCCGGAAGGCGAGTCCTCGACGCCGAGCACGATGTTGCCGTTGGCGTAGTAGTAGAGCTCGACCAGCGGCTTGGTCGACGAGCCGCCGGTGCCGAGGTGGATCTGGCCCACGCAGACGTGGTTGGTCACCGAGACCACGCGCAGGGTCGCCTGCAGCTGGTGGCTGCCTGCCAGGTGCCAGTCGGCGACGCTGCCGTCGCTGTTCATCTCCCGCAGCTCGGAGCGCGCGTAGTTGGAGTTGGGCGTGGTGACACCCTTCTCCGGGGCCCAGAAGGTCATGGCCCCGTCGTTCTTGTCCGTGTAGAAGTACGAGTCCTGATAGCCCTTCGCGCCCTGCAGCTGCGCGGAGGTGATCGTGCGGGGCGAGCCGGGGCTGCCCACGGGCTCCTGGAGCTCCCAGACGGACAGGTTGAAGTTGCCGCCCGGGGCGACGGTGGTGCTCAGCTTGCCCTTCGCCGCCTGGACCGCGTGGGCCGAGGCCGAGGGAGCGGCCTGGGCGGTCCCCGACGACGCGGCGACCACGACGCCGGTGCAGATCACGGTGGCCGCGGCGAGCGCGGCGGCGAGCTTGGCTGATGCGCCTGTCGACATGAGAGCATCCCTTCGATGGGGTGGCGTGGACGTCGGCTTCCGGGAGCCATGGGCCGAAAGCCGGTGGGGGTGTCCGGACCGTGCGAAGCCTGTTCATCGTCTGGGGCGGTACGCGTTCGGGCAATGGTGCGGCGGTCAAGCTTGAGTAAAGGTTCATAACTATAATCGGCGCCCACATACGTGAACTGACATACCGGGGCGAAACGCGGAAAGCGCCGCCCCCGCATCAGCGGAGACGGCGCCGCGAGTCCCGCGGCCGAAGCCGCGCCACTCACCGAACGGGCGTCACTGGAAGACCTGGAACTCCGAGAGCTGCCCGGCCGGCCACCCGGTGTTGGCGGTGAAGTTCAGCCGCACGTATCGCGTGGACGTCGCCGGGAACGTGATGGTCACGGTGTTCCCGGTCGAGGGGTTGAACGTGTAGCTCGCCGAACCGACGACGGTGGAGAAGCTGCTGTTGTCGGTCGAGCCGAGCACCGACAGCGTCTGGCTCCGGGTGGCCCAGGAGCTGGACGGCGGCAGGTCGAGCACGATCTTGCTGATGCTCTTCGAGGCGCCGAGGTCCACCTGGATCCACTGCGGGAACGCGTTGTCCGTGCTCTCCCAGTAGGTGCCGGTGTTGCCGTCGACCGCGTTGCCCGACGAGTACGTCTGCGTGTACCCGCTGGTCGAGGTCGGCTGGTTCAGCGCCAGGTCGGTGCTGCCGGCGCTGGCGCCGGTCCCGGTCAGGGCGACCGTCGCCGGGCTGCCCGGGGCGTTGCTGGCGATGCTCAGAGTGCCGGTACGCGCGCCGGTGGCGGTCGGGGTGAAGGTGACGTTCACCGTGCAGGACGCGCCGGCGGCCAGCGAGCTGCCGCAGGTGTTGGTTTGGGCGAAGTCACCGTTCGCGGTGATCGAGGAGATCGCCGCCGCACCGTTCCCGGTGTTGCTCACCGTCACCGGCTGCGCGCCGGAGGAGGTCCCGACGGTCTGGTTGCCGAAGGACAGGCTGGTCTGATTCGTCGCGATCGACGGGCCGGTGGTGCCGCCGCCGCTGCCGAGATAAACCTGGAAGTCCGAGAGCTGCCCGGCCGGCCAGCCGCTGTTCGCGGTGATGTTCACCCGGACGTAGCGGGCCGTCCCGGCGGTGAACGGGATGGTCACCGTGTTGTTGTTGGCGCTGGGGTCGAAACTGTAGGTCGCCGAGCCCAGCAGGGTCGAGAAGTTCGTGCCGTCCGTGGAGCCGAGCACCGACAACGTCTGGGTGCGGGCACCCCACGCGGTCGACGGCGGCAGCCGCAGGACCACCTTGCCGACGTTCCAGTTCTGCCCGAGGTCGACCTGCGCCCACTGCGGGAAGGCGCTGTTCGCGCTCTCCCAGTAGGTCGAGGCGTCGGTGTCGGTCAGGTTCGCCGGGACGTAGGCGCCGTTGCTGGAGCTGGCCGAGGCCGGCTGGCCGGCGGCCAGGTTCACCGTGCCGTCGACGCCGGTGCCGCTGAGCGCCACGGTCGTCGGGGTGTTGGTGGCGTTGCCGGCGACGGTGAGCGTGCCGGTGCGCGAGCCCCCGGCGGTCGGCTTGAAGCCGACGGTCACCGTGCAGCTGCCGTTGACGGCGATCGAGGAGCAGTTGTTCGTCTGGCTGAAGTCGCCGGTGACGGAGACCCCTGAGACACTCGCCGCGCTGGTGCCGGTGTTGGTGACGGTCACCGTCTGCGCCCCGGCCGAGACGCCGACCGCGGTGCGGGCGAAGGCCAGGCTGGCCGGGTTGGCGTTGAGCACCGGGCCGGGCGCGATGCCGGTGCCGGAGAGCGTGACGGTGTCGGTGACACCGCCCGCGTTGACGGTCAGGCTGCCGGTACGCGCGCCGGACGCCGTGGGCTTGAAGGTGACGTTCACCGTGCAGGAGCCGTTGGCCGCGATGGACGACCCGCAGTTGTTGGTCTGCGCGAAGTCACCGCTGGTCGCGATCGAGGACACGGCGGCCGCCGAGCCGGTCGGGTTCGAGACCGTCACGGTCTGCGCCGCGCTGGTCGTGCCGGTCGCCACCGAGCCGAAGTTCAGCGAACCGGGGCTGGTGGTGACGCTGCTGGCCGGGTACGGCGGGAAGACCTCGGCCGGGTTGTCGCTCAGGCACGAGGTCGGGCTGATGCCGGAGTTACCGCCGCCGTCGGTGACCGCGAAGGCGTTGCCCTCGCAGCTGTAGCTCGGGGCGTTGCCGGCGTTGGCCTGCGCGACACCGGTGGCGGTGACGTTGGTGAACGTCGCCGATCCGCCGGTCTGCTCCTGCATCGCGAAGGTGCCCGTGCCGGCGATGGTCACGTTGTTCAGCGAGACGCCGCTCACCGTGCCCTCGACCCACTGGACCGCCTCGAACGGGCTCTGCTCGATCAGGGCGTTGCTGACGTTGATCGGCCCGGTGATCGCGCCCTGGCTGCCGTCGAACCACAGCGCGCCGACGCCGAACTGCCAGTTCGGGTCCAGGTCGCCGTCGCGGATCAGGGTGTTGCTGGAGATGGTGGTCAGGCCCACCGGGGTGGAGGTGAAGCGCTGCCCGACGTGGATGCCGCCGCCCTGCGAGATGCCGGAGTCGACCACCAGGTTGCCGGTGACGGTGTTGTCGTGGCCGCCGTAGATCGCGATGCCGTTGGCCAGGATCTGGTCGGAGACCGTGTTGTTGGAGATGGTGTCGTAGGCGTCGGCGCCGAGGCCGGAGTCCGCCCACTGCGCGATGCCGTCGTCCCCGGTGTTGCGCAGGTCGCTGTTCGTCACCGTGGAGTTGGTGACGGCGCCGTGGAAGTTGATGCCGTCGGCGGAGGTGTCGCGGATGCGCATGCCGCTGAAGGACACCTTGTCCATCGGCCCGTCCATCCAGGCGCCGACCTTCATGTGCTCGATCCAGATGTTGCTGACGGTCGAGTCGTTCATCGCGCCGCCGATGCCGTTGACCTGGTCGCAGTCGTTGCGGGTCTGGACATTGCCGAAGATCGCGAAGTTCGACAGGTGCACGTTGCTGCTGGAGCCCTTGTTGCCCCCGACGCCACAGCTGTCGGGCTCACCGAGGCCGTAGAAGCCGGGCGCCGCACCGGTCACCGTGGAGTACCACATCCCGGCGCCGGCCACCGTCACGTTGTTGACCGTGATGTGGCGCGGAATGTTGTACTTCCCCGGCGGGATCCACACCGTGCCGCCCGCTCCGGCAGCCGAGACGGCGGCGTTGAACGCGGCGGTCGAGTCGTTCACACCGGTGGCGTCGGCGCCCTCGCTGGTCACCGAGACCGAACCCGCCGGCTGCGTCAGCGCCGGGCCCACGTTCTCGAAGTCGGCGAGGTTGACCGTATAGGACGAAGCGTTGTCCCCGGAGTCGACCTGCAGCTTGAACGTCGTGCCGGCCGGATAGGTGGTCCCGAACAGCTGGTGCACCTCGTCGAAGAAGTGGTGCGGAGTACTGCCCGGCGAGTTGCTCCCCGGATAACCGCCGTAGTACCAGCTGTAGGCGTTGGTCAGCGTCAGGTTCTGCAGCTTGGTCCCGTTGACGTACAGCGACAGCGGCGCGGTGTAGACCGACCCGTCAGAGCTGTCCGGAATGCTGTACCGGATGTTGATCGAGTTCGTCGCGACCGGCGTGGTGAAGGTGATGCTCTGGCCCGAGCCGTTCCCGGCCAGCGTCACGGCCTGACGGTAGGACGCCTCGTCAGCCAGCTGTCCCTGCATGACGCTGGGACCGATCAGGGTTCCGGTGGTCGCAGTGGCCTTGGCCGCCTCGACCTCCACATAGGGCAGGCTCGCCCCGGCACCACCGGTGGCACCGGCCGCAGCCGCGGGCGAAGCGGCGAGAGCGACCAACGTGCCGGCCGTGGCCAAAACCGCCCCCAGGGCAGCGGCCACCGTCCGGCGTGGCGAGTACGAACGCGCGCCGGATATCCGAGCGCGTGCGGATCTGGACATCACAAAGGGCTCCTTCGATGGGGCACCGTGCGGGGTCAGGGCCGTGGCGTTCGGCCCGGTGGGGAGATGTCGCAGCGGGAGCGTAACGCCGCCGACACCTTCGCGCAATATCCTGATCTCATGGATGCAAGAGTTTGCTGATCCTTGAAAAATCTCGATACCTGCAAAGGAGCGCACTGCGGCGCAGGTCAAGGTCCTGATTTCGAGCGTGGATCGCGAGGCGGTGCGGCTGTCTAGCCGAGCATCTCCCGCGCCACTCCCCGCAGCAGCCGCACCAGTTCCCGGGGCGCCGCCGCCTTCGCGTCCGCGCGCGTGGCCACGCTCACGATCCGCCGCGTCGGCGCGTCGGCGCCGAGATCGGTCACCGTCACCCCGGCCACCGGCCCGGTGACCGTCAAGCGAGGCAGGATCGCCATGCCGACGCCCTGCGCGACCATCGACAGCACCACGCCGTCGTCGGCGACCTCGAGGGTCGCCTTGGGGAGGAAGTCCTGGCGGCGCCACCAGTCGCGGGTGTACGAGGAGCAGTTCTCCGGCCAGTCGATCAGCGGGAGGCCTCGCGGTTGCTTATGCGCGGCGGGGTAGGCAAGCACGTAGGGCTCGCGCAGCAGCTCGCCGACCACCATCCCGGCCGGCGCTGTGGCGTCGTCGTCGAGCGTCGCGATCGCCAGGTCCGCGCGGCCCTCCTCGACCTCGCCGACCGTTCCCGCGCCGAGTTCCGGCACGATCAGCACCCGCGGCGTGACGCCCGGGTAGCGTGCCGCGAGCCCCTTGATCGCGGGCGGCAGCAGCACCGCCGCCGCGCTGCGGAACGCCGCGACCCGCAGCGTCCCGGTCACCGACCCCTCCTCGGCACCGCGCGCCTCGGCCCCCAGCAGCTCCAGCTGACGCAGCACCTGACGCGCCCTCACCACCGCACGCTCCCCCGCCGGTGTCGGGCGCGCGCCGGTCCGACCGCGCTCGAACAGGACCGCGCCGACCTTCCGCTCGACCCCGCGCACCGCATGCGACACCGCCGACTGGGTGGTCCCGGTAGCCTCGGCGGCGGCGGTGAAGCTCCCGGTACGCGCCACGGCGACCAGCAGCCGCAGCTCCGAAGGGGCGAGGTCGGTCATGCGCATGACTCTAGGCCGAAACGCATCCGATCATGAACCCGGCTCATGGAAAACGGTTATCCAGAAACCCCGGGATCTGCTTGCGACCAGCGATTCTCCCTACCGTCATGGCCATGCCAGCGAACACCGCCACGAACACGGCCACGAGCAGCGCCACAACCTCCGCACCGAACCCGGCCGCCGACACCGCCTACCAAGCCATCCGCCAAGCCCGCCGCCCCGAGGGCCCGGCCACCGCCGCCGACTTCGAGGTCGTCACCGGCCCGATCCCGAACCTCGCGCCGGGCGAGATCCTCGTCCGGAACCTGGCCCAGTCCGTCGACCCCTACATGCGCGAGGCGATGCACTGGGGCGACTGGGAAAAGGGCTTCGGCCTCGAAGGACGCGCGATCGGCCGCGTCCTGGCCTCGAAAGACCCCTCGATCGCGGAAGGCACCATCGTCTTCCACCGCCACAGCTGGGCCACGCACGCCGTCGTCACCAAGGCCGACATCCGTACCCTGACGATCCCCGACGGCGTCCCCCTCACCGCCTACCTCGGCATCCTCGGCGGCACCGGCCTCACCGCCTACGTCGGCCTGAAGCGCATCGCCAAGCTCCAGCCCGGCGAAGACCTGTTCATCTCGGCGGCCGCCGGGGGCGTCGGCACCGCCGCCGCGCGCATCGCCCGCGTCCTGGGCGCCGGCCGCCTCATCGGCAGCACCGGCTCCGCGGCCAAGGCGAAGCACCTGGTCGAGCACGTCGGCTTCGACGCCGCGATCGATCACCGCTCCCCCACGCCGCTGGCCGACCAGCTCAGCGCGGCCGCGCCCGACGGCATCGACGTCTACTTCGACAACGTCGGCGGCACCCACCTCGAAGCCGCCATCAGCGTCCTGCGACACCACGGCCGCATCGCCTGGTGCGGCGCGGTCTCGCAGTACGACGACCTCGACAACCCGCCCGCCGCCCCGGCCAACCTCTACGACATCGTCGGCAACGCGCTGCGCCTGGAGGGCTTCCTGGTCCGCGACCACCTCGACGCCCGCGAGGAGTTCGAGGACTTCCTCGTCCCGCACATCCGCTCCGGCGCCGTGCCGGTCGACGAGACCGTCGTCCACGGCTTCGCCCACACCGTCGACGCCTTCCTGTCCATGCTCGGCGGCGGCAACATCGGGAAGATGGTCGTCACCTTCGAAGAGGGCTGAGACTGAAGAGGGCGGGGACTCACGCGACGCGCTCCAGGTCCGACCGCGACACCTGATGCCGTAAGGGAAGTCCGTTCACCAATCGCTCGACCTCCGCCACCACCGCATCGCCGATCCGCGACAACTCGTTGCCGACGGACCCGGCGATGTGCGGGGTGAGGAACACGTTGGGAAGCCGGTACAGCGGCGAATCCGCGGGCAGCGGCTCGGGATCGGTGACGTCCAGGACCGCGCTGAGCCGCCCCGAGACCAGCTCGTCGGTCAGCGCGTCCGCCTCGATCAACGCGCCCCGTGACGTATTGATCAGCGTGGCCCCGTCAGGGATCAGCGCGAGACGCCGCCGGTCCAGCATCCCGCGCGTCTGCGGCAGATCCGGCGCGTGCACCGTCACGATGTCGCTGCTCCGCAGCAGATCGTCCAGCGACAACAGCACGGCGCCGAGCTCGGCGGCCTCGGACGGCCCGACATACGGGTCGCTCAGGAACACGTCGAGATCCAACGGCCGCATCAACTCCAGCAGCCGCCGCCCCACCCGCGACGCACCGATGACGCCGACCCGCCGATGGTGATTGCCCAGCGTCTCCCGCCGCCTGTCCCGATCCGGATCGGCGGCGCCGCGCGAGCCGGTGAACGACTCGCGCAGCACGAACGCGTTCTTGCCCGCCAACAGGATCGCGGCCAGCGTGTACTCCGCGACCGGGATCGCGTTGGCCTGCGCCGCCGACGACACCAGCAGCCCACGCTCCCAGCACGCCTCGGTGACGTGACCCCGCACAGTCCCGGCCGCGTGCAGGACGGCCCGCAACCGCGGAGCACCGTCCAGCACGCTCTGATCGATCGGCGGCGCACCCCAACTGGTGATCAGGACCTCGGTCGCGGCCAGCGCCCGAGCGGCTTCGGGCTGACCGAAATCGTCGACCACCAGACAGGCCTCGATCTCGGTCAGTCCGCGCAGCCGGTCCATCGCCCGGGGCGAGAACAGCCGGGGCAGGTTCTCGTGCCGCATCGCGAACAGCGCGGTCGGTCGCGCGGTCAAAGCTCCGGCTCCTCGGGCCGGGCTCCGGCCGGAACCGCCGCCGGCCGCTCACACGTACTCCCGATGATCACCGACTCCCCGCTTTGAGCAGCTGCGAGCAGCGATTCCATGACGTCCAGCACGTGGAACGCCAACCGTCCGTTCGCCCGATGCGGCACTCCCTCGCCAAGCGCCCGAGCCAAATCCGAGACGCCGTAACCGCGCGCCGCGTTCCGATACCCGCCCCGCTCGGGAACCCTCTCCCATTCCCCGGCCCCGGCCCGGAAAATGCTCACCTCACCGTCGAATCCGTTGGGATCCGGCACTTTCAGCGACCCGCCGGACCCGTAGACCTCGATGTGCGGCAGCTGCCCGGCCCACACGTCGAAGCTCATCAGCAGCGTCGACAGCGCGCCGCCCTCGTGCTCCAGGACCCCGGTCACATGCGTCGCCACCTCGACGCCGAACTCCGTTCCGGCGCGCGGCCCGCTGCCGATGACCCGGGTCGGCCGCGGCGTGGAGCTCATCCCCACCACGCGCTTCACCGGACCGAGCAACGTCACCAGCGCCGTGAGGTAGTACGGGCCCATGTCCAGCAACGGCCCGCCACCGGGGCGGTAGTAGAACTCAGGATCCGGATGCCAGGCCTCATGGCCGGGCGTGACCATGAACGCGGTCGCGGCGACCGGCACGCCGACGTCCCCGGCGTCCAGAACTGCGCGCGCCGTCTGGACCCCGGTGCCGAGCACGGTGTCCGGAGCGCACCCGACGCGCACCCCCGCACGCTCGGCCGCGTCCAACACGGCACGTGCCTCGGCAGTGGTGGCCGCCAGTGGCTTCTCACCGTAGACGTGCTTGCCGCCGGCGATCGCGGCCTGCGCGACCTCGGCGTGCGCCGCCGGGATCGTCAGGTTCAGCACAAGATCGACATCCTCGGCGGCATACAGCTCATCCAGCCCCACCGCACGCGCACTGGGAACCTCCGCCGCCGCCTTGGCCGCCCGGTCGGCATCCAGATCCCCGATCGCCGTCACCCGCAGGTTCGGCAATCGCGGGATGGCCTGGAAATACTGCCCGCTGATGTTCCCCACGCCGACCACGCCGACGCGCAGCACCGAAGCCTCCCCGCCGGCCGCCGAGCCGCCGGCCGCGGAACCGCCAGTCACCGTGTCGCCGGCCTTCGAGCTGGCAGCCGTCGAGCCGTCAGCCGTCGAGCCGCCGCCCGCCGCCGAACCGCCGGTCACCGTGTCGCCCATGCCATTCCCCTCCTGATCATCTCGTCCACCTCCGGTATCTCCAGGTCGGCGACCCGGTGCCCGATCGCGGTGACGAACACCCGGCCCGCGCCCCACTGCCGGGTCCACGTGACCGGCATGATCGCGCCGGCGAGTTCGGGGGTCTCGGGGTCCTGGGTGTAGTCGGTGACCGCGAGGACGTCCACCGCCGGATCCATGTGGAGGTAATACTGCTCGCTGGTCACGGTGAACGGCTTGATCCCGGCCATGACCGGGTGGTCGGCCCGGTCGGCGACCGCGTACACCTCGTACGTGACGAACTCGCGCGGGTGGTGCACGAACTGCCCGCCGGTCATCAGCTGGTAGCGGGTCTCGGTGCGGAAGGCGTCGATGACGCCGCCGTGCCAGCCGGCGAACCCGGTCCCGGCGCGCACCGCCCGGATCAGCCCGGTCACCTGCTCGTCACTGATCCGGCCCATGGTCCAGCACTGGACGATCAGATCCGTGTCCGCCAACAGCGCCTCGTCGAGGTAGCTGTCCAGGGTGTCGGAGACCGTGACGTCGTAGCCCTCGTCCTTGAGAGCGGCCGCATACCTGTCACTGGCGGGAACCGGGACATGGCCGTCCCAGCCGCCTCGAACCACCAACGCGTGCTTGGTCATGGGATCTTCTCCGGATTCCGGGTCACCGTCACGCCTCCACTCCCGGCCGCCGCACCGCCGGCGACGCCCTCGACCAGGTTCCGCTGCAGGATCGCGAACACCGCCAGGATCGGCAGTGCCACGATGATCGTCGCAGCCGCGACCAGCGGCCACTGTGAGGAGTACTGCCCGAAGAAGGAGAACAGTCCTCTCGTGACCGGCCACAGACTCTGGTCGTTCAGCATGACCAGGGGCAGGATCAGGTTGTTCCAGCCGGCCACGAAGCCGAAGATGCCGAAGGTGGCCAGCGCCGGCTTCATCTGCGGGATGATCATGGTGAAGATGAAGCGGATGTACCCGCAGCCGTCGAGCGCCGCCGCCTCGTCCAGCTCGCGCGGGATGGTCTTGATGTAGCCGACGAAGAAGAAGAACCCGGCGCCGGTCAGCGAGGTCATGATCAGATAGCCGATCCGGCTGTTGTACGTGCCGATCTTCTGCGCCTCGATGAACAGCGGGATGAGCCCGGCGGGCAGGAATCCCGAGAACACGAAGAACCCGTACAGCGCGTTGGAGTGCTTGAACCAGCCGCGCGAGATCGGGAACGCGAGGAACACCCCGAGCACCAGGGTGATGACGTCGGGGACCACCGCGTACAGCAGGCTGTTCACCATCTCGGTGGAGAAGTCGCCCTGGCTCCAGGCGTCGCTGAAGTTGGCCGTCGTCCAGGAATGCGGAAGACCGGTCGGGTCGTTCAGGAATTCGGTGTTGGTCTTGAAGGCCTGTAGCGCCAGGTAGACCAGCGGCAGGGCGAAGAACCCGACCGAGATCACGAGGCAGACGAGCTGCAACCCGCCAGTGCGGGTCATCTCACGGAGCCGGAGACTCACAGCGTCACCTCCCGCCGGCGCAGGAAGAACAGCAGAGCGCTGCCGATCACCAGGGTGATGACGAACTGCGCGACGGCCAGCATCGATCCATAGCCCAGCGACGGGTTCACGCCGAACGCCGTGTCGAACATGTACATGCCGAGCGTCTTGGTGCCGTAGTCGCCGTCCGTCAGAACTCTGATCAACGCGTACTCGCCGACACAGCCCATGGCGGTCAGGAAGACGTTGACCGTCGTGGCGTTCGCCAGCAGCGGCCAGGTGATGTGCCGGAACGTGCGGAACCGGCCGGCGCCGTCCAGCGAGGCGGCCTCGTACAGCTCCGGCGGGATCCGCCGCAGCGCGGCGATGTAGACCAGCATCGTGTAGCCGCTGAACATCCAGACGTTGATCATGATGACCAGCCACAGCGCCCAGGTCTGGTCGCCCAGGAACGCGCTCGTCGAGCCGAACAGCCCGTGGTACGCCGGCTCGGCCGGCCCGTTCTGCGGGTCGAGGATCAGCGAGAACAGCACCCCGACGATGGTCACCGAGAAGACCTGCGGCATGAAGATCAGGGCGCGGTAGAGCCCGAACCCGCGACGCCGGTGCCGCAACAGCAGCGCCAGGCCCAGGCCGATCGAGATCTGCAGCACCGTGACGCCGGCGACGTACTTCAGCGTCACCGTCACCGAGGTCTCGAAGTCGGTCCAGGAGCTGTTCAGGGCGTTGTGATAGTTGCACAGCCCGCAGAAGTGCAGCGGGGTGCCCGGGAACCCGGAGTACTCGGTGAAGGAGTAGAAGACGGTCGCCACCGACGGGAACAGGCCGAAGACCAGCCAGCCGATGGTGGGCACGGCGATGGAGGCCCAGGGCAGCCATCGCCGTGTCCGCTTCGTGCCGAAGGGGATGGTGCTCACAGCTCAGTGCCCCGCTGCCGACTTGTACGCGTCCGCCGATGTCTTCAGGGCCTGGGCCGGGGTCTGCGACCCGAACGGCTGCATCTTGGTCCGGTCGATGTCACCGGCCTCGCTGGGGAACTTGGTGGAGGTCCAGGGCGCCTCGGCGTTGACATAGCCCTGTGATGCGTTCTTGGACAGCCAGTCGGTCCAGGACAGCGCGGGGGTCGGAACCGACGGCTCGGTGGAGATCGACCCGGTCGCCTTCAGCCAGGCCGCGTAGTTGTCCGGCTGGGTGAACAGGTCCAGCCACTCCATCGCCAGCTGCTGGTGCTTCGACCACGTCGGCACCGCCCAGGACAGGTCCGGAGCCAGGACGGCGCGGTTCCAGCCGGCGTCGTCGGCGCCGGGCATCGCCATGAAGCCGAAGTTCAGGCTCGGGTTGGTCTGGGCGATGGTGTTGCCGTCGTAGGAGCCGTCGAAGAAGAACGGGAAGTCGTTGGCCTTGGCGGCCCAGACCCCCGGCGCGGACTGCGCCGGCACGCCGCCCGCGTTCGGCTCCATGTAGGACAGGATCTTCTCGTAGCGCTGCGCGGTGTCGGCGTAGACCGGGTCTTCCCAGCTCTGGGCGCCGCTCCAGAAGTCCTGCGCGCGCTTCTCCCACAGCGCCGCGGCGTCGGTGCTCGGCTTGTCCTGCATCAGGAGCTGGTTCATGATGCCGAACCAGGCGATGCTCTGGTAGCCGTCCTTGCCGGCCACGTACAGCGGCGTGATGCCTTTCGACTTCAGGGTGTCCATGTCGCTGATGAACTCGCCGTACGTGGTCGGGACCGACAGACCGTACTTGGCCAGCAGGTCCTTCTTGTAGAACATGCCGGAGTTGTTGACGTACTCGGCCGTCATCACACCGTAGATCCCGTTGTTGTAGCCCATCGCGTATTTCTGCGCGTCCGGATCGAAGCGCTTCATGAACGGCTGGCTCGACAGGTCGACGAACTGGCCGGACTGGATCAGCGCCGGCGTGCCCTGCGGGACGATGCCGGTCGAGGCCGGCGGATAGGCGTGCGGGGTCGGCGGGAACTGGGCCAGCACGTCCACGCTCTTGGCCGAGAGCAGGCTCTGCTGCAGCGTCGGCCACGCGCTGGCCGCGGTCGGCGCGGTCTGGAGCTTGATCTTGACGCCCGGGTGCTGCTTCTCGAACTCGGCATCGATCTTCTGGGTCTGGGCGACGGCGGCCGGGTTCGTCCACATCGCGATGGTGAGCGTCTGCGACGAACCGGACCCGCTCGCGCTGCTGCTGCCGCAGGCTGCCAAGCCCGCGGCCAACGGCACGGCGGCGAGCGCCGCGAGGGCGCGCCGGTGACGTCGTGATGACAAAGAGGTTGATCTGGCCATGACGGCTCCTCGGAGAAGAGTTGGGAGGTCACGGCCGACGGGCGGACACCGTCGTTCACGGCGGGGTCCGAGGTCCTGGAGGTGTCCCGCAGTATCAGATGGTTTCGGCGACGGGGTCAAGGTTTGACGGCGTCCAAAGACTTCCCTGACAACCAAAACCGCTAAAGCTGTGATCGCCAAGTGTCATAACCGCAGACCAGAGCGGTTCAGGATGTCAGATCCATGAGAAGCCTTGTCGGACTAACACTCTTGGAGTTACATACCCCTCACGTCGCCGACGGCGCGCGTCCTGGAGGAAACAACCCACCCGCCATCTGAAACCCCTGAAGGGGGAACTGATGCTGCGCTCGGTTCGACGCGGAGCGGTTCCACTCCTGTGCGGCCTGGCCGCCAGTGTGTTCGTCGCCCAATATGCGACCGCCGACCCCGCACCAGTACACGCAACGACGACAACGCATTCGACGCCCACCTCCGACTATTGGGCTTCGCAGTTCCAGTTCGACAACCACGGCACGCCCTGGTCCGCGGCGGACTTCGCGGCGATCAAGGCCAAGGGGATCGACCGCGCGGAGCTCAACATGCCGTGGGCCCAGATGGAGCCGAGCCGCGGCACCTTCGACTTCTCCGAACTCGACACCGAACTGGCCAACGCCGCGGCCGCCGGTGTGAAGCTGGTGCCGATCTTCTGGCAGTCCGGCTGGGGCGGCAGTCCCGCGACGTTCGAGACCGACCACGAGGTGACCAGTACCGGCGCCACCGGGGTCGCGCTGGCGTGGTGGGACCAGACCGAGCAGAACGACTACTTCACGTACGTCACCAGCACCATCGCGCACATCACGCACAGCCCCGGCTACGGCGGCTCGTTCATGGACTACGGCCACCTCGACGCGCAGTGGCTGGACGGCCCCGGCGAGGGTGGCTGGGCGCCGGCGGACATCGCGTACTTCCACACGAACTGGCTGCCCGCCACGTACAAGACGATCGCGGCCTTCAACGCGAAGTACGGCACCTCCTACGCGACGTTCAGCGATGTGCCGGCCGCGCTCCCCGGCGCCGCGCTCGACAGCGTGTACCAGGCTTTCCGCCAGTGGAGCGTGCAGGACACGTATGACCGGCTCACCGCGGCCGTGCGCAAAGTCAGCAGCGGGCCGCTGTTCTACTACTTCGGCGGACACATCGCCAACGCCCCGCAGCTGGGCAACCTGCCGGACATCTTCTTCGACCTGGCCAGGAAGTACCACGCCACGGTGGTCGAGGACGCCGCCAACTCCCAGGGCCTGAGCCTGCTGTTCGGCAGCCTGGGCCGGGCCTACCATGTCCCGGTCGCGCAGGAGTGGACCGTGTTCGGCACCGACGACCAGATCCCGTCGGAGGCGGTGAACTGGCTGTCGATGTATGCGATGACGCTGCCGAACGGCGGCGGCGAGGACTTCTTCATCCACGACGGCACCAGCAAGGACGTGATCGGCTACCCGATCTACACCTCGTGGCTGCCGCAGCTGCAGAAGCTGTCCGGCTCCTTCCCGACGCAGCCGGTCGCGGTCTACATCGACTACTCGCAGGCTCGCGGAAACACCAGCGGCGGCAGCCTGAGCAACGTCGAGAACAACATCACCGCGCTGTGGGCCGGCTACCAAGCCGGGTTCTCCGTGGTCACCAGCGAGGAGATCGCGAACCACGCCGACAGCCTGTCGCACTATCGCGCGGTGCTGCCGATGAACGGCTCCGACGCCGACATCGCCGCGTACCAGAAAGCCGGCGGAACGGTGCTGACAGACGGATCCCAACTCGCTTCCTACGCGCCGGCCTACGCCGACCTCACCAGCCAGCACGCGCTCCAGGTCGTGCCGGCGACCGCCGCGGACCATCGCAGTGCCCAGATCACGCTGGGCGAAGTGAGCCCGAGCTTCGGCTACACCGGCTCGGTCACCCTGCACCCGAAGGGCCTGAACCTGGTCACCGGCACGTACCACGTCGTGGATGCGCTGACCGGCAAGGCGCCGGCACAGAAGGTGCTGGCCGACGGCAGCGTGTGCGTGCCGGTCACGATGACCTCGGCGCAGCTCGATCAGTGGTCGATGCTGCCGGGTACGGCGCCGGCCGGCACCCCGGTCCCGGCGTCGTGTCCGGCCACCGGCAGCGGTGCGACGTCCGTCACCGGCACGGCCGGGCAGACCGGCGGCGGACTGCTGTTCCTGTCGGTCGGCGCGACCGGTGAGGGCGGCGACGGCAACCTGACCCAGGTGACGCAGGGCGGCCAGACCGCTTACGAGACCTGGACCTCCGCGCAGAGCGGCGTCACGCCGGCCAACGTCTACCTGCAGCTCGACCCGTCCAGCCAGGTCGCCAAGGCCTCGACGGTGACGGCGAGCGTCACGTACTGGTCGGTCGACGGCCAGGGGTTCCAGGTGCAGTACGACTCCCCCGGCGCCCCGTACTTCGGCGGGCCGACGGTGGCCGGCAGCGGGACCGGGAGCTGGCAGACCGCGACGGTGACGCTGACCAACGTGCAGTTCGCCGAGTTGCAGAACCTGTCCGCCGACCTGCGCCTGGCCGTCACCGATCCGACCAAGCCGCTGTATGTCAGCAGCGTGACGCTGTCCGCCGCGGGCTGACGCGCCGGACCCGAGGGACCGGACCTGACGCACCGGACCTGACGCACTTCCAGCACCACTGTTTCGAAGGGACCGCCCCGCCGTGCACGACGACCGCAAACTGGTGGAAGACCGCATCACGCGGTATCTCAGCCATGTTCTCCATCCCGCTCTCCACCCCGAGCGCACCGCGCTGACCGTCAGCGCCTGGCACGTCCCCGGCGAACCCGTGCCGGTGGCCGAGGCCCTCGCCGTCCCGGCGGCCGCCTACCGGCCGTTCGCGATCGGCGAGACGTGGGGCGGTCCCTGGTCCACCACGTGGTTCCGGTTCTCCGGCACCGTCCCGGCCTCCTGGGCCGGGCGGCGCGTCGAGGCCGTGTTCGACCTCGGATTCGATCCGGACCGGGGGCCCGGCGGCCAGGCCGAGGGCCTGGTCCACACCCCCGACGGCCGCGCGCTGCACGGCTTGCACCCGACGAACCGCGACGTGCTGGTCAGCACGGGCGCCGAAGCCGGTGCGAGCGTCGAGTTCCTGGTCGAGGCCGCCGCCAATCCCGGCATCGAGAGCGCGCACGGCCGCAACACGCACTTCGGCGACCGCGCCACGGCCGGCGAGGATCCGTTGTACACGCTGGTCTGCGCGGACCTCGCGGTACGCGACGAGGAGGTCTGGCACCTGATCCACGACGTGGAGGTGCTGGACCAACTGATGCGCGAACTGCCGCTGGAGAGCCCGCGGCGGCACGAGATCATGCGGGCTCTGGCCCGGGCCGCCGACGCGACGGATCCCCGCGATGTCTCCGGCACGGCGAGCGCCGCGCGGGATGAACTCGTCGAGGTGTTGGCTCGGCCCGCATACGCCTCGGCACACAAAATCAGCGGTGTCGGCCACGCGCACATCGACTCGGCGTGGCTGTGGCCGCAGCGCGAGACGATGCGCAAGTGCGTGCGCACCTTCGGCAATGTCCTGTCACTCGCCGAGGAGTACCCGGAGCTGATCTTCGCTTGCTCCTCGGCGCAGCAGTACGCGTGGGTCAAGCAGTCGCGACCGGAGCTGTTCGAGCGCATCCGCAAGGCGGTCGGCGAGGGCACGTTCGTGCCGGTCGGCGGAATGTGGGTGGAGGCCGACGGCAACATGCCCGGCGGCGAGGCGCTGGCTCGGCAGCTGGTGTACGGCCGCCGGTTCTTCGCCGAGGAGTTCGGCATCGAGCAGGACGGCGTCTGGCTGCCGGACTCCTTCGGCTACACCGCCGCCTATCCTCAGCTGGCGCGGCTGGCCGGCGCGGAGTGGTTCCTGTCGCAGAAGCTGCACTGGAGCGAGACCAACGAGCTGCCGCACCACACGTTCGCGTGGGAGGGCATCGACGGAACCAGGATCCTGACCCACTTCCCGCCGATCGACAGCTACAACGCCGAGCTCAAGGGCCGCGAGCTGGCGCACGCGCAAGCGAACTTCCGCGACAAGGGCGGCGCCACGGTGTCGCTGGCCCCGTTCGGGCACGGCGACGGCGGCGGCGGTCCCACGCGCGAGATGCTGGAGCGGGCCCGGCGGCTGCGGGATCTGGAGGGATCGCCGCGGGTGGAGGTGCGGAACCCGTCGGAGTTCTTCCGCGAGGCCGGAGCGGAGTACGCCAACCTGCCTGTGTGGCGCGGCGAGCTCTATCTGGAATATCACCGCGGGACGTACACCAGCCAGGCGCGAACCAAGCGCGGGAATCGGCGCTCGGAGGCGCTGCTGCGAGAGGCGGAGCTGTGGTCGGCGACGGCCGCGGTGCGGGCCGGAACGGAGTATCCGCACGAGGAACTGGACGAGGTGTGGCAGCAGGTGTTGCTGCATCAGTTCCATGACATTCTGCCGGGGACGTCGATCGCCTGGGTGCATCGGGAGGCCGAGGCGGTTTACGGGCGGATTCATGAGCGGCTGGAGGCGGTTGTTTCCCAGGCTGCCGATGCGCTCACCGGCACACGCACCAGCACCAGCACCAGCAGCCACAACACCGGCGTACTCAATGCCGCGGCGCATGATCGGCGCGAGGTGGTCTTTGTAGCGCCTGAAGCGGCGACCCAGGTGTTGTCCGATGGCCGCGGCGCCGCGATCGCCGAAGCCCCAGCGCTGGGTGTCGGCACGGTGCTGCCCGAACTCGGCGGTCTCGCCCGGGTCACCGTCGTCGCGTCCGAAGGCGGCTACATCCTCGCCAACGGCGTCGTCGAAGTCCGCATCGACTCCGACGGCCTCCTCCGCTCCGTCCGCGACCTCGCCCTCAACCGCGACGCGATCGCCCCCGGCGGCGGCGGCAACCTGCTCCAGCTGCACCGCGACCAGCCGAACCTGTGGCCGGCGTGGAACTTGGAGCGCCACTATCGCAACGTCCGTACAGACCTCACCGCCGAGCACGGCGCTCCGGCGACGGTCACCCTGCTCGACGAGGGTCCGCTGCTGGCGACCGTGCGCGTCGAGCGGCCGTTCGGCGACTCCCGGCTCGTGCAGGACATCCGCCTCGGGGCCGGTGCGCGGCGCCTGGACGTCGTCACCGACATCGACTGGCGTGAGCGGGACGCGGTGCTGAAGTCCGCGTGGCAGCTGGACGTGCACGCCGAGCACACCGCCGCCGAGATCCAGTTCGGCCACGTCAGCCGCCCGACGCACGAGAACACCTCGTGGGACGCCGCGCGCTTCGAGGTGTACGCACACCGCTGGATCCATGTCGGCGAGCACGGCTGGGGAACGGCGCTGATCACGGACTCGACGTATGGTTACGACGCTTCGCGTCTGACCCGGCCGGAGGGGGGAAGCACCACGACCGTGCGGCTGACCCTGTTGCGTGCGCCGAACTCCCCGGATCCGCAGGCCGATCTCGGGCGGCACCGCTTCGCCTACGCGATCGTCCCCGGCGCCGATACGCGCGCGGCGTTGGCTGAGGCGCACGCACTGAACCTGCCGTTGCGCGCGACAGCCGCGGGTGGCGGCAGCGTCGAGCCCCTGGTCTCGGTCGACAATCCGGATGTGGTCGTCGAGTGCGTCAAACTCGCGGACGACCGGTCCGGTGACGTGGTGGTCCGGCTCTATGAATCCCGGGGCGGACGGGCATCGGCTCGGCTCGGCGTCGGTTTCCCGGTCGCCGAGGCCTCGGTGGCCGACCTGCTGGAGCGGCCCATCAGCCCACTCGCGGCGCCCTTCGACCTCACGCTGCGCCCCTTCCAGATCCTCACCTTGCGCCTGACGCCCGGTTCCTCGGATGGGTGAGGCCCCCTTCTCCGGCACGGCCCCGGGTGCCGACGGGCACGCGGTGCTGCGCCGGTGGGCCGACGGCGACGGGCAGCAGGCGTTGCGCGCTTCGATCGTGCTGCTGGCCGCCGAGGGGCTGCGCAACGCCGACATCGCGCGGCGTCTCGGCGTTTCGCGGCAGACGGTGAGCACGTGGCGCAAGCGGTACGCCGCCGAGGGGCTCGACGGGCTGCTGGACCGGGCCCGCACCGGGCGGCCGTCGGCGGTGGACGAGGGCGAGATCGTGGCCAGCATCCTGACGTCCACGCCGGACGCGCGCACGTCGCGGATGGTGGCACGGCGGCTCGGCTGCTCGCACACGGTCGTCGCCGAGACACGGCACCGGTGGAACCTGACCGGCAGCCGGCTGACCGTGCCGCAGATCCCGGTGGTGCCGGCGCTTGAGCCGAGCGACCTGTGGCCGGTCGGGCTGCATCTGGACGCGGGATGCACGGTGCTGGTGCTGGCGGGGCGGTCGGTCGCGACGGTTCCGCCGGCTTCGGCCGAGCCGGCGGTCGATCCCTATGCGCTGGCTGCTGTGGGGAACGCTTTGGCCGAGGCGACAGCCGCTGCTCAGGCGGAGGCTGTGGCTTCGGCGGCAGGCTCGGGGACGAACCCCGGACCGGGCTTCGGACCGGGCTCCGGACCGAGCTCCGAGATCGATTCCATCGGTCCGTTCCTGGATGCTGTGCGGCGAACGCATCCGCTGCCGGAGCTGCACGCGGTCGTTCTGCGCGCCGAGCCCTCGACCACGCGGCCGTTCCAGACGCAGATCGCCGAGCGTTGCTCGCATCTGGGGATCACAGTGCACCAGCCGCCCGAGCGGACCACGGGCCTGTCGTTCACCCGTGCCGTCCTGGCTTTGGACGCCGCGCGTCATCCGGAGTCCTCCACGCGGGTGCTGCTCGACGTGGCCTCGGTGTTGTCGCGCTATGTGGACAGCCCGGAACCGGCGCGGGTGCGGTGGATTCGCGAACCGCTGCCTGCTCCGTCTGCCGCGCCGCCGACGCTTCCGCTTCCCTCGCCCGGGCACTCCGGTCCGGCGACCGGCGGCGGCGCCAACCAGATCGACCTCGGCTCGTTCAACGAGTGCGTGGTGATCGAGACGGTGCGGTTGGCCGGTCGGATCACGCGCGGCGAGATCGCTGAGCGCACCAGGCTGACGCAGCAGTCGGTGTCGCGTATCGCGCGTTCGCTGATCCAGCGTGGGCTGCTGGTCGAGGAGCGGCAGCGGCATTCGGCCGTCGGCAAGCCGAGCAGTCCGGTGCGGTTGCGGGACGGTGCCGCGCATGCGCTCGGCATCCACATCGATCCGCACGTGCTGACCGCGGTCCTGGTCGATCTGTCGGGACGGGTCGTCGCCAGGCGATCCGAGCCGATCACGTCCGACCCGCGGCCCGGCGCGGTCGTCACTCAGATCGCCGACCTCGGTGAAACGGTGCTCGAACAAGCCGGTCACGGCCGCTGGGAGGAAGGTTTTCTCGGCATCGGCGTCGCGACTCCCGGTCCGGTGGACACGGTTTCCGGGACGGTGCTCGATCCGCCGCTGATGTCGGTGCTGCGGGACGTGCCGCTGCGCACGTTGCTGGAGCGGCGTTTCTCCTGCCGGATCGTGATCGAGAAGGACTGCTCGGCCGCGGCGGTCGGCGAGCGGTGGATCGGGCGCGACAGCCGGGCCTGCGACTTCGTGTACTTATACCTGGGGACTGGCGTCGGGACCGGTCTGTTTCTCAACGGCGACCTCTATCGCGGGCTGACGGCGAATGCCGGAGAGTTCGGCCAGCTCTGCGCGGTCACGCTGGGCCGGTTCGACGAGTCCGGTCGGCCCGAGATCCTGCCCGAGTGCAATCCCGGAAGCTACGCGCCCGCGGAACAGGCGCAGGCTTCGCGCACGCTCGGGCGGCAGCGGTCGAGGCTGACCGTGCAGCAGGCGGCGAAGGCTGTGAGCCGGGGCGTGTTGTCGGTCATCGACCTGCTGGACGTCGGGCTGGTGGTGGTCGGCGGGCCGTTCTTCACCGGGGAGGTCGCGGACGTGTGGCTGACCGAGATCGAGCACGCCGTCAACGCCTACCCGACCGCGCGGCGGCTGCGCCGGATCCGCGTCGAGCGGTCGGTCAACAGCAGTGAGGCGGTTGCGGTCGGCGCTGCTTCGACCATCTTCCATTCCACTTTCACGCCGCGGCTGCGCCGCACGCCTTGAGGACCGTTGGCTTCATGAACGACCTGCTCTTGAACGATCTGCGCTTGAACGATCTGCGCTTGCCTGCCGAAGACCGCGATCTTTCGCCTTTCACCGGGTGGACGCACGCACATTGGGAGGCGGTGGCCGATCACTGGCTGCTGACCGCGCGGCGCCATGCCTCGGCTGACGGCGGTCTGATCACGCCGCCGGGCAGGCCGTCGGCGGCTGGGATTCGCAGTGACGGGATCGAGGGGTTCGCTCGCAGCTTCCTGATAGCCGCTCCACTGCTCGCCGGCCGGGCCGAGGATCCGTATGACCACGCGGGGTGGTACGCGCGCGGGCTGGCCGCCGCGATGGCGCCCGACGGGCCCGACCGGTGGGGACGCGCTATCGGCGTCGATGAGATCAGGCAGTGGAACGGGACGCCGCAGCCGATCGTCGAGGCCGCGAACCTCGCCTTCGGGCTGGCCGTGTCCCGCCCGCAGGTGTGGGATCGGCTGGACGACAAGCTGCGCGACCAGACTGCCGAGTGGCTCACGCACCACGCGGTCAAGCACGGCTCGGACAACAACTGGCTGTTGTTCACGGCGGTCATCGAGGCGTTTGTGACCTCGGCGGGGTACGAGGTTCCAGGCGGGCATGCGCAGGCCGATGTGGAGCTGTTCGAGTCCTGGTATCTCGGGGACGGGTGGTTCAACGACGGCCCGATTTCGCCGGCGACGGGGCACGGGAATCGGGTGGACCACTACAACTCGTGGGTGATCCATCCCTTCCTGTGGCAGTGGTATCAGCTCTCTGAGCAGCCGGCCGAGGGGCGGGAACGGTATCTGCGACGGTTGGGCGAGTTCGCCGATTCGTATGCGCTGCTGTTCGCGCCTGACGGGTCGCCGTTGCATCAAGGGCGTTCGCTGACTTATCGGCAGGCTGTGCTGGGTGGGTTGTGGACTGCGGCGTTGGCCGGTGTCGGGAGCGAGACCGCGGGCGCGACAAGGCGTCTGGCCAGCGGGGTGTTGCGGCGGTTCGCGCTGGAGTCGGGTGTCGGTATGGACGGGCCGCCGTCGCGGGGGTGGAGCGCCGCGGAGTTTCTGCCGATGTGCCAGGTCTACAGCGGACCCGGCTCCCCGTATTTCGCGGGAATGGGTTTCCTGGGCCTCGCCGCGTCCGCCGACCATCCGCTGTGGACCGAGCCGGAGCAACCGCAGCCCTCGGAGCGTGGCGACTGCGTTAGGACACTGCATGCGGTCGGCTGGGTGATCCGATGCGGTGATGGCGTAGTGCAGATCGCCAACCATGCGAGCGACCACGTCGTCGATCCGGACACCGGCAGCGGCGACCCGCACTACGCCTCGATCGGCTACTCCACGCACACCGCGCCGAGCGTCGGCGACGCGTGGACGGCGGGGGTCGACGGGCAGCTGGCGCTGGTCGACGAGTGGGGCCGCGCGTCCCGGCGCGAAGGGCTGCGCGGCACGGCGACCGGCCCGGGTTGGGCGGCGTCGTGGTACCGGCCGCGCATGGGCGGCGTGGACGTGCCGGGCGCGCGCGTGGTGACGCTGTCGGTGCTGCATTGCGGCGTCGAGCTGCGCGCGCACCTGGTGACGGCACCGGCGGGATGGACGCTGCGCGAGGGTTCGTTCGCCGTCGCGGGCAGCTGCGCGCCGGTCGTGGAGGAGGCGGCGGTACGGGGCGAGGGCGGCGGCTTGGCAGGGCGGGGCGATGAGGGCATTGCGGTGCGGGGTGATGGCGCGGTGGTCGAGTTGGTGGGGTTGTGCGGGTGGACCGGCTCCGGCGTGGCGCGGTTCCGGGGCGGGAACGCGTTCGGGGAGCACAGCGCCGCGCCGTATCTGACCGCAGACCCGGTGGCGGGGCTGCCGACGGCTTATGTTTCGGTGCATCGGCTGGGGCGGGGTGGCACACGGCCCAAATCAGTGCCCGTCACGATCGCCGTAAGCGACGACTGCCTTGTCGCGTCGTGGGATGACGGTCGCCGCGACGAGTTCGTGCTCGGCGAGTTGTTCGCCGATGGGAGTGACTGAGGTCCGCGCGGTTCAGCCTCAAGCCCAGTCGATACTGCTGTCCACCGTGAGCTCCCGCAGCTCCGCCGAGCCGTCGTCCTCGTCGTCGCCGTCGGCGCCGAGGACGGCGTCCTCCTCCTCCGCGTCCGCGTCCGCGGTCTCGGCGAGGATCAGGTCGAAGATGCCCGGCAGCCAGCCGAGGGCCTGCTCGACCGCCTTCAGCGCGACGGCGTTGGGCGGATTGCCGGCCTCGACGCGCGCGATCACGACTTCGGTGACGTATGCCAGATTGGCGAGGTCGGACTGAGTCCAGCCCCTCGCCTCCCGGGCCTTGACGATCATCGCGGCCAGGCGATCGTATTTCCCGCTCACATGTCCATCCTGGGGTATAGCGCGGCCCTGTGGTGAGGGGTTCGATCAGAGATTTGTCACGTCAGCCTCGAACTCCCTGCCCGCCTACGCGGCCGGGATCTTCAGGATCTCCAAAAACGCGGCAGCTGCCGGGGTCCGCGTCTCCCGTCCCCAAATCGCGCACTCCACCCGCTGCGGCGCATCGACGACCGGAACGATTGTCACCCCCGCCAGCGAAGGCGCCCAAGCCCGCGGCACCAACGCGATCGCGAGTCCGGGCGCGACCAGCCGGGCCGTGTAGTCGGCCGTGGTCACCTCGTACGCGACATCGCGCACCAAGCCCGCAGCCTCGAAAGCCTCGTCCGTCTGCAACCGCGCCGCGGTACCGGCCGGCAGATCCACGAACGGCTCCGCAACCAGCCGCCGCAAAGAGACCGATTCCTCCGACGCCAGCGGATGATCGGCCGCGACCACAGCCACCAAGCTGTCGCGCGCCAACTCGTGGATCGCGACACCCTGCGGCTGAGCGCTCACCGGCAGCCCGAGGAACGCGACGTCCAGGCATCCGCCCTTCACCTTCTCGACCAGATCGTCGCTCGCCCCGACCTTCAAACGGATCCGCACCTGCGGATACCGCACGTGGAAATCGCGCAGCGCACTGGGGATGTCGACCGCGGTGACCGTCGGGATCACGCCGACAGCGAGCCGGCCGCGCACCTCCCCGACCGCGGCGGCCACCTCGGCCGCGGCCCGGTCGGCGGCCTCCAGGCACTGCCGCGCGGCGGGGAGAAAGGCTGCGCCGGCCGGCGTCAAGCTCACCCGCCGACTGGTCCGCTCGAAGAGCCGCGCCCCCAATTCGCGCTCCAACCGCGCTATCTGATGGCTCAGCGCGGACTGCACGACCAGACACCGCTCGGCGGCCCGAGTGAAGCTGTCGGTCTCGGCGACCGCGACGACGTAGCGCATCTGCTGAAGCTCCATCCATCCATCGTGAATCACGATCGATGAAGTGACAAACATGTGTTGGACTCATCGATCAACGCGGGCTCAGATGGAAGACATGTCCTCTGTCGATCCCGATCTCCGCTCGCCCCTGAAATCCTGGCTCGGCGTCGCGGCCATCACCGCCAGCCTGTTCACCTTCGTCACCACCGAGATGATGCCGGTCGGCCTGCTCACCCCGATGAGCGCGGGCCTGCACGTGGCCCTCGGCGTCGCCGGTCTCATGGTCACCCTCTACGGCGTCTCCTCCGGCCTCGGCGTGCCCTTCATCGTCGCCTGGACCCGGCACGTCAACCGCCGCCTGCTGCTCACGGCGCTCCTGGCCGTCCTGGCCGCCGGCAACCTGGTCACCGCCGCCGCGCCGGATTTCGCGCTGGTCATGGCGGTCCGCCTGATCATGGGCTTCGCCAACGGCGCGTTCTGGGCCATCGGCGTCAGCATGGCGATGCGGCTGGTGCCGGAGCGGCACGCGAACCGCGCGGCGTCGATCGCCTTGTCCGGCATATCGATCGCGACGGTCGCCGGTATCCCGCTGGGCACGTTCCTGGCCGGGATCAGCAGCTGGCGGACCACGTTCCTGATCTGGAGCGGTCTCAGCGCCCTGGTTCTGCTCGCGGTGGCGTGGACCGTTCCGTCGCTGCCGTCCGACAACGCGGTGCCGGTCCGCGAGGTGTTCAACCTGCCGAGGGTCAACGCCCCGCTGCGGCAGGTGATGTACACGGTCGTGCTGTATGTGCTCGGGCACTACAGCGCCTACACCTTCGTGCGGCCCTTCATGGAGAAGGACGCGCACGCCTCGTCCGCCTTCATCACCGGCCTTTTCATGGTCTTCGGCGCGGGCGGCGCGATCGGGAACTTCGCCGCGGGATATCTGCTCAAGAAGAGCCTGAAGGGCACCTACGTCGCAGCCCGCGCCCTCCTCGTGCTGTCGCTGCTGATGTTGTTGGCCCTCGGGCACTCGCAGGCCGGGGCGATGGTCGCGGCAGCGGTGTGGGGCCTGGCGTTCGGCGCGGCGAACCTGTGTCAGATCAATCTGGTTCTGGCCGGCGCACCGGACCGGTTCGAGGCGGCCATGTCCATCAACACCCTGGGATTCAACGTGTCGATCGCGCTCGGCGCGCTGATCGGCGGCGTCTTCGCCGACCAGGCGGGCCTCTCCAGCGCGGTGTGGTTCGGCGTCGTGCTGACAGCCGCCTCGGTGGTGGTCACGCTCGGCACGCGACGACCGGCTCGGGTCACTCCGGACAGCGCGCCGCTCCCAGAATATGAGTCTGGATCGGCATCGGAATCCGCGACTGTGGAAACTCGAAGCAGTCCAGTTCGGTAATGCTGAAACCGGCGGCGGCGATCGCGGCGCCGGTGTCCCGGGACGTGTGGCAGTTGCCGGCCATCAGCGGCCAGACGGTGGCGTCCAGGACCCGCTGCACGCCCCGCATACCGGCGCCGTCGGCCTGGACGTGTTCGAAGAACCGCAGTGTTCCCCCGGGTCGCAGGACCCTGCGGATCTCGGCGAGCGTGGCGCTCTGGTCCACCACCGAACACAGCACCAGGCAGGCCACCGCGGCGTCGAAGGACTCGCCGGGGAAAGGCAACGCCTCGGCGCGGCCCTCGACGACCTCGACAGCCACCGGCGCGGACCGGGCCGCCGTCTCGGCCATGCCGCGCAGATCGGGCTCCGGTTCGACCGCGACGACGCGCTCCACCGTGGCGGGATAGTGCGGGAAGTTGAGGCCGTTGCCCGCGCCGACCTCGATGACCTCGCCGGCCAGACCGGCCAGCAGCCGGTCCCGGTGCACGCCGATGCCGGCCCTCTCCAGGGAGGGCCCGGCGCATTTCGCATAGATCCGGGCGAAGACCGGGTGCTTGATCCTGCCGCTCATCGCCGCCTCCTGACGGTTGCTCCGCCGTCCCCGTCACCTCTCATTGTGCGAGGTGACGGGGGCTCGGCGCACGTAGGAGGCGGCTCGCGGCCGTCCCGCCGCCAGGGTCAGGCCTCAGCCGGCGGCCGGCAGCGCGGCGATGATGTCGGCGGTGTCCCCGGTCTCGGCCAGGCGCGGGAAGATGCGCTCCACGCTGTTCTTGTGCGCGTCGGCGTTGGAGTCGGTGACCGCGTCGGTGGCGATCGTGACGTGGTAACCGTGCTCGTGCGCGGAGCGGGCTGTGGACTCCACGCCGATGCTGGTCGAGATGCCGGCCAGGACGATCTGCGTCACGCCGCGGCGCCGCAGCTGCAAGTCCAGGCCGGTGCCGTAGAACGCGGACCAGTTCCGCTTGGTGACGCGGATGTCCCCGGCGTGGCCGTCGAGGTCGTCGATGATCCGGTCCCAGCCCTCGGACAGCTGCAGGGCCGGGGGCCTCTGGCTGGTGCGGCCGGGCACGGCGTCCGCGAAGTCCTGGGCGAAGGAGACGTTGACCAGCACGACCGGCAGGCCGCGGGCGCGGAAGGCGTCGGCGAGGCCGACGGCGTTCTCGACGACGTCGGCGGTCGGGACCGGGGCGCCGGGCATGGCGGTGATGCCGTTCTGCAGGTCGATGACGACCAGCGCGGTCTTCGGGTCGATGGTGGTGATGGCCACGAGGGTGCCTTTCCTTGGGGGACTTCGTGGGACTCCGCATAGCCCCGCGGAGTTCGCGGGGCTGCGCGGTTCTTCGTGGGACGTCCGGGCCGGGGAGCCCGGAAGGGCTCAAGGCGTGTCCGAGACCTTGCCGAGCAGCTCGGCCGCGATCTGCACCGCGCGGATCTCCTCCGGAGAGCCGAGATCGAGGAGGGCGCGGGCCAGCCACTCCTGCCGCGCGTGCCGCTCGCCGTGCGCCCGGGTCCGGCCGTCCTCGGTGAGGCTGATCAGCTGGCGGCGGCCGTCGGCCGGGTCGGGATCGCGGCGCAGCAGCCCGGCCTGCTCCAGCGCGGCCACGGTCTTGACCGTCGCCTGGTGCGAGACCTGCTCCGCACCGGCCAGCTCGCCGACGGTCGCGGAGGCGACCTTGCTCAGCCGGGTCAGCACGGAGGCCTGCGTGGGGGTCATCCCGGAGTCGCCGGGCAGCGCGGTCAGACGTCGGCGCAGGCGCCCGACGACGACGAAGATCTCCCTGGACGCGCGCAACGCCTCCTCATAGAGGTCGTCCGCGCCGGAATCGGATGCGGTCACGACTCCACGATAGATCGGCAAGCCGAGTTGCGCAACCAAGGGTGCGCAACTCGGCTTGCCGATCTGGCGGCGGGGCTCAGGAGGCCGCGCGGAAGGCCGGGAACCCCGGCGCGTGCGTCACGAACGCCGGGTTCCCCGTGCCGTCCGCGGCGACCGACACGACGCCGGAAGACGTGGAGAACGCGACCGTCTTGCCGTCCGGCGAGATGGCCGGCTCGGTGCAGTCGGTGGTCGCGTGCGGGGTCAGGTCGCGGGCCGTGGCGTTCTGCCGGCCGATGGCCTCGATGAACACGTGCTCGTGCGCGCCGACCCTGCGCTCGAACACGACCTCGCCGGTCCCCTGGTTCTGCCCGGAGCCGCCGACCATGACGTAGCCGGGCTCGACCGCGTCCTTGATCGCCAGACCGCCCTGCTGGCGCAGGAAGTCGTCGCGCACGAACACGTCGTGGGTGTCGCCCGCGTCGTACTCGTACACCGAGCCGCCGAAGTGGCCGGCGGCGGAGGGCCAGGTGTTGCCGGTCTGGCTCGGCGGGACCGCGCCCTGGCCGGACATGCCGTTGATCGAGAGTCTCTTGGGCTGCGCGTCGTGCGCGTTCGTCGGGACCTCGAACAGCGTGCCGCCGCCGACGGTCGAGGCGAAGAAGATGTTGGCGCTCGCGGGGATGTCGTCCTGCGGGTCGGCCTGCGTGGTCTGCCAGGTCGGGTGCGACCAGGTCACGCCGCCGGGGTTGTGGGCCGCCTCGGTCCGGCCGGTGCCGTCGGCGTTCGCGACCACCAGGTTGCCGCCGCCGTCGATGAAGGCGACCTTCTTACCGTCCGGGGACCAGGCCGGGTCGAGGACCTTCGTGCCGAAGTCGACGGACGTGCCGTTCATCAGGACCTTGGCGCTGCCGTCGGAGATCGTCAGGCCGGTGCCGCCGGTGGCGTTCAGCGGCGCCGCGGACGAGGTGCCGCTCGTGGGGCCGCTGGAGGAGCTCGACGCCCCCGCGTTCGTCCCGCCCGAAGCGCCGCTCACAGCGCTGCTCGACGCCCCGGCGGCCGGCGCCCCCGTCGACCCCGAAGCGCTCGTCGAGCTCTGGCAGCCGCTCACTGCCAGCGGCGTCGCCAGCGCCGCCGCGCACAGTGCCGCCTTGGCCCACGTCTTCCGCCCACGACCAACCATGACAATTCCTCCCGTACCCCGCTGTTGTGGTCTCTGCTCGAAAGACGCATAACCCTGATTCGGGTTCCCAGCCGTGACCAATCTGTTACCAAGCCGCCCGGGCCGTCTCGTGCGACGATCGAAGACGTGGACCAGGAAGATCTCTCGGCAGCCGGACTGCCATCGCTGAAAGACGCCCAGCTGCGGCACATGCGCCAGCTGTTTTTGACCGTCGTCACCGGCGGGTTCGTGGTGCTCGTCCCGTGGATCGTCTACCTGGCCCTGGTGCTGCCCGACCACCACCCGGAGAACGCCTGGAACGCCGCCTGGGTCGGCTTCGACAGCCTGCTCCTGCTCGGACTGTTCGTCACGACCTGGGGCGCCTGGCACCGGCGCCAGTACACGGTGATCGCCTGCGTCTTCACCGCGACGCTGCTGCTGTGCGACGCGTGGTTCGACATCGCGCTGGACTGGGGCACCTCGGACGAGGCCGCCTCGGTGCTCTCGGCGGTGTTCGCCGAGGTCCCCTTGGCCGTCTACCTGTTCTACGCGGCGATGCGGATAGTGCGGATGACGGTGCGCTCAGCCCTCATGCTCGCCGGCCACCCGGGCCCCGTCCCCAGTTTCCACAAACTCTCCATCGGCGGGCTGAACGAGCTGCTGAAGTCCGTCGACGCCCGCCGCGAACAGTCCTGAGCCGAGCATGTCCAGCAGCGTGACGGCGTCGAGGTCGGCGCTGCCGGGCATCGGGTAGTAGGCGATCAGGCGCTGGCCGCCGGTGTTGGCCAGCTCCATGGCCTCGTAGTCCAGCGTCATCGGACCGACGTCGGGATGCTGGAAGGCCTTGGTGCCCTGGCCGATGTTCTTCACCTCGTAGCGTTCCCAGAGCCGCGCGAACTCCTTGCTCTTCACCACGAGCTCGCCGATGAGGCGCACCAGGTCCGGGTCGTCGGGATCGGCGCCGGCGCGAGCCCGCAGGTAGGCCACGGAGTTCGGCACCAGCTTGTCCCACTCCGGATACAGCTGCTTGGCGACCGGGTTCAGGAACAGGTAGCGGGTGATGTTGCGCTGCCCGGCCGGCCAGTCCGCCAGGCCCGGGAACAGCGCCAGCCCCGCGGGGTTGGCGGCCAGCACGTCGTTGGTCCGGCTGACGATGTAGGCGGGGTAGGGACGCATCTGCTCCATCAGGATCAGCGCGCCCTGGCGCACGGTGCGCGTACGGGACTGGCGCTGCTCGGCCTGCCGGGCCGGCCGTGCCGCGATCTCACCGAGATTCCGCAGGTGCTGGTGCTCGTCCGGGCCCAGGCGCAGGATGCGGGCCAGCGCGTCCACGACGGCCGGGCTCGGGTTGGTCTCCTTGCCGCGCTCCAGCCGCGTGTAGTAGTCGACGCTGACGCCGGCCAGGATCGCGACCTCCTCGCGCCGCAGGCCCGGGGTACGCCGGACGCTCGTGCCGGTCGGCAGGCCCACGTCCTCCGGCTGGACCGCCGCGCGCCGCGCCTTCAGGAAGATCCCCAACTCGCTGCCGTTCGTCATACCGCCAGCGTAAAGGCCGCGCGCGGAATGTGAGGGGGTGTGTCGCACCCCGGCACCGGGCTCCCCGGTTCGGCGCGGTCTGTATGGCGGTGCCGCAGACCGCGATCGTTACAGGCATGACAGCTCTCACCGCCACCCGGCCGCGGGCCACCAGCACCGCCGCCGCCCCCGCGTCCGGCGCCACCGCGCCCGCCGCTACGACGCTTTCCGCGACCGCGGCCAAGCGCGTCCTCGCCGCCTCCGTCTTCGGCTTCTTCCTCGTCGGGCTCGACGCCATGGTCGTCAACGTGGCGCTGCCGGCGATCAACCGCAGCCTGGCCGGCGGGCTGGCCGGCGCGCAGTGGGTGATAGACGGCTACACCCTGGCCTTCGCCGCGCTGATGCTCTCCGCCGGCGCGCTGAGCGACCGGGTCGGCGCCAAGGCCGCCTACGGCCTCGGGCTGATCGGGTTCACGCTCTCCTCGGCGGCGTGCGGGCTGGCCCCGTCGCTGGGGCTGCTGATCACCGCGCGCCTGGTGCAGGGCGCCGCCGCCTCGCTGATGCTCCCGGCCTCGCTGGCGCTGATCCGCCAGGCGTTCCCGGACCCGGGCAAGCGCAACCGCGCGATCGCGCTGTGGACGGCGGCGGGCTCGGCGGCCGCGGCGGCCGGACCGGTGGCCGGCGGCCTGATCACCGCCGCGGTGGACTGGCGGTGGATCTTCTTCCTGAACCTGCCGGCCGGGGCGGCGGCACTGGCTTTGCTGGCCGGGACGCCGAAGCTCGCACAGGCCGCGAGCGCCACGCGCGCCCACTTCGACGTCATCGGCCTGGTGTCCTCGGTGGTGGCGCTGGCCGGTCTGACCTACGGCTTCATCGAGGGCGGCTCGAAGGGCTTCGGCACCGCCGGCGTGCTGGCCTCGTTCGCGGCGGCCGCGCTGGCCTCGGTGGTCTTCGCCGTGGCCGAGTCCCGGCAGGAGCGGCCGATGGTGCCGCTGGCGCTGTTCAAGTCCCGCGCGATGTCGCTGACCGCGGCCGCCGGGTTCAGCGTCAACGCCGCCTTCTACGGCGTGATCTTCCTGCTCAGCCTGTACTTCCAGCAGGTGGCGCACAAGTCCCCGACCGTCACCGGCCTGCTGTTCGCCCCGATCACCGCGGTGGTGTCGGTGGTGAACGTGACCGTCGCGGCCCGCATGGTGGCCCGCATCGGCGCCCGGCTGTCGATGACGATCGGCCTGGCCGGCACCTCCGGCGCGATGCTCCTGCTGCTGGCGGTCCGTCCCGGCCAGCCGGCCTGGCTGCTGGTCCTGCTGCTGGTCCCGGTCTCCTTCGCCGGATCGTTCGTGGTCCCGGCCCTGACCATCATGGTGATGGGCAGCGTCCCGGCCGAGCGCGCGGGCACCGCCGCCGGCATCGTGAACACCTCGCGCCAGGTCGGCGGAGCGCTGTCGGTGGCCGTGGCCGGCGCCCTGGTGGCCGGCGGCGACTTCGCCCGCGGGATGCACCTGACGCTGATCGGGATCGCGGTGATGCTGGCGGTCGCCGCAGTGGCGGTGCAGCTGCTGGCCCCGGGCCGCGAGCGGTAGCCGGTCCGGCCGTTACCAATCCGTGGTGGGAGCGGCGGAACCCGTCTCCCGGCGAGGACGTCCAAGCCTCGCTGGGAGACGGGGTTTCTTTTTCGGGAGGGGAATCAGAATGCGCAGGTGGGTGGCCAAGACTCTGACGTTGGCGCTGGCGGCCGGCGGATTGCAGGCGGTGTGGGTGGCCGATCCGGCGTGGGCGTGCGGGTGCGGGGCGATGATTCCGGGGTCGGGCGGCACCATGAGCGTCTCGCGGGAGCAGGCGGTGGTGCGCTTCGACGGGACGACGGAAGACGTCGTCATGCGGTTCTCCACGCACAGCGACGTCACGGACGCGGCGTGGGTGATGCCGGTACCGAATCAGGCCACGGTGAAGCTGGGCGACCGGGACCTGTTCGACGAGGTGGCGGGCGCCGAGGCGCCGGTGGCCGTGGTGCACCACTATTTCTGGCCGCACGGATCGTCCGCCAAGTACTCGGTAGCCGGCGGCGCCATGGCCGCGGCGCCTCCCCCGGCGGTGCAGGTGCTCAGCGACCAGCGGATCGGCGAGTTCGAGGTGGCCAACCTGGCCTCGGCCGATCCGGCGGCGCTCGGCGCCTGGCTGAACCAGCACCGGTTCACCCTGAAGGACAGCACCGCGGCGCGGCTGGCCGCATACACGAGTCAGGGCTGGAAGTTCGTGGCCGTACGGCTGGCCACCGGGAGCACCGCTGATCTGAACGGGGTGCTGGACCCGATCAGCCTGTCGTTCCCGGCCGAGTCCGCCGTGTACCCGATGCGGCTGTCGGCGGGCGCGACGACGGCGCAGAACGTGCAGGTCTCCGTGCTGGCGCCGCACCGGATGGACGTGGCGAACTCGCCGGTCCCCGACCAGGCGCCGCCCTCGGTGTTCGGGGACTGGGTCGACCCCTCGAAGGCCGGGCCGGCGCTGGCGAGCCTGGCGGCGGGAAAGATGTTCCTGACCGTGTACGACACGACCTTCGCGGACCCGTCACTGATCACGCAGGACTACGCGTTCGCTCCGGCGCATTCGGACTGGGTCCAGCACAGCACGTACGACCAGGAGGAGCTGCTGAAGGTGGCCGGCATCCCGGCGTACCTGATCGTGCTGGTCGCGGTGCTTCTGGTCCTGGCGTTGTCCGTGGGGTGGGTCTGGCGGCACCGGGCGTCGAGGAACCTCAGCGTGCGTACTCAGTAGCCCGGGACTCGCGCACGACCGTGATCCGGATCTGCCCCGGGTAGGTCAGCTCCTCCTCGACCTGCTTGGCGATGTCCCGCGCGATGACCTGCGCCTGGATGTCGTCGACCGCGTCGGGGACGACCATCACCCGGATCTCGCGGCCGGCCTGCATGGCGAAGACCTTCTCCACGCCCTCCTGCTCGGCGGCGATCTGCTCCAGCCGCTCCAGGCGCTTGACGTAGGCCTCCAGCGACTCGCGGCGCGCGCCGGGGCGGCCGCCGCTGATCGCGTCGGCGGCCTGCGTCAGGACGGCCTCGACGGTGCGGACCTCGACCTCGTTGTGGTGCGCCTCGATGGCGTGGACGACGTCGTCGTGCTCGCCGTACTTGCGGGCGATCTCGGCGCCGATCAGCGCGTGGCTGCCCTCGACCTCGTGGGTCAGGGCCTTGCCGATGTCGTGCAGGACCGTGCAGCGCTTGAGCAGCACCGGGTCCAGCCGCAGCTCGGAGGCCATGATCGAGGCCAGGTGCGCGGACTCCACGAGGTGCTTCAGGACGTTCTGCCCGTAGGAGGTGCGGTAGCGCAGCTTGCCGAGCAGGGCGATGAGCTCGGGATGCATGTCGGTGATACCGAGCTCCATGAGCGCGTCCTCGCCGGCCCGCACGCACAGCGTCTCGACCTTGGCCTTGGACCGCTCGTAGATCTCCTCGATGCGGTGCGGGTGGATCCGGCCGTCCAGGACCAGCTCCTCCAGCGTGAGCCGGCCGACCTCCCGGCGCACCGGGTCGAAGCAGGACAGCAGGACCGCCTCGGGCGAGTCGTCGATGATCAGGTTGACGCCGGTGATCGACTCGTAGGCCCGGATGTTGCGGCCCTCGCGGCCGATGATCCGGCCCTTCATGTCATCGCTCGGCAGGTGCAGCACGCTGACCACCGACTCGGCGGTCTGCTCGCTGGCCACACGCTGGATGGCCAGGGCCACGGTCTTGCGGGCGCGCTTGTCGCCCTCGTCGCGCGCCTCCTGCTCGATCTGCCGGATGAGCACCGCGGCCTCGCGCTTGGCCTGGTTCTCGATCGATTTCACCAGCTCGGCCTTGGCCTCGGCGGCGGACAGCGCGGCGGCCCGCTCCAGGACGGCGCGGCGCTCGTCCTCCAGCGTCGCGAGCTCGGCCTTCTTGCGCTCCAGCTCGGCGTCCGCGGCGGCGAGCTCGCGCTCCTTGTCGGCGGTGCGGCGCAGGTCGGCGTCCAGCCGCTCCTCGCGCTCGGCCTGCCGGGCCTCGCGGCGCTCCAGGTCCAGCCGCAGCTCGCGGATGTCGTCCTTGAGCACCCGGGTCTCGGCCTCGGCCTCGTCCCGGATGCGGCGCGCGCGGTCCATCTCGACGGTGGCCGCGGCGGCGGCCTGCTCCCGGATCTGCACGGCCTGCGCGTCGGCCTGCTTGCGCGACTCGGCGGCCTCCCGGTGCACGGCGGCCAGGTCGCGCTGGGCGGCCACGACCGCGGCGGCGTGCTCGCCCTCCCGCGCCTGGGCCCGCTGCGCCAGCTCGGCAATCTGCTTGTCGAAGTCCTCGTACGCGCTCTTTTTGAGATTGTTGATCCGGCGGGAGCCGCCGACGTTCAGACCCACGAACAGGCCGACGCACGCCGCGACCACCGCTGCGATCGCGATCAACAGGCCGACCATTTAGTTCGCTCCCAGCGCGCTTGAGTGATCCTTCGATGATCCCTCACTGAGTGCGAGGTTAGGGCGAGGTAACAATACGGTCAAGGAGGAGTGTGCTCGACAACCGTTGGTGTCGCCGGGAAAACCCGATGAAAACACCGGATGGAGTGGTGTTCCGGCGAAGGGCGGCGCAAGGTGGCGCTGCCCGGGTAGTGGACGGCGAAGGTTGGCGTTCGCGGATGTCGGCGGCGGCGTGGGCGGGGCACCGATGTCGCGGGCTCAGATGTAGCGGACTCGGGCGATAACGGACTCGGGCGATGGCGGGCTCGAGCGTGACAGCCGTGGCAGCCGTGGCGGGGCCCAGCAGTGGCGGGCTCAGTCGAAGCCGGGATCCCCGAGATCGACGTCCAGGCCCTCCTCGGCGAGCGCCTCCTTCACCACGCGGAAGGCGATGGAGCCGGAGTATCCCTTGCGCGCCAGCATCCCGACCAGCCGCCGGGTCCGCACCTGCGGGTCGAGGCCCTTGGTGGCGCGCAGCCGCGAGTCGACAAGTCGGCGCGCGGTCGCGGCCTCCTGGTCCTCGTCGAGGGTGGACAGCGCCTCGGCGGCGGTCTCGTCGTCGATGCCGCGCTTGCGGAGCTCGTAGCCGAGCGCGCGCTTGGCCAGACCGCGCTCGGTGTGGCGGGAGCGGACGAAAGTCTCGGCGTAGGAGGTGTCGTCGAGGAGATGGAGCTCCTCGAACCGGTCGAGCACCGCCTCGGCGACGTCGTCCGGGATCTCCTTCTTCCGCAGCTTGTCGGCCAGCTGCGAACGGGTCTGCATCTGCCGGCCGAGGTGGTACATCAGGATGTTCTTCGCGCGCTGCTCCAGCTTCTCGCGCGATTGCGGCGGCTGGGGCTTGTCGGCGTCGGCCGGGTCGCGGTCCTTGCGGCGGGAGGACCAGCCGCCGGAGGTCTTCTTGGCAGCGCTCTTCTTCGCCGGTGATTTTCGCGGCTGGCCGGCGCGCTCCGGCGCCGCGCTCCGGCTTTTCGGGCCGGCGGCATCGGCCAGCGAAGCCCAGCCGCTCGGGCCGCCGGTATCGGTGCCCGGCTCCGCGGGAACGGCCCAGCCAGGCGCGCCATCGGCACTCGGCTCTGCGGCCCACCCGGGCGCGCCGTCCGCCGAAGCGCCGCGCGGCGAGTGCGCCTCGGACTTCCCCTCCGAAGCGTCCTCGCCGGCCGCGGCCAACCAGTCGGGACCGGCTCCGTCGTCCTGGAACCGGTCCCAACCGGCGCTCACCTACTACTCCTCCGCACCGGCCGCGGCCGCCGCGGTCTTGCGCGCCCGCGTCGTCTTCGCCGGCTTCGCCGCGGCCTCCTCGGCCGGAGCCGCGCCGTCGGCCGAGGCCGCCGGAGCCGCCGAGGCCGCGGTGTCCGCCGGCTCGTCGACCTTCGGGCCGATGCCCAGCTTCTCCTTGATCAGCTTCTCCAGGCCGTCGGCGACGTCCGGGTTCTCCTTCAGGAACCGGCGGGCGTTCTCGCGGCCCTGGCCGAGCTGCCCCTCGGAGTACGTGAACCAGGCGCCGGCCTTCTTCACGAACCCGTGCTCGACGCCCATGTCGATCAGCGAGCCCTCGCGCGAGATGCCGGAGCCGAAGACCACGTCGAACTCCGCCTGCTTGAAGGGCGGGGCGACCTTGTTCTTCACGACCTTGACGCGCGTGCGGTTCGCGACCGCCTCCGTACCGTCCTTCAGGGTCTCGATGCGCCGGATGTCCAGGCGGACCGAGGCGTAGAACTTCAGCGCGCGCCCGCCGGTGGTGGTCTCCGGCGAGCCGAACATGACGCCGACCTTCTCACGGAGCTGGTTGATGAAGATCACCGTGGTGTTGGTCTGGTTGATGACACCGGTCAGCTTGCGCAGCGCCTGGCTCATCAGGCGGGCCTGCAGACCGACGTGCGAGTCGCCCATCTCGCCCTCGATCTCCGCCTTCGGCACCAGGGCCGCGACCGAGTCGATGACCACGATGTCCAGCGCGCCGGAGCGGATCAGGGTGTCGGCGATCTCCAGCGCCTGCTCGCCGGTGTCCGGCTGGGAGATCAGCAGGGCCTCGGTGTCCACGCCGATGTTCTTCGCGTACTCCGGGTCCAGCGCGTGCTCGGCGTCGATGAACGCCGCCTGGCCGCCGCCCTTCTGCGCGTTGGCGACCGCGTGCAGCGCGATCGTCGTCTTGCCGGAGGACTCCGGGCCGTAGATCTCCACGACCCGGCCGCGCGGCAGCCCGCCGATGCCCAGGGCCACGTCCAGGGCGATCGAGCCGGTCGGGATGATGTCGATCGGCTGCGCCGAGCGCGCGCCCAGCCGCATCACCGAGCCCTTGCCGAAGTTGCGCTCGATCTGGGCGAGGGCGGCGTCGAGCGCCTTCTCGCGATCGGTGGTCGATGCCGCCATGGGTTCCTGCCTCGATTTCTCCGGTACTTCACGTCTGACGGTCTTGAACGTAGAGGACGCCACTGACAAAAACTGACTCGGCCCGCGTCCCGGCGCTCTGACCTTCTCTCACGGTACCTGGGGCGCCACGTCTTCTTGTACGGAAAGCCCCGGAATGTTGTCCGGCGCCGCGGCCGGCACGTCGGCGGACACGGCGGCGGACACGACGGCCGGCACCCCGGGCCGCCGCACCGCCGTCACCGCGACGAGCACCGCGACCGGCGCCAGCAGCGCGACGGCCAGCCCGGCCAGCCACGAGTAGCCGAGCGTCCCGACCACCAGCCCGGCCAGCGCCGCGCCGCCGGCCGAAGAACCCTGCATCACGAAGTCGCTGGCTCCCTGCACCGAGGGCCGCACCCGGTCCGGCGTGGACTCCACGAGCAGCGTCGAACCCGCCACCACCCCGCACGACCAGCCGATCCCCAGCAGCAGCAACCCGACGATCATGTACGCCCGCGACCCCATCGGCGCCGAGCCGACCACCAGACAAGCCGCGGTCAGCACCCCCAGGCCCGTGGCGAGCACCGGGATCCGCCCGATCCGGTCCACCGCGGCCCCGACGAGCGGTGAGAACGCGTACATCCCGGTGATGTGCACCGACAACACCAGCCCGATCACCGTGACCGACATGCCGTCGGAGTTCATGTGCACCGGCGTCATCGACATCACCGAGACCATGACCGTGTGCGAGACGGCCACGACCGCGATCGCCGGCACGGCCCGCGGCGACTCGCCGATCACGGCGAACGACTCCTTGAGCGTCAGCCGCTTCGGCGCCGCGGCGTCCTCCCCGCGGATCTCGCGCGCCACCAGCAGCGGATCAGGACGCAGCAACAGTCCGAGCACGAGACCGGCACCGCAGAGCGCGAACCCCGACCACAGGAACGCCCCGGCCAGCGGCGGCAGCCCGAGGGCCCGCGCCGTCCCCTCCGCCGGATGGCCGAGGTTCGGTCCCAGGATGGAGCCGACGGTCACCGCCCAGATCACCATCGACAGCGCCCTGCCACGCCGCTCGGCGGGAGCCAGGTCGGTGCCGGCGTAGCGGGCCTGCAGGTTGACCGCCGACGCACAGCCGAACAGCGCCATCCCGGCGAGCAGCAGCGGATAGGACCGCAGCCGCGCCGCGAGGACGATGACCAGGGTCCCGGCGATCGCGGCGCCGTAACCGAGGACCAGGCCCGGCCGCCTGCCGCGGGCGGCCATGACCCGGGAGAGCGGGACCGAGGCGCAGGCGGCGCCGAGCGCGGAGAAGGTACCGGTCAGCCCTGCCAGTCCGGCGTTCCCGGTGATCTCCTTGGCGAGCAGCGTCGACAGCGAGAACCCGGTCGAGGAGCCGATGCCGCCGAGGATCTGGCTGCCGATCAGAACGCGGACCGTGCGGCGCTGGACGGCTGCGGCCCGTCCGGCGAGGTCAGGCGATACGGGCGATATCCGGGAGTCGGCTGCGGTCACACGTGGAACGTAGCGGGGATCCTTACCCCGCCGGAAGTGGCAGGACGGATATACAGATGACGAATACGGCCACGCGCATCAGAACGTGGTCGCCGCGAGCGCTTCGTAGAAGGGGCGGGGGTCGGCGGCGAGCGAGGTCTTGACCATGCGGCTCCACTCGTCCACGAGCACTTCCCACGCGCCGGCCTCGACACCGTCCAGCGCGGCCCGGGCGACCTCGGCCGGCGGCAGCTTCTCCGCGGTGAATCCGGCGCTCATGTCGGTGTCGGCCAGGCCCAGGTGCACGGCGGTGACCAGGGTGCCCTGCCCGGCCAGTTCGAGGCGGACGCTGTTGGCCATCGCCCACGCCGCGGCCTTGGCCACGTGGTAGGCGTTGGCACCGGGATGGGCGAACCACGACATCGCCGACAGGAGGTTCACCACCGCGCCGCCGCCATTGCGCGCCAGCGCCGGGGCGAACGCCCGGATCATCTGCAAGGACCCGAACAGATGGGTCTCCAGTTCCAGCCTGATCTGCTCCAGGTCCCCGGCCACCAGGTCCTGCCAGGTGTTGGACCCCGCGTTGTTGACCAGCAGGGTGACGTCCGGCGCCTGCTCGGCGGCTCGGCGCACCGCGTCGGCGTCGGTGACGTCCAGGGCGAGGCGGACGACGCGGTCCGCGTCCAGGCCGTCGAGGCTCATGTCCGCGGGCCGGCGGGCGGCGGCGTAGACCTTGGCGGCCCCGCGGTCGAGCAGGTGCGCGGTGAGGGCGCGGCCGAGCCCGCGGTTGGCGCCGGTGACGAGTGCGATCGATCCGTTGATCTCCATGGCGGGTAGGCTAAAACCTCACGTTGACGTGAGAGGCAAGTCCGAACCCGGCGGAGGCGGAACTGATGCGGATCGGCGAGCTGGCGGCGCGCTCGGGGGTCAGCGTCCGGGCCCTGCGCTACTACGAGGAGCAGGGGCTGCTGATCCCGGAACGCAGCGCGTCGGGTCAGCGCCACTACCCGGACACCGCCGTGGAGCTGGTCCGCTTCTTCCAGCAGATGTACGCCGCCGGGCTGACCAGCAAGAACATCGCCGAGCTGCTGACCTGCTACGACGCCGGCCACACCGACGAGGGGCAGCGCCGCATGCTGCGCGCCGAGCGCGAGCGCATCCGCACCAGGGTCGCCGAGCTCCAGGCCGCGCTGCGGCGGCTGGACGAGGTCATCGCCGTGACCGACGCCCATCCCTGACGCGCCGGGCTAGAAGTACGGCAGGTCCCGGTCCTTGGCCACGGCGGCCCAGACGTCCTTGACGTCGGCCCCGTCGGCCAGCGCCTCCATCACGGTGCGGCCGCCCAGGTCGCTCATCACGTGATCGCGCGCGAACGAGTCGGCGAGCGGCCCGAACACCTCCCGCATCCGCTCCCAGAAGTCCTGAAGCCGCATCGTCCCTGACCGCATGGCCCCAGTCTGTCATGCGGGCAGGACACTTCTGTCAGACCGCCAAGGCACTATGGATCGTATGGCAGCTATGAACCGAAAGGCTGGGTCCGAGGCCCTGGACCACTTCCACCCGGCCACCAGAGCCTGGTTCACGGCCGCCTTCGCCGAGCCCACGACCGCCCAGGCCGGGGCCTGGAACGCGCTCGCCGAGGAGAAGAACGCCCTGGTCGTGGCCCCGACCGGATCCGGCAAGACGCTGGCCGCCTTCCTGGCCGCCCTGGACCGCCTGGCCTTCGGCCCGCCGCCGAGCGAGCCCAAGCGCCGCTGCCGCGTCGTGTACGTCTCACCGCTGAAAGCCCTGGCCGTGGACGTCGAGCGCAACCTGCGCGCGCCGCTGGCCGGCCTGAAGCAGGCCGCCGCGCGCCTGGGCCTGCCCGAGCCGGAGGTCGACATCGCGGTGCGCTCCGGCGACACCCCGGCCGACCAGCGGCGCAAGTTCATGACCAAGCCCTCGGACATCCTGATCACCACCCCCGAGTCGCTGTTCCTGATCCTCACCTCCGCCGCGCGCGAGTCGCTGCGCGGCGTCGAGACGGTGATCGTCGACGAGGTCCACGCGGTCGCCGGGACCAAGCGCGGCTCGCACCTGGCGGTCTCGCTGGAGCGGCTGGACGCGCTGCTGGAGCGGCCGGCGCGGCGGATCGGGCTGTCGGCGACCGTGCGGCCGGCCGAGACCGTCGCGCAGTTCCTCGGCGGACCGCACCCGGTGCGGATCGTGGCGCCGAAGATCGCGAAGAGCTTCGACATCCGGGTCTCGGTGCCGGTCGAGGACATGGGCGCGCTGGACACCGACGACGGCGAACTGGTCGCCGCCGACCAGACCGGGCGGCGGCAGGCGTCGGTGTGGCCGCATGTCGAAGCGGCCGTGGCGGGCCTGATCGAGGCGCACCGCTCGACCATCGTCTTCACCAACTCCCGGCGCCTGGCCGAGCGGCTGACCGGCAAGCTGAACGAGGCGCACTGGGAACGGGTGACCGGCGGATTCGGTGACAGCGCGGACCGCGAAGCTCTCGACGAGCCACTGAGCGCCAAGCAGGTGCTGGCCACCTCTAAGCCGCCGCAGCTCTCTTCGCCGGCACAGCTCTCTTCGCCGGCACAGCTCTCTTCGCCGGCACAGATGATGGCTCAGGCCGGCCAGGTCTCGGGCGCCCCGCCGGTCCTGGCCCGCGCGCACCACGGCTCGGTCTCGAAGGAGCAGCGCGCCGACATCGAGGAGGCGCTGAAGGCCGGGAACCTGCCCGCCGTGGTCGCCACCTCCAGTCTGGAGCTGGGCATCGACATGGGCGCG